>Ga0315906_10007280_pt1 | contig 13492 bp, 8 predicted proteins | sample LakEriMetagenome_4_FD_203526 | JGI IMG/M metagenome (GOLD analysis project Ga0315906, IMG submission 203526) | Freshwater fungal communities from buoy surface, Lake Erie, Ohio, United States - Buoy 2 MA122 | ecosystem: Environmental > Aquatic > Freshwater > Lake > Lake biofilm | place: USA: Lake...
GCGGCGTCGCGGCACACGGATCGCTCCTGGCGATGGCGCAGGTCGTGCTGAGCAAGGTCGCGTCGCTCGCGGGCATGCTCGTGCTCGCCTGGCTGCTGACGCCCGAGGAGTTCGGGCCGGTCGCGAAAGCGTTCGCGGTCGCGAGCTACGTCACCTTCATCCAGGCCGTGGCGGTCGGCGACGTGGTCATCCGCCACAACGACCAGTTCGACCGCTATGCGACGCCGGCGTTCTGGCTGAGCCTGTGGCTGTCGCTCGCGCTGATGGCGGTCTGCGTCGTGTCGGCGCCGATCGCGGAGCGCGTGCTCGACACGCCGACGCTCGGCTGGCTGCTCATCCTGATCGGACTGCGCAACGTCGGGCAGGCGCTCGCGTCGGTTCCGCTCGCGCGGCTGCGGCTCGACTTCCGCTTCCGCTTCATCACGACCGTCAACGTGGCGTCCGTCGTCGGCATGACCGCGATGTCGATCGCGATGGCGTGGCTCGGCTACGGGGCGACCAGCATCCTGCTGCCGCCGGCCGTCTTCGCCTTCATTCAATGCGCGGTCTTCTGGAAGGCGTCGGGCTTCCGGCTCGGCGCGGCGAGCCCCGACCTGCAGAGGTCGATGCTGTGCGACACGCTGTGGGTCTCGCTCGGGCTCTTCCTCACGAACGTGGTGTCGGGAAGCGACTACCTCGCGCTCGGAATCTTCCAGAGCGACGACATGGTCGGGCTCTACTACTTCGCCTTCAACCTGTCGACGCAGGTGAACGTGCTGGTGGCGGTGCAGATCTCGTCGACGCTGCAGCCGATCTTCGCGCATCTCGGCGCCGATCCCGCGCGGCAGGCGAGCGCGTTCATGCGGTCGGTGCGCGCCGTCGCCGCGATCGCGATCCCGCTGTGCCTGCTGCAGGCCGCTTGCGCGGGAACCGCGGTCCATGCGTTCTTCGATGCGAAGTGGATCCCCGCGATCCCGATGCTCGCGGTGCTGTCGGTCGCGCAGGCCTTTGCGGTCGTGACCTCGCCGTGCTCGGCGATGTATCGCGCGCGCGGACGGTTCGGACTCCTGTTCTGGGTGCTGGCGGCGCAGGCGCTGCTCTTCCTCGCCGTCGTGTTCCCGGCGGCGCGATTCGGCGGCGGCCTGCTCGTCGCGGGCGCGATCCTCGTGCAGACGGCGGTCTCGGCGCTTCCGTGGATCGCGCTCGCGATTCCGAAGGAGCATCGGAGCCACCGCGAGATCCTCGGCACCGTGGCCGTTCCGCTCGCATGCGCGCTTCCCGTCGCGCTGCCCGCGTGGTGGCTGCTTTCCGCGGTTCCGCGCGACCGCGTCGCGTCGATGGTCGCGCTCGCGGTCGCGACGCTCTTCGTGGTGGGAGGCACCGCGGCCGTGATGGCGCTCGCGGCGCCGCGCACGACGAGCGACCTGATGTCGATCCTCTCGCGGTTCCTGCCGCGCCTGCCCGCGCTCGACCCCGCGCGTCGCCCGCGCCTCGCGCTCGCCGCGCTCGTCGCGCTCTCGTTCGCATCGGCGCCGTTCGCGGCGGCATGGGTCTGGGCGCAGTCGCGGATTCCGCCCCGATCCGACTGGCGCGAGATCGCGCCAGGCATCGCGTGGCGCAGCGACGAGGCGGACGGAACCGAACGCGCGTCGGGCCGGATGACGGTGGTTCGGATCGACGCGTCGAACCCCGGGGTCGAGCTCTTCGTCACGCCGCCCGTCAATCCGGAGCCGATGCTGCCCTTCGTGACGCGGCACCTCCACGAGCAGATGCGGAGCGAGGATCTCGTCGCGGCGATGAACGGAACCTTCTACGCGGCGCCCGGAGCGGAGATCCTGCCGATTCCGATGCTGCCGGTCCGCGCGCTCGAGACGATCGTGAGCGCGCTCGGCACGAGCCATGTCGATCCGCACTCGTACCTCGTCTGGCAGGGAAGGGACGGCGCGCTGCAAGTGGAACTCGCGAAGCCGCCGCCCGATGCCGCGCTCGCCGAGGCGATCTGGGGCGTCGGCATCCAGTCGGTGCCGCTGCGTGGCGGCGCGATCGAGCCGTACTTCCTCGCGGCCTCGCCCGAGCGCGAGAAGTGGAGCTTCCTCGGGATCGGCGGCGCGGGACGCACGCTGTATCTCGGGCAGTTCGAGGACGCCGAGCGCAACTACGCGCTCGAGCACATGGCGTCGCTTGGCTGCGAGTTCGGCGGCTTCGTCGACTCGGGCAGCTCGAGCGGACTCGCGATCGACGATCCGGAGAAGGGCCTTCTCCTGATGCACGGCGTCAAGCCGGTGCCGGTCGTCATCGGCGCGCGTGCGAAGCGATGAGTTCGAGCGAGCGTCGCGCGATCGAGCTCCACGTGTAGCGCTCGTGCACGAGGGTCGCGCCGGCGGCGGCCGCGCGCTCGCGGAGCGCGCGGTCGGCGAGCAGCAGGCCGAGCGCCTGTCCGAGTTCGCCAGGATCGGTCGCGGCGACCGCGCCCGCGCCCGCGGTCGCGACCTCGGGGAAGTGGCAGTCGCGCGTGATCACGACCGCGCGCGGCACCGACATCGCCTCGAGGATCGACATGCTGAAGCCTTCGGATCGCGAGGGAAGGATGAAGACGTCGCACCCGGCGAGGGCGTCGAGCTTGTCCTGCGCATACAGCGGGCCGAGCACCATCGCCGCCGACTCGACGCCGGCCGCGCGAAGATCGGCGAGGAGCGCGTCGCGGCCGCCCTCGTCCGGTCCGACGATCGCGAGGAGTGCGTCGGGTGCTGCGGCGCGCGCACCGCGAAGGATGCGGCCGAGCATGTCGACGCCCTTCATCTCGTGCAGGCGCGAGAGGAACAGCGCGACCGGCGTCGCGTCGCCGATCCCGAGCTTCGCACGGAACCGCGCGCGCGCGGCGGCGTCGCTCGCCGGATCGGCCGCGCGCGGAGAGATTCCGTTGGGAACGACCTCGACCCGCGCCCGCGGTGCGACGCGCGCCACGAACTCCGCCTCGTCGGCGTTGAGCGCGTGGACGAAGGCGGCGCGTTCGAGCATCGCGCGATGTCCGAGCGCGAGCGCGAGGCGCTTCTTGAGGTGCTTCCGCGCGAGGCGCCACGGATCGAGCATCCCGTGCGGCACCACCGCGTACGGCGTGCCTGCGCGCGCGCATTCCGCCGCGAGGACGCGCAGCTGCGGCTCCCACATGCCGTGCAGCCAGACGAATCCGCTCCGTGCGGCCGTCTCCGCGAGGAAGCGGCGCGCGCGCGGTCGGACGATCGGGCCGAGATGGTCCGCGTCGGGGCCCTCGCGGATGCGCACGCGCTCGAAGCCGGGCACGCCGAAGGTCATCCGGGAGACGGCTTCTGCACCGCAGGTCTCGCGATCGGTCACGATCTCGACCGCCATGCCTTCCGCCGCCTGTGCGGCCGCCAGATGCACCGCGACGACGCCGGGCCCGCCGTACTTCGGATCGAGCGAGCGGATGGCGTGCGTGATAAGCATGGTTCGGAGCGCCGGTGGTGGTCCGGCTCGGCGAAAAAGGATGGCGGCGGGCCCGTCTGGAGCCGATGGTATCGGCTCGGCGAGGCCGCGAGATGTCGAAGCAGGACCACACGAAGCCAGCGACCGCGATCGCGATCGTCTCGAACGAGATGACGCCCTATCGCCTGCACCAGCTCGAGCGCCTGCGCGACGGGCTCGAGGGCGTGCGCGTGATCAACATCTTCACCCACTCGATCCATGGCAACTCGATGCCGTGGAAGATCGAGATCGGCTCGGACCTCGGCATCGTCTTCGACGAGGCGAACCGGCTCGAGCGGCCCGGTCAGTTCATGAACCGGCGCTCGCTCGCCCTCTACCGGTCGATCCGCGACACGATCGATCGCGAGGGCGTGCGGATGGTGGTGATGCTCGGCTACAACGACCTGCCGAGACTGCTGCTGATCCGGCACCTTCGCCGCAAGGGCGTGCCGATCGTCTTCACCGCCGACTCGAACATCTTCGGCGACGCGCGCGTGCAGGGCGTCAAGCGCCTCGTCAAGGGCGCGTTCATGCGCTGGCTCCTGCGCAACGTCGACGGGCTGATGCCGATGGGCACCTGCGGCCGCGCGTACTTCCGGAGCTACCTCGACCACGACCTGCCCGAGTTCATCGTGCCGTACGAGCCCGACTACGCGGCGCTCGCGACCCGCGACGAGGCCGGCGTGGCGTCGTTCCGCGCGAAGCACGGGCTGCGCGAAGGCCGCCGCCGATTCATGTACTGCGGGCGCTTCGTCGAGGTGAAGCGCGTCGACGTCCTGCTGCGCGCGTTCGTCGCGATGGCGCCGTCGCATCCCGAGTGGGACCTCGTGCTCGCCGGAGACGGACCGCTGCGCGAGCAGCTCGTCGCGATGATCCCGCCCGCCCTGCGCGATCGCGTCACCTTCACCGGGTTCCTGCAGTTCGACGACATCTCGCGCTGCTACCACGCCTGCGACGCGCTCGTCCTTCCGAGCGAATACGAGCCATGGGCGCTCGTGGTGACCGAGGCGATGGCCGCGGGCATGGCGGTGATCGCGAGCGACGTCGTCGGCGCCGCGGTCGACCTCGTGCGCCCGGGCGTGAACGGCTACCTCGTCACGCCGCGCTCGGTCGATTCGCTCGAATCGGCGCTGCGCCGCGCGGCGTCGCCCGGCGCGATCGATGCGCTGAAGCGCAAGGCGCCTGCGATCCTCGCCTCGTGGCGCGAGGCCACCGATCCCGTGGCGGGATTCGAGGCCGCGATCGCGCGGTTCACTCGAAGCAGCTGATCATCGGGCCCGTCGTCACGAACGCGCGCACCGCGAACGCGGGCAATTGGCCGAGCGCGTTCATCAGCCGGTTCTGCACGGCGGAGAGCGAGAAGTGCGGGACCTTCCGCAGCGCGGCCTCCTGCATCGACTGGAGCAGCGTGCGGTCGTCGTCGAGACGGGTGATCGCGGACGCGATCGCCTCGCCGTTGCGCGGCGGGACGATCATGCCGTCGACGCCGTCGGTGACGACCTCGCCGCAGTTCGGCGTGGCGATCACGGGAAGGCCCGCGGCCATCGCCTCGAGCTGGGTGATCGCGAAGCCGTCGCTGATCGTCGGTAGGACGAAGAGGTCGGCCGAGCGGTAGATCGCCTCGGCTTCCGCGCGCGGCAGCCCGCCGCGCAGCCGCACGTTCGGCGGGCACAGGCTTCGCGCGTGGTCGGTGATGTGCACCGGTCCGACGATCTCGAACTCCACCGTCGGCAGCATGCGCGCCGCCTCGACGAGGTAGGGGAAACCCTTGCGAAGGTTCACCTGCCCGAGCCAGAGGACGCGCAGCGGGCGCGAGCGATCGACCGGACGCGGGGCGACCACGGGGGCGTGGCGCGGCGGCTCGTAGGCGATCGGAACGACGATGATCTTCTCGCGCGGCACGCCCTGGGCGACGAGCGCGTCCGCGGACCAGCGCGAGTTCACCATCACGGCCGACGCGGCGTGCCACTCCTGCACGAGCCGTTCGAGATACGCCTGCGAGGGGCGGCCTGGGATCTGCTCCCATCCCGCCCAGCGCGCCGATTCCTGCGCGACGAGGTCATGCTCGGTCGCGCCTGGGTCGATCTGGTCGAGGACGGTGGGGACGCCGCGCTCGCGGAGATGCTCGAGCGTCTCGAGCGAAGTCGAGCTGAAGCCGAAGTACGCGCTCGCCGACGCATCGAGCTCGCGACGCGCGAAGCGGAGCTTCGTCCAGCGCCCGAACATCGCGCCACTCAGGAGATACGCGTCGTAGAGGCCCGCCGTCGACTGGTAGCGCCGTCGCATCGTCCACTGCTGCGCGAGCAGTCGGAGCGGGTCGAGCGCCATCACCCGGTGGGCCGGGAGGTCGTCGTGGCGTCGGCCGGCGATGCGTCGCATCGGCGCGGGTCCGTGCCGCAGCACGCTCGACATCCATCGCGGGCACCAGAAGTCGGTGTAGAGCTTCTCGAGCGCGCCGCCGAGCGCGAACATCCGCGGCACGGCATAGTGCTGTCGGGCGCCGACCAGCCCGACGTTCCAACGTCGGCTGCGCGGGCCACGGGAGGCTGCGATCGGGTCGGCGGTGGGCAGGTTTCGGAAGGGCATGGCGAGGGCGGATGGAAAACGAGCGAACCGTGGCTGCCGACCCGTGCGGACTTTCGGCGCCCGTCCGGGCCGAACGCCAGAATTCCGGATGAATTTCAGAAATGTCCGCCGGGTTACCGACGGTGCCCGAAGCAGCCTGTCCGCCGGAGTTCCTTCATCAAGGTCTCATGCACCGCACCGAGCGTGTATCGCGCGAGCGCGCGCGGCGCCTCGTTCTGCATCGACGCGAGGAGCGCGCGGTCGGCGTCGAGCCGCGCGATCGCCGCCGCCAGCGCCTGTCCGTCGCGCGGCGGGACGATGAAGCCGTCGCGCCCCTCGGTCACGACGCGACCGCAGGACGCGGTCGCGATCACCGGAAGCCCCGCGGCCATCGCCTCGAGCTGCGTGATCGCGAAGCCGTCGCTGATCGTGGGCAGCACGAAGACGTCGGATTCCCGGTAGATCCGCTCGGTCTCCACGCGCGGCTTCGCCCCGTGCAGCGTCATGTTCGACGGACACGCCGCGACCGCGGTCTGCGAGACCTTCAGCGGACCGACGACGTCGAACTGCACCTTGGGCAGGGCGCGTGCGGCTTCGACGAGGTAGGGGAAGCCCTTGCGCAGGTTCACCTGCCCAAGCCACAGGACGCGGAGCGTCGGGCCCGCGGGTCGCTTCGGCTCCTTCCACGCCGGCTGCTCGTAGGCGAGCGGCACCACGACGATCTTCGCAGACGGCACGCCTTGCGCGATCAGCGCGTCGCGGGACCATTCGGAGTTCACCAGCACGACCGTCGCGGCGGCCCATTCGGCGCGCACGCGTTCGCGATAGCGGTCGCTCGAACGCCCGGGAAGTTCGGCCCAGCCCGGCCATCGGGCGGCTTCCTCCGCGACGAGGTCTTCCTCGACCACCGCGGGGTCGATCTGGTCGACCACGGTCGGCACGCCGCGATGCGCGAGCAGCTCGAGCGTCTCGAGCGCCGCCGAGGTGAAGCCGAGGTAGGCGGTGCGCGCTGGATCGACATCGTCGCGCTCGATCAGGCGCGCGACCCAGCTGGCGAATTCGCGCCCCTCGTCGGCATAGGCGTCGAAGAGCGCCTCGGTCGAGGCGTGGGCGCCGCGGATCCGGCGCATGTTGGCGATGAAGCGGGTGGCGGGAAGCGCGCGAACGAGGGGTGCCGCGATCTCGTCATGACGGCGACCCGCGAGTCGACGCATCGAGCCCGGCCCGCGGCCCAGCAGGGGACGCATCCAATCGCGCGCCCAGAAGTCGGTGTAGAGGCGAGCGAGCGTCGACCTCTGGGCGAACATCCGCGGAACCGCGTAATGCTCGCGTGCGCCGATCAGCGCCACATGCCAGGCGCGCGACTCCGGCCGGTCGGCGCCGTGCGTGGGGTCGGTGGCGTGCGTCGCGTCGCTCATGTCTGGCGAGAGAGGTACCGACAACGTGTCCGGTAATCGAAGTCTGGCGCCGCGCACGAGAACCGTCCGAACAGCGCCTGCGTCGCGAGACTATCGGCACTCGGGGCGGACCGACTCGACACTTCCGGAACGGTTCAGGCGCCCCGCCCGAGCGATTCGGAGCTCCACGATCGACGAGCAACCACCGACCGCAGTGCATGTGGCCGGGGGCGAACGCCGATAGCAACGGGCGCGCGGAACCGCGCGCGAAGAGACGACGGCATGACGACGGTCAGCAAGCCATTCGACCACATCGACGATACCGCTGGCGCCGACGAGGCCTGGCAGGACGACCGCCACCCGTCTTCGGTCGACGCACGGGAGATGGCCGAGTCGGTGCTCGACCGGCGCGACGCTCCCGCGCGATCGTGGGCGAGCGCCGTCATGCTGACGGCCCCGCTCCTGATGTTCGTCATCTCGTACCTCGGCGGCGGCATCATGCCCCTCAACACGCTGGGCATGGCGATCCTCGCGGTGGTGCTCGCGATCCTCGTCATCGGCGAGTTCGTGCACTTCTCGACCCGGTTCGGCATCGGCGCGATCGTCGTCTACGGCGGCGTGATCGTCTGGATGCTGTACGACTACGCGTACCGCTACGCGTTCGCCGACTCGGCGACGCTGCCGTTCGGCATCTGGCCGATCACCAAGGCCTGCGTCGGCGTCGGGCTCTTCGCGCTCTGCGCCGATCTCGGGATGCGGATCCCGTGGGGTCGCCGCTTCGAGCGCCGCGTGCTCCGCATCCTGCCCGAGCCCGAATCGAACAACGTGATCTTCGGCGTCGCCGTCGCCGCGTTCCTCTTCGGCATCAGCCCGTACTTCCTGTTCACCGCCGAGCCGTTCTACATGGCGATGTACAACGACTTCGTCGGCGGCTACGCCGGCGGCGCCGCATGGACGGTCGGACGCACGGGCAACGTGAACTACTCGTTCGGCGGCTACATCGCCCAGATGATGGACGTCGGCACCGCCGGCGCGCTGCTCGCGGTCTGCACCGTGCTGATGCGGCGGATGGGACCGATCGCGAAGACGGCCGCCTTCCTGATGATGGCCTTCTGGATCCTGCGCGGCTTCGGTTCGGGCGCGCGCGGCAACGTCATCTACCTCGTGCTGCCCGCGATGGGCTTCTTCTTCCTGCGCCAGCACATCGTGGCCGCGTGGAAGGGCCGCCGCTTCTCGCCGACCGCGTACGGCGTGCTCGCCGGATCGCTCGCGTTCATCCTCGTGATGATCGCGTACCAGGGCGCGCTGCGCGGACGCGGCTTCCAAGACATGTTCACCTTCAACGTCTCGGCGCTCGATATCCAGGGCAACGAGATGTTCTCGGCGAGCCTCGAGGGATACACCGTCATCCCCGACGAGGTGCCGTACTTCTATTCGAACTGGCCCGGCGAGAACATCGTGCGCCCGGCGTACGACAAGACGCTCGACTTCGTCACCGGCCCCATCCCGCGCGCGATCTGGCGCGACAAGCCGATCGATCCGGTGTGGCTCTGGTACAACGAGGTCGTGATGAACGAAGTCATGACCGGCGAAGGATTCAGCGGCACCACGATCTCGCAGTCCTACCCCGGGCACTTCTTCTTCCGCTACGGCTATCCGGGCGTGATCGAGGGCGCGCTGGCGTTCGGCTTCTTCGCGGCGATGGCGGAGCGCCTCCTGCGCGCGAGCCGCGGGCGGCTGCTCGCGGTCATCCTCGCGCTTGGCCTCGCGACCTTCCTCTTCCGCTGCTACCGCGACCCGAGCTTCCAGTCGATCTATCCGCTCTTCATCGGAATGACGGCGATCTCGCTCGTCTGCCTGCCCTTCGCGCGCAGGCGGTACGAAGTCGAGCCGGCGAGCTGACCGACATGCATGCATGATGATGAAAGTCGCGCGCGGCGGCCCGTTCGGACCGCCGCGCGCGTCGTCGTTCTTCGATCGCGTCAGGTCACTGGTCGTGGCCGCTCGAATCGGGCATCGAGTGGCCGGCGTCGCGCAGCGTCTTCTCGCGGCGCGCGAGATCGAGATCGTGCTCGACCATCATCCGCGCGAGCTCCTCGACCGAGGTCTTCGGCACCCAGTTGAGCTTGGTCTTCGCCTTGGTCATGTCGCCGAGCAGCTGCTCGACCTCGGCCGGGCGGAAGTAGCGCGGGTCGACCTCGACGAAGTCCTTGTAGTCGAGCCCGACCTGTCCGAACGCGAGCTCGCAGAACTGGCGGACCGAGATCATCTTGCCGGTCGCGATGACGTAGTCGTCCGCCTCCGGCTGCTGCATCATCAGCCACATCGCCTCGACGTAGTCGCCGGCGAAGCCCCAGTCGCGGAGCGCGTCGAGGTTGCCCATGTAGAGCTTCTTCTGCATCCCGAGCTTGATGCGGCCGACGGCGCGGGTGATCTTGCGGGTGACGAAGGTCTCGCCGCGGCGCGGGCTCTCGTGGTTGAAGAGGATGCCGCAGGACGCGTGCATCCCGTAGCTCTCGCGGTAGTTGACGGTGATCCAGTGGCCGAAGACCTTCGCGCAGCCGTAGGGCGAGCGCGGATAGAACGGCGTGGTCTCCTTCTGCGGGACCTCCTGCACCTTGCCGAACATCTCGCTCGACGAGGCCTGGTAGAAGCGCACGCGCTTTCCGGACCACTCCTCGAACGCGCGGACGGCCTCGAGCATCTTGAGGACGCCGGTGGCGTCGGCGTCGGCGGTGAAGACAGGCTGGTCGAACGACACGCGCACATGGCTCTGCGCGGCAAGGTTGTAGACCTCGTCGGGCTTCACCATCTGCACGAGGCGGGCGAGGCCGTTGGCGTCGGCGAGATCGCCGTAGTGCAGCTTCATCCGGGCGCCCGATTCGTGCGGGTCCTGGTAGATGTGGTCGATTCGACCCGTGTTGAAGCTCGACGAGCGGCGGATGATGCCGTGCACCTCGTACCCCTTCTTCAGAAGGAGCTCGGTGAGGTAGCTGCCGTCCTGTCCGGTGATGCCGGTGATGAGCGCGCGCTTCATGGTGTGTCCGTGCGTGGCCGGCGCGAAGCGGTGGCTTCGCGTCCGAGGTGTGGGTGGGGAGATCGGCCCGTTGCGGCGGGTCGCTTTGATGTTCCGCGCGCGAACGCGACAGCTCGTCGGCCAAGAAGGGCGAAACACTGGGCCGGGGCCTGTTCTCGGTCGATAAAGCGGAGCCGCCGGCGCGGCCAGACCCGCCGACGCGGTGGAGGTTCCGTGCCTGTCGAGCTGTCCAGATCACGCATCGTCGTCACCGGAGGCGCCGGCTTCCTCGGGCGCGCGGTCCTCGAGCGCCTGCGCGCGCGCGGCGCGACCGACATCTTCGTGCCGCGCCGCCGCGACTACGACCTGACCCGCGAGGCCGATGTCGCGCGTCTCTATGCCGACGCGAATCCCGACGTCGTGCTGCACCTCGCCGCCGAGGTCGGCGGCATCGGCGCGAACCAGGCGAACCCCGGCCGCTACTTCTTCGCCAACATGGCGATGGCCCTGCACCTCATCGAGCAGGCGCGCCTCCGCGGCCTCGGGAAGTTTGTGCAGGTCGGGACGATCTGCGCCTATCCGAAGTTCACCCCGGTGCCGTTCAAGGAGGAGAACCTCTGGGACGGCTATCCCGAGGAGACCAACGCGCCGTACGGCGTCGCCAAGAAGGCGGCGATGGTCATGCTCGACGGCTACCGCCGGCAGTACGGGCTGAAGTCGTCCTACCTGCTGCCGGTGAACCTCTACGGGCCGTGGGACAACTTCGACATGCAGACCTCGCACGTGATCCCGGCGCTGATCCGGAAGTGCGTCGAGGCGCAGGAGGCGAACCGGCCCTTCATCGAGTGCTGGGGCACCGGCAGCGCGAGCCGCGAGTTCCTCTATGTCGAGGACGCGGCCGAAGGCGTGGTGCGCGCGGCCGAGGTGCTCGACGAGCCCGTCCCCGTCAATCTCGGCACCGGCATGGAGATCACGATCCGCGACCTCGTGCATCTGATCGCGCGGCTCTGCGGCTTCGCGGGCGAGATCCGCTGGGATCCGAGCAAGCCCGACGGGCAGCCGCGCCGCTGCCTCGACACCGAGCGCGCCGCGCGGCTGCTCGGCTTCCGCGCCGCGGTCGGCTTCGAGGAAGGCCTGCGCCGAACCATCGAGTGGTACCGGGCGAACCGATCGCACCGCGCCGAATACGACCCGTCTCGCGCGGGCGGAACCTGACGAAGCCATGCGAGTCCTGCTCCTCAACCAGTCCTTTCATCCCGACGTCGTGGCGACGGCGCAGCATGCGCACGACCTCGGCCGGCATCTCGTGGCGCACGGGCACGAGGTCAGCGCGATCGCGTCGCGCTCGATCTACGGGAAGGCCGGAACCGCGCTGCCCGCGTACGAGGAAGTCGACGGCATCGCCGTGCACCGCGTCGGACGCAGCGTCTTCGGCAAGGCCGGCATCGCCGGCCGCGCCGCCGACTTCGCGCTCTGGTACGCGCAGGCCGCGGCGAAGGCGATGGAGATCGAGCGCCACGACGTGAGCGTCTGCTTCACGACGCCGCCGTTCATCTCGCTGCTCGGGCTCGCGCTGCGCGGGCTGCGCGGGACGAAGCTCGTCTACTGGGTGATGGACCTCTACCCCGACGTCGCGGTCGCGACCGGAATCATGCGCGAGGATGCGCCGGCCACGCGCTTCTTCGAGCGGATGAACCGGATCGCGCTCGCCCGCGCCGACCGCACCGTCGTGCTCGGCCGCTGCATGGAGGCGCGCGTGCGCGCGAAGGGCGTGCGCGGCGCGAACATCGAGCGCATCAACGTGTGGAGCGACGCCGAGGAGCTCGCGCCGGTCGCGCGCGCGGACAACCGCTATCGCCGCGAATGGGGCGTCGGCGACCGGACGCTCGTGATGTACTCGGGCAACTTCGGGATCGGCCACGACGTGCGCACGTTCGCCGACGGCGCGAAGCTGCTCGCCTCGCGGAGCGACGTGATGTTCGCCTTCGTCGGCGGCGGCAAGCGCAAGAAGGAGCTCGTCGACGCGATGAAGGCGCACGGGCTGTCGAACTTCGTCGAGGCCGACTACCAGCCGCGCGAGCGGCTCGGCGAGCTGCTCTCGGCGGCCGACGTGCATCTCGCGAGCATGATGCCGGGCTGGGAAGGCGTGATGGTGCCGAGCAAGCTCTACGGCACGCTCGGCGCCGCGCGCCCGGTGATCTGGGTCGGCAGCGCGCGCACCGAGGTCGCGATGGTGCTCGCGGAGGAGCGCTGCGGACTCGCGGTCGAGCCGGGCGACGCCGCCGGCTTCGCGCGCGCCGTCGCGACGCTCGCCGACGACCGCATGCTCCGCGAGGAGATGGGCGCGCGCGCCCGCGCGAGCCTCGAGCAGCGCTGGGGCGCGCCGATCGCGCTCGAGCGGTGGCGTCGCGTCATCGAGTCGGTCGGGGGAGGTGCCTCGTGAGCAGCGCCGAGAAGACGCTTCCGGTCTCGATCGTGATCCTCACCCTCAACGAGGAGGTGAACGTCGAGGCGTGCATCGCGAGCTGCGCCGAGAGCGACGACATCCATGTCCTCGACTCCGGGTCGGCCGACCGCACCGCCGAGATCGCGCGCCGCTGCGGCGCGCAGGTGTGGGAGCATCCCTTCGAGTCGTTCGGCAGGCAGCGCAACTGGGCGATCGACAACATCCCCATGAAGCACGAGTGGGTGCTGCACCTCGACGCCGACGAGCGGCTCACGCCCGAGCTCGTATCGGAGATGCGGCGCACGCTCGCGACGAACCCGAAGGAAGCGGGCTTCTACCTTCCGAACAAGCTGATGTTCATGGGGCGCTGGCTCCGCCGTGCGGGCGCGTACCCGACCTACCAGATGCGGCTGTTCCACCGCGACCGGATGCGCTTCTGCGACTACGGCCACGGTCAGCGCGAGCTCACGAGCGGGCGCATCGGCACCTTCCAGGAGCCGTACGTCCACTACGCGTTCAGCAAGGGACTCAGCGACTGGTTCGACAAGCACAACCGCTACTCGACGCTCGAGGCGCTGCAGGTCCTCGGCCGCGACGCCGACCACT
>Ga0315906_10007282_pt1 | contig 13489 bp, 10 predicted proteins | sample LakEriMetagenome_4_FD_203526 | JGI IMG/M metagenome (GOLD analysis project Ga0315906, IMG submission 203526) | Freshwater fungal communities from buoy surface, Lake Erie, Ohio, United States - Buoy 2 MA122 | ecosystem: Environmental > Aquatic > Freshwater > Lake > Lake biofilm | place: USA...
CTTAAATATTACTATAATAAGAAAATAATTTTTTTTAAATATATTATGTATTTTAATTTATATATTTAATTTAATTTTTATGAAAAAATCATATTTTTTTGTAAATTAATAATATATATATATTGATGAATAAAGAAATATATTATAATAAGTATTTAAAATATAAAAATAAATATATTAATTTAAAAGGAGGTGATTTTATTTTTAATAAAAATATAGTAACTGAATTTTATAATAATAGTCAACCAATTGATTATGAAACTACAGTTATTGAAATTAATAATGATATTAATTTAAGCCCAATATATTTAGATGAATCTAAATATAAATGTAAAAAAAATTGTTTTGTTATTTCACTATTTGGAAAAAATTCTGATTATGTTATTGGTGCTATTAATCAAGCACAAGCATTTATTGATAATAATGATAATGAACAGTGTGATATTATTTGTATTTGCACACCAGATGTTGGTAAATTTCAAATTAATTTATTAAGTAATTTTTTCACTTATGTTATTGTACTTCCATATTTAAAATATGAAAAACCTATTGTGAAAGATATTATTAAATTAAAACCTCATTATGCTAAAGTTTGGTTTAAGTTACATGCTTTAAGACTAACTAATTATGAAAAAATTTGTTTAATTGATTCTGATTATTTATCAATAAAACCTATATCTGATATATTTACGTTAAACGCCCCTGCTGCATGTAATGAATTACCAAACACTTTTATTGATAAAGAACAACAAATATTTATTACACAAAAAGACGGAGAAATTATATTAAATGAATATGAAAATAATTGGTATAATTTATATGGCGATAGTTGTAGAAGAAATAAAAATTATTCAGGATATTTAATATTATTTTTATTATATACTAATAATAATTATCTAGGTATTTATGATGAAAAAGGAACTGTTAATAATGATATAAAAGAATTACATGGAAATTACTTTTATGGTGGTATGAATGCTTCTATAATGTTATTAAAACCGGATATTAAAGAATTTAATGATATTATTAATGATTTATGTAACTATAGTGATGACAGATTACGTTATAATTATCCTGAACAGCAGTATTTAACTGCCAGATATTCATTACAACCTAATATTAAGGAAACACAATTTAAAAATAATTTTTCTGAAATATTTCAAAATCTATTTAAACAAAAACAAAATAATTATATATTTTTAAAAAAATTATTTTATACATCCTCATTAAATAGTGAAAATTATTTATTTCAAAAATTATTAGATAATCAGTATAATTTATTAGTTCTTGAACAAGATAAATATATTGATTATCTTAATAAACATAATTCTAATGAATATACTTTTACAAATAATGTTTTTGATAACAGTGAAAATAATAAACAAAAATTAAAAGAAAAAGAAAATGATATAATTAATCATATGATAACATCACTAGCTAATATTTTATGGGATTATTATAGTAATAATCATCAAAAATCAAATTTATATAAAAATGAATGGAATTGTATTGGTTTAGAATATTATATAACTGAATACTATAATCAATTACCCGAAAAAGTTAATTGGAAAGGATTTCCTATTTTACAACAAACTAAACTATGGACTGTACAAGGCATAGATGAAGTTAATAATAAACCACATCAAAAAAGAGGACACGTAGAATGGTTTAAACAATTAGAAAAAACTTTAGTAATTGTTAAAAAAACTTTAGTAATTGTTAAAAAAATAAATATTGAACAAAAAGAAAAAACATTATCTAATGATTTAGCATTAATTAAACAAAAACAATTATTAAATAATTATATTTATTATTTGTTTCAAAAAATTAATTATATTAATTATATTATTGAACTTTATAATAACAGTTTAAATATTATAATATATAAAAAAATATATATAGATCCAAAATTAAATTATAAACAAATAACTTTAAACTATTTAATAGCATATTATACCAATATATTTGGTATTGATAATAAAGAAATGATTATAAATTTAGATAATAATAAATTTGAAAATCAGAAATTTCAATTAAAAAGAGCTAATACATTTAATTAGATAATTTATTGACAACTACTGTTGTTACAATAATAATATATTAAAAAAACATATATTAAAGTTTCATTTGAATTATAACTTTAACTAATTAGTATTAAATTATATGTATACATTGAGAAGATGGATGATTTATAATTGTTAGGTTACTACAATTATCGTGGGTAATAATTATTTTATTAGTTTTAGATATTTGTTTTTTTATTTTTATGTCTACGTCTACGTCTACGTCTATGTCTTCCATATACGTATCATTCATTTGTTCATCATCTATTATTTTTAATAATTTAGTAATAAATTGTCCATAATTACTAAGATGATTACGTTTATATTGAAGATATATTTTTTTTATATCTTCTTCAATATTTATATCACTACTAGATGTAAATTTTAACAATATTCTTTTTAATATGTGCCTACGATTATTACAATGTTTTTGTATAATAGGAATTATATTTGTTTTATTAGTATTAGTATTATTTAAATAATTTTTAATTTTATGTAGATGTAGATCAGACATATTTTACTATTCATACAATTATATTTACTTATTAATATATATTGTATTCAATTTTTTTATTATCACCTAAAGATGTCAATAATATAATAAATAATATAAATATATATTTATTATAGTATAAAAATGATTTATGGAATATATATTTTTAGACGTGATTTACGATTAGATGATAATCATGGATTAATAAATTTATGTAAAAAATGTGATAAAATTATACCTGTATTTTTTCTTGATAAAAACCAAATCATTAAATCTGATCATAATGAAAATTATTTTTCTAATAATGCAGTACAATTTATGTGCGAAAGTTTAAATGATTTAAATCAACAATTAAATAATAAAAAATCTAAATTATTTTATTTCACGGGTTATCCCGAAGAAATATTAGAAAATTTGTTAAAACAACTAGATAGTTATAAAATTATTGTAGGTTGGAATGCGGACTTCTCTAAGTATTCATTAAATAGAGATGAAAAAATTAAAAATATATGTAATAAATATAATGCTGAAATATTAGAAACCTTTACTGATTACACATTAATACCATTTGAAAAATTATTAAAAAAAGATGGTAATGCATTTAAACAATACGGAGCATTTTATAAAAACGCTCTAAAAACAAAAGTTACTAAAACTATTAAAAATAATTATAATAACTATATATCTAAAAATTTTAAATTAAAAAATGAATTTAATGAACAATTACAAGTATTTTATAATAAAAATAATTTTATTGCTCAAAATGGAGGAAGAACGGAAGCATTAAAAAAATTAACAAAATTAGATGATTTTAATGATTATAATAATATGAGGGATAATTTAGATTACGAAACTACTAATATTTCTGCGGCTTTGAATTTCGGTTGTATAAGTATTAGAGAAATGTATGAAGCTGTTTTTGATACTCTTGGTAAAAATTCAATATTGCTTAAACAATTGTATTGGAGAGATTTTTTTTTAACAATTGTTAAATATACTCCACATGGAAATGATTTTAAAAGACATATTGATGAAAGATACGATTTATTAAATTGGAAAAACAGTAAATCGTCTAATTATTGGAAAACTATGATGGAAAGTAAAACTGGTTTTTTATTAATCGATGCTGGTATGAATCAAATGAAAATATCTGGTTTTTTACACAATAGATTAAGAATGATTTTAGGTGTTTTTTGGACTAAATATCTTTTAATTAATCCTTTTCATCCAAAATATGGTAGTCAAGTTGGATTTTCTAAATTATTACTCGATGCTATCGGTCCTTCGCAAAATGCTAAAAATCATGCTTGGATTACCGAATTAGATTTCCCTGGTAAAAAATATTCTAGTAAAGGTGCTCCTTTGTCTGGAAGACCAATGGATATATCTAATAAAATGATACGCAAATGGGATCCAGAATGTAAATATATTAAAAAATGGCTACCACATCTTAAAAATATAACAAATAAAGAAATATATAATTGGAAAGGTAATGTTTTACATCCAGGACCAATGTTTGATCCTAAAGAAAAATATAAAGAATGGATAGAATTATGTAAAAAAAATTGAATTTTTTTTATTATGGAGATCTCTTTAATTTTTATTATATTATTTAATTTCTATTGACGTAGATACTTATCTATATCAAACATGCCATCTGATCGCACAAAAATAACATTTAAGTGGATTGATAATAGTAAAAAAACTAACGTTCAATTTGCAGCTATGATAGGAAAAGCAAATAATATATGGGCAGATGGTTTTAAGAGAACTACTACAATGTGCGATATTTTAGGTGATAATCGTTTTATGGGATGCCCTTGTGACAGTTGCAATGGTTATGATATATCAATTGTAATTGGAAGTATTAACGACGATACAAGTATTTTTAATGGTACAGATGTTTGTTGTGCTGTTATAAAGATTGAAAATAATGTAGCATACGTTTCTAAATTCTGTGCTAATCCTACACAATATGGCTATGGAACTCTATTAATGGCATATATTATTAATCACCTACAAAAACGTGACATTGAAATAATTAATCTTAATGTAGATGTAGATGTAGATGAAAATTGGATTACAAAATTTTACCAAAAATTTAAATTTTTTGAAACATCAAGAGATTACAATGAGATTAATATGCAGAAAAAAATTAAAATTAAAAAAAAAAAAGATAATTCTGAGAGTACAATTCAAATCAAAGAAAAAGAAAAAGAAAAAGAAAAAGAAAAAGAAAAAGAAATAATTGTAATAAGAAATTCATCTAATTAATATACATAATATATTTATTTTATTACTTTTATAATTTTATAATAAAAATTGAATTTTTTTTATTATGGAAAATATCATTGTTATATTATTTAATTTCTATTGACGTAGATACTTATCTATATCAAACATGAAATCTGATCACAAAAAAATAACATTTACTTGGAGCCATAATAATTGGGAAACTAATATGTTTAACGAAAAAATTTATGATGATATGCTAGAAAGAGCAAATAAAGTATGGAATAGTTCTCGTCAATATATTGATAAGGAGGATATTTTAGACTTTCAAATAGAAAGATGTATGTGTGATTGTTTTCCTGAATACAATGGTTGTCGATATTGTAAAGGAAACGATATATCAATTATTATTGGATCTATTGATAATAAAGATGTATGTTGTGGTACTGTACACTTTGATAATGATATAGCATTTATAGATAGAATATTTTGTAATGGATATCGAACTTTATTAATGGCAGAAATTATTAGACAGATGTACAAAGATAATCCATACGAAAAGAATAAAATTAAAGGAATTAATCTTCATGATGACTCAATTCTTGATAAAGATACAGATACAGATACAGATATTGATTGGACAGATACAAATTGGATAACAAAATTTAAATTTTTCAAATTTGAGGAAAACGAAATCCTTAAATTTTATAAAACAATTAAAATTAATAATAAAAAAAAAGATAATCCTGAGAGTAAAATGAATCCAAAAACAAAACAACAAAAGAAAGAAGAAAAAAAAGCAAGAAGAAAAGCAAGAAGAAAATTTTATAAAACAATTAAAATTAATAATAAAAAAAAAGATAATCCTGAGAGTAAAATGAATCCAAAAACAAAACAACAAAAGAAAGAAGAAAAAAAAGAAAGAAGAAAAAATTATTTAAATAATCATACATAATATATTTATTTTATATCTTATAATCCTTATAATAAAAATTAAATTTATATATCTTTGTAATTTTTATTATTTTTACTATTTGTAATGACCAACATGCACATTGAGTTTGCTATTTTTTATAAATATTTAAATTATCAAGATTTTGAAATGAATATTGCAAAAGCAAATGTAATATAGTATGAAGTATTTTGTAAAACATATAATGAAGGTGAATGTCCTAGTGATAAATTAGTAATCGGTAGTATTAATGATAAACCAGTTTGTTGTGGTATCCTACCGCACTTATTTCTTGCATAGCTTCTAATCCAAGAAATAATGATTATAAAACTTTATTGATGGAATATATTATAAATTATTTAAAAATTATTAAGATTAATAAAATTAATCTTAATATTGATATCGATGAAAATTCAGATAGATTAATAAATTTTTATTCCAAATTTGGATTCATCAAACAAAATGATTTCTATAGCATATTTGAATATAATCCATATATTGAATATAGAATGGCGTTGATTTTATAATGACATTCATTTATATAATTATATAAAAAAAATTGAATTTTTATATATTTGTAATCCTTATTATTATATTATTTTACAACTTGTAATGACCATGATCAACACGAAGATTGAATTTACTATTAAAGATAAATACGAAGATAGAGAATTATTTGAAGTCGCTGTTACAGAAGCTAATAAAGTATGGTTAAAAGCATTTGGTAATAAATATGATTATGGCCAATGTCCTGGCGATGAAGTATTTATTGGATGTATTGATAAAACACCAGTTTGCTGTGCTATTGTACAATATAAACATCCAGTTGCACTTATTTCTTGCATAGCTTCGAACCCTACAAACAATGGTTATGGAACTTTATTGATGGGATATATTAAAAATCATTTCAAAAATATTAAGATTGATAAGATTAATCTTAATATTGACATTGATGATAATTCAGATAGATTAATCAAGTTTTATTCTAATTTTGGATTCGTTAAAGAAAATTCGGACAACGAAGATCATACAGTATTTGAGTATGATACAAGTATTGAATTCAGAATGACATCCGATTTAAAATGACATCTACATATATAATCATTAATATTTTTTTATATATTTAAAAAATTATTCTGGTTCTGCTAATTCAGTATAAATTCCTCGAATACTTGTTGAATTAATATCTTTTGAGTTATCAATTATAATATCAATATATGACATACCATTATCATCTATTTTAACATAATTAGTTATATTTGGTATATAAAATCCTTTAGGATATCTATATACTCCGCGGGCTAAATTTGCAGTTCCATATCTACCTATAATCAGAGGTGATAATTCGTAATATTTATTATCAAGTAAATATATTTGAATATTTCCATCATACCATAAATTATTATTTAAAATAAAACCAATAATTAATCCTTTGTTATTTGATAATACTGGTAATTTAATTTTAAAAACATCATTTGGTAAAATTTCCACACATGATTCTTCTAATATAACATTATTATATTTAATACCTTTTTCAGTCCAAATATTATCTATTTGTTGCTGTACTCCATTATTCCCCCAAAACAAATTTATTGCTGGTATTGTTGTTATACCATATGGATTTTGACATACTGCTATACCAGACAATATAATATTTTCTAAACTTTCTTTACCACAATTTATTGATACATAAATTTCATTATTTATTGTTTTATAATTATTTATTAATGTTTTTGAAATACCAAAAGACAACCATTCATAAAATCCTTGAATTGCATTGTTATTATATGGTCCTAAAAACGACGAGTTGCCATTATTTTGTACATTATTAAAAGTATTTGATGTTGTTATTATTTTTTTAATTGGTTTTTTTGTATTAGGATCGCATATACACATATTTATATTATTCCATCTCGCTCTAGTTATAGTTTGAATAAATATACTGTTATGAGTATTTGGATCTATAGGTAATCTAAATGTTGCATAATTTGTTGGAATGTTATTTGTAATTGATGTGTTATTAATAATTATTAAATACCGTTTATTAAATATATTATTATATTTTGAATTATCAATTTTAACATTATCCGATAATGTTAATCGATTTATTACATCTAAATTATTATCTATTTGTTGTAATCCCTCCCAATAATATAATGGATAACCATAAACCGGTTCAAAATATGATTTTGGCATATTATATATTCCAAAATAATTTGATATATTTTTATCTAAAGTTGAAGGATTACTTAATATTATTTTAGAATTATTAGTATTATTATTATTAGTATTAGCATTAGTATTTATATTAGTTCTACATGTTCCACCAATTTTAATATAATTAGCATCGCAAAACGAAGGACCTAATAAATTACCAGATGGAGTATAACAATTATTATTTTTTAATATTTCATTATTATTACATTTTGATGGAACTTCTATAATATTATTAATATCTGATTTTAATATTTCTATTTGTGATCCTGTTCCAGATGATGCTACTGGTGCTGACAAAGTCCCAGATGATGCTGGTGCTGCTGGTGCTGACAAAGTCCCAGATGATGCTGGTGCAGTATTATTAGCTGGTGCAGTATTAGTAGCTGGTACAGCGTTAGGTGCAGATGCTGGTGCTGACGAAGTCCCAGATGATGCTGGTACAGCGTTAGGTGCAGATGATGCTGGTGCAGTATTAGTAGCTGGTGCAGTTGCTGACGAAGTCCCTGGTACAGCGTTAGGTGCAGATGATGCTGGTGCAGTATTATTAGCTGGTACATCGTTAGGTGCAGTATTAGTAGCTGGTGCAGCGTTAGGTGCAGATGATGCTGGTGCAGTATTATTAGCTGGTACATCGTTAGATGCAGTATTAGTAGCTGGTGCAGTTGCTGGCGCTGACGAAGTCCCTGTTGCTGGTGCTTGAATTTTTTTACACATATTATTAGTTTTTTCATAACCACTTAAACATTCTGTTGGTAAACTATATATAATTGGTCTTTTAGTACTATTAGGATCATAACAATAATTTATTTTTCTTCTTTCAGAATAAAATTTTTTTTCTGTAGGTTTACATTCAGAAGGTTCTATTAATAAATCTTCAAAATTTTCAATTAATTTATAGTTATTATTCCTATAATAACTATTTATAAACATATTATATATAATAATATATAATATTAAATATTATTATTAATCCAATGATATTTTACATCTTTATAAATAATAATGGATGCATTTGTAAAAATAATATCACCAACTGAATATTCAATAATATTATTTGTTTTCATATTAATTTTATCAGGATCTACTATTGAATAATTTTCTCCATAATCATTTGTATTTTTATTTTTATATCTAACTAAATTATGAAAAAAATATAAATAATCTCTAATATTTATAGTGTTTTCAACTATATAAACTCCTTTATCATTTAATAATGGAAATAATGTATTAAATGAAACTAATATATCATCTAATTCTCCGGTACAATTATCAATAATAATATCAAAATTACCGTATTTATCATTTACTTTATTTAAAAATATTTCATTGTTTTGTTTCCCAATTTCAATAAATATATTATTTTGTGTTTGTTCTAAAGTAATACTATATGGATTTCTGTCAATTCCTACTATAACTTTTGCATTGTTAAAATATTCTTTCATAGCATACAAACCTTCATCTTTTAATATACCAATTTCTAAATAACGTATTTGTTTATTTATATAATTATTTAAATATTTATCATAATATTTACCATAATTATTATATTTTGAATTTTTTTTTGTATTATATTTATTTAAAACTATTTGCAAATTATTTATTTGCAAATTATTTATTTGCAAATTATTTTCTTCTACTTTTGTATTTTCCATATAATTATAAATTGATATTTATTTTAATTTATATAAAAAAACGAAATTAAAATAAGAGTTTTCCTAATCCATTTGATATTTTTAATATATTATAAGTAAATGCATATACTTTTATTTTTACAGGTCTTAAATATGATACGCCTTTATCTAAAGTTAAATTAATTACTATATCGTCACAATTACTAAAATTACATGTTCCCGAAGGAGTAATATCTTCAGGTTTTAAAGAAAAACTATATGTATTAATACCTATGTTATTATATACGGTATGATTTTGAATATTTTGTATATATTCAAAGTAATTAAAAGTTTTTTCTTTAACTCTTTCTTGACCATTTAAAAGTATAGAAGATCTTTTAACAATATTATTTCCTTCTAATTCATATGGTAAATTTGTATAATTAAATGATTCTTTTGAATATCCTTTTAATAAATAATCATAATTTGCTCTTATAATTAATTCTTTTACAGAATTTTTATAACCTAATTTGATTTTATTATTACTATGAAATACTAATTTATCATTGTCAAATTGTACATAATCTATAAGATAAGTGTGTTCTTTTTTTGCAAAATGGATTCTTTCACTGATATCTAAATAAATCATATCAACTAATAAATATGCATAATTTAATGATAAATTAATGATATGAGAAAAATATCTATTTTTATCTAAATATAGTTTTTCATTATTAATAGGAATTACAGAATAATTACTATTTGTACTAATTATTTCTACATTTAATATAAATGGTTCCGGTGTAATTTTAGTATAATATAATTTTTTATTTATAACATCAAAATAATTAAATTTTGCATAATATGTATTGTTTTGATATTCTTGCTTAATTATTTCATCTTTTTTAAAATTAACTATATCTTCTTCTATTATAATATAATGTGATGGAGATAAAATTAAACAATCGTCTAATTGATTAAATTCAACATTAATTTTAACATCTGAATTATCTAATGCTATTATTGGCAATGCCATATTATAATTACGACAAAACCAAAACATTAAAGGTATATATAACAAATAACCTTTTTTCCCATTTGTATTTTCATATATTTCAGGAACATTACCAATCATTTTATTTAATCCTCTGCGTTTTGAAATAGGTGTAGTTAATTCTGAATATATATTTAACCAATCGCCATATTGTCTTTCAATTATATTACCTCCTATCTCTAATTCAATTTGTTTAATAATATTCCAACCAATTTTTTTACACCAAGCACATGAAGCAATGTTACTATTTCCTTCGCCTTCCTCGCCAGGAAAATCTATAAATTTTCCTATTGGTGGAAGATTAACTACTAAATAAATTTTACCAATTAAATCTGCTATTTTTGATATAGTACATGTTACACGAGAACCAAAATCTGGTTTAACATTAAAATATTGTGGTATTGATTCTACTGCAAAATTAGTATGTCTTTTATAAACTTGCTTAAAATATGTTATTTGAGGATTTGATATTAAAAATGTTTCAGCATATCCTGATAAAACTAATTGTAAAGCACCTCCAGGCATATTATTTTAATATTATTTATATACTAGTTTTTAAATATTATTTAATATAAAAAAATTGATTTTTTTTTATATTAAAATAAATTGATCATATTAATACATTTATACAATGGTGAAAAAGAACTTGACAATAAAAATACCAAAACCTGAAATAAAAAAAATAATAGTAAAACCACAGATACCTCCGCCTGTTGATTCTAATTTTACTAATCTAAAGATATAATTCGAATATGTTTAATTTATTTAAAATTATTAATTAGCTAATATTTGATTTGTTATATACGTTTACCATGTGTTAATTCTATTAATATATAATGAAAGTCCAATATTATAAAAACTCAGATTCTTGACAAAAACTTAATCCATCAAATTTCATCTATTATTTACTTTTAATGACTGTCATCATCATCAATCAATCCATCGCAATCACCATGACAATATTCAAAATCTCTAGTACACCAACACCTACAATATTTATTACAATGAGTTGTTTCTTTTTGTCCATTTGTATAATCACAACTCTTTCCGCCAAGTACCTTATTTTTAAAAATTGTATAATTTCTTGTCTGTATTCCTGAAATCATTTCAGTATGTAAATCACATTGATTTATATTTACTATACAATCAGACCAGTCGGACCAATTACCATAACAATCTATACAAGGAATTTTGCAATTTTTAGTTTCTATTATATTTTGAGTACAATGTTTCCCTTCTCCTAATTGTTTATTAATAATTGTAAAGGTTCGTTTTTGTATACCATCAGATTTATGTTCATTGTATTCACTAGAATTACCAGGACATACTGCATCACACAAACTCCAATTACTCCAGTTACCTGAACAATCTCTAGAACATGTTATTGTTCGGAATGTTTTTAAATAATTTTTACCTGGACAAGTACCTTCTTCGATAATATTAAAACTAGAATCTGGTAAAAAAGTATTATTTTTAGGTGGACATTGAGATAAAGGTTTCCAATTAGAAAAAGGTACTTCACAGGTACATAAATTACTATTAGGTTCAGATAAATTCATATTTTCAGTTTCTTTTACATCAAATGTAGCATTAATATTATCATTATTAGAACTAAATTGAAATTTATCATCTAAAAATATTCCTTTAGTATTATCTATTATACTTTCATTTTGTCGTTTAGGAAATGTACATCCTTTTAAACCGCCTGTTTTTTTTATTGTTATTATTCTAGATCTATTAGCAGAATATGTTCTTGAATTACATTTTTCATTTGTATAATCCCAATTTCCAAAAGTTCTTTCAACAGTACAATTACATCGTTGATCTCCTGGAATATTATATATATTATTAGGTGCCGAACAAATACCACCTGTTATTTCTGGTGTTTTTGTATAACCAAGTGTACATTTACTTACTCCACCTTCACATATTGTATTATTATAATTACAAGTATTATTACTTGATATATCATAACTACATGTACAAGTTGAATAATTTGGTACAGTACAATTAATTTTTAGAGTTTCAGGTAAAACACAATTTGCTAGTGGATTCGTACTAATATAATTTTGACTTTTTTCACCAATCCCAGTAGTTCTATCACATTTAGTAACATTTTGACATTCGCTAATCAAACTACTCCATCCGCCCTTACATTCTTTACAAAATTCATAATTTTCTTTAATACATTCGGTTGTTTCATTTGAAGGACATATATTACCTAAATTTTTAGGAAGTTCACTTATTATATACTTTCTAGTTTTTTTACCTATTCCATTTATATTATTTGATACATCGCATTTTTCAATATTACATTCTGACCAGTCGTCAAAACTACCAACACAATTAAAAGGGCAATTTACTGTTTCTTCAGTAGGACAAAATGCACCATTATTTAACTTTTCAAATAAAGTTCTAAATGTTCTAGTTTTTTTACCTTGATTATTACAAATAGTCCAATCGCTCCAATTACCAGAACAATCTCTAGGACATAGAATCTCTCTTTTATCACATGTTATACCTTCTATTGTTTTTGTAGTTGTTCTTTTTTGTATTTTTTTAAAATCATAATCTTCTATATTGTAATTTGTTCTTGATGGACAAGTAGTATCGTCAACCCAAGTCGTTCCTTCGCATATACATTTATTATTATTTGGCCAATTTATGTTTTCAGTTTCTATTATATCAAATGTTGCATTAATATTATCATTGTTAAAACTAAATTGAAAATTTCCGTTTGGATTTTTAAATGTATCTTCTGAATCTTCATTTTGTCGTTTAGGAAATGTACATCCTTTTAAACCGCCTGTTTTTTTTATTGTTATTATTCTAGATCTATTAGCAGAATATGTTCTTGAATTACATTTT
>Ga0315906_10007289_pt1 | contig 13482 bp, 11 predicted proteins | sample LakEriMetagenome_4_FD_203526 | JGI IMG/M metagenome (GOLD analysis project Ga0315906, IMG submission 203526) | Freshwater fungal communities from buoy surface, Lake Erie, Ohio, United States - Buoy 2 MA122 | ecosystem: Environmental > Aquatic > Freshwater > Lake > Lake biofilm | place: USA...
CTTTCGGTTACTAGATGAAGCTCGCCAGCACTCCCGTCAATGAACTGCTGTTCCCCGACTGGCGTTTCGTGGAGGAGGATCTCCACAACGTGTCCACTCGGGTGCAGGAGTACGACGCGGAGGCCCGACTGGCCCGGGACGATGTCTCGGGCCAGTTGGGTCTGGCGAGGCGTATCTCCAACCCCGACCCGACCGGTACCGGTTCCATCTGGGTGATCGCCAAGCGCCTGATGGACTCTGAAGACGAGCCCCTTGTGGGCGAGCCCGATGCGCGTGTGCTGGAGCAGCAGCGGGCCTCGGATGCGTTCCGCATCCAGAACATGGCGGCGTGGCACCGCACCCAGGAGAAGGTCTGGGAGGCGAATGAGCGCCGCCGCATCCAGCGCGAGATCGAGAAGAACATGGCGAACGCCGAGGAGTTCGTCTGGACGGCACGCCGGAAGGACTTGCACCAGGCGGCCCCCATCACCGTTGCTAAGGACGTCGCGTAGTGGCAAGCGGCGACTTCGCTGACCTCTACACCAAGGCGATCTACGGATCGCGCCGCGACCCCTCTGACTCCTTCGACGTCGCCCGCGCGAAGGACGCCGTCAACGAGGCACTGCAGGCCGTCTCCTTCACGGGCGACCCGTGGAACTGGCTTGAGCGCGAAGGCGAGATCACGCTGCAGGTCGGCGCTGACGTCTACTCCTACGCGACCATTTCGACCGCCCTCGGCGTGACCATGGCGGAGATCCTGTCTCTGGTCATGGACAACCAGGACGGCGGATACCGCCTTGAGTCGATGTCGTGGGACGCCCTCGAGAACGTGACCTACGGAACGCAGGACGACGAGCAGGCGGGCGAGCCGATCTTCTGGGCTGATTGGGATTCCAAGATCCGCCTCTACCCGAAGCCCGACGAGGCGTACACCCTCGGCGTCTTCTACCGGGCGTACCAGTCCGAGCTGGTCAACGACTCCGACACGCCGCTCATGCCCCTTGAGTGGCGCACCCGCCTTGTCGTTCCCTACGCCTGCATGCGTCTGCTCCGACAGGAGGGCGGCGGCGAGGCTGCGTCTGAGGCCGACCGCTACGCGGGCGAGTACCAGAAGGCGTTCAACGACTGCCGCGCGGTTTGCGCGACGATGCACTCGCCTGAGATGCGCCTCGCCTCCCCGTCCTGGCGCAGTCAGATGTGGATGGGTTGACATGAGGCAGATGGTCGTCGCACGACCCTTTGCCGGCGGCTACCGGACCGACGTTCCCGACTACGCGCTCAACCCCAACGAGTGTGCGTACTCGCAGGATCTGATCTACCCCTTCGGCATCGCCCAGCAAAGGTGGGGCTGGTCGTATGACGGGACCACGGCCGACGTCGCGGCGAACCTCGTTGGCGTCAACAGGTCGCGGTACCCAATCCCCGGTCGCACAGTGACAATCACCGCAGACGCCGACGGTGACTTCTGGACCCACAATGCGTCCGCCGCCGGGACACTTGCCTTTAGGGATCGCGCCCCTTCCAGCGCCGTGTGGATTCCGCGCTGCATGTACAACGGTGACGTCATTTTCTGCGCCCAAGACGGCGAGACACCGCTCCTTCGTTACTCGGGATCGCAGATGTCCGCCAGTAGCTACATGGGCTCAGGGAGCTGGACTTTCAGCATCCCCAACGGTTCCTCGACTATCAAAGTCAACACATCGGTTTCGTGGCCTGCTGGCCCAGATCCGGATCCTTTCCCGCCAACGACAGACGTTCCGGCATTCGTGTATGTCGACCGTTGGAACGCGACGACGTTCGGTGCATTTGCTCCCATCCCGAAAGTGAGTTTGCGCGCTCTTGCGACCGCCAACTCCACCATCTCTGGCAACACCTTCATATCCCAACTGACTCTTGAGGCGGTGAGAAACAACCAAGGTTCCGCGACTTATGCGGATCTCGTTTACTCACTAAAGGTGCTTCCGGTGGGTTTCGCGTGGCCCGGGGTATCCATCAACGACACAGGTTCTGTCGTGAGCCGTGCGAGCGCGGTCTACACCCTTGAGGGCGTGAACCTTTCGGGTATTCCCCTCATCGACAGCAGCAAGGACTACCTGGACGCGCTACTTGTGATCAACCCGACTAACGGGGGCGATCACTACATCACGAACGTCAACTCTTACACGGCGACGACAATCAACGGCGACTACTTCCCGTCGTGGTCGGTGAACAACACCCAGTACCGAATCCTGCGCCGCTTGCCGTTCAAGGACGCGACCGTCCACAAGAACTCGTTGTGGGGTACGGGCGTCAAGCAGTACCCCAACCGTGTCTACGTTGCCCCACCGCTCTGGAACATGGGCATACCGCCGGGTGCAGTTGAGCCGTGGGATCCCATGGACGGGTTCCAAGACATTGACGAGTTCACCCTTACTCCCATCGATGTCCCATCGCGTTACGACACCGACCCGGTTGTCGCCCTCCTTCCCACCCCGGGACCGCTGCTCGTCCTCAAGGGGGCGTCGGTGTACGGGATCTACGGAACCTATCCCAGCTATGAGCAGACGATCCTCACGACGGGCGCCGGGTGTATTGACCTCCGCTCTGCAATATCGGTCGACGGCATCGCCTACTGGGCAGGCCGTGACGGCGTCTTCATGTACACGGGCGGACAGATCGTTCCGATTAGCCGCGGCCGGATTGAGCGCGAGTGGCAGGCGCTCATGCGTGGCTATGTGCAGGGGACCTCGTATGTGTCTGCCGCTGTGGTCGCAGGCCACCTGATCATCTCTGCTGGCGGACTGACCAGCACCGCCACCGGTGAAGCCAAGATCGGGCCCGACTCCTCCAATCCGACGGAGCGCACCTTCATCTACGACCTCGAGGCGAGGCAGTGGACGTCGCGGATGAGCAACGCCCGCATCCGCAACATGGCGTCGGTGCGCGTGCCGGGTGAGGTCGACTCGATCTTCGCCGTGAGCGACGACCGGCAGGGTCGGGTCATCGACCTCACGCCGACGATCACCGGCACCAAGTGTACGAACCGCGCGTCGCAGACACTGGCTGACGCCGACTCCACCGACGCGGCCGGCACGGGCCCGCGCCTGCGGGCGTGGTCGTCGGCATCCCTTGCTCAGGCAAGCGGGATCGAGGGCGAGGCCCGCATGATGGACATGTCGATCCACACGAACCTCTACGACTCCGGCACGCCGGCCACCGCGTCTCTTGCGATCAGCACCGCGCATGGCGAATCGCTGAACCAGGACGCGACGGCGGTCGTGGTTCATTCACCGGTTGCAGGAGACAACACAGACCGCGTCGACCGCAGCAAGCGCCGCATCAACCGGACCGGCCGCCTGCATCAGCTTCGTGTCGACCTTGCGACGACATCCGCAACGACCAAGAAGACGCAGATCCCCGAAGTCACGGCGACTTTCCGTGACAACCGGAGGATGACATGAGTACGCAGTTCTCATGGGGCTTCCCCGAGGACGGTGCGGGCGTCGACGTCATGGCTCCGCAGCCCGAGGCCATGATCCGCGAAGCCTTGCGCGTCGGCGTCAACGCATCGACGTTTCCCCCGATGGAAGCCTCGCCAAACGGTCAAGGTTCCTCGGGGCTTGGCATCCAGAACGTCAAGCGCGGGTACCTCAACCTGGTCGTCCCCTACGACAGCTCCGTCGTCGGGGTGGACTTCCAGACCTCATCCAAGAGTTTCGTTGATGTCAGCGCGGAGCTGACCGGGTCGCTTCTGACCTCGGGACGGCCGGTCATGATCATGATCCGCTGCGGTGAGAATGGGTCACTCGGCGCTAGCGACACCGTCTACTTCAGCGTGCGTATCGACGGTGCCGAGGTAACCGGGAGCCTCGGGCTCGTCTACAAGAAGGCCGGTCCCGTCCCGATGACGACGGGAGTGTGGTTCGCGCAGCCGAGCGCCGGGACCCACACCTACTCCATGGTCTGGAAGGTCGACGCGCTTGCCACGACGACGCCGCTCATGACCCGCTCCTCCCGTCCCTTCCTGACAGTGGTGGAACTGTGAGTACCAACTACTTCAACCCGATCACCTACATACCGCGCGCCCCGACGCAGACGCCGGTTCGGCTGCCGAACCAGACGTCGGTTACGTTGCCAACAGCGAACCCCAACTGGACGACCGTAACGGGCTACTCGCCCATTGGTCCGAACAATCAGGCTGCCGCGCCGAACCAAGGGAACATCGCGTCATTGGCTGCTGGCCTCTACGGATCGGGCACGCCTGGGCAGCCGGGGTACGTCCCGGGCTTGAACGAGCGCGTTGCGACGCAACTCGGTCAGGCGCGCAACAACGCACGCGACGCCCTTCGAGGCTTCGGCGGCGTCTCGTTCCGCGCCGACGACCCGTCGACGCCGAACGTCGATGAGTCACTGATGATGGACTACAGGCCCGACCAGCTCGGCAGGAACGAGCGTCAGGCTGTTCTCAGCGCCCGCGCTCAGGCGAACGCTCGAGGGATGCTTAGTTCTGGGTTCGCTGATCAGATGGTCGGGTCCGCCCTCCAGCGCGTTGGCGAGCAGGCCCGCGCCATCGTGAACCAGTACTCGAACCAGATCAACGAGATCGCCAACCGGAACTTCGATCCGTTGACCGGCCTTGCCGTTCAGACGCTCGGCCAGATCCAGAGCCTGTATGGCGCTGACACGCAGTGGGCTGCAACTCAGGAACTTCAGCGGCCAGCGCCGACGCCGGCTGCTACGCCGCCTGCGTCGGAGCCCGTGTCTGCAACTCCTCCTCCCCCGTCAACTCCCGCCCGCGCATCAGGGTCGACCCTCTGGTCGGGTAGGTCGCAGCCGACGACAACGTGGGCCGATAGCCAGTTCGGCCCCGGCAACTACCGGATCGTGCAGGAGTCGCAAATCGTCAATGGACGTCGCGTCCCCAAGTGGGTAGTGAGGGCTAGGTAGACATGGCACGCCGACGCAGGTACCCCCAGTTCCGCCTTCCCACCGACAACGGGTTCATCCCGCAGGCGAACTTCGACGCCCCTGGTGGCCCGCGCTTGGTGACCCAGCCGCGCCCGGGGCGCGTCGTGCGCGAGCGTATGGACACGCCGGAGTTCGCCCTCCCGAACGTCGGTGGCCTGCGCGTCGTGCGCCGCCGCGTCGGCAACGGGGTCCGTGACCTGGTCATGGATCAGCAGGGGAACGTCCTCCTCAACATTGCGGGCACCGGAGCGCGCCCGACGATCCAGCGGTCCAACACCGGACCCGATGGCCGCGGGCGCCTTGTCGTCAGGCGTCCCGGGGCTGCCCCCGGGGCCGGTGCCGCTCCCACCGGCCCCGGCGCGGGCGGCGACGTCGTTTGGACGGGGCGCGTCAACCCGAACACCGCGACCCTCAACACTCGCTTTGGCGAAGGCAACTACGTCGTCGCACAGGAGAACGGTCGTTACGTCGTGCGCCGCAAGCCCGTCACTGCGCCGGGCCCGCCCGACCCCTACGCGGACTACAACGACTACCCCTTCATCAAGAACTACTTGAGGGGGATGGACGACACTTACACGGGCTTCCAGAACTACCTCACCAACACCTACAACCCGCAGATCACCGCAGCGTCGCAGGCGCTGACCGCGCAGCGGCTGGCGGCCGGCGGGTCGTACAACAACGCGATCCAGAACTACGCGGGCTCGGCCGGCAACGTCGCCGCTGCGATGACCACGCCGCAGGTGGCGGGCATGACCGGCGGCACGGTCCAGGCTCCGAACCAGAACGCGCTCGGCGCCGCGCAGTCGATGGCAGCGACGGCCGCCGCCGCCCGCAATATCGACGCCGGAGCGCGCACCGCGCTCGGCGGGCTCGAGGCCGAGAAGATGGGTCAGTCGTTCCTCGGCTCGGCTATGGGCTACGGAGCCGGGCTCCTCAACCAGTACGGCCAGAAGCGCCAGTCCGAGCGGCTGAAGATGGATCAGTGGATCGCAGAGCAGAAGGCCGCCGAGAAGGCCGCGAAGGACAAGATGGATCTGGAGATGCTGAAGCTTGATCAGTCGATGATCAACTCGCTGATCGTCTCTGGTGACCGGGCTGCGGCACGCGCTGTGACCCAGCGCGGTCAGGACATCGCTGCTGCGGATGACGCCGCAGACAACGCCCGCGCCGGCCAGTTGCAGCCAAGCGACCTCTTGCGCGGTTACAGCAAGCTGCCAAAGGGCGCAGGCGCTAAGTGGCGTAAGCCGGGTGCGGTGCAGGATGCGAACGGCGACTGGTGGAACCCGAAGCCGGGCGGTTCGGGTGGCGGTTCTGGCGGCGCTCCGTCTGACTCTGCTCGGGCTGCTCGCATCAATGACTTCAAGAACAAGTGGTCACCGGGTGAGACTGACCCAGCGACGGGTCAGGCGAAGCCCTCTACTTGGGGTAAGACGCCACAGCAAAGGATTTCTGCTGCTGCGGTCTTCATCAAGACGAACATCAGCCTCTTCCCCACCCTCAAGAAGGGTAAGCGCGGCGAGGTCGACAGTTTCTTGATCTTGGCTGGAGTCACTAACAAGAACGTCAGGAACGCGATCATCGACCAGGCGATCCAGTTGGTCGGCCGTGGCTAGCAACCCGCTTGTCGGAGTACTCCAGCGTTCGGGGATTAGCCGACCCGCGCCAAAGGCGCCGCAGAAGCGCAGCCCGCAGAAGCGCACTGACGGCGGTCGCATACTCCTTGTCGATAAGAAGGGCCGCTCTGTTCGCGTTGCTGGACCGCCGGCGCCGGTAAAGCTTCCCGGCGGTGGCTATGCGCGTATCGGGACTCAGGTTATCCGCGTTGACCAGTTGCCGAAGAGACGTACACCGGCACCGAAGAAGACTGTTGCTCCTCGCGTGGAGCGCGGGTCCGTCATCCCATTCGTGTCAGTCGGCGGGCGCCGCATCCCCCTTTGGCAGCCTATCGACGACAGCGGTCGCGAACTCCCGAGGAACATCACTGAGTCAGAGCGCCGCGCAGTCCAGTACGCGCGCATTCGCGCTGGCAATCAGCGTGCTGCGCTCCGTGACCAAGGCAACGTCGTCACCAACTACATCGGTGAGACGGCCAGCAACCTTGCGGGGCAAACGGCCAAGTTCATCGCTGGCGCTCCGGTCGCCATTGCCGCACCGATCATCGGGACCGCCCGTGACCTGTTCACGGCCACGAACCCGGTATCGCTCACCTACGCCAACAAGCAGGAAGGCCGCCAGGCAACCAAGCGACTTGTGACCCGCCCTGCCGACTTCGCGGAGAACGTCGGCCGGCAGACCGTTGACCTTGCGACCAACTTCGTCAAGGACCCGCTCGGGACATTCCGCGAGCGCCCGCTCGAAGTCATCCTTACTTTTATGGGCGGGAAGTCGGTGGTGGGGTCCGCGACGGGTGCCACTTCCCGCACTGTTGGCCGTACCGGACGCCTTGCCCGTGACATCAAGCAGGGCGGCGGCGTCCGTGGCGCCCGCCAGATCAGGCGGAGCCGCCCGACCAAGTTGCCGCCCGGTGCGGAGAAGCGGTTCCGTAGCGCGCTTGAGAGCATTGACGACGACCTGCAGGCGTTCGGTTCGGTATTCGGCAAGCGTGCGTACCGCGCCAGCCAGCGTGCCGCTGACTTCGGCAGCAAGTCAACGCTGCCCGGCGCCCCTCGCTCCCGGGGCACGCGCACCGTAACCCCTGAGGCCATTGAGGTTGACGGCCGCATCGTCCGACCTGCAAAGGACATCGAAGTCCCACTGCGCCCGCGGTCCGCTGACCCGATCACTCGCGCAACCCAGCGCCGGGTCTACGAGCCGATCCGCCGCACCCTTGGCCTTCAGCCCTCCTACCAGTCACTTTCCCGCAAGGACGCTTTGGGCGCGGGATACCAAGTTCTTGAGGACCGCTCCAAGATCGTTGGTGCCGTCGCAGCTCCCTACATCTCCTCGCTTCGCGCGATCAAGGGCACGGGGAAGAAGGACGGCCTGCCAGCGTCTGAGGTTGAACTGGTCAGCGAACTGCGCGACCTTGTCCTTTCTGGCAAGGCGCAGCCTATCCGTGGCAGCCGCCGCTTCGGTCTTGATCGCGAGATTGAGAACGTCAAGCGCACCCTCGCAACCGACGGTTTGTCGCCCAAGGAACGCACGCGCTACGAAGGACGCCTTGAGCGCCTAGAGGCGATCCCCGACGAGTGGCTTGACCCAGAGACGCGCCCAGCGCGTGTGCAGCGGGTCATCGACACTGCTCGTCCGCTGTATGAGGGTTCGACCGCCATGAAGTTGAGGAGCCGCGTCATCAGCCCCTCGGCTGCACAGTTCGCTGGTGAGCGCCCACTCATCCAGGCGCTGGGCGGAACGTCGGTTATGCGCGCCAAGGCGCAGGCCGCTGGCGACAAGCCCGCCATCAAGGCGATCAATGAGGAGGCGCTCCAGCGGAGTACGCGCTACCAGGCAGCCGCTGCACGCCTTGAGGACATCGACGCCGAGATCGCCGCACGCAAGGCTGCCGGCGTGAAGGTCGGGAAGGATCTCCAGCGCCAGCGCAAGGCTGCGAAGGGCGAGGAGAGGCGGGCCAAGGACTTTGCCAAGAGCAAGATGTATGTGGGCTACGACGAGGATGAAGTGGCCCGCCTTGAGCCCGGAACCTACGTCCCGCAGCGCCCCATGTTCGAGGAGCGGCAGGGTTTTATGCGGACGGTCTTTGGCCGTCGTCCGGTGTCACAGAGCATCGCTGCCCGCGTGTCCTCTGCGCGAATGGCGCCACAGCGGGATAGGTTCAACGCAGGAACCCTCTACGAGCGCGGTGATGTCGGTGCGACCCCGAACCTCCCCATCACCGCGTTTACGGAGGCCACTGACTCTGTGGTCCGCTCGGAGCAGGCTGCGGGGATCATCGACCGGAACGCCCTCAAGGACGCGGAGACGGGCCAGCTCATCACCGGGCGGTCCGCTGAGAAGTTGGTGGAACGCAACCCCAAGGACTTCCAGCTCGTCACTCAGGCCCAGCTCGCCAAGATATCCACCGCGTCGATTGACACCCCCGCGGGTGCGCGCCTAGCTAAGGCAATTGACGAGTCGAACATCCCGGGCGCTGGTCAGAAGTATGTGATTCCGAAGTCTGTCTATGAAGGCTGGGTCACCGCTCTTGGCCCCTCCCCCACGCGCACCGGTCGCGCCGTCGACTACTTGGTGTCTCTTTGGAAGGGCAACGTGCTGGCGCTCAACCCGCGCTGGTACATCATCAACATGGTCGGTATGTGGGGCCAGTTCGCGCTTGGCGCGGGAGCCGACCTGCAGGCGATCTCCATGGCCCGCAACCCGGCACTCCTCACTGCGCTGCCTGGCCGGATCGCGTGGCGCGGCCTTCCTGAGGAGATGGGTGAGTACGCCCGTCGCTCGTCTGGCCTGCCCTCGCGCAACGTGTACCAGCGAATCATCTACAAGGGCTTCGAGATCAATGAGATGTTCGAGTCCGTCCCGCGCAAGGCGATGTTCTGGCACGCGGCAAAGCAGGGGCTGCGCGACGCAAACATCATCGGCCCGGGGCCGGTAAGCGAGGCCCGTCTCGCCGCCGCGTGGCTGGACGTTGCGAAGAGCGCAGCGAAGGGTGACACGGGCGCCAACCAGATCATCGACGAGGCGATACTCGTCACCGAGCGGTTCATGGGCAACTACTCCCGGTACAACGGGTTTGAGAAAGCCGTCATGCGGCGCGTGTTCCCGTTCTACGGATGGATGCGCTCAATCCACCGTTTGGCTTTTGCCCTCCCCTTCAAGCACCCTAAGCGTGCCGCACTCCTCGGGATCGGTTCGATGATGGCTTACGACCTCTATGGACTTGAGGCGAGTGAGTCCGCATACAGCCGTCCCGGTGCGATCATGTGGGGCGGGAACCTGCTGACCAATGTAGGCCCGGCCAACATCTTCGAGTCGGCTCGAGACAGCTCAGATTTCGTTGTCCGCTTCGGCGAGAGGGTCCAGACGGCAGGCAACGACCCGCTTGCATTCGTCGGTCGCACGGCAACGGACCTCATTCGCTTCGGCGCGCAGCAGGCGGGTCCGGTGTTCGGTGAGCTTTACACCGCTGTCAGCGGAGAGACGCCCGCCGGCGTGCCTCTCAGGTTCAGCCCGGGCTCACAGGCGCGCTTTGACACGGGGACCGGGAACGTCATTTCATCCAGTCCGACAACGGGTGGTAACCGTTTCGACCGTCAGGAGACTGACCTCGCTGACCGCGTGATCCGCGCCTTCACACCGCAGGCGCCAACCCTGCGTCGATTCCTCGCAGGCGGAGAGCCCTACGAGGATGCGTCGATGCAGCAGTTGTTCTCCTACTGGTACGGAGGCCGGAAGCCGGAAGAGACTGCTCGCCTGGTAGCGCCCGACCCACGCATCCCATCGTCTGTGCCGCGCGACGCCATGGCCTTCATCACAGGGCTCGCTGGTTTCCCGACGACGCGCGTCGACCGAACGCGCACCCCCGGCGCTCAGGCGTACCGATCGCAAGTCCGGACGGTCCGCGCACGAACGCGGAATAGGAACGCGCTCAAGCGCGGAGAGAATCAGGCGCGTGCCGCCAAGAGGAGGGAAGGGTAGATGTCAGTACCCACACGCGAAGGATTCCGGCGCGCACTGGCCGGCACACCGATGGCACGCGAGGCGGACCGCATCTATGACGTCGCGTCACGCGGAGGGATCAACCCGGCGCTGGTCGTCGGCATCGCTGGTGCCGAGAGCAACTTCGGTCGTCTCGGCTACGCCGTTGGCAAGAACAACCCCTACGGCCTCATGGGGTTCCGCTTCGGCAACTACACCCAGGCAACGCAGAAGCTCGTTGAGACGCTGAATAACAAGGGCCTCGGGTACCGGCAGGCGTATGGCAAGTCGGGGCTCGTAGGGATGATCAACATCTACACCCCTCGAGGCGCGGCCAACGGACCGAACAACGACCCTGACGGCCACACGCGGAACATCATCAACATCGGCCGCAAGAGCGGTGGTGACGCGTCGAAGGCATACATCAGCCCGGGCGCCGTACCGGCCGCTGCGCCTGGTGCGACACCCAGCGGCACCATCGCCGGCGGGCTCAACACAACCAACCTGATGAACCTGATGCGCCAGCAGACCGAGCGCATCAAGAGCGGCCAAGGGTACGACCGCGAGCTGGGGCTCAAGATCCGCCAGTCCGTGATCGACGGCATCGGCACTAGGAACATCGGCGGGGGGAACGTGCCTGCCGCTGGACCGAACCCGCAGCCGCAGGGCGGCGACATTGACGTTGGCTCGCTCGGCATCCCCTACGGAGGTGTCGACTCGCGCGGCATCACTAGGGGTGGCGCGGGTGGCAATTGGGGCGGCTCCATGCCGAGGGCTCTCCAGTTCCTGCAGTGGGCGCAGCAGACCGGCTACAAGCCGAACACCGCAGGCCGCTGGCTCTCGCAGAAGCGTTCCCGCCAGAACACAGCATCAGGCGGAGTGTCCGACCATTGGCAGGGAAGCAGCACTGCGTATGGCCTTGATCTCGGAGTCCCGAACGTGGCCGAGGGCGACAAGCTCCTCGGCAACTTGATGCGCTACTTCGGGCAGCCGTCCTACAGGGGCGGCTCCTGGCTCAATATCAACAAGGGCGGCTACCGCTACCAGATCGGATGGCGCACGCCGGGCCACTTCGACCACATCCATGTGGGCGTCAGGAAGCTGTAGTTAGGAATGCGTAACGTCATGCACAAGTGCAAGGATATGAAGCAGTGAACCCCGATCCCTCGCCCGTCAACCACGGCCAGATCCAGTGGCGCGTCGATCAGTTGGAGAACCGCATGGACCGGCTCGAGCAGTCGGACGCGGCGCGCACCGAGATCCTCGCACGCATGGATGAGAGGCAGAACGTCCTGGCAGAGGACGTCAAGCTGCTCGGCCGAGACATGGCTGGGATCAAGCGTTCCCTCTACACACTCCTGTTCGCGCTGGCGCTCGCTGTCGTCAGCACCGCCATCGACATCGCAGTGAGGCTGACGACATGAAGCTTGACCCCCGCTGGATCGGACGTAAGAAGCGGCTGAAGGCGTATGCCCTCTCGAAGGGGATCGCCATCCCGAGCGGCTACCGCATCAACCCCTACTGCGGCTCGGCCTGCCGTGAGCTGATCAAGCGCGTTCAGCGCCACCTCTACGGCGAGGCCGGCGTCACCGGTAAGTGGAACGGCGGCCTTGACGCCGCCATCGCGCCGAAGCTCACCACTCCGCAGCGCGCTCTGAGGTTCGCGCAGGGCGAGATCGGCATCAAGGAGCATCCGCCCGGCAGCAACAGTGGGCCAAGGGTCCGCGAGTTCCAGGCGGCATCGTCGCTCGGGGGGACGGGATGGCCATGGTGTGGAGCCCTGATGGCATGGGCGTATGGCAAGGCCGGCAGGCCGCTCAAGGGCTTCAACAATGCCTACGTCCCTGACTACGTCGCGACCGCCCGGCGCAATAAGGATGGCCTGCGCGTCGTCTCCGCCGAGAGGGCCCGCCCCGGGGATCTCGTCTGCTTCGACTGGGGCGGAGACGGGACTTCAGACCACATCGGGATTCTGGAGACGCCGGTTCGCAGCGGCCGTTTCCAGAGCATCGAGGGCAACACCTCGTTCAGCAACAACTCAAACGGCGGAGAAGTGATGCGCCGGGACCGCAACGTGTCCCAAGTGCAGTGCTTCATCCGCGTCGTGTAGCAACCACCGAAGGAGCGTTACATGAAGGTCCCTGTTGGTATCTCGACGGTCGTCGCCGTCCTCACCATCGCTGCCGCCGCCATCGGCGCAGTCATCACCGGGCTTGACGGCGCAGGCACCGCCGTGCCGCTCACGCTTTCGATCATTGCCGGAGTCGTCACCAGTGTTCTCTCGGTGCTGCGCTCCTGGCAGGCCAACACGCTCGCCATCTGGTCAGACGACGGGCCCGACAACGGCGCGCAGGCGGTCAGCGTTGAGGGCTTCCTCGCCGGGCTTGACGACTAGCCATGCGCGTCGTCCATATCTCCGAGCAGTTCGACACCGGAGATGAGTTCACGCTGATCCCCACGGGCGACTGGCACCTCGGCGCAGCAGACTGCGACGAGGCGCAGATCCGTGCGGATCTCAAGAAGCACCAGGACAACCCGAACGCCCGCCTGATCCTCATGGGCGACATCGGGGAACTCATCGGGCCCGGCGACAAGCGGTGGCACCCACAGGGCTACATGCCCCAGCGGTATGTCGACGCGATGCTTGACCCCGACGGCGGGATCCCGACCGAGACGGTCAAGCACGCCGCGGAGATCCTCGAGCCGTGGGCCGGGCGCATCTGGGCCGTGGCATCGGGCAACCATGAGATGACCATCTCCAAGCACTGCCAGCGCGATCTGATGACCGAGCTGGCGAAGGAACTCGGCGGAGGTCTGTTCAACCGACTGATCGGTTACTCCGGCTTCATCCATGTGACCTGGACCCACAAGGTGCAGAAGAAGGTCGTCGGGTCGATGAAGTTCCACATCCACCACGGCTGGCAGACCGCCGGCCGCGCGGGCTCGGGGAACCTCATCAACGGC
>Ga0315906_10007291_pt1 | contig 13480 bp, 9 predicted proteins | sample LakEriMetagenome_4_FD_203526 | JGI IMG/M metagenome (GOLD analysis project Ga0315906, IMG submission 203526) | Freshwater fungal communities from buoy surface, Lake Erie, Ohio, United States - Buoy 2 MA122 | ecosystem: Environmental > Aquatic > Freshwater > Lake > Lake biofilm | place: USA: Lake...
CGACGGCGCGGGCCTGCATGTCGAGCCTGGGGTCGGCCTCGGGCATCGCCGCCTCGCCATCATCGACCGGGCCGGGGGGCGCCAGCCGCTCGCCAACGAGACCGGCGACGTGCATGTCGTGTTCAATGGCGAGATCTATGGTCATGCCGCGCTGGCCGAGGAGCTGCGCGCCGCCGGCCATGTCTTCGCGACGCGCAGCGACACCGAGACCATCGTCCATGCCTGGGAGCAATGGGGCGAGCGCTGCGTCGAGCGGCTCGACGGCATGTTCGCCTTCGCGATCTGGGACCGGCGGCGCGACATGCTGTTCGCGGCGCGCGACCGGCTGGGCAAGAAGCCGCTGCACTACGCCTGGCTGCCGGATGGCGGCATCGCGCTGGCGTCGGAGATCAAGGCGCTGCTGCTTCATCCGGGGATCGGCCGCCGGATCGATGTCCGCGCGATCGAGGAGTTCTTCGCCTACGGCTACGTCCCCGACCCGCGGACGATCTACGCCGGCATCCACAAGCTGCCGCCGGGCAGCATGCTGTCCGTCGCGCGGGGCGGCGGCGGCCCGCTGACGCCGCGGCGCTACTGGCGCCCGGCCTTCGCCGCGGATCCGCGGACGACGGCGGACGAAGCGGCCGAGCGCCTCGCCGCCGAGTTGAAGGGCGCGGTCGGCCGCCGTCTCGTCGCCGAGGTTCCGCTCGGCGCGTTCCTCTCCGGCGGGCTCGATTCCAGCGCCGTGGTCGCCACCATGGCTGCGCTGGACACGCGCCCGGTCGAGACCTTCGCCATCGGCTTCCGTCAGGCGGCCTACGACGAGTCCCGCCATGCCGCCGCCGTCGCGGCGCGCTTCGGCACGACCCACCGCGCGCGGATCGTCGACGCCGACGCGTTCGACCTGATCGACCGGCTCGCCGCGGTCTACGACGAGCCGTTCGGCGACGCCTCGGCGCTGCCGACGATGCAGCTCTGCGCCGCGGCGCGCGCGCATGTCTCGGTCGCGCTCACCGGCGACGGCGGTGACGAGGTCTTCGCCGGCTACCGTCGCCATCGCTGGCACGCGCGGATCTCGGCGCTGCGCGGGCTTCTGCCAGCCGCGCCGCGCCGTGCGCTGTTCGGCGCCCTCGCCGCGATCTATCCGAAGGCCGACTGGGCGCCGCGCGCGCTCCGGGCACGCAACACGCTGCGCGAATTGTCGCTGGAGCCGCTGGAAGCCTATTTCCTGTCGGTCGCGGTCGCGCCCGATCCGGTGCGCGCGGCGATCTTCTCGCACCGGCTGAAGCGCGAGTTGGACGGCCACCATGCGCTCGGCGTCCTCGCGCGGCATGCCGACGAGGCGCCGGCCGGCGATCCGCTGGCCTGGGCCCAGTATCTCGATCTGACGACGTGGCTGCCCGGCGGCATTCTCACCAAGCTGGACCGCGCCAGCATGGCGGTCGGGCTGGAGGCGCGCTGTCCGCTGCTCGATCACCGCCTCGTCGAGTGGGCGGGGACGCTGCCGGCTTCGCTCAAGCTGCGCGCGGGGTCCGGCAAGTGGATCCTCAAGCGCGCGATGGACGGCCGGCTGCCGCCTGCCATTCTCGCCCGACCCAAGCAGGGCTTCGTGCTGCCCATCGCGCGCTGGTTCAGGGGCGAACTCCATGGTCGGCTGCGCGCCGCGCTGCTGGGCGGCGCGCTCGCCGACAGCCGCTTCTTCGACCTGTCGGCGGTCGGCCGCCTGATCGACCGGCACCGATCCGGCGCCGCGGACAATGCGCGTGTGCTCTGGCTGCTGCTGGCCTTCGAGGGCTTCCTGCGCCACGACGCGGGGGCGCGGCTGACGGAGACCCTGCCGGCGGGGGCCGGCGACGGGTGACGCGCGGCGCGCAATCGGCGCGCGACGATGGCAATATCCCTCCGCGCGCCGGCACCTTTCAGATCAGCCGCAAGCCGCCAGCCCCGGAGCCGCGATGACCGACAGCAGCGACGCCACGCATGCGAGATTCGAGACGCTGATCGAGGCCTGCACGGCGCTCGCGCCGCTGCCGATGGCGGTCGTCCATCCCTGCGACGCCCTGTCCATGGCCGGCGCCATGGCGGCGACGCGGCGCGGGCTGATCCGCCCCATCCTGGTCGGCCCGCAGGCGCGCATCCGGGCGGCAGCGGCGCAGGCCGACGCCGACCTCGCCGGGATCGAGATCATCGACACGCCGCACAGCCACGCCTCGGCCGACCGCGCGGTCGCCCTGGTGCGCGAAGGGCGCGCGGAGGCGCTCATGAAAGGCAGCCTCCACACCGACGAATTGATGGCGGCGGTGGTGGCGCGCGACACCGGGCTGCGGACCGAGCGGCGCATCAGCCATTGCTTCGTGATGGAACTACCGGGCCGGTCGCAGGCGCTGATCCTCACCGACGCGGCGATCAACATCGCGCCGACGTTGGCGGAGAAGGCCGACATCGTCCAGAACGCGATCGACCTCGCCCATGCGCTCGGCATCGCCGAGCCGCGCGTGGCGATCTTGTCGGCGATGGAGACGGTGAGCCCCAAGCTGCCCTCGACGATCGAGGCCGCCGCCCTGTGCAAGATGGCGGAGCGCGGGCAGATCCAGGGCGGGCTGCTCGACGGCCCGCTCGCGCTCGACAACGCGATCGACCCCGAGGCCGCGGCGGTCAAGAAGATCGTCTCGCCGGTCGCCGGTCGCGCCAACATCCTGGTCGTCCCCGACCTCGAGGCGGGAAACATGCTGGCCAAGAGCCTGTCCTTCCTGGCGGGTGCGGATGCCGCCGGGATCGTCCTGGGGGCGCGCGTGCCGATCGTGCTCACGAGCCGCGCGGACAGCGAGATCAGCCGCCTCGTGTCCTGCGGCATCGCGGTCCTCGTCGCCGAGGCGCGGCGCCGGCGGGCGGCACGCGCGGCAGCCGGGTGAGCGCCATGGAGCGCGCGATCCTGACCCTCAATGCCGGCTCGTCGAGCCTCAAGTTCAAGGCCTATGCGCTGTCCGCGCACGGCGCGCTGACCGTGCTCGGCGACGGGCAGTTCGAGGGGCTGGCCACGGCGCCGCGGCTGCGCGCCCGCGCCGCGGGGGCCGAGATCGCCGCACGCGACTGGCCGGAAGGCTCCAGGCTCGGCCATGACGCGGCGGTCGCGGAGCTCGACCGGATCGCGCCGCGCCTCCTCGGTGGCCGGAACCTGGCCGCGATCGGGCATCGCGTCGTCCATGGCGGAACGCGTTTCGACGCGCCGGTCAGGGTCGACGACGCGGTGCTGGGGGCGCTCGACGCGCTCGTGCCGCTCGCGCCGCTCCACCAGCCGCACAACCTCGCGCCGATCCGCGCCTGGCGGGCGGCGCGCCCCGACCTGCCCCAGGTGGCGTGCTTCGACACCGCCTTCCACCGCGTCCAGCCTGCGCTGGCGCAGAGCTTCGCGCTGCCCGAGCGCTTCGCCGCCGAGGGCGTGCGGCGCTACGGTTTCCACGGCCTGTCCTACGAATACATCGCACGGCGCCTGCCCGTCCTCGCGCCGGACCTCGCCGGGGCGCGGGTCGTCGTCGCCCATCTCGGCAATGGGGCAAGCCTCTGCGCCCTGCGCGCGGGCCTGTCGGTCGCATCGACCATGGGCTTCACCGCCCTCGATGGGCTGATGATGGGGACGCGCTGCGGCGCGATCGACCCCGGCGTGATCCTGCATCTGATCGACCGCCATGCGATGGATGCGCGCGCGCTCGAGACGCTGCTCTATCGCGAATCGGGACTGCTCGGCGTCTCCGGGATCTCCAGCGACATGCGGGTGCTGCGCGCCTCCGCCGATCCGCGCGCACGCAAGGCCATCGACCTCTTCGTCTACCGCGCCGGGCGGGAGATCGGGTCGCTGGCCGCGGCGCTCGGCGGTCTCGACGCCCTCGTCTTCACGGCCGGGATCGGCGAGAACGACGCCGAGACGCGGGCCGGGATCTGCGCCATGTCGGCCTGGCTCGGCATCGACCTCGACCCGGCGGCGAACGCGGCCGGCGGCCCGCGGATCTCGCGGCCCGGATCGCGCGCCTCGGCCTGGGTGGTTCCCACCGACGAGGAGAGCATGATCGCCGCCCATGCCTGTCGGACACTGGGGTTCGCCGACCTCTGACGGCTCCGTCGACCGCGCTATACTGCCGCTTTCCCCGAACCGTACCCAGCCGAGCGCGATGGCCTTTCCGCCCCAGTTCCTCGACGAGATCCGCAACCGCCTGACCTGCTCGTCGGTGGTCGGCAGGCGCGTGCGGTTGGTCAAGAAGGGGCGGGAATTCTCCGGGCTCTGCCCGTTCCACAACGAGAAGAGCCCGAGCTTTTTCGTCAATGACGACAAGGGCTTCTTCCACTGCTTCGGGTGCGGCGCGCATGGCGACGTGATCGGCTTCATGATGCGCGCCGACAGCCTCGGCTTCCCCGAAGCGGTCGAACACCTCGCGCAGGAGGCCGGGCTCGAGGTCCCCCGCCAGACGCCCCAGGACACGGCGCGCGAGGAGCGGCGCAAGACCCTGACCGACGCCGTCGAGGCCGCGGCGGCCTGGTTCGAACAGCAGCTCTGGTCGGCCGCCGGCCGGCCGGGGATGGAGTATCTGCGCCGCCGCGGCCTCGGCGAGGCGACGATCCGCGCGTTCCGGCTCGGCTATGCACCCGAGGGGCGCGATGCCCTGCGCCAGGCGCTGCGGCGCCAGGGCTTCGAGGAGGCGTTGCAGATCGAGGCCGGGCTCCTGGTCCGCCCCGACGACGGGCGCGAGCCCTTCGACTTCTTCCGCGGCCGCGTGATGTTCCCGATCGCCGACCGCCGCGGCCAGACCATCGCCTTCGGCGGGAGGATCCTGGGCGACGGCCAGCCCAAATACCTCAATTCCCGCGACACGCCCCTGTTCGACAAGGGCCGGACCCTCTACGCGCTGGATCGCGCCCGGACCGGGGTGCGCGAGGGCTGCGAGGCGATCGTCGCCGAAGGCTACATGGACGTGATCGCGCTCCACGAGGCCGGGCTGCGCGGCGCGGTCGCCCCGCTCGGCACCGCCCTCACGGAAGGCCAGCTCGAGCTGCTCTGGCGGCTCGCTCCGGAGCCGTTCATCTGCCTCGACGGGGATGCCGCCGGCCGGCGCGCCGCGCGCCGGGCCGCCGAGCGGGCCCTGCCGCTGCTCAAGCCCGGGCGCTCGCTGCGATTTGCCCTGCTGCCGCCCGGCGACGACCCCGACAGCCTGATCCGCGCCGCGGGCCGCCAGGGCATGGAGGACGTGCTGCGGCAGTCGATCCCCCTGGTGGACATGGTCTGGGCCGCGACCCTCGAGGACCGGCAGATCGACACGCCGGAGCGCCGCGCCGCGTTCCAGGCCGAACTCGACCGTCAGGTGACGCTGATCGCCGATCCGGCGGTGCAGGAGATGTACCGCCAGGAATTCCGGCAGCGCGTCTGGCGCATGCTGCGCGGCCCCGCGCCCAGCCGCTCCAGGAGCGGCGGCGGAAGCGGAGGCGGCGACCGCCGCGGGCAGGCACGGTCGCGCGGCGGTCCGCCGATGGTGCCGACGCTGCCGGCCGCGACCATGCCGGTGCCGAACCCGGATCGTGGCCTGAAGATCCTGGTCGCCACCGCGATCATCTTCCCGGAGGTCCTCGACGAGGACGCCGAGTCCTTCGCCCGGCTCGATATCGCCGATCCTGAGCTCGACCGTCTGCGGCGCGCACTTCTGGAGGTCCAGGACAAGCGGCCACGCCTTGACCGCGAGGGGGTTCGGCTCCACTTGATCACGGCAGGCTTCGGGGGCATAGTCCCGCGCCTTTTGGGTTCCAGTATTTTCAAGGCGTTAGCCTTCGTGCGCACCGATGACGAGGCGGCGGCGCGGGAGAATTGGAAGAAGATGCTCCTCGAACTCCATAAGCGGGAGGCCAGTGAGGAACTTCGTCGGGCGGCCGATCTCGGCGCCGACGGGTTGACCGAGGGCTGGGCCCGCAGGATCGAGGAGATGCAGCGCGAGGTGGCGCGCGCGCAAGAGCAGGAGATCGACGACGAATCGCCGCTTCTTGCCCCTGGCGATACCGCCAGGCGGCGCTGAACGGCGCCAAGGTCCAGCAACCCGGATTTCAGACAAGCAAGGATCCGCTCCGAGATGGCATCGAAGAACAAGCCGGTCGATACCCAGGCGCAGCAGCGCGACGACAGCGTCGACGGGCCGCTGATGGACGGCACCGCCGCGGCGATCAAGAAGATGATCGCCCGGGGCCGGGAACGCGGCTACGTCACCTACGACGAGATCAACGCGATCCTTCCGCCCGAGAAATCCTCGTCGGAGCAGATCGAGGACACGCTCGCCGTGCTCTCCGAAGCCGGCGTCAACGTCAACGAGACCGAGGAAGCGGAAGACACCGAGAAGCCCCAGGCGCAGGCGCGCCCGGCCGCCGCCGAGGGCGGTGGCGAAGAGGCCGAGAGCGAACCGGGCGGCAGCGCGAGCGGCAATGTCGACGAAGAGTCGCTCGGCCGCACCGACGATCCCGTGCGCATGTACCTGCGCGAGATGGGGTCGATCGAGTTGCTCTCGCGGGAAGGCGAGATCGCGATCGCCAAGCGCATCGAGGCCGGCCGCGACAAGATGATCGGCGGGCTGTGCGAAAGCCCGCTGACCATGCGCGCGATCGTGCAGTGGCGCGACGCCCTCATGGAAGGGAAGATGCTGCTGCGCGACATCATCGACCTCGAGGCGACCATGGGCGGCGGCCCGGGCGCCGAGGGCGGCGGTGCGAATCTCGACCCCGCCGACGCGCAGGCCGATGACGACGAGCGCGAGCCGCCCGAGCCCGGCGAAGGCAGCGGCGAGGGTGGCGAAGGCGGCGAAGGTGGCGAGGGCGACGAAGCCAGCCTGTCGCTGTCGGCGATGGAAATGCAGCTCAAGCCGCAGGTGCTGGAGCAGTTCGAGGCGATCGCCGCGACCTACCGGCGGATGCACAAGACCCAGGAGAAGCGCCAGGAAGCGCTCCATGAGGGTCGTGCCTTCAACCCGGCGCAGGAAAAGCTCTACCAGAAGGCGAAGACCGAGCTGGTCGAGATGATGCAGGGCGTGCGCCTCAACAACGCACGCATCGACCAACTCGTCGAACAGTTGCACGAGTTCAACCGCCGGCTGGTCAGCGCCGAAGGCAAGCTGATGCGCATCGCCGATTCCTGCGGCGTGAAGCGCGAGGAATTCCTGTCCAAGTACCAGGGCAAGGAAGTCGATCCGCGCTGGTTCGCGCGCGTGACCAAGCTCGAGCACAAGGGCTGGGAGAAGTTCGGCCAGCCGCGCTACCGCGACGAGATCGAAGCGCTGCGCGCCGAGATCGCGGAGATCTCCGAGCGCTCCGGCCTGCCGATCGCCGAGTTCAAGCGCATCGTCCAGACCGTCCAGCAGGGCGAGCGAGAGGCTGCGCGCGCGAAGAAGGAGATGGTCGAGGCCAATCTGCGCCTCGTGATCTCGATCGCGAAGAAATACACCAATCGCGGCCTGCAGTTCCTCGACCTGATCCAGGAAGGAAACATCGGCCTGATGAAGGCGGTCGACAAGTTCGAGTACCGCCGCGGCTACAAGTTCTCGACCTACGCGACATGGTGGATCCGTCAGGCGATCACGCGCTCGATCGCCGACCAGGCGCGCACGATCCGCATCCCGGTCCACATGATCGAGACGATCAACAAGCTGGTCCGCACCTCGCGCCAGATCCTGCACGAGATCGGCCGCGAACCGATGCCCGAGGAACTCGCCGAGAAACTCGGCATGCCGCTCGAGAAGGTGCGCAAGGTCCTCAAGATCGCCAAGGAGCCGATCTCGCTCGAGACGCCGATCGGCGACGAGGAAGATTCGCATCTCGGCGACTTCATCGAGGACAAGAACGCCGTGTTGCCGGTCGACGCCGCGATCCAGGCCAATCTGCGCGAGACGACAACGCGCGTCCTGGCGACGCTCACGCCGCGCGAGGAACGCGTCCTTCGCATGCGCTTCGGCATCGGCATGAACACCGACCATACGCTGGAGGAGGTCGGCCAGCAGTTCAACGTGACACGCGAGCGCATCCGTCAGATCGAGGCGAAGGCGCTGCGCAAGCTCAAGCATCCGAGCCGCTCGCGCAAGCTGCGCAGCTTCCTGGATACCTGAGCGACGGCCGCGCACGCGGCCGGCCGGGGTCGGGCCTGTAGCTCAATGGTTAGAGCTCGCCGCTCATAACGGTGTGGTTGCAGGTTCGAGTCCTGCCGGGCCCACCCCGCCCCCTTTTTCGCCCCGTCCGGCCGATGCGGCGTCCGGCCGATGCAGCGTCCAAGCGATGCGGCGCTCAGGCGATGCGGCGGAGGCCGGCGGCGAATCTCTGCCACCGCTCGACATAGCTGGCCGCGCTGCGCGCGATGCCGGCGATGGCGTCGTCGTCGAGCTGGCGCACCGCCTTGGCCGGCGCGCCCACGATCAGCGAACGGTCCGGGAATTCCTTGCGCTCGGTGACGAGGGCGCCCGCGCCGACCAGGCAATTGGCGCCGATCCGCGCCCCGTTGAGGATCGTCGCGCCCATGCCGATCAACGTGCCGTCGCCGATGGTCGCGCCATGGATGATCGCGTGATGGCCGATGGTGCAATCCGCGCCGACGGACAGCGTGAGCCCGGGATCGGTGTGCAGCATCGCGCCCTCCTGGATGTTGGTGCGCGGCCCGATCACGATCGGCTCGTTGTCGCCGCGCAGCACGGCGCCGAACCAGATCCCGACATCCTCGCCGAGTTCGACCTGACCGATCACGTTGGCGTCCGGCGCGATCCAGAACCGCCCCTCGGGCGGGAGGACGGGGATGAACTGCTCAAACGCGAAGACAGGCATGTCGATTGTTCCTCTCCGGGGTTGCGACGCGCCGACCCGCCCCTCGAATGGCGCTCTTGTTCGGTCTGGGCGAGCAGCCAGTCGGCGACCCGCGCGACCTCGGGCCGATTGCGCGCGCCCGGGCGCGTGAGGAGGTAATAGGAGCGACTGGGCTGGAGTTCGATCGCGAACGGCTTCAGCAGCCTGCCCGCGCGCAGTTCCTCCTGCGCGAACGGGAAGGGCGCAAGGGCGACGCCCTGCCCCTCGATCGCGGCCTGCAGGACGACATTGGCGTCGGAGATGATCGTGGATGATCCGAACTCCAGCCCAGGCCGTCCGACGAGTTCGAGCCACGAACTCCACTCGGCCCGGTCGTGCTGGTGCAGGACAGGGAACCGGACAAGGTCGTCGGGCGACGACAGGCCGCCCAGCGTCCGCGCAAGACGCGGACTGACCACGGGAGCGTAGCGGATCGAGAAAAGATACGCGCTCTCCAAACCAGGCCAATCGCCGTCGCCCCAATCGACCGCGATCGGGGCTGGCATGGTCGCCGGTCCGGTGATGCGCGGCCGCCCGATGACGTTGAGCTCGACCGACGGAAGCGACTGCCTGAAGCTCTCCAGCCTGGGGGTGAGCCAGCGCGCCGCGAAGATGGGACCGACGGCGAGATCGACCCGCTTCGGCGAAGCGGCCGCGTGGTTCTCCAGTTCGCGAGCTATGGAGGCGAAGGCCTGCCTCACGACGTTGCCGAGGGATCGGCCCGTATCCGTCAGCAGGACCTCGCGCGGGCGCCTGACGAAGAGCCGGCAGGACCAGTCGCGCTCGAGCCGACGTATCTGGTTGCTGACGGTGGTCGGGCTCACGCCAAGTTCGACGGCGGCATCCTTGAACCGGCCGAGACGCGCGGCAGCCTCGAAGGTGCGCAACGCGGTCAGGGGCAGTCGCTTGACGCGGATCTTCATCGCCGCCTCCGGGGGAATGGATAATTCAGCGAGCATCCATAGGACAGAGTTTTGTCGCTTGTCGATCAGCCCGCCACTGATCACCCTCGCCTCGAAAGCGGCATACGATGCGGGAAAGGGCGGCTTGATGGAAGGCAAGCGAAGGATACGGGGCGGAGCGTTGCTCGCCCGTGCGCTCCATGAAAAAGGCGTGGAGCACGTGTTCACCCTGTCGGGAGGGTTCTGCAATCCGGCCCTCGAGGGCTTCATGGAACTGCAGATGCGGGTGATCAACTGCCCTCACGAGCAGGTCGCCGGACATCTCGCCGACGCCCATGCGCGCATTTCGCGCAAGCCGACCGTCTGCCTCGTCGGGCCTGAAGGGTTCGCGAACGCTGTCCCGGCGATGATGGAGGCATGGGGCGAGCGCTCGCCGGTCATATTCGTGACCGGATCGAGCACGCTGAAGCGCCGGGGCGCCGGCGGATTCAAGGAGATCGACGACGTCGCGATCGCAGCGCCACTCACGAAATACAGCATCAGCGTGACCGACGGCACGCGCATCAGCGAGTTCGTCGATCGCGCATGGACGATCGCGACCAGCGGCTATCCCGGCCCCGTGCATCTGAGCCTGCCGGTCGACATCATGTTCTCGTCCTTCGACGAGGATGCCGGACGCGAGGAGCGTCCCTTCTCGCGAGGTCCGCGGCCCGTTTCCCGCGCCTGGCCCGAGCCGTCGGCCCTCGACGAGACGCTCGACCTCGTCGCCTCCGCGCAGCGCCCGATACTCATCGGCGGCCATGGCGTGTGGTGGAGCGGCGCGGAGCGACGCCTGGAGGCGACGGGAATGCGCCTTGGCATCCCGATCTTCAACGTCCCCTACCACCAGAAACTGCTCGGGGAGGAATGCGAGGCCTATATGGGTCTCGCGGATGTGCACCAGTACCAGCCTTCGCGCGCCGCGCTCGAGGAATGCGACGTCGCCGTGATGATCGGCGGTCGACTGGACAACCAGATGAACTTCGGCAACGCGCCTTTCTTTCCGGCGTCCACGAAGCTGGTCTGCGTCAACGGCTCGCACGAGGAACTGGAATTCAATCGCGCGGCCGACCGTCTGCTGCTGAGCGATCCCGGGGCGTTTCTCGACGCGCTCTCTGGCATGCAGGCCGCGGGACGCTGGCGCCTCGACCGCGCGTGGTTCGACCTGAACCGGCGCCGGCGCGGCGCCTGGGTCGAGCAGACCCTCGCCGACCTGGAACGGGACGTCGCGGCGGCTTCCGCCACGTCGGACAAGATCCATCCGCTCCAGTTGTCGCTCGATGTCCAGGCCGAAATGGGCGACAAGGACTGGCTCGTCTTCGACGGCGGAAACACGCATTTCTGGTCGGAGATCGCCGTCAACCTCGCCGGCTGGCACGGGCGCAAGCTCGCCGGCATCCTGCATCCCGGAAGCTTCAGCCTGCTCGGCGTCGGCGTGTCGCTTGCGCTCGCGGCCAAGAACACCCATCGCGATTCCAACGTCGTCCTGATCAGCGGCGACGGGGCCTTCCTGTCCGGCGGATTGTCGATCGAGGCCGCGTTCCAGGAAAAGCTGCCGATCGTCGTGGTGATCGACAACAACGGCGGCCTCGACTGCATCTCCCAGCAGCAGGAACGGCTCTTCGCGAGCGGCAAGCACTTCGCCACCGATTTCCGGGACATCCCCTTCCACAGCATGTTCGAGGGGCTGGGCGGGCATGGCGAACTCGTCGAACGGCGCGAGCAACTCGGGCCCGCGCTTCGGCGCGCGATCGCCAGCGGCAAGACGGCCTGCGTCAACGTCAAGGCCAGGGGCGTGATCAGCCCGATCGTGCTCGCCACGACCAGCAAGCGCGACAAGGCGTCCATCGAGTGAGGCGGTGATGGCTATCGTATCGACACATACGCTCGACGCCGTCGAGGGGCTGCACGCAGGGGGCGTCGAGGTCACGCTGCGCCGACTGGCCCGGGACGGGGCCGGCACGGTCGTCTTCAGCGTGCCGACCGATCCCGGAGGGCGCCTGAGCCAGACGGTAGAGATCGCCCCGGAACACGCGGGCGCAGACTACGAACTGGTATTCGCGGTGGCCGCTTATTTCGACGGTCGGCCCATGCCGGTGGCGGGACGGCGGATCGTCCGTGACATCGTCCTGCGCTTCTCCATGCCCGATCCCGACGGGCGCTACCACCTGCCGGTCATTCTGTCGCCCAACGGCGTGTCGGCGTGGTGGTCGAACTGAAGCAGGAAGAAAGCCCATGTCCACATCTGGCCTCAACATGTCGCGCCGGATCCGGCGCACGCCCTACACGGACCGCGTGGAAGCGAATGGCGTGACCGGCTTTTCGGTCGTCAACCACATGCTGCTCCCAAAGGCATTTGGACGATCCGTGGAGGACGACTTCGTCCATCTGCGCACGCATGTGCAGATCTGGGACGTGTCCTGCCAGCGCCAGGTCGAGATCGCGGGACCGGACGCCGCCCGTCTGGTCCAATGGATGACGCCGCGCGACATCTCGCGTGCCGCGATCGGCCAGTGCCTCTACGTGCCGCTGATCGACGAACACGCGGGCATGATCAACGATCCGGTGCTGCTCAAGCTCGCCGATGACCGGTTCTGGCTCTCGATCGCCGACTCCGATGTGCTGCTCTGGGCCAAGGGCCTTGCGATCGGGCGCGGCCTCGACGTGTCGGTCGAGGAACCGGACGTCTCGCCGCTCGCGGTGCAGGGACCGAAGGCAGAGGATCTGATGGCCTCGGTGTTCGGCGACGCCGTGCGCGAGATCCGGTATTTCCGCTTCGGCATCTTCGATTTCCGCGGCACACGACAGGTCATCGCGCGCACCGGCTACTCGCGGCCGGGCGGCTACGAGATCTTCCTCAGGGACGGCAGCCTCGGCGCCGCGCTCTGGGACACGATCTGGGAAGCCGGAAAGCCGCTGGAGATCGCGCCGGGATGCCCCAACGTCCCCGACCGCATCGAGGCCGGACTGCTCTCCTACGGCAACGAGATGACGCGCGCGAACAACCCGTTGGAATGCGGAATGGGAAAATTCTGCAAGACCGACGGCGAGATCGAGCATGTCGGCCGCGACGCGCTCGCCAGGATCGCCCGCGCGGGCGTGGAGCGGCAGATCCGCGGCATCGTCTTCGATGGCGGTCGCTGCCCTCCCTGCGGCAAGCCATGGCCGGTCGTCGCCGGCGGTCCGGACGGACCACAGATCGGTCAGGTGACGTCTGCCGGCTGGTCTCCGCGTCTGCACCGCAATGTCGGGCTGTCGATGGTCGCGCGCGAATTCTGGAATCCCGGCCAACCCGTGACGGTCTTCAGCGTCGATGGGGCAGCACGGGCGGGCGTCGTCTCCAGCCTTCCCTTCGCCTGAGACCATGGCGTCGGACACGCCGGACACGGCCGCGCTTCGGCGCGGCTGCGCATGTCTGGCGGCCTCCGCCAGCCTCGAATTGCTGCCCGGCGCGACGGCTCAGATACCTGAACTGGCGCGTCTGCTGCCTGCGGGCGCGCGTATCTTCGTGCCGCACCTGCCCGGGCGGCCGATCGGCGACGCCGTGCCGACCCTGGTAGCCCTGCGCCAGGCCGGCTTCGAGCCGATCGCCCATGTCGCGGCGCGTCGGCTCGCCAGCCGAAGCGAATATCGGTCATTCCTCGAAGCGGCGCGTACGGCTGGCCTGCGCGAGATGCTGGCGCTGGGGGGCGATCTCGATCCTCCCGCCGGCC
>Ga0315906_10007292_pt1 | contig 13478 bp, 19 predicted proteins | sample LakEriMetagenome_4_FD_203526 | JGI IMG/M metagenome (GOLD analysis project Ga0315906, IMG submission 203526) | Freshwater fungal communities from buoy surface, Lake Erie, Ohio, United States - Buoy 2 MA122 | ecosystem: Environmental > Aquatic > Freshwater > Lake > Lake biofilm | place: USA...
TGTGGGGATCGTTTTTTGCTTCGTTGATATTAATTTCTTTAGTAAAGACCAAGTTTCTTCCTTCTAATTTGAAGTTATTCTGAGGGACCAATGTGATAGATCCAATCAACTCATTATACATGTTAAGTTGTGGATTATAATCACCAGCATCTGTCATCCGAATCTTTTGTCCTTCACTAACTTGATTCGGTAGTTTAATCCTGAAGTTTGTCATATCTCTCTTAACCGCCGATCCTCCACAATCAAAACATGCATTTACCAGTTGACTTCCCATCCCTTGACATACAGGACAAGGTTGTTGAACCCGTTGTCTAAAGAAAGAACTTCCAACTTCCCTTACAATAAAACCTGAAGCACCGCAGTTTGAACAAGGTTTTTTCTCACCCCCAGTTCCACTACAAGACCCACACATTACATTCCTTGCATAATTCATATCAATTTCATTTCCGAGATAAGCATCAATAACCCCAACACTTATATTCATCTGCTGTTGTGGACGGGGTGGTGCTTGAGGTCTTGATTGATTTCTAAAAAATTCCATGAACGGATCAAATCCACCCGGTCCACCTTGACCAGCAAATGGATTCTTTCTTTTAAAGTCATAATCTCTTCTTTTGTTCTCGTCAGACAACACCTCATAAGCGTTAGATATTTTTTTAAACATATCTTCCCCTTGAGGATTTTTGTCGGGATGGTATATTTTAGATAACTCTCGGTATTTACGTTTGATGGTTGTACTATCAGCGTTTTCTTCAACACCGAGTATTTGATAAAAATCTTCCATAGGATGTATAAGATAGTCTTATTTAGAAATAAAAAATTAAAAAAAGTAATCCGTACCTACAAGAGTTATCAAGGTGCGTCAACTAAATTTAAAAAATTAATTGACAATAACAACATTAAATTTCCAAAACAATTTGAGAACGGAAAAAAATACAAGTACGAGCTCGTTTTGTTGTGTCCAAAAAATCAAAAGAAACTATTCGATGTTGATGAATACGGAAGGAATGTTGAAGTAGATCTTGATAATTCAGAGTTCTCTATATGTGAAAAAAAAGAATACTTCGAAGAGGAAGTGATCAGGAGTTACGACAGGGGTGTAAACTTCACCTATGATCTTCTATTGAAGTATGTGAAGAGATTTCCAGGTGTGTTGAGCTTCGTTGCCTTGAATAACAAAGTATTGTTTCAAGCAGAAGATCATATGGAGTTGTTTTTACTCAAAACTATGGAAGACGCCGACAGGTTGATCTCCATTCTCCAAGATGATTTAATGAGTTCAAAGAAACACTCAATATGTGTTCCTGACTACTCCAAAGTTCAGAGAAAAGAACTTTATGATATGTTAGAAGAAAAAGGGTATGACAGAGGATTACTTTATAGACAAGTAATCAATTATCCAAGACAAAAATATAACTAGTATCACCGAAATCAAATTCGTATTTCTCATTGATCCGGTAAATTTCACCAAAGTATTTTTTGATTTTATCTAACTCTTCTGCCGGTAGTTTTACTATGATTTCAATCTTTCCGACACTATCAAAGGATTCCACTATTTTTTCGGAAGCCTCAGCCAAATTCTGAATCAAAATCCCATAACCTTCTTTATCCTCTGCCATAACGTGAAATTTTGTTCAATAGTGGTATTTTTAATTTCGGACTTATCAATCTTCTTTATGTAATCAATAAAATCCTTCCTTTCTCTTTCAAGATCATTTTGTCGTCTCATCGGATTCTATTATGGATTCCTCTGTTTCAAATTTGATCTTCTTCAAACTATCCAAGTCTCCTTCCAAAAATATACTACGAAGTTCTTTGACCTTTTCCTTGAATAGTCTTTCCTTCTCCTCTAACTCTCTGTTGTATCTAATAATTTTTGATACGGTTTCTTCCATAGAAAAAACCTGTGTATCAGAAAACTCAGTCCAAAGGGAAAGTGAGTAGAATTTCTCCCCCTTCTTCAATTCGTGTTTAAACGCAGATACAAGTTCTCCGTCTACCTCCCAAGAGGTTGGGAAATTAAATTCAAAACAAAGATAATTTCCCAACTTTGTGAGTTTATTAAAATATGTAATGTTTTCTAAAAAAAAGTAGTTCATATTAAATAAGATAAAATGTAACTTAAGGTTACTCCATAAAATATAAGAGAATTGTTTGATAGTCTCAACCTTTTGGGTGGACTATCAAACAAAGCTGATACGAATTCAAATATTAGTTTACCGATCGACAATAAACTAAAATAAAAAATCATATCAAAAAAAAACTGAATATTACTCATTGTCCTTTTTTCTTTCCTCCAAGATTTCACCTCTCAAAGTTTGAAGAAGAGCCTTGATCTCCTGTGAAGTTTTACGAGCTCTTGTACCTGCACTTTTGTTTCCGCTGGTAAAGAATTTTGTTGCGTCGTTGTTCAAGCTCTCAACCAAGGTCTTGATTTGTTCTAATGTTTCCATTTTTTAAAAATGTTTTGGTTTATTTTACTTAAAAATTAGGTTTATTTGTTTTTTGTAAAGACTTATAAAGATTTTTATATATCTCAACAATCATTTGTAAATTAATTTGAGTATCTACTGTTTTATATTCGAAGAGTTCAGAGAAAAAAACAGGAATACTTTCTTTAATTTCTACCATACTTTGGTAGTAGTATGTCTCATTAAAAAACTGATTAAAGTATGTTTTGTGATCACCTTCTTCTTCAAAGAAGATATTTTCTTTTCTGAAATTATCTATGTTTTTTCTCCAACACCAATCGAAGTGATTACGTATGTCCTGATCATTCAAGACTATATTTGTTTCAACACCAACCTCTGAGTCAGGACCCAAATATGTTTTATCAATTATAAAATAGAGTCCAATAATAAAATCTTCGAATAATTCACAATACTCGTCAATTATATTATTTGCTTTATACCAGATTTCAAGTTCCCTCTCGTCGTATGTATTCACAATGCTTGCTTTTTCTCTCATAATATAATTTTAATAAACAATTAAAAATTATACATAAAAAATATTCCCGATCAAGTCGGGAATATTCATTTAGATTTCTATTTGAACTTATTGTGTTTTCTGATTATAACCTGTAATTGATTTAATCTTTTCAAGTTCCTCGTTCAATTTCTTTTCTTTCTTATCTTCAATAGATTCTAATTTTGTCAAAATTTTATCTGATTTCTTTTGTAACTTACCCTTTTGTATGTTATCACCTGCAACATCCACAGGTTGTGTTACTCTCTTATATGATCCTTCAGCCTGCTCAATACCATAAAGATTTTCATCAGAGTTCTTCTTAAATCTCTTTCCTACTTCATCAGGTGTAACATTACCAAGTGGTTTTCCATCTTTGTCAACCTGTGCGTTTCCTGTTGTTGAATCACCTTCTAAATATTTTTTAATTAACTCGTCATCGGGTTTGATCTCATCAAATCTCAAATTTGTTTGTCCTGGATATGCAAACGCTTCAATATACTCTTCAACAGCCTCTGATGGTGTATACTTCTTAACTTTCTCTTTTTTTAATTCCAAATTACCTTTTGGGAACATTACGGGATCCATATCGAATTTACCGTTTGATCCATCTTTGGTATAGTCCTTCATTTTTTTAGCCACATCCTCGAGTGCTTGTTTATTTTCTTTTCCGTCCTCATTGTGAACTTTGTTGTAAACCTGTAATCCTTTTGCCTTTTCTTCTTTAACAATTCTTTCAATTAAATCAATCAACTCATTTTCAGTCAACTTCATTTTCTTTTTTCTTGATTCCTTCAAATCTTTACATCCACAAGATTCTTTATCATCGTCTGACCAATCTTTAACTACTTTTCCATCAAATCCTTCTATCTTAGCTCCGTTTCCTCCTTTACAACCTGCTTTACATCTTGCTTCAGAAAATGCATTTCCTTCAGTCATCTCTTCCTCACCTAATTCTTCTTTGATTACTTCAACCAATTTAGTTAACAATCTATCCGCTTCGTTTTCTTTTTGCAAACTCTTGCATTTATCAGAGTTCATATTCAAGTAAAGATTAGCTCGTTTTGCTGGTTTACCACCTTCTTTTAATGCCTTTTCAACACAGTCACAAGTCACTTCACCACCACAGTATTTCTTCAAGAATCCTCTCTTCATATCAATACGCTGAATCCACTTGTCATCTTTTTTCTCGGTAACTTCCAATTTGGACTTTATCTCATCAATTTTTTCGTCCAAAGCCTCATTGAGAAGTCTTTCAACGAGGTTATCAAATTCTGTATTTTTCATTATGATTTTTTATTAATAAATATATTCAAAGTTGGTTAATTCAATTATAAACCATACTTTGATTTAGTAGTGTTATAATTCGTTGTAATATCAGATAAAGATAATCCTGAAGTATAAAAATAACAAGCCCCGATTTTACCATTTAAATATGGTGATGAAACACCATCACCTATATATCCAAGATATAAGGGGTTTGTTTCCGTATATGTATCTGATCCATGTGCCGTAGATCCATATTCTGTAGTATTGATATATACTTTAGTTGTATTTGAAGTTGAAGTTATCTGAGATATAAAAGTATAAAGATACCAAGTTCCAGTTGTAATTGTAAGGGTTGATGTTGTAACTCTCTGAGTCGCAGCACCATTAGTCACAACTCTAACTGTTCCTGTGTTAGAAAATAATCCACCCCAATACCCATCAAAACCAAATGAACTTGATAATTTACCAAAAACAGGTTGTCCTTGTGTGTTAAGTGCAGGTAATGTATCAAATTTGACCCACACCTGAATTGTCCTCTGTTGTGTTGTGGATAATGACAGGGATGAGTTGTGTGGAATACTTATGTTATCATTTAGACCATCCAAATCAAATATACCACCATCATCTGATAACCAAGTCGCACCATTAATTGTTGCGTTATTTCCGTTGGCTGTCTCATCATTCCACGTTCCACTTGTATAGTTAGTAGCATCTAACTTCATAAATAAGTTACTTGTTACAATACCTCCAGCAGGTGAAGGTGAAGGTGTTGGTGTTGGAGTTATGGTCGGTGTTATAGTAGGTGTTAAAGTCGGAGTTACACTTGGTGTTGGAGTTGGTGTTAATTCAACAAATCTCGTATATGTGTTATTGTAACTATCTAATATATCTGAGTCACTAAGAGCTTGATTATAAATCTTAACGATCGCCAAGTCACCCGCTATCAAGTTACCTGAAGAAACTGTATCATCCCACCTCCTCATCAATCTTACCTCCCCACCACTCTGTGGCGTACCAACATAGTTTAATGTTCCTCCTGAAGCGGTTCCGTTTACATATTGTCTTAATACCGATCCGTCATAAGTTCCAACAACCTGATACCAAGTATTCAAACTCGGAACAAATCCTGTTGTGTTTCTCCATGCTCCATCAAAAAAACCAACCACAAGATTATAACTACTATGTGCGTTGTTTGTACCAACACTGAAATTTAGTTTAGTTGCTAGATTATACTGATTGGTTACAAGTGAAGATACTTTACCTGTTAAAGATTTAGAAATTCTAAACCACACTTCAACAGTCCATTGATTTAAATCACCTAAGTTAGGTATTGTTGCATACTCAGATGATGTATCGTCAAAACTAAGAATACCTTGAAAATTAGATGAATATGTTGGAGTATTTACCAATGTTGCATTATTACTAACACCTTCAAGATCATACCAAACACTACCAGAACCTGAATAAGATGAATTTATACCTGAATTCAAATAGACGAGAGGTTGAATTTCGTCATATGAAGTCCAATATCCATTATCGTTCAACCAAGTTTTAGCACTCGATCCTGTAGTAAATGTTTGTGGACTCCCGTGTTGGTTAGAAACATATTGAGCGATCCCGATAAAAGATGTTTCAGTTAAAAATTCAGATCTCCAAAATCCCAAGTAGGCCGGAATACCAAGAGGGTTTGGTTGATCCCCTGCCGGTGTTGGATGAGCAATTACATATCCGAGGTCTTCATCTGGTCCATTCCACCATTGAACACCACCAGGGTTTGTTGAATAATCTAATGGGTCAACACCAATTGCTAAATCACCAATTTGTAATGTACCGGGTATAGGTGACCCTGTGTTATATGCAAATGGTCTAGCCGTTGGCATTTATTTTCCAATTTCTTTCAGGATCATATTCAAAATCATTTCCTGACTCAATCCTGTTTTCTTACTTACATTTTCAACCGCCTCGGCCAACAATCTATTTTCAGTTAACTTAAGTGCGTTTATATCACCTTGATTACAATATGGAAATGTTTTACATCTTTTCTTAACTTGAACAAACTGACCACCTGAATATATGGGTTTTGCACCTCCCCTCCAATTCTTTTTGTTTTTTGCTAAAAATGCTGGACCACTATAGGCACCTGATGATGCGGATGTCGTCGCTTCTTTAGCTTCAACTTTTTTACCATCTCCCTCCTCAATTTTTTTCAATTTGGTGTAGTATTCGGGGTCTTCAACCAAATGATCCATTGCTATTCTTTGTGCCAATTTTGGATCATCAGTATGTTCTTTTTCAACTCTGGTACCCTTTTTAAATTCTTGTTGGAGTTTTTTGTAATAATTTTCGTTATACTCTGTATTATGTTTTTTTGCAATGTCTTTTAATGTCATTCCTTTTGATAATCCACCTTTTTTCTCTTCTATCAATTTTTTACTTTCAGTCATATTGATATGTTCCAAACCACCTTCAATACAATATGGAAATGTTTTACACTCTTCTTTGACTTGAACAAACTTACCATCGGGGAATGCAGGTTTTGCTTTCCCTCTCCAATTCTTTTTGTTTTTTGCTAAGAATGCCGGTCCACCGTATCTACCTACTTCAGCAGCGGTTGTCGCTTCGTTCGTTTCTATCTTATTTTCCGACTTTTTTTTGTTTTTACTTATTGGGTTTGAGTATATGTAAGCACCCGAACTACTTGTTGTAGTCATTTCTGTAACATTCTCTTTTTTGACCGTACCAAAAAGTGGTGCCGAATATCCTCCCGCACTTCCTGACCCTGTTGCTTCGTCCATTTCACCTTCAACCTCCATTTCGTCTTCTTCTCCGTTCTTAATCATCCTTTTCAATTTAGACAATGTTTTACTTTGGTCTGATAAATCCCATGGCTCTTTTCTACCAACACCTTCTTTTCCGATGGCTTTTGTCAATGCACTACTGAATTGTTGTTTGAAATTCATTTTCTTAATTCTGGTTCCCAAAATGATCGTTTTGTCCACATCAAACGATAAAAATCAATCATAACATCACTGACAATACCCTTGATATCACGATCCAATTTTCCGTTTTTGATTTCTTTTTTTAACTCATCGATCAGTTTATTTTCAAATTGTTTGACCGTATTTGCATTCATAAAGTCCTTGATTTCCTTTCGGATCATCACCTCTATTTGATCTTTTTCTGTCTTACTTAAGGCCATAATAATTTGATTTATAATGATAAATATACGGATAATAAAAAACCCTCCTTAGGAGGGTTCTTTTTCATTCTTTGGAGTATTCAATTCTTCGAAGAACTTATTGTACATGTCATAATTTTTCTTCTCGAATCTTTGGTCCTTGAATTGTTTTACATACCATTCATAATTGATGTAGTTTGACATTGTATTTTGGTTTTAGTTTTTTATTTCGTTTTCACTTGGTAGGAGTGAATACACCTTTACGATTTTCTTTGCAACTTTATTTGACGCAAATTTAAGCTTTTTTTCGATAAGATCATACATTTTATCAGGATTTTCTGCAAAATTCTTTAATTTTTGTATATATCTTGGAAAATATTTTTCTCCGAGTTTATCGAACTCGGATTCCATACCCAATACTTTCATCATCATCTTTTCGAAAGGACCTTTTTTATCAAGTGCTGATGAATAAACGTGAAATATGTTTTGCCACATGTTTGAAGATACGTGACCAAGAACCATCGGTAATTTATTCAACACATATTCTATTTTTTGATAATCGTCTTCTGTTTCAGGTCCTTCAGTCATTTCGTAAATGTCACTCACACACCCCATATAATCATTTTTCAATTCCTCAACCAAAGAGTTTTTGGAAAAGTTCCTTGCCATAGATAAATTCTGATAAAAGTAAGTTTTAAGGAATTCGTCATAAAATTTTTCTTTCGTTATATTATTTGTTTTCATTATGGAATAAAGTTCAGATGCTCTGACAGAATTCTCATTTACGTCGAAATAATAAAGTAAGAAAAACATTTGTCTCATCGGAACACATACAGGAATACTTGGATCCTTAATAAACCTTACACTACTTTGATAATCCACAAGATCTTCAAAATCTTTTGTTCTATTTTTTACTTCATCATATAAATGTTTGAGTTCGTGAGTAAAATCTTGGATAATCACATTCTTATTTTGTGGTTCAATAATAAAGTTCTTCAATTCTTTATTCAAATCATTCAATTTATCTTCACTAACCACAAAACTAATTTGTATTCTTATTGAATTTTCTATTGGAATTAAATCTAATTTGATTTTTTTACCCACCCCTCTCATTGCTTTGGGATCGGAAGCTTTGACACCCGCACCAATCAATGTGGTTTCTATTTCTTCATCTTTTGAAATAATCTCCAATACTATTTTTGCTGAGTTTACTGTCATATCAGATATTTGAATCGGATCTGATAATGGAATATTAAACTCAAACTCCCCATCCTCGTCAAGTTTAATTTTAGTGTCTATATTTTTTAAAAATTCATCGTATAAAATCACAGCCGCCTCATATATTCCTTCAGGAACACCTACAGCTTCTTTCAGTACTTTTTTTATTATCTCTTTCATTATTTCTTATTGAAATTCAAATTAATTCTTTTTCCTATACTAATAGATGGTCCAATAACAAAATCAGGTCTGAGATTAAATGGATTTATTCCGACTGCCGCGGAAAACCCAAAACTAACCAACCAGTCGGGTTCAATAACCTCTTGTGGTTTTTCGATCCTAAGTCCTTTTATAATTGGAATATCCAATAAATCTTTTGGTATTTCCACCATTTGATCACCAACTCTTGAAAGTGGAGTTACAACAACTTCTTGATATCCTTCCTTTGATTCAACAAGTGAAATACCCAATCCAAAATTCAATTTATCTTCTACCACAACTCCACTGTCTTCCTCTAAATAAAGAGAAAATTTATTGGTTAAGTTTAATTCATTACCAACAATCTGTTCAGTTGTTTGTTTTTTAAGGAATATACTTGCATTACCTTTAATACTCCTCACCAAGTTAGTATCGGCAAAGGTTAATTGATATGTTGAATCATTCACCTGTTGTAGATTTGAACTTACAACAACACTATTGTTGTATTTTGGTTCTATGTAAATAACTGTTCCAGGTTTTGCTTTTAATTTTTTGATTTTTTCTAAAAGAATCTGTATCTCCTCATCTTTTTCCGCAATTTTTCCCGCCATCCTTTCGTTGTTTGCGATATAAATCGCCTTGGTGTAACTACCCTTGTAGTATTCAACCGTATCGGTTAATGCCTTTGTGTTTTGGTCATTGAGACCTTTATAATATTCAACTTCGTTACACCCTTTTAAAAGAAAAAATCCCAACACCACAATTGTGATTATTGAGATCAAATCAGTCAACCTGATTTTTTTTTCTTCATTCATTTCCTTCTTCGGGTCCGGTCTTCTTTCTGGATCCGAGAACTTTACCCCACTTCGTTTTAAATTTAATATAAAACTGCTTAAGTTTTTCAATAAGTCCGACAAGTTCATCATCTAGTTTCATCATATCTCCGTTTATGTATACACCATTTTCTTCTCCGATGGTCATATTAAACTCTATATTGGATTCAATTATCTTGCCGGACCATGTGACCGTATTCGGATAAAGAATAAGTGTATCAAAATCAACGAGTTCAGTTACTTCACTGACAAACTCTTCCATCGTTTCTTGAAAAGTTTCTTTCTCCAACGAGGTAATTTCGGTCTCCTGTTTGGAGTCACCATACATCCTAATCAAACCACCAGAAACTCTATATTCTTGTTCGAAGTCCATAGATTTCTCTGTCTTGACATCATCTTCAATCCTGTCTTCAATATCTTTGGCAATATTTATTCTCTCATCTTCAACCTGCTCAATCAACATCCCCTTAGAGAGTTTCAACATTTTCTTTATTTCATCATATTGGTTCATTTTCAAATTGTTTTTTAAAATTTATAAAATCAAAAGACGGATTTAATTTTGTTGATCGTCTCTCGTAGTTACTCAGTGATGTAACACCTTTGAAATTTTCAACACCATCAATTTTCACATTGTGACCTACGAAGTTCGATTCTATTTTATGTTTATCAAATAAATATCTTAAAAGGTCTGATAAAGATTGAATTTGTTTTTCACTATACTTATCCCAAAAATTGTGGTTTCTCCATTTCTTTTCTTGGACTTGTGAAACAGAATCTCCGATCCAGTTAGAATATTGATTGGATAATGGATTTTTCCTGACCCATCCGTAATTTTCCAAACTGATTACGATTACTTTTGAATTTATTTTGTTGTTTCTAAAAAAAGCCGAAACCTTTTTATCTTCAACAATCTGATGAACCTGACCTCCCTTTTCGATAATATAATGTGGGAGTTTGAGATAATTTCCGTTGTATCTATTTTTCAAGGACTCAAGATAGTCTTTGAAATTTCTTGAAGTGTGAGTTAATATAACTTGAGTTTTTTCTGACTCACGGAAGTTCCTGACAATAATATTTTTCTTATTGATTTTCATTACTTTGAGTAAACTAATCTTTTACCTTCTGTATTATCGGTTTGTGGTGGTTCAGGTTCGACGGGTTGAACAGCTTCGATTGTTACTTCGATATTGGGTTGTTCTACCACGGGTTCAACAGGTTGAACTTTGGTTAACATTTTCTCGAGTTTTTCGAGATCTTCGGATGTTGGTTTGTAAGCCAAATCATTATCAGAAACTTCTTGTTTACCAGCCAACTTGGAGAGTTCGTCAATATCTATTTCTTTTACAGGAATAGGTTCTTTGATTACCTCAGGTTTGTTTTCATTGGTGTATTTGACCAACATATGGATGAAGGTCAAAGAAATTAAAGGTAGAAGTCCACCTGAAATAATTGACAAAAATCTTTTATGACCGACGATATCATCAGTATCAATTCCCATAGGTTCGATAATCGGACCGACCAAACTTACCCAATCTATAAAATATTGAGAAGCTTCATTGATGTAACTATATGAAAAGAAAATGTTACCCACAAATTGAATGAGGGTAACAATTCCAAAGGGGACATAAACAAAGTTTCCTAATTTTACCGAGACCGCCGCAAGAGCACTTAACGCAGCAACCTCAATTGCCAATGAAAGATATATCGCCCAAGTGATTGGGTTAGATAATTCGTAGAATGTGGTCACATGGGATATTGATACAAATGCAACCAGTAAAATTGGGATGATGAATGTCGTTGTGATGATAGTTTTTAAATTTTTCCTGATCCAAGATCTCATTATTTATTTGTTTTGTCTTTTGCTTGGAGAGCGTTTATGGAGATCTTTTCTTTATCTGAAATCTCCTCAACTCTCAAGGTTTGCCAAAATGTTGTTGTTTCCAATGTATTGATAAGTTCTTCTTGTGTTACATTTTGATCCTTCACCTCAGTAAGAGTTGTTTTGATAGATTCAATCTCATCGGAATTCTTTTCAACCTTATTGGAGATTCCGCATGTTCTAACAAATGTGATGAACACGAAAAAAAGAATCACATAATCGACGTAGTTTTTAAATTTACTCATGACTTTAATTTATATATAAATAGATGATATTACAAATAATCGAAAAGAACAGACGATTCATTACGAAGTTTTCTCAAAGCCTTCTCTTTGATCTGTCTTACACGTTCTTTGGTAAGGGAAAAGTCGTTACCGATATCCTCCAATGTGCGAGGTGTTCCGTAAAGACCGAAGTAATCCTCCACGATTTGTTTTTCCCGTTCATCAAGGATTTGCATCATATTGATCATCTTTGACCTGAGAGTTCCCTTCTCATCAAAAAACTCGTCAGGACGAAGGGAGTCGTGGTTTTCAATAAGATCAATAAGTCCATCACCTTCATCATTGATATGATCATTGAGTGAAATAGTGGAAGGAAGACTATTGAATTTATCTTCCAACTCTTTGATCCCGTTCTCCGCCTCTTTCTTTGCTCGATGAAGATCTTGTACCACATTTACAGGTAGTCGGATGGTGCGGGCATTTTCATTCAAGGATTGAAGAATCGATTGACGGATCCACCAAACAGCATAAGAGATAAACCTGAGGTTCTTACTCCAATCGAAGTTTTTGATGGCTTTGATAAGTCCGATATTACCTTCAGCAATCAAGTCAGCCATATCAAGACCCTGATTTTGATATTGTTTGGCAACTGTAATCACAAAACGAAGGTTACCCTCGATAAGTTCTTGTTCAATTTCTTTGATCTCCCTTTGGGTACAATTACCTTCGAGGATCTTAGCCGCAAGTTCTTTTTCTCGTTGAGGGGTCATCACATCAATCTTGCGAAGATCCTTCAAGTAAGTTTGGATTTCTTCTTGGTTAATAGAAATCCCTGTGTTTTTGGTTTCAACTTTCTTCATTATTGTTGGAAATGTTTTTTAAGAATTCTTTTTCTCGTTTGGTTAGGGAATCAATACCCCTCTTACTGATCTTCTCAAGGATAGAGTCCATGTCCAAAGGTAGTTCAATTTTCTTTGGTTTGGGCTTTTTAAACAAAGTTTCTTGTAGACCAGCAAAAGGGTCAAAATCAATACCCATCATCATAATCTTGATGTCCTCGTTATTGGGACCAAAACCCATCTTTGAAAGGCTGTTGTCTCTAAGATCCAAATTTACCGACTCACTATCTTTATTCCAATCGAAGAGGTGGGTAAAAATTTCGGGTTGCATCTTCACTGCGAACTTTTCGTTGTAATTAAAGAAAAGGTAAAGGTCACACTCGGAGTGGATGGCAAGGTCAACCAATCGTTGAAGTTCAGGAAACTCCATACTCGATGTGAAGTGAACTATAAGATGTGATTCAGAATATACAAATCTAATATTCTTGGAGTCAGCCATCGGGGAAAGAGCATAAATTATATTGGACATCTTTTGTTCTTTTCGGTGAAAATCACCAAAAATAATTACCATATATGATTGAGTCGGAATATTCATACTCTTAGGCTTATTAATAGATATGTTGGTTTTGTGAAAAATTTTATAAATGAAAAAAAAATCTATTGGAATTAATAGTAATATTAGAGAAATGATTTGAAATTCCATAAAAATTAATCCACTTTACAAAGATAAGGAATAAATCCCCAAAAACCAAATTTAGACCATTCGGGATAAGACATTCTTGGAACTAACCACCCTTGAGACATTTTCATTCTTTTCCACCTTGACGATATTGTCCGCCCATTGATTAATAAGCTCGTTGTGAGAGATGATAAAAA
>Ga0315906_10007295_pt1 | contig 13473 bp, 9 predicted proteins | sample LakEriMetagenome_4_FD_203526 | JGI IMG/M metagenome (GOLD analysis project Ga0315906, IMG submission 203526) | Freshwater fungal communities from buoy surface, Lake Erie, Ohio, United States - Buoy 2 MA122 | ecosystem: Environmental > Aquatic > Freshwater > Lake > Lake biofilm | place: USA: Lake...
GCACAATTGTTCAGACCGGTTACGTTGCCAGTTCGGGTGGCGGAGGCCAAGCAGACACGACGGCTCCTACCGGGTTTAACTGGGATCAGCAACTTGGTGTATCCCTGACGAACGTTAGCGACATCTACACCCTGGGTGTCCGAACGATTGCTGGCGCTACAACCGGCGATGGGGTTGGCTGTATTACCTTCTATGACCTAACCCAATAACGCCATGGCTAATAAATATTTTCACCAGGTTCTAATCCCGGCGGCAGCTACCGAGACGACTATCTATACCGTCCCAGCGGCTAATACTGGAATTATTCGGTCCTTGCGTGTCACAAATGCTGGGTCAGCCGGGGCCACCGTGACCGTGACCCAATACAACACTAGCGGGGGTACTACCCACTATCTATTGCGTGGGAAGTCCGTCCCGGTCAATACGACGATTGACGTTTTTTGCGGGGTGCCATGCGTCCTGGAGGCTGGAAACCTGCTAAAGATCACCTCTTCGGTGGCCTCTGTAACCTTTTATTTAAGCTATTTGGAAGTAGACAGAAACTAATGAAATACGTGATAATACCTGCCATATCCGCGTCCTTTCCCGACGCGCAGCCCTATGCGGCTATTGGCACAAACTGGAAAGGATAAACATGGAAGACCAAGGAATCATGGCCCTGCCTCAGGCGGGTATGCAGGCACCAACGGCACAGCCTCAAGCCGCGATCGACCCCAAGAACTTTAGCCCGCAAGTCTTTGACTATGCGCGGATGCAACCTGAGCAATTTGGCCAGGACATCATGAGCGGCATAGAAGCTGCCGATCCTGCCATGGCGGCTGAGTTTAAGCAAGCTCTTGCTGGACTGCAACTCCCTCCTGAAGTTATTGATGCTTTGGGAGACATGGTCGATGCCATTTTGAATGACCCGGAAAACTATGACGAAATACGGGCACAATTTATTGCAACCGGTATCCCAGAAGAAATTATTCCTCCAACATTTGATGCGGCATATTTTGCCGCTTTGAATATTGCTCTTGACCAATTAAGCGCACAGCAAACCCCGGTAGGTATGGCTCGTGGTGGCATCATGACCTTGGGTCCAGTGGCAACTGAGCTTGCCAAAATGGGCCGTGGTGGCGATCGCATGATTGCCCATATTACTCCATCAGAAGCTCGCATGTTGCGCCGCAGTGGAGGGGCTGGGACCATTAATCCTTATACTGGGCGACCAGAATTTATTAAGAACACTCTTAAAAAAGTAGGAAAATCTATTGTTGGCGGAGTTAAAAGCGCTGTTAAAAGTGTGGGCAGGGTTGTAAAGAAGGTTGCAGCCAGCCCCATAGGTAAGCTTGCTCTTACCGCTGCCGCTATTTATTTCATGGGCGGAGCAGGTCTTAACCTTGCAAGCGGAAGCCTTGGCATAACAAATGCTGCCTTGGCACAAGGTGTTAACGCTTTTGCTGGAAGCACTTTAGTTAATTTGGCCTCTGGGCAAAAGCTTGGGGATGCGATCAAAGGTGGCGTAATGACCGGTGTATTAGCCGGTGTCACTACGGGAGTAGCTAAAGGATTTGACGCTACAGTGCCTGGAGCCCCAGTAGCCCCAGGACCAAACGTTGAAGTAAACGCCCTTGGCGAAACTACCGGAACAACCGTTCAAAGAGTAGCTCCTATCTCAGATGCAACACAAACTGTGGCCGACGTGTCTGCTACATCGAATGTAATGACCCCTAATGCGGTCAGCGCAAACGTGTTAACACCTGACATGGTTACTGCAGGCCCTGATTTAACAGCGGGACAAACTGCCTTTACCTATGAGCCTAACTTTAGGCTAGAAGGTCCGGGAGTTGATCTCGCTCAAAACGCTGCTAATACTGCATCCGACGTTACCTCTGGTATTGGCAATGTACCAAATGATACATTTATTCCTGGAACTCTTTCCGTGTCTGGCACACCGTATGCCTCAGAAGCATACGGGGCAATACCTCCCGGTACTTTTCCTGAAGCTGTTCAACTTCCAGCGCCAGCCCCTTGGCAAAACAGTTTTGCGCAACCAACATCCGCCCCTGGCGTCATGGATCAACTTTCTAGCGGAGATTACACTGGGGCGGCAAAAACTGCTTATCAAAACACGGTGGATTTCTTTAACCCAAACTCTGGCATGCCTGGCCCTACTGCCGTAGAAGACAGGGCGCTTGCTCTTCAACAAAAATTTCCTAGTCTTAGCTCAGAGGCGGCATTAAAACAAGCCGCTGCTGACGTGGCGCAAAATACTCCGGGAATGATTTCTAGATATGCCCCAATAACAGGTGCTGCTCTTGGGGCCGCATATCTTGGCGGGGCGTTTACACCAGAAGAGCCTCAGGCCCCTGGGACGTTGCCAAAAGAAACTGGCTTTGACCTGATAGCAAGAGAACCTGAAGTTTATGGGACCACTCCCGGCGGTGCTCAAACAACATACGCAGATATGGGCGGCGCAAACATTTATTACAACCAAGTGCCGGGTTATGGCCAAAATTATTCTCAATATCAGTTTAACCCCGTACAAATGGCCCAACTGCAATACCCCAACTTGATGTACACGCCTAATACACGACAGTTCGCCCAGGGTGGTATCGCAGCTTTGGCCCCGTCAAGGTATGCAATGGGTGGTTATGCACGAGGAGGCGTTGGGTCCATGGAAAATCGTTATCCCCGCCGTACCGGACAGATCTCTGGCCCAGGCACTGGGACATCCGATTCCATACCAGCTATGCTATCTGACGGCGAGTTTGTCATGACGGCCAAGGCAGTGCGCGGAGCAGGTGGCGGATCCCGTCGTGAAGGCGCTCGCAAGATGTACCAGATGATGCGCAAGTTTGAAAGGAATTCGTAATGGCTACCGAAATCACCGAACAGATAGTCCGCGAAGCGCCACAGATCGAGGCCTATAAACTAGGCCTCCTTCAAGCTGCAAAGAATCTTTCTGAACAAAAACTTCCACTTCCTGCCTACCAAGTTGCAGGTCTTTCGGGAGAACAACAGCAAGCGGCAAATCTTGCCTCTCAGGGCATAGGCGCCTATCAGCCCTTCCTGCAAGCAGGTCAGCGTGCAATTGAAGCAGGTATTGGTTCTATTGGCGGCGCCATGGGTGCCCCGACCCAGACAGATTTACAGGCATACCTAAATCCATTTACTCAAAACGTTATTGACACAACGGCTGCACAGATGCGTCGTCAGGGTCAGATTGCTCAGCAAGGAACCGCTGCCCAAGCCGTTAGGGCTGGCGCTTTTGGTGGAACACGCGAAGGCGTACAACGTGCCGAAATGGAACGTAACTTGCAAGATCAAATGGCAAACATGGCAGCGCAACAATACGCGCAGAACTATGCTCAGGCTCAGAACTTATACGGCCAACAACAGGGTCGTACCCTGCAAGGCGGACAGCTATATGGCACATTGGGCGTACAGCAAGCTGCTCTTGGCGAGGCGCAACAGCGTTTGGCACAAGGCGACGTGAACGCACTAATGACTATTGGCCAACAGGGTCAACAACAGGCTCAAGCAGTATTGGACGCACAACGCGCCACCGGCCTGCAAGAATCACTGACCCCGTACCAGCAACTGTCCTTCTTATCGGACATTTACAAGGGCGCACCAGGAACACAAATTGGTTTAACATCGCAATCTGCTCCAACAACAAGCCCATTGCTGCAAGCGGCAGGGATTGGGGTGGCAGGGCTTTCTGCCGCAGCAGGAGCCAAGAAGGCTGGATTATTCTAGGATTAACAAATGAAAAAGCCCGTAATGAGACGAGAGATGTTTATTGCTATGGCTCCCAAGTCGGGGTCCAAAGGAATCATGTCGGGCTTTGACGACGAAATGGAGATTGAAGACTATGAAGATCGCACACCTGAAAACCTTGAAATCATCGCTAACAACCTTCGCGGGGACATTCGTTCAATGGACGAAAGGTATTTGGAACTCGCTCAAATGGTTGGTGAGTCAGCGTTCGAAACTCCGGAAGAAGTAATTGCATTAATGCAGTCCCAGATGGGACAGCAACAACCGCCCCAAGGGCCAGCCCCTGCTCCGGCGCAACAACCTGGTGGCATTGCTGCTTTGGGAGGTGCAACTGCTCCCCAGGCTCCGCAAGGAATCATGCAAGGCGTTGCAGGGCCCGTGGACCAAGGTCCAATGGAACAACCTCCGGTCCAAATGGCTCACGGTGGAATAGTTCATCGTCAATTGGGTAGTCCTCCTACCGGAGAAGTAGCACCGGGAAGACGTTCTCTTGGATTTATGCGCTTTATGGAACCGGGCTCGTTTCCCGATCCACGGACCATGGATCCCCGTTCAATGCCTATTCCAAAGGTTCAAGTGCAACAAACCCCATTAATGGCGCCGTCTTATGCCGGAAATGCTATTCGTTATGGGGATATGTCCCCACAAGCTGCTCAATTCTTGCAAAGCGGTGCTGCGCGTCCAGGAACATTGCCCCAACAGATTCCTTTGGCTACTCGTTTGAGCACTAACGTTTATGAAGCAATGCGTAATGCTCCTGGGTTTGCAAGAGAAGCCAGCCGTACACTTATGGCTACTCCAATAGGCAAAGGTGCAGCAGTAGTAGGCTCTGGATTAGGATTACTTGGGGTAGATCAGGCGTATCGGAACCTTGTTTCTCCTCAAGGTCCGGCTTCCTCTGGCCAACCTGCCGTTTCAGAAGTGCCTGGTGTAGATGCACAGGGTCGTTACACACCTGTTCCACTTCCTACACCTGTTCGCGGCAAGACCGGAGATGTTGCAACAGATATTGGTGAGCTTCCGATGCGGGGCAAGACTGGAATTCCCGGCGTAGATGTTGGTGGAGAAGAACCTGCTGCGCCCGTTGTACCGGTTCCAACAACAACCGTTCCAGCCCCAGCAAAAGTAACAGAAAAAGCTGAGGTTGCGGCTCCAAAGCCAAGAGACTTCAAGGGACGAGTCGAAGACAAGATTGCTATTTACAAAGATGTTCTCGGCGACGACAAGAACATGCGTCAAGCGCAAGCCCTGTTCTTATTGGCTGAGGCTGCGCTAAATGTAGCCGGAGCCCCAGGTAGATCTACCGCAGAGCGGTTGGCCAAGGGCCTCAAAGGCTTGCCAGCAGGTATGGGCGCACTCGGTGCCGAACAGGCCAAGCAAGATCTGGCAATCCGTTCTGCCGCCGTTAGCTCGGTTGAGCAAGAGATGGCCGCTGAATCTAAGCAGGCTACTCAGCTTATGCTCAAGATGGCAGACCTTCAAGCTAAAAACGCTGACATTAATACGATAGCTCAGTATCTTGTTGATAGCGCAAACTTCAGCCCTGAAAAAGCCTTGGAAGTGGCAAAACTCAAAAAAGCTGACGCCTTAAAAGGAAATGATGCTGGAGAGTTGCTTGATTTCACTGGACGTGTTTTACGCAGTCCTTTCCGATTAGTCGAAGGAGATATTGGGTTCTTGCCAACGGATAAACCTACCCCCTTTGTAGAAGTAGGCAAGCGTAGTCTAGTTCCGGCTTCTGCTAAAGATCGTTCCTCTTTAATCACAGAAATGAATAATAATCAATCTTTGATTAAAGAAATTGAAACTGTGATGCAGCTTCCTGAAATAGAAAGCATGGTTGGTCCTTTGGCTAGAATTCAAAGTGGCGCAACAACTTTACTCACTCCTTTCTTAGGGGATAGTATTCCTTTTACAAATTTATCTAAGCAAGTACAGGAAAATGTGGCAAGACAGGCCCACAATACTTTGTTGAAACTAAACGTTAGAAACGAAAGCAAACCTTCTGTTTGGGACCAGCAACAAGTTAATAAACAATTGCCTGACTATCAAGCCATCTTAAGTAGTCCAACTAAATATCTTGGGTTATTGAATAACTACAGGATTCAAGCGATTAATCGTGCTAACGAGATTAACCACATGCTTAACGGCGGTCCTTTAGCTGAAATGCGAAACATTCCTTTAGGCACTGAGCAAGATCCATTAAAAGCTAAAGATGCAGAATATTTAGGAGAGTTCTTCCGTTTAAGGCCTAACGGTTCGCTTTACATTGAAATACAAGATCCACAAAATCCAAATAAAACAAAAAAATATAAGTACACGGCTCAAGAATACTTTAAACAAATAGGACAGCAATAATGCCGATTATTACCTTTGCAGATGGCGTTCAATTAGACACATCTACAGGGCAAGTCGTTGGCCAAGGCGAGCCGCAACGTCTTACTCCCACCGAGGCCCAAAGGCCCACGGTGGATATTCCATCTGCACCAGGCGCTCGTGGTGCATTAGACGCGCTCAAGCAACTGTCCACCGGATTTAACACGGCACTTTTTGCCTTACCTGATGCCACCATTCAGGCGGTTGGCCGTGCTTTAAATGTACGTGAGGATCAAATCCCCACGTTTACTGCATTCTTTAACCGTGATGCAAAAGCCCCGAAGAACACCGTAGAACGATTTGCCAATGCCATTGGCCAAGGTGCCGGGGGCACATTACCATTCACAGGTCTGTTGGCCAGCGTTGCACGGACCAGGGCCCTAACGCAGCCCTTACTTGCCGATGCTTCTGTATCTACTCGCGTGGCAAAAGACATGCTTGACTTCATCCGTCAAAACCCAAAGGCTGCAGTTTTGGCTGATATAGGTTTTGGTGGTGCATACGGTGCGGCAGAACAGGCCGTAGAAGAAACGGTAGAGCCAGGACAAGAACTAAAGGGTTTATTAAAAGCAACCGTTCCTCTTGGCGTAACAGTTGCACTGCCCGCTGCTGGCGCAAAGTTTTTATCGTTAGCTGGTCGTCTAGCTGAGATTAGTCCAACCGTCAGAGCCGCTCGTGCTGTTCCAGAAATGTTTGGAACCCAGACGGCAGAGGGTGTTGCTCAAGAAGTTGTGTCCCGGTCCATGCCCAAAGTGCCTATCATTGGCGGCCCATTAAACTGGGTGGGAAGCAAGTATGCCGCTAATGCAGAAAAGAAAATCACCAATGTGTTGGCTCCTCTTTTCTCGGACCCAGCAAAGGCTCCCCCTGGTGTAGCCGACGCACTGGCAGTTACCAAAAGAATCGAAAGTGATCCAGAACTCAGGGATTTATTTTTGTTTACAGCAGGTGAGCAGACGCTTTACGCACCACTGATCACGGCCCAGAACAACACCGTACGCAATCTTTCCGGTGAGCTTCTATCTAACGAGCAGGCTCGTGTGGCACAAAACGTTGCCAACATAGGAAATGCTTTTGACTTGTTTGCTCCCAAGGCAGCATTGCCCATTGATGACGCTTTGCGTATTACTTATGCACAAGCCGTAGACTCAATGACTCGCGCTGCACAGCGCGTGGCCACAACTACGGAAGACGAAGCGCTTCGTATTGCAGACACCTTTGTCATGCAGAACCTAGACGAGATTGGAGACAATCTACGTCGTAACATCTTTGGTCAAATGGATGCGCAGTTCAAGCGCATGATGAAGGCGCGTCAAGAAGCCATGGGCTCCACTGGTATGGACGTTGAGGGTGTTAGGACCGCTGTCCGTGCATCTGGTGCGCCGCTTCCTCAAATGCAAACGGCAGACCTAAAAGATTTTGCCAACAGGTTCACGCAACGCTTTAAGCTCACCCCTGATGAGCGTATGTTCCCAGAGGGAGCACCAGAGCCTATTCGTTTAGTGCAACGCGAAATGATGCGTTATAACGACCTGATGGAAAAAAAAGTTCAAGACACTATTCCAGATGTTTTGCAAACACTTATTGCTCAGGAAATGCGCACCGATCCTTTTTATAGTAAGGTTGAATTTGAAGAGGTGTGGAAAGACGCAGGAAAACGAGCACAAGAAATATTGTCAGCAAAAACTGCTCCAACCCCATTAATTAGACTTGGTAGGCAAAAACTTACACCAAAGGAATTGCAAGCTATTGGGGCAAGCAGCGATCAAATACCCCCTGAAACGTCTAAACGTCTTTTAACAAAAGCAAAAGAAGAGGCCGAGGCACAAGCTGCTAAAGAAGTGGACTTCTCGATCACGATGCCCGAAGCATTGGATCTATTGAACTCCGCCATGAACTTCCGCAACATGTCCATCCTGCGTGCAAACAAAGAGATGGACCTGGGCAATCCTCGCCAAGCAGCTATTGGCATTGTCAATCGTGGAGACGCTGTGCTCAAAGACGTAGAGGATTTCGTATTTTCTTCGTTTAAGAACAGCCCACAGATGAAAGACTTTCAGGCAGAGTACAAAGATACTTTTGCCAAAGGCTACGACAAGTTATTCCCGTTACTCATCACCAAGAAATCTCCCACCGGAGACTTCTACGTTTCCAATGAGCGTGTGGTCAATGAAGCATTGAAAAGTGCGGAGAACGTTCGTAACCTACGGGCCATCTTCCAAGATGACCCAGAGTTTGTATCGACCATGAATAAGGTCATGCTCGACCGGGCTGCACGAGATAAAGTTTTGGGTACGGATGGAACGTTAAACCGCGCCAAGTACGATCGCTGGCTTCAGGAAAACAAGAATATTATTGACATGATGCCCCAGTCGGTTCAACGAAACCTGACGGATGAGGCAAAATTTGCCGACGACTACGTTGCACGGCTCAAGGACATGAAGGACCGCCAAGAGCTTGTCAAAGACGACGAGCTTATGTCTCTTTTGCAAAAGTCTGTACGCCCAGATGCTGATCCGAAAAGACTGGTCGAGCAAGCGGTCAATGACCCGGCCATCATGCGCAAGCTTATCAATACGGTTGGCAAAGACCCAGAGCGGTTAAATGCACTGCGCCGCCAGGTTTGGTTTTCAGTCAAAGAATCTTTGTTCGATCCCAAGACGCCTAATTATTTGGCTGACTTTTTAAAGAGAAATAGCAAGTCAATCGCTATGCTCTACACCCCAGAGCAGCGCCAGAATCTGGATCTGCTTGGCGAAATCCAACGCCGGGTTTACGTAGCCGCCCGCCCTGAAGGAACTCTGAGTGCCTTCCAAAGTGTGGACGAGCAGTTGCGCTCACAGATTGGTGCGGGTATCGGGACGATTGAATCGACAGCCAGAGCAGCCATGATTCGCCAGATCAGCCCTATCCACGCTGGTGTGTCGTTGCTTACTCGCTTCATGGGCCGTCAACAGACAGCCATTTATGATGCCATCATGTACAAGGCGCTTACCGATCCTGAGTACGCCCATCAACTGGCCAGGGCCAACGGACCACTGAACACTAAAGAGAACATGAAAAAGATGGGCGAGATCACCACTGCAGCCGGTGGGTTTCTGCCTAACTTGCTCAAGGGTGTTCCTCGTGTGGCTTCTATCGAAGCTTCTCAAGCCGCAATGCCTGAGGAAGAGCGTCCGATTGCAACGCCAGAGTTTACGCAAGGAATGGCTCCTGCAAGGGTTATGCCTCGTATGCCTGCGCCTCCTGCTCCCGCAAGAAGTTTAGGGCAGAGTCCAGTTGTATCCGGGGCAGCACCAAGAACTCCCCCGGCAATGCCTACTGGTCGGAACGTTCCTGGGTTTGCAGAGCAATATCAGGCTCTGTTCCCGAACGATCCTTTGTCTCCTCTGATGCAGAACCGGCAGCCGCAGTAGCATAGAACTCCTTGACCTTGGCATTCCAACGGTCAAGGTACAAGTCGAACTCCCGGCCACAAACCACAAAGTCCTTTAGCAGGCCATCTTGGGAAGCCATCAAGACCACGCCTTGGCGAATTTCCGTGCCATACATTTCGTTATGCGCCGAAGCGTATGCTGTGAGTTGAACGAAATAATCGTCAATCCACTCCCGTTTCTTCATCTTGTTGGCCTGCTTGAAGTCTATGATGGATGGCTCACCACGAAAGACTCCCACCAAGTCAGTTGTTCCTGCATAGACCCCGCGCTTGTAGACCATGACTTCGTTGCCCCAGACCTCGTCTAGTTCTGGAAAGTACGCCTCCATCAGAGCGCTGGCCATACGATAGGCCTTGAATTGATAGGCAGATTTTGCCGGTGCCAGCTTGCGCATCTTGACGTGGGATTCAATGTAGGCGTGCATGCAGGTGCCAACGGCGGCTGCATCGTTCTTAATCTTCTCCGCCTGCTCTTGCCCAACACGATTGGCCCACTCTATTAGTTTTGTTTTATCTTTAGTTTTGTCTAATATGGTGGTTACGCTGGGCAGCTTTTCTTCGTGGCGATTGACATAACGCCGACCTTCCGGCAAATCTTGCCGGGTCAGGGTCTCGTATTTGTACCGTTTGACCAGGTTTATCATCATATCAGCCATTGTTTTAGGTCCTCTCCAAGCACCTGGGTGGCAATGTCGATCTTATTGCGCAGTGCAGTAACGATCTTTTCGTCCACAGATTTGGGTGTAATTAGGTCGATGTATGTCACAGACTTAGTCTGCCCGATGCGGTGAGCACGGTCCTCGGACTGCAGGCGCACCTCCAGGTCGTAGCTGTTGGAGTAATAAATCATTGTGCTTGCAGCAGTTAGGGTTAACCCGTAGCCGCCGGTCTTGGGTTGGCCAATAAAGAATCGCAGTTCGCTGTCCGGGTCTTGAAACCGGGTTACGATTTTTTGTCTTTCTTCACCTTCTGTGGCTCCGTAATAAGTGGCAGCAGAGCCACCGCCATACGTCTTTGAAAGCGCCCGCTCGATCGCCAAGATGTCGTGGGTATAGGAGGCCCAAATAATAACCTTGCCCGACGTCTCTTCAATACAGTCCAGAAGGGCGTCAAGCCGGTTGTTCTTAATTTCATGCACTTCCCCATCATCGGTCTTTAAATGCCCACAACATATTTGGTGCAGGCGCAGCAATTGAGTCAGGGCGGTTACCGTCGTAGTCATCTGCCCGGTTTCCAGCATGGCCAGGGCCATCTTCTTCATGTTGTTGTAGTGGGTCGCCTGCTCGTCAGTCAGCAACACCTCCCGCTTGACATAGATCTTTGGTGGCAGATCCACGCATTCCTCCTTGGTCACCCGGAAGGCAAAGGGCTGGAGCTTCTCGTTTAACTCGTCTAGACGCCTGTAACCGACAACTTGGTTAAAGGACCTCGGACCCATGGTCTTTTGGACCAGCACGGCGTAGCGGGACTGAAAGGCAAAAAAGCTAGTGAATCCTAACAAATCCGGGGACAGAAAGGCGCATTGTGTGTACAAATCTAGGGGACTCTTGGTCACTGGCGAACCAGTTAGGATTCTCCTATATTTGGCAAACCGTCCTAACTTGTAGATGCTCTTGGTCCGCTGGGCCGACGGGGATTTGATGGTGGTGCTTTCGTCCACCGCCATTATGGCGTTGTGGGAAAGTAGGAATTTTTCTGCGAACTTCACACCTTTTGGGGTGGAGAACGCTTCGACGTTCATGATCAGGATATGCAGGACGTCGTCCGGTTGGAACATAGAGCCCAGTGCAGCTTCCTGGAGCTTATTGGGGTTTGGTGACCACAGAGCAATGCGGTGCATCACATGATCCGGCGCGTGCTTTGGGATCTCAAGTTCAGCCCAGTTTCGGTACACGCCTTTTGGTGCCACGATCAATGCTCCATTGATGAAGCCATTGTCGTACAGCATGCACATATTGTTTATGAGCATGAAGCTTTTTCCCGTACCCATGTCGGCAAATAATGCCGCTTCGGGTTTGTTCCAAAACCTAGACAGGTACGCGCACTGATGCGCATAAGGTTCATTCTTGAATCGATAATCCAACATGCTTTCTCTCTTTCTTGACAAACGCAAACTTCGGAGGTAGTATACACGAACTCATAGAAAGGAGAAAGAGGTAATGGCAAAAGTTTTTGTAGTTCAGGAAACAATGAAACATAACGTGTTGCCCGCGCAACAGTATGGGGAATTGATTTTCCTTCTGCCCCCTCAAGTACAGATTGGTTTTTCGCCAGGGCCCATGGTTAACAAGATGAAACGGGTCCTACAAAGATTCACTGACGAAGACTATCTGCTACTTATCGGAGATCCAGCCGCCATGAGTATTGCCGCTGCTTTGGCATCGGAGTATAATAACGGCAAGTTTCGCTTCTTGAAGTGGGACAAACGGGAAATGAAGTACTATCCCATAGCAGTCGATTTAAACCAGAAAGGAGAAAGTTATGACTATTGATTTTGAATCAGATGCACAAGCAATCACGGTGCAAGACAATTCCCTAGCTGCTATCTCAGAGTTAGGACGTCAAGCAATTTTGATTGAAAAAGATATCGAGGATCTCGAAGCAACTCTTGCGGAGAAAAAAGAATCACTTCGCAACTTGACCGATGAGCGCATTCCCGATGCACTCAAAGAAATCGGCATGAAGAGTTTTGAGATGGCCGATGGATCGGAGATTGAAGTCAAGCCATTTTATTCGGCGAGCATTCCATCCGATCGTCGTGGTGAAGCATATGAATGGCTTCGGGCCCACGGGTTCGACGACATTATTAAGAACACCGTCTCCGTACAGTTTGGTCGTGGCGAAGACGATGCCGCTGGCGATTTGATTAACGTCATTCGCAAGCAAGGGCTCTTGCCTGAACAGGCAGAGAAGATCGAATCCCAAACCCTCAAAGCTTGGGTTCGCGAAATGGTGGAACAAGGCACGGAGTTCCCCACGGAGCTTTTTGGCGCTTACACAGGCTTCAAAGCAAAGATCAAACGTGCTAAAACTAAATAAGGAAATTTAATCATGAACCAAGTAGCAAAGAAAAAAGAACAAGCGTTAGCAGTTATCGACAACTCCATATTTGAGCAGGACGCTCATGATGGTATGAACAACATTTCGCAAGAAGATGTTGCTCTGCCTTTCTTGAAGGTTCTCTCACAACTGTCCCCGGAACTCGAAACAATCGACGGCGCTAAGGCCGGTATGATTTATAACACCGTGTCAGGCCAGGTGTATGACGGCGTGCAAGGTATCAAGGTCATTCCGTGTCACTACGAGCGCAAGTATATCGAGTGGACACCTCGTGGAACCGGCGGCTCTGGTGCTCCTGTTGCAGTTCACCCTGCGACCAGCGACATCATGACCAAGACTTTCCGCAAGACGGGCGACAGCAAGGACTACCTCGATAGTGGCAATTACATTGAGAACAGCGCACAGCATTATGTGCTGATCATCGACGAGACGGGTAATGCAACACCCGCATTGATTGTCATGAAAGCAACGCAGTTGAAGAAGTCGCGTAAGTGGAACAGCATGATGATGACGCTGAAGATGAATGGCAAAAACGGACCGTTTACGCCACCGTCATACAGCCACGTCTATCGACTGACTACCTCTAAAGAGTCCAACGACAAGGGCACTTGGTACGGTTGGGAAGTCGAGCGTGTTGGCCCAGTAGAAGAGGCTGGAACGTACCAAACCGCGAAGGCATTCTCTCTGTCGATCAAGCAGGGCGAAGTCAACGTGAAGCATGATCAGGATGAGGGAGCCAAAGCAGCGAGTGCCGCACCCTTCTAAATTGAGCACGCGGAGGCCGCCCCTTGGGGGCGGCTTTTTGACCTTTATACTATAGAAGAAAGCTCATGCCG
>Ga0315906_10007296_pt1 | contig 13473 bp, 10 predicted proteins | sample LakEriMetagenome_4_FD_203526 | JGI IMG/M metagenome (GOLD analysis project Ga0315906, IMG submission 203526) | Freshwater fungal communities from buoy surface, Lake Erie, Ohio, United States - Buoy 2 MA122 | ecosystem: Environmental > Aquatic > Freshwater > Lake > Lake biofilm | place: USA...
GACCTATCCGCATGATCCCAAGGCGTTCACGCAAGGCCTGCTGATCGAGGATGGCCAGCTGTGGGAGAGCACAGGGCAGGAGGGCACGTCCTGGGTGCGCAAGGTCGACCTCAAGACCGGCGCGGTCCAGCAGGAGCACAAGATCGACCCGCAGTATTTCGGCGAGGGCATGGTGGTGTGGGATGATCGCATCATCACGCTGACCTGGCGGCACCAGAAGGGCTTCATTCTCGACAAGGAGACGCTCGCGAAGGAAGGCGAGTGGACCTATCAGGGCGAAGGCTGGGGCCTCACGCGTGATGACACGCAGATCTTCATGAGCGACGGCACGCACCAGATCCGCAAGCTTGATCCCACGACATTGCAGGAGACCGGCCGCATCGACGTGACGATGAATGGCCAGCCGGTTGCGAAGTTGAATGAGCTGGAGTTCGTGAAGGGCGAGATCTGGGCCAATGTGTTCGAGACGGATCGCATCGTGTGCATCGATCCGGCGACGGGCAAGGTGACGGGCGTGCTGCTGCTGCGGAACCTGCTCACGCCCGAAGAGCGGCGGCAGACCGATGTGCTGAACGGGATCGCGTGGGACAAGGCGAACGACAAGATCTACGTGACAGGCAAGCTTTGGCCCAAGCTGTTCGAGATCAAGGTCACCGATCCGACGGCTGGCGCGACGCCGTGAGGCCAGCGGCTGCGCTGATTGCTCTGGCGCTTGCGGCCTGTTCTGGACAGGTGGAAGATCCCGAGGCGGCCTACCAGCGCGAGCTTGCAGCGGCGAAGGATGCCGCGCGTGGCGCTCTGTCCATCTTCTGGGAGCGGTTCGTGCAGCCGGAAGAGGGCGACTACGATTTCTCACTGAAGGCTGCCTTTCCACGCCGCGACGGACAGCCGGGCGTCGAGGAGGCGTGGGTGGAGAATGTGGCCCGCGCTCCGGACAGGATCATCGGTGAACTGTCGGTGCAGCCGCGCTTTCTTGGCGATCTGAAGGAACACGCGATTATGGACTTTCAGGAGAGCCAGATCGTCGACTGGGCCTTCATGGGCGGGGACCAGCTGTTCGGCCACTACACGACGCGGGTGATGCTGCCGCAGATGGATGCGGCGCAGGCGGAGTGGCTGAGGCCGTTGCTGTCCAAGACGCCGGCTCCGGAGAAGCGGGCCGAATAGCCCGCCGCCCCCAGTGTTCACTGGGCGGTTGGGGCGACAAGGGCGCGGGCGTTTGCCATGGCCTCTTCGCGATTTGCTGCAACCTTTGAGCCCTCAACGGCGCGCCCCTCGCAGATCGAGGCCCGGAGCATGGCTTCGGCCGAACCATCCGAGATCGTCTGTAGGGGGTGTCCAACGGACTTGCCGAGGGAGGTACCATCCAGCGCGAGGTATTCGCCGGCATTCTGCGTGAATGTTCCGGTCTGGCAGTCGAGGGTGAACGGGTGAGACATCCACTGGACCACGCCCATCGGCGTCGATCTTGGTGTCCTCGTGAGGATGAAGCGCCGAGCCATCGCGACCTGGCCTTCAACGGCAATGTCGCCCCAGCCGATCACACCGTCTGCGGTCTCGAGATACCCCCAATTGCCCGGCTTCTGGGCGTGGGAGGGAGCGGCCAGCAAAAGCGCCGCCAATGTGAGAAAAACAGCATGGCGCATGCGCAACCCCTCGATTCAAGCGCGGGCACATAACGACGGGATTCTTCCGGCCGCAACTGCTCGTGGCAGGGGCCGGGCTGCCGTCTTCTCCCTTGAATTTCCCTCCATTCCACTGCAATCCCCACCCAACGGAACGTGAAAGTCGGCATGCCCCAGCTCCTGCTTGAAATCCTGTCAGAGGAAATCCCGGCCCGCATGCAGGCGAAGGCCGAGGCGGACCTCGTGAAAGCGCTGATGGACGGGCTGACCGCCGCTGGCCTGATGCCTGAGGGCATCAAGGGCTTTTCGGGGCCGCGGCGGCTGGTCGCCGTGGTCGAAGGCCTGCCGGTCAAATCCGCCGACGTGGTCGAGGATGTGATCGGTCCGAAGGAGGGCGCGCCGGACGCGGCGATCCAGGGCTTCCTCAAGAAGGCCGGGCTGTCGGACATTGCCGAGGCGCATGTGCATGACGTGCCCAAGAAGGGGCGGGTCTATGTCGCGCATGTTCGCAAGGCGGGCCGGCAGACGGCGGATGTGATCGCGGCGCTCGTGCCGCAGATCATTCGCGGCTTCCACTGGCCGAAGTCGATGCGCTGGGGAACTGGAGACCTGCGCTGGGTGCGCCCGATCAGCCGCATCCTCTGCACGTTCGATGGCGAGGTGGTGCCGTTCGAGATCGAGGGCATCAAGAGCGACAATATCACCGAGGGCCATCGCGTAATGGGGCGCGGACCGTTCAAGGTGCGCCGGTTCGATGACTACTCTGACGTGCTGAAGAACAAGGGTCGCGTGATCCTCGACCGCGAGGAGCGGAAAGAGATCATCCTCACCGACGCGAAGCAGCTGTGCGCGGCGCAGAACCTGGAGCTGGTCGAGGATATCGGCCTGCTTGAGGAAGTGGCCGGGCTGGCGGAGCATCCGGTCGTCATCATTGGCGACATGGATAAGTCGTTCCTCGACCTGCCGCCGGAAGTGATCAAGCTGTCGATGCGTACGCACCAGAAGTATTTCGCGGTGCGCGATCCGGCGAAGAAGGATAGCGCACTGGCGCCGAAATTCATCGTGGTGGCGAACCTCGATGCGGCGGATGGCGGCAGGAAGATCGCCGAGGGGAATTCGCGCGTGCTGTCGGCGCGCCTGAACGATGCGCGGTTCTTCTGGGACAATGACCGGAAGGTCACGCTCGAGTCGCGCTTCGAGAAGCTGGGCAACATCGTGTTCCACGAGAAGCTGGGCTCGGTGAAGGCTAAAGCCGAGCGCGTTATGGAGCTAGCAAGGCGGGTAGCGCCGAAGGTTGGCGCTGACCCGACGCAGGCGGGTCGGGCAGCGAAACTGGCGAAGTGCGATCTCGTTTCCGACATGGTGGGCGAGTTTGCGGAACTCGAAGGCGTGATGGGCCGGTACTACGCGACGCTGCAGGGCGAACCGCAGGCAGTCGCGGATGCTGTACGCGATCACTACAAACCGAAGGGGCCGGGAGACACCGTGCCGGGCGGACCGGTCGGAACAGCCGTGGCTCTGGCGGACAAGCTCGACACAATGGTCGGGTTCTGGGCGATCGATGAAAAGCCTACGGGCTCCAAGGACCCGTTTGCGCTGCGCAGAGCGGCTCTTGGATTCGTGCGGATCGTTCTGGAGAACGAGCTGCGACTTGGTCTGATCGACACACTGAATGGGGCGCTTCAAGTCCTCGAAGTGCAGAACCTAGGCACTGAGGACGGTCACTCACTTGGGATCCACGAGAAGTGGGCCGACATCCACGCTAGCCTGATGTCGTTCTTCGCCGACCGCCTCAAAGTGCACCTGCGCGAACAGGGCGCGCGGCATGATCTGATCGATGCGGTGTTTGCGCTGGGCGAGGATGACCTCGTTCTCATCGTGAAGCGTGTTGAGGCGCTGGGTGAGTTCCTGTCCACCGAGGACGGCAAGAACCTGCTCGCGGGGTACAAGCGCGCGGCGAACATCCTGGCCATCGAGGAGAAGAAGGACGGAAAGTCCTACTCCGGGCAGGGGATCTCCATGCCGGGCGATCCGCCGGAGGTGGATGCGCTGGCCTCGGCGCTCGCCAAGGCGGCCCCTGAGGCTACATCTGCACTGGAGCGCGAGGATTTCGCGGGCGCCATGCGGGCGCTGTCGAAGCTTCGCGGGCCGGTGGACGCCTTCTTCGACAAGGTTACAGTGAACGCGGACGTCGCAGATGTCCGGGTGAACCGGCTGAGGATACTTTCGCAGATCCGCGATGCGCTCGGGCGCGTGGCGGATTTCAGCAAGATCGAAGGCTAGCGAGCATGCGCCTCGTCCTTCGAGACGCCGCTTCGCGGCTCCTCAGGATGAGGCGCTACTAGAGAATGGCGCTCGTTGAGGGCGCAACCATAGAGGAGAAATCCTCATCCTGAGGAGAGCCCGCAGGGCTCGTCTCGAAGGACGAGGGTTTCGCCACAGAACTTGAAGGCTGACCAGCATGTCCCAACTCGCCACCAAGTGGGTCTATGATTTCGGCGGCGGCGCCTCGGATGGCGACGCGTCGATGAAGAACCTGCTGGGGGGCAAGGGGGCGAACCTTGCCGAGATGTCGAAGCTGGGCCTGCCTGTGCCGCCGGGCTTCACGATCACGACCGAGGTCTGCACGGTCTTCTACAAGAACAAGCGGAAGTATCCGGAAGACCTCGAAGGCCAGGTCAATGATGCGCTGAAGGCGCTGGAGGGGCGGACGGGCAAGAAGTTCGGCGATGTACGCAATCCATTGCTGGTGTCGGTGCGCTCGGGCTCGCGCGCGTCGATGCCGGGCATGATGGATACGGTGCTGAACCTCGGCCTCAACGACCAGACGGCCGAGGGGCTGGCCAAGCTCTCGGGCGACCGGCGCTTTGCCTATGACAGCTATCGCCGCTTCATCCAGATGTACTCCAACGTGGTGCTGAACGTCTCGCACGACGAGTTCGAGCATATTCTCGACGACTACAAGGAAAGCCGCGATTTCAACTTCGACACCGATCTCGGCGCCGAGAGCTGGATCGAGGTGATCGCGCTCTACAAGAAGGCGGTGGAGAAGAAAGCCGGGCGGCCGTTCCCGCAGGAGCCGAAGGATCAGCTGTGGGGCGCCATCGGCGCCGTGTTCGCGAGCTGGATGAACGATCGCGCAATCACTTATCGCCGCCTGAACGACATTCCCGAGAGCTGGGGCACGGCTGTGAACGTTCAGTCCATGGTGTTCGGCAATATGGGCGAGAGCTCCGCCACGGGCGTGGCGTTCACGCGCGATCCGTCGACCGGCGAGAAGCGCTTCTATGGCGAGTATCTGGTCAATGCGCAGGGCGAGGATGTGGTGGCGGGCATCCGCACGCCGGCGCCGATCTCCAACTCGCGCAAGGCCGATCTCAGGTCGGAAGACCTGTCGCTCGAAGAGGCGATGCCGGAAGTCTATGGCCAGCTGATCGCCGTGGCTGACCGGCTGGAGCGCCACTATCGCGACATGCAGGACATCGAGTTCACGGTGGAGCAGGGCGTGCTCTACATGCTGCAGACGCGCGGCGGGAAGCGCACGGCGCAGGCGGCGCTGAAGCTTGCGGTCGACATGTGCCAGGAGGGGCTGATCACGGAGCGGGAAGCCGTGCTGCGGCTTGACCCCTCGCAGCTTGACCAGCTGCTGCACCCGACGATCGCCAAGGACGCGGTGCGCGACCTGTTCGTGAAAGGCCTGCCGGCGTCCCCCGGCGCGGCTGTGGGTCAGGTGGTGTTCGATCCGGCTGAGGCCGTGGCGCTGGCGGGCATGGGCAAGTCCGTGATCCTGGTGCGTATCGAGACGTCACCGGAAGACATTCAGGGCATGCATGCGGCCAAGGCCATCGTGACGGCGCGCGGTGGGATGACCTCACACGCGGCCGTCGTGGCGCGCGGCATGGGGCGGCCGTGCGTGTGTGGTGCAGGCTCGCTGCAGATCGACGCGGAGAAGGGGATTGTCCGCGTTGGCTCGCGCACGCTGAAGAAGGGCGACATCGTCACAGTCGACGGCGCCAAGGGCGAGGTTCTGGTGGGCTCGGTGAAGATGGTGGAACCGGCGCTCGGCGGCGACTTCGGTGTGCTGATGGGCTGGGCGGATTCGGTGCGCCGCATGAAGGTGCGGGCCAATGCCGAAACGCCGCTGGATGCGGAGACGGCGCGCAAGTTCGGCGCGGAGGGCATCGGCCTCTGCCGCACGGAGCACATGTTCTTCGATGCGGAGCGTATTCCCGTCGTGCGCGAGATGATCCTCGCGGAGAAAGAGGCGGGACGGCGCAGGGCGCTCGACAAGCTGCTGCCGATGCAGCGCGCGGACTTCGCGGCGATCTTCCGCATCATGGCGGGCCTGCCGGTGACAATCCGGCTGCTTGATCCGCCGCTGCACGAGTTCCTGCCGTACAAGGACGAGGACATTGCGGAAGTCTCAAAGCAGTCCGGCATTTCGGCTGAGGTGCTGAAGGCGCGGGCGGAGGAACTGCACGAGTCGAACCCGATGCTTGGGCATCGCGGCTGCCGGCTGGGCGTTACTTTCCCCGAGATCTACGAGATGCAGGCGCGCGCCATCTTCGAGGCGGCGCTGGATGTGGCGAAGGAGACGGGCAACGCGCCTGTGCCGGAAGTCATGATCCCGCTTGTCGCGACCAGGCGCGAGCTGGAGCTGATGCGCACTATCGTGGTGCAGACGGCCGAGCGCGTGTTCCAGGAACGCAAGGCGCAGGTGGAATATCTCGTCGGCACGATGATCGAGCTCCCGCGCGCGGCGCTGCGGGCCAGCGAGATCGCTGAGGAGGCCGAGTTCTTCTCCTTCGGCACCAACGATCTGACGCAAACGACGCTCGGCATCTCGCGCGATGACGCGGCGCGCTTCCTCAAGGTGTACGAGGAGAAGGGCATCTACGAGAAAGACCCGTTCGTCTCGATCGACCGCGATGGCGTGGGCGAGCTTGTGCGCATGGGCTGCGAGCGCGGGCGGGCGGCGCGGCCGCGGATCAAGCTCGGCGTCTGCGGCGAGCATGGCGGCGATCCGGCTTCGGTGTTCTTCTTCGAGGAAATCGGCCTCGATTATGTGTCGGCCTCGCCCTACCGCGTGCCCGTAGCGCGGCTCGCGGCGGCGCATGCGGCTCTGGCAAACAAGCGCTAGAGGCAAGCGCCACAAAATCTTCATGCTGAGGCGTCGCCGGGACGCGTTATGAGAAACCGTGCCCAGGAGAATGATGCATGCACCTGTCCCGCCGCAGTCTCATCCGTTCCGCAGCCAGCGTCGCCATCGCAGCGCCTGCTCTGCAGCTGCTCGGCGGGTGCGTGACAGGTGGAGAGGCGCGACCGCTGATCCGCCAACGCGTGTCCACGCTGGCGCTGACGCCTGATCCCAAGGGGCTGCTCGATCTCGCGCCAGGGCTTTCCTATACGGTGCTGTCGCGTGCGGGCGACGAGATGGCCGATGGCCTGCTCGAGCCGGGCAATCATGACGGCATGGCGGCGTTCCCGGTCGAAGGCGACCCGTCGCGCTGCATCCTGGTGCGGAATCACGAGCTTGGAGCGATGTCTCCGGTATCGGCTTTCGGCGCGGACTATGCGCGCGCGTCGCGCATCAGTCGTGACCATGTCTACGATCTCTCGCCGTCGGGCAGGCCATTCGCCGGCGGCACGACAACGGCCGTCGTGAACCTCACATCGATGCGCGTGGAGCGGACGCATCTGTCGCTGGCCGGTACGGCGGTGAACTGTGCTGGCGGGCCGACGCCATGGGGGTCGTGGCTGTCGTGCGAGGAAACGCAGATGGTTGCGGGCCCGGAGGCCAGCAAACGCCACGGCTTTGTCTTTGAAGTGCCGGCCGCGCTCAGGACGCCCGCTGCGCCTGTGCCGCTGACGGCGATGGGGCGGTTCTCGCATGAGGCCGCCGCAGTCGATCCGGCGACCGGTATTGTCTACCTCACCGAGGATACGGCTGACTCGCTCTTCTACCGCTTCCTGCCGGCTGCGCGCGGTGAGCTGGCGAAGGGCGGCAGTTTGCAGGCGCTGGCGCTGGTGGAGCAGGCCGGGGCGGACACGCGCAACTGGTCGGCTGACCAGGGCGGCGATGTCGCGCTGCGCATCGCCCCCAACCGCGACTATGCCGTCCGCTGGATCGACATGGCGGACGTCGAGGCGCCGGATGGAGACCTGCGCTTGCGGGGAAGGAAAGCGGGTGCTGCGATCTTTGCGCGTGGCGAGGGGCTCGCCTTCGCGCTGGAGCCGCAGGGCGCTGCGATCTACTTCGCCTGCACCTCCGGCGGCCCCGCACAGATGGGGCAGATCTTCCGCTACATCCCGAGCAGGCATGAAGGGACGTCGCGCGAGAACGAGGCGCCTGCGAGTCTCGTGCTGTTTGCCGAGAGCGGAGGACAGTCTGATTTCGAGAAGTGCGACAACATTGTCGCCAGCCCGCGCGGCGACCTTATCGTCTGCGAAGACGGAGGCGGCGACAACTATGTGCGCGCAATCACGCCGGATGGCGTGATCTACACGCTGGCCAGAAACGCTGACGGCGGAAAATCGGAGCTCTGCGGCGCGTGCTTCTCACCGGACGGTCGAACCCTCTTTGTGAACATGCAGAGCCCCGGCATCACGCTGGCCATCACGGGCGCATGGGACAGCGTGCGGACGCAGGCGCGCAGCCTCGCCTAATGGATGGGTCGTTGAGCTCTTTCCCGCCCTGGCGGGTCTGAAGCCGCCCCAGATCGACATATCCACAAGAGTCGGTTTCCGTAGCGTCCGCGTGTTAATCTGAGTCAAAACAGCGTTAACGGGAATCCGGGGCGGTGTTGCCCAAACACCGCCGAGCCCTACTTAGACTTTCGGCCTAGTCGAACAGGCTTGAAAGAAGAGGCAATTCGTAAATGGAGATGGTTAACCGCTCGCCCCCGAGTTGTGCGGCGGCTGGCGGATTTCGCGTGGCGCATACCTTGCCATGCCTGGGTGGTCTGAACGGCAGGGTTGCCCCGTATCAAAGGCCCGGATAGGGCGGCTGGGTCGCAAAGCTGCAGAAACGAATACGCGACGGGTGTTGGTTGGAGTGTCGATTTTGGACGCGCGCGGGCGTCCGGACCGGATTGTCGGTTAACGAAGGTAAAGGGATGGCTGGGGTGTTAAAGCTCCCGAAAGCTCTCGGGCCTATGCTTGCTCATCTGAAGGCGGCGATCACAGCCGTCTCAAGGTGGTGGGTTAGCATGTCGGTTGCCGACAAACGCCAGACGCGTCAGCGCACCCTCACGGTTGGCGCCTGCGCCGCCGCGTTCGCGCTCGGCGGTCCGCTCGTTGCCCAGCGCTTCGACGTCCAGAAGTCCCAGGAACTCTATCTGAATGAAGCAGCCGTGCTCGCGGAGTCGATCGCGGCTGACACGTTTGGACCGACGTTGCGCCCCGGCATGTTCAACAACAAGGCGGACGCATCCGCCCTGATGATCCCGGCTTCCTACGGCGCCGAACCCACGGGCTTGATCGATGACACGGGCGAGACAGCTGACGCCGACCTGATCGGCGGAATGACCCTCCGCGCGCGGGATAACCTGGCGCTGGAAGGCCTGCTGTCATTCACGCTCGATGATCTTGGCTCGTTCACCGGCGCTGATCGCCAGCTCGATTGCCTCTCGCGCGCTGTCTACTACGAGGCGCGCTCGGAAGACACGGCGGGGCAACTCGCGGTGGCCGAAGTTGTCATGAACCGCGTGCGTGACCCGCGTTTCCCGAAATCGATCTGCGAAGTGGTCTATCAGGGCCAGTATCGCGATACGGGCTGCCAGTTCACCTTCACCTGCGATGGATCGGTGCGCACCAAGCCGTCGGGCGTTTCGTGGGATCGCGCGAAGAGCGTCGCGCTGCATGTTATGCTGGGGCTGAACAAGCCGGTCACCAACAAGGCGACCCACTATCACACCGACTATGTGAACCCATACTGGGCCCCCGGCCTGGTCGAGACGGCCACAATTGGCACGCACATCTTCTACCGATTCCCGAAGACGTCGACGGAATGGCGTAATGCCCGCATTGCGCTGGACGCAAGCCGCCATGGCGAGAGCTCGATCATCGTGCTCGACGAGGAAGCGACGATCGAGGCCGGGTTGGACGATGTGTCATCGGACGCGATGCAGGCGCTGATCACGATTTCGGCTGAGCCGGATCTTGTGGCGCTCGTTCCTGTCGCGGCTGACGACACCGACCGGCAGCCTCTCTAGCTCTCGTAGTCCAGACCGACATCAAGGTTCACGGCAGAGTGCGTCAGCGCGCCTGCGGAGATGAAGTCGACGCCTGTCGCGGCGATGGCCTTCACTGTGTCGAGCCGTACTCCGCCCGAAGCTTCGGTCTTGGCGCGGCCGGCGATGAGCGCGACAGCCTCCCTCAGCAGGTCAGTGGCCATGTTGTCGAGCAGGATGGCGTCCGGCTTGAAGGGCAGGGCCTCGTGGATCTGGTCGAGGCGATCGACCTCGATCTCGATGGCGCGCAGATGGCCGACGGCTGCGCGCGCGCGCTTGAGCGCTGGGCCGACGCCGCCTGCTGCTGCGATGTGATTGTCCTTGATCAGGATGGCGTCGTCCAGGCCGAGGCGATGATTGACGCCGCCGCCAAGACGAACCGCGCGTTTCTCGAGCGCGCGGAAGCCCGGCGTCGTCTTGCGCGTGCAGGTGATCTTCGCGTTCGTGCCAACCGCTTCTGCGACGAATTTCGATGTCAGAGTGGCGACGCCCGAGAGCGGGCCGATGAAGTTGAGCATGACGCGCTCGGCCATCAGGATCGACCGCGCGGAGCCTTCGATGCGGATGAGGTCGGCGCCCTTGGCGAACGCGACCCCTTCTTCGGTGAGCGTCGTCCACGTCGCGGAAGGATCCACAAGGCGCAGGGCGAGCCGTGCGGCATCGTAGCCGGCGGCGACGCCGGGTTCGCGTGCGTCGATGACGGCGCGCATGCGGGTGTCGGCGGGGATGACCGCATCAGTGGTTATATCGCCGCCGCGGCCGAAGTCTTCGGCGAGGGCGAGGCGGACCAGCGGCTCGATCACCACGTCGGGCAGGTACGGGATGGGCAGTCTGTCGCTCACGTGGCGTCTCCGTCCGCGGTTGCGGCGTGGTGGATCAGGGGCAGGCCGTCTTCGCCGCGACGGATGAAGGTGCGGTGAGGCGCGGCAGTTTCGGGGAAGTCGCTGCGGTAGTGGCCGCCGCGGCTCTCCTGTCGCGCCAGAGCGCCGGCTGTGATGAGGCGGGCGGCGACGATTGCACGGGCGGGGCCGACATTCGCATGCGCGCCTGTCAGCCAGTCGAGCGTTGCGCCGAGACCCGCGGCGTCGCGCACGACGCCTACCTGGCCATGCATGCGCTTGCGCAATTCGACGAGGGAGAGTTCGTCCAGTTCCGGCGGCGCGCTGGCGCCAGCTGTACCGGGTTCGGCCAGCGTTGCGCCTTTCAGGCGTCGCGCGGCGCGCTCTGCGAACACCACGGCTTCGAGCAGCGAGTTGGAGGCGAGTCGGTTGGCTCCATGCGCGCCGGTCGCCGCTGACTCGCCACAGGCAGAGAGACCTTCGAGCGATGTGCGCGCCCAAAGATCCGTGACGACGCCGCCCATGTGGTAATGCATCGCGGGCGCGACGGGGATCGGCATGGTGCGCGGGTCGATGTTGGCCGACTGGCAGGCGGCGAACACCGTGGGGAAGTGAGCCGGGAAGTGCGCGCCGACTGCGGTGCGGCAATCGAGGAATGCACCGCGCCCTGCCTGCCGTTCGGAATGAATTGCGCGCGCCACTTCATCGCGCGGGGCGAGATCACCGAGCGGGTGGTAGCTTGTCATGAACGCGCGGCCATCGCGATCAATCAGGGTCGCGCCATCGCCGCGCAGCGCTTCGGTCGCGAGCGGGGCGGGATCACGGCCAATGTCGATTGCGGTTGGGTGGAACTGGACGAATTCCGGATCGGCGATGAGCGCGCCTGCCGTGTAGGCCATCGCGACAGCGTCGCCCTGCGACGAGCGCGGATTGGTGGTGATGGCGAAGAGGCCGCCGGACCCGCCTGCGCACAAGACGGTTTCACGCGCGCGTAGTTCGACGCGCGCTCCATCTGGATCCTGCGCCAGCACGCCGGCGATGCGGCCATTGCCATCCTGCAGCAGCGCAAGCGCCTTCACGCGTTCGATCACCTCGATATGGGCGGAGGCGGAGACGGCATAGCTGAGCGCCTCCATGATCGCCTTGCCGGCAAGGTCTCCGGATACGCGCGCGACACGGGCGCGCGAATGAGCAGCTTCCAGCGACAGGGCGAGATCGCCCTCGGCTGTGCGATCGAACGGCACGCCGAGTTCGAGCAGGTCGCGGACGCGGTGCGGTCCGTCCTCAGAGATCAGGCGGGCGACGACCGGGTCGACAATGCCGGCGCCTGCGGCGACGGTATCGAAGGCATGCAGCGATGGCTCGTCTTCTGGCGACAGCGCCGCCGCGAGGCCGCCCTGCGCCCATGCGGAGGCAGCGGCCTGCCCGAGCGGGGCCAGCGCGATGACGGTGCAGCGCCGCGGCGCCAGCTTGAGCGCGAGGAACAGGCCGGCGAGCCCGGCGCCGACAATGAGGATGTCGCGGTTCGCCACTGCCTAGCCGATCAGGTCGTGATGCCTGCGGAAGACCACTTCGGCCTGGCCGTAGGAATGGAACAGACCGCGCATTTCGTCGCCGCGCGTGTTGATCTTCACCTTGAAATGGTCGGGGGCGTAGTTGGCGCGCATGTAGCCGAGCAGGTCAGCAGGATCTGACTTGGTGATCTTCTCGATCTTGCTGGTGACGACGATGTCCTGGCCAGCCTGCCTGGCGGTGCATGTCTGTGTCGTCTGAACGGACTTCATGAAGCCCGTCTCGCATGACCAGTCCGTGGTGAAACGACAGATCAGCGTCTTGTCGGGCTTGCGCGTGACAGACATCTGGCCTGACAGGACGCAGTTATTTCCCATCTTCCCCGTGATGAACGACCATTCTCCGACCGGCGAGGCAGGCGTCGGATCAGCCGATGCCGATTGCAGGACGAGACAGGCGAGGGCGAGGCTGGCGATCAGCCGCCGCGATGATCTGTGTTTCATCCAATGCCCGCCCTGGTTCTCATCCGATGAGCTCGACGTCGCGCCAGAAGCGCGCCTTGAGCTGGCGCTGTTCGTCGTAGTGCGAGCCGTTCATTTCCTGCTTGTTGCTGGAAAGCTGAACGATGAAGTTGTCCGCGAGGTACGACGTTGCATAGCCAGCCGGCCGCACTTCGAGAATCTTGCCCACGCTTGACTTGATCGCGACTTGCTTGCCGATGCGCTGCGCCGTGCAGTTCTGCTGGACGCGGATGTAGAGATCGAAGTTCAGCTTGCCGCAGATCTGTTCGCTTTCGAACACGCAGTTGTACGTGTTCTTCACCGAGGTCTGGGTGAAGGTGATGCGGCCGGAGATCTGGCAATCGTCAGCAAACTTGGATGTGTCGAACAGCCAGTCGCCGGCAACGTCGTCGGCGAACGCCGGCATCGCCGCCGAGAGGGCGATCGAGCAGCCGACAATGGCCGCCAGTCTGCGCATGACGCCGCGAGGTTTCATATCATCTCGACCGGAACCCGAACGCCGTCCCCGACCTTGAACTTTGGTGCTCTCGCGGGCGGACCCAGCGCCAGCATAGCCTCGATCGCCGCCTTGGCCCGGATGCGGATGTCCTCCGGCACCGTGACCTCGTGCTTCATCGACACCAGCGCGTCGTAGATGTTCTCCAGCGAGATGCGCTTCATGTGCGGGCAGAGGTTGCATGGTTTCACGAACTCCACGCCGGGATTGTCCGCGGCGACATTATCGCTCATCGAACACTCGGTGAGG
>Ga0315906_10007297_pt1 | contig 13472 bp, 16 predicted proteins | sample LakEriMetagenome_4_FD_203526 | JGI IMG/M metagenome (GOLD analysis project Ga0315906, IMG submission 203526) | Freshwater fungal communities from buoy surface, Lake Erie, Ohio, United States - Buoy 2 MA122 | ecosystem: Environmental > Aquatic > Freshwater > Lake > Lake biofilm | place: USA...
CAAATCCTTCTTTTTTTTCAACGCTTAAAAAATGGTAGACTCGATCAGCTAGTTGATCTATTTCATCTCGGAACATGATCGACCTTAGTTCCTTGTTGCCATAAATCAATGTTGAGTTTATGGAAGTTTCATTACAGGTCTTCATCATGGACAGTAGGGGAGTGATTCCGCTCCCCGCTCCAAAGAACGCAATGTTCTTGGCTGCTGTATTCAATACAAATGATCCCCTTGGCTGCGAAACCAGTATTTCATCTCCCACAGAAATTGCGCTGTTCAGAAAAGAAGAAACTTTACCGCTTTTCAACGCCTTTACGCCAATTGACAATGGTTCATTTGCGCCACTGCAGATAGAATATGTTCGACGAAGTTCTTCATTCCCTTCATACAATAACAATTCAACGTGTTGGCCGGGTTTGAAACTGTATAAAGATCTAATTTCTGTCGGTATTTCGAAACATATCATTACAGAATCACTAGTGACATGTGTGATTGAAATGACGTTCAAAGAATGAAATCCATTAATCTCCTTCCCGGAGGAATTATTTTTCAGAGTGATATTCAACTTGTGACTATTGATTTATAACATCCTAATTCAACATTGATGTGTCTTTTGTTCTTTCCGTATCAAAATTGATCCATGCGCGAACCATAGTCCTGTTATTCGACGAGGAATCATTTTCAAATGCGGTTCTGTTGTGACATAGCACCCTGTTATTAAGGAAAAGGATATCGCCTCTTTTCATTGAGAATTCAACATTGTTTTCAGGAACTGAAAAGAAGTGATCCGTTGCATCCAGACCTTTCAATAATTCCATTGGCATCTTTTCTTCAGTTTTCAGAAATGCTGTTTCGATCCAATAACGCATGTAGCGGAAAGTAAAGCCTTCTTTAGGAAAGGAAAATATAGGAAATGCGTTAGAGGTAATCGCTTCAATCGAGTTAACCGTCCCCGGTGTTATTACATCTCTTTTGATCGGTTTTTCCATTTCTGCAGCTGCAGCGGGTTCCTCTTTAAGCAGGAATGAATAAAGATCTGCTGCATTAGTGAGTAATGAATCGCCACCAACCTCTGCCGGGTGAAGGCACAGCAAACCAACAATATCCGGAAGATACTCTTTGGCTGTACTGTCTGTGTGATATCCGGTTGAAGCCTTCGTTTTGGAAACGGGAATGGCTTCTTTTGTATAATCCAATCCCTGATCAACTACATCAAAAAAATATCCATAACGATCATTTATGGAGCCAATAGCCTTGCTATATAATGCATATATACACCTAAGTGTTTCATCCGGTAGCGAAGAATCACACCTGATTAATGTGAAACAGGGAAATGATCTGAGCTTGGATTCGAGGGTATTGGTGATGGAAAAAGGAATGTCTATTACGTATTCATTTGGATTATCCAGCAGATCTTGTATCTCATTAACGGTAAAACTTTCTGCAATAGCACAAAGTTCTTCATCCGGAAACAAAACATAATCGGAAGGATAGGGTTTTAATAACCAATTCAATTCGGAGAGAGATTCCTCTTTTCTCATCTTTTAACGGATCACTTTAAATGCAATATGCAATGGGAGATCTTTTAACGGACCAAAAAAAGTTGGGTCCATATCAATGTGTTCCTGGCCTATTTTTAACTCATATACTTCCGGCATGGATGTAAATCCCGCATTTTTGAGACCGGTAAAATAGTCTTCAAACGTTTTGTGGACGCATTGCACACCAACTGAAACACCGTCTCTTCTCCAGATCTCACCGGGGAATAAAATGTTTCTTCCTGAAAAGTAACCGCCGCTTGGTGTGAAATAGAAAGGATATTTATCCTTTTTTAAGAAGGCCAGAAAAGGATGTGGTACCGAAAAAACGAAATGTCCTCCGGGTTTGATCAGTTCATAGGCTTTTTTCATGACCTCATGTGTTTCTTCAACATTAAGATAATTGAAAAGAAACATTCCGATGAAAAGGTCATACGGTTTCTCACTGCTGAAATCAACTGTGCGGATGTCACCTGCCAGGTATGAAAGATTACTGAGTCCTGAGCTGATCTTAGCATTTTCAGCTTCTCGGATCATTTTTTCAGAAATGTCGATTCCGTGAACATGGAGCGCACCTCCTTCTGCAAATTGTCTGCCTACGTATCCTTCGCCGCAACCCGCATCCAGGATTCTTAGTCCGTTAAACGGTTTGCACAAATCTATAACAAATGGTCGTGCCGAGTAGTCAGAAAGGAGCACAGGCTCATTTCTGGACCACTCGCGCGCCTGAGAGTCATAAAGTTCTTTTGTATTCATGTTTTGATTTCACAGATTTTAAACAGCCTTCATTCTGGCGGTTTTCATATAATTTCCTACAAAAGATTTACCTGTAAGACCAAAATCAGCTACAGCTAGGAATACCAGTTCCTCCGTTCCTGTGTTAACCGATTGATGGTTGCACCATCTTGGAATGAACGCAAAATCACCGGGGTTAACTTCATTTTCGAAGTCATCAACCAGAACTTTCCCTTTTCCTTTAAGAAAAATGAAAACAGTTTCATGAGCATGTCGATGCATTTCATTCGCTTTGCCGGGCTGAACAGTTACTATTCTAGGGTCCAGAACCTCCATGTCGAAAGGAAGCAAAGAGACCGAAAAATCAATATTTAAGGCATCGACTTTATTGTTGTACAATCCTTTAAGTGCATTGTCATTGAGTCTTGAAACCAATTCACCGGCATCATTCACATCGGTAAGTGAACGTTGAAGACTTATACGGTCAAGCATTTCACCGATGCGGCCAAGTTGAAGTTCACCAAAAAATCCACTAACAATTTTGTTCAGTCTTTCCGAACCGTTGTAATCGTCTTCTGGATTTCGATACCAGCTTATGAATTCGAGTACCTCTTTTGTTTGATCTTCTGACCCAAGAGAATACACGTACAATGAATTGACAGATGGTAATAACTCAAGTGCGTTTGGAACAAGTTTGTTTTTGATAGAATGTTCCAATGCATCCAGAGATCTTCCGATAGATTCATGTTCTTCAGGTGCAATCCTGTTGGCTTTGACCGTTTTTATGAATAATGGATTCATGCCATTACGTTTTGCTTACTGATCACTTTTGCTCTTTCATACATGTCATCCCAGTATGCTGCTCTTAAATTCAGTGCCTTCAGCATTCCTTTTCTTAGTTCTCTTTCATCTTCAGCACTTTGTGATGCCATCTTTTCTGCGATATCCAACAAAATAAGACCGTGCTCGTCATCTACCTCCGTATGAAGCGGGAAAAAGACATACTCTTCCAAACTAAGTGATGTATGTTCTTCGATTGCCTTAATAATATCCTTGTAGATGTATTTAACAATTGATTCAGTTCCAAGTCCGATCGCTCCAACTGCTGAAACAGGACTTCCACCCTGGATCAAAGAAAGGAAAGAATCTCTCCAGATCTCCACTTCAATTCCAGGAAGTGCATCTGCATCAACTCCCATAGCATGCTGGAATCGCTTGAATAGCTGAGGATGCGGAACACCCTGTACCCACTCGTCCTTTATACCAAGTTCTCGAACAGCAATCATATCCTCTTCGTGTAAATGCCCACTTTCTTCCGATAAATTATCAAGTAGATGGTTTCTGAATTCAGGATTCTCCAATTTTGATATTACACCAGTAAGGTAGCGCGGGAACCATGCGCTGTAGAAGCCATATTGGGATGCAAAGTCTTTCAGAACTGCTTCCATGTTTTCAAATTCTCCGTTTGCAAGGGCCTTAAGATAAGGGTGATTAACAGCACGGTGGTTTAGTGCCTCGTTTACTAAGATTTCCATTTTGATAGATTTTTCGTGAATAATTCTCCGGTACAAAACTAGCTTATAAAAACGTATCTACCAATATTTTAATTGCTACATGGGGGAAATTATAACACAAGAGTAAACTACATTTAATACAGAGGGCTACTATGTTTTTGATTTAACTTACTTTACAAGATCATTTTTTAGTATCGAATAAATGAGTGTGTCCCGTCTTGTCCCGTCTGCCCGGAACATGTGGCTGCGTAACTGACCTTCTTTTAAAGCGCCTATGGCCTCGAGCGCGCGCGCGCTTCTTTCGTTTTCGGAGTCTAATCTGAATTCAACCCGTTCGAACCCCAGTTCCTTGAGTGAATAGCTGATCATGAGAGCTTTCATTGAGCGGTTCAAACCTGTACGATGGAATTCAGTACCTATCCAAGTATAGCCTATTGCCAAACACCTCTGTATGGTGTCTATGAGATAAAAACGGGTAGTACCTGCAATTTTACCGCTTATTTTATCGATTACTACAAAAGGATATTCTAATTTTTTCTGCTGTTGTAAAAGCGCAGAAGAGATATATTCTTTAAGATCACCTTCTGTATTCATCGGGGTTAGGGCAAATCGGAACAGCTCCTGATCATCCCGAACATAACCAGTCAGAGCTTCTAAGTCATCTGCTTTAAGGGGTCGTAAGCGAACACGGTCGTCTTCCAAAATGATGGTTTCATAGAACGGAAATTCACACGCCTGCATCCTGATTGTCTTTTTAGCCAAGGGAAAGTTACTGATTAATTGGTTCTCGGAATGATTTTGCAGCTTGAATCTTTTGAATTTCCGACACAATTGAATTCATCCTACAATGGAAAACTGTTTTTGATATTTGATCGTTATTATCACAGTGAAGTCATAATTAATGACTACCTTGTAAATTATGACAAGATAAAAATTGTCAATTCAAAAATGTAAATCATGAGTGACCTTAGAATAGCCGTGCTGATTGATGCAGACAACGTTCCATATTCAAACATCAGCGAAATGCTCGAAGAAGTCTCAAAATCAGGGAATCCGACAATAAAAAGGATCTATGCCGACTGGACCAAGCCAAATGCCTCCGGTTGGAAAAATGTTTTATTGGAACATGCTATAACTCCCATTCAACAATACAGTTATACCAGTGGAAAGAACTCCAGTGACAGTGCGCTGATCATAGATGCAATGGACATTCTGTATTCACACAAGGTTGACGGATTTTGCATTGTTTCCTCAGATAGTGATTTCACTCGTCTTGCAACCCGATTAAGAGAAGCAGGTATGAAAGTGATCGGAATAGGAGAGAAAAAGACTCCATTGCCTTTCATTACGGCGTGTGACAAATTCGTATACATCGAGATTCTGAAATCCAAGGCTCAGCCAGCAAAAGATTCCTCGAAGAAACAAACAACCAAAAAGGAGAAAGAAAGTGCTCCTTTGAACAAGGTTGATGAACAGTTGATAAAGTTGCTTAGAAACAGCGTTGCGGATCTTGCAGATGACACTGGTTGGACATTCCTCGGTGAACTTGGGAGCTTTATTTTAAAGAATAAACCTGACTTTGACCCACGCAATTACGGTTTCCAGAAACTGCTGCCGCTGATTAAAAGTACGGATGCCTTCGAGATCGATATTCGCGAGACAGCCAATAAGAATACCAAGCATATTTATATCCGACTCAAGAAATAGAGCCGGATTTTCTGATTTTAATTTGCAGGCTTCACTTGGACAGCGTTCCATCCTTTTGGACCGCGTATCTTTTCGAAAGTAACCATGACGTTTTCATCGATCGTACCAAGTACTCCATTAATGTGAACGAAAATATTCTCTTGTGTTTCCAAATCTTTGATAAAACCATAACCTTTGGATGAATTCCAATAGGATACTTTGCCTTTTCGAACGCTATCCTCAGGTTCTTCCGTTCGTTTTGGAATACTGATATCTATCGATTCTGCGTCGATTGACTTTCGGTTTTTCGGATCTAACGGAGTATCACTGATATTTCCGTTCTCATCGACATATGCCATCATATTATCAAGACCACCACCTTTAGAATTTGCTTTGCGCTCTTCTTTTTTGATCAATTTCTCCTGACGCTTCTTTATTTTGTTCTTTTCTTTGTCTTTTTTACTGAAAGTTTCTTGTGATCTTCCCATTTACTCTAATTGAATTAATAATGATGGAACCCTTGGGTGCCTTAAATGGGTGATGAACAAGATCGAATGATTTTCCGTATGGAATATTATTGAAACCGAGTTGCTAATGCAACCATTTTACGCAAAGATAAGGATAATAAATAATAGTTTAGGATAGCTTTTATATTAAAAAAAATAGGAGTGTTGTAATTCAACAGCTACAGACTCTCTACGTATCTCGCGAAGTTGTTCAGAATAGCCTGCCAGCCTTGTTGCTGAAGTTCTACAGGGTTGAGAGTCTCTGCATCAAAGGATTCGGTTATTCTTGTAGAATTACCCTCTGATTCGAATAATACGGTGATCTTTCGTTCATCTTCAAAGATGTGTTCAATTCTCTGAAATTGTATGATCGAAGTGTATGTTCCAATTAAATTGAACCCCATACTGCCATCCTTCGCTTCCATGCGGTAGTTGTATGTGCCACCTACGCGGAGATCATTTGTGGCATGAGGAGTATACCATTCATCGGATGCTGCATTCCAGTTGCAAATATGATCAGGATTTGTCCAGACATTCCATACCTTTTGGATCGGAGCATTTATAATTGCTGAAACTGTAATCTTCATGGGTGCTAATTTACAACTTCCTCTTTAATCTGAATTACAGTCCCCATTTCCTAAGTTCATCTTTCAGGACTTATTAAACTGCTGTTTTTCATTCGATGTTATTTTCATATACAAAGTAGCGTCTATATTTGAGCGATCAGAAAGTTTAACTTGAATTCAATGAGGTTTTTGAATCCGAATAATATGTCACTTTTTTTTCTGTTCGAGATAAATTAAAGAGTAGCTTGTCATAAGAATTCACGGAATACTAAATTAGAATTAGAATCAAATTAGTTGGATGATAGCTCATAAACAGATAAACGAATTCCTAATTCATTGTAAAACTCATAGATCTCAGGGTAGGCGTAAGGAGGTGTTCTACAGATTTGAATTACTCCATTTTCAAAGCTCTGAATACGATCTTTTTCGGAGACTTCCAGAATCGTTTTTTTGGTGGTAAGGTTGTATAAAAATCCGTTCCGCTTTTCATCTGTATAGATGCATAAAAGGCTAGGACTTATCATTTGAACCGACCTGTAATCTTTTTTTAAGAGTGGTTCGCCATTCAGGTTCAATAGTTGCTGCTGCCCATTTTCGGTGTAGGCTATGATATATGGTCGAAAAGCTTCATTTTGCTCAAGATCCTGGACAAAATAGCCAGCAATATAGTTCTTGAGATTACAAATAGTGTCTCTTTTTTTCGTGATAAGCAAAGCACTTTTTTGTGAATTAGTCTCGCGGATCAACATGCGGTCGTGTATGAACCAATCTTCCTGACTTCCAAACCCATCTATATGGTACTTACACGGTAGAAATTCTTTCCCCTCTGAATCTATTATTCCATATCCAGAACCATTCTTGAACGCTTTTGCATAACCCGATTTGAATCCATAGATCTCGCAATAAGTCTGATCATTTATATATTTCCCAAGTGTATCAATCAATCTCCAACGCATGTTGAATTCAGCTCCTCGAACAGAAACAGGTGCAATTCCATTGTAAAATCCTAATGCTTGCTCATACTGGTAATCAATTACCAACTCACCATGATTGTTGATGTATCCCCACTTTTCGTTTTTTAAAACTGCAGCTCTTCCATCCTGAAATTCAAGCCCCCATTCGGCCTTTAGCTGTATTATTTCATCTCCCTGAAGGCCGATGTATGCGATATGCTCTTCATCTTTCTGCACGCAGACTAAGTTTTCTGAGTACCTGGAAATGTGTTGGAAATTTGATTGATATATGAATGTTCCGTTAACATCAATAATTCCGTGCTTTTGTTCGAGTATAACTTCATATCGATCGGCTCCAATGTATCTGAGTTCATTAAATCGACAACTAATCAAGACATTGCCCAGTGAGTCCATCACTCCTTTTTTTGCTTGCGTGTCGGTAACAACTGCATGTCCTCGCTCGTTGCGAGGGCTGATATCCACTAAATTTACGTGTCCTTTTCGATTTCCTTTACCATCTGTTAAGCCATAAATGCGTTGCTTGTTTACCAGAATACTCGACAAATAAAGCGTATCGGAGAGTTTTTGGTGCGAGGCATACTGAAAGGGTAATTCGTGTCCGTGTTGATCCAGTAAAAAATAGTGTCTTTGCTCGTCATTAACAAGAAACTCTGCAGTCTCCGGCTTTTTTGTTTGTTGAATTAGCGAATTGTGGCTGGTGTATATATCCTCTCCATAAAGAAATTGATTCAGTACGTCATAATATTTCGGAGAGATTAACCCATTAGTGTCTTTAAATCGAAAATGAACGGGAAACATCTCATGACTGTTCGCATAATGATAGTGTTCAACTATTTTTAATCGTTGAATTCCATTTGATTTCGGAAAAACGATCGTATCGTAAACCTGGTCGCGATTCAATTGTGTACAGCAGATACATCCGACCTGACAACATATATGACCATGTGCACAATTGCTTTCAAAGAAATAATCGCCTATGTCAATAGATATTTCAGATGCTCTCAAGGTATCTTGACCATTCAGATTAAGGTTGAAAAAGAACCCGGAACATAGTATAAATAGTTTGAAAAGCTGACTCATGCGGTTTGTATACAAGCTAATCCATGAGAAGTTCAACGACACGTAGGATCAACTCTATATCTTCTAAGGTCTCTAATAATTTGAATTCAAGGCGATGGTATTTCGCTGTTAACGTATCTCTTATAAGCTTAACATTTTTAGCCGATAAAATATCTTTGAATTTTACATGGTACAGTTTTTGAAAGTAATACCAGGAACAAATTATAAATTATGAAAAGACTGATACTTGCTGTTTTTTTATTCGTTGGATCTCTGGCGCATACTCAGAGTTCAGCCGGTGTTTACAAGGTTAGGTGGACTATAGACAGTCGGATAACAAATAGCTTTACAATCAACAATACGGGCACGAACCGATTAGAGATTCCTGCGAATTTATACGATTCTGTAACAAATCAGATCCTTGCTATTGTGAAAGAGGAGTTGCATACTGATGCAAAACTGTTCTATCCGCTAAACAGCAATGGTAAAGAAATGCGCTTCAACGCGTCATCACAACAGGTAGGGGGATTACCTCGTGGAAACAAAAGGAAGGCTGCTGCTACGGAATACCTCGAATATTACGTAAAGTTTAAGATCAGAGTAGGGGTGAACAAAACATTTTCAGTTGGAACAGAACTGGCAAGTTATAATCGGTTAAGACCATTTGTGAAGGTGAAGATGAAGGCATATGGTGTCGATAAACGATGCAAGTTCAGAAAACGTTCGAAAAAGACGGGATTCAAAAGCTTACACAGTTTCGAATACAACCTTGGCGGAACAACAATGACCAATACAAATGCTCTTCCGATCAATGAAGTCGTGGATATGGTATTTCAGGGATTGGAGAAATTTCGAAGTAAGGTGCGCTGATAAGTTGAATTGAAAGACCAGTCCCAAAAATCTTTTAATCTTTTCTGGGACTGGTCAGATTATCTTCTATTCTTCTTTATTCTTTGAAGTTTTGGCATTGATCTGATTACCCTTTTGGGTTTTATTTTTTGGTGACTTCTTCCTTACTGAAACGCGCTCGTTTGTTTGAGTCTCAGGTTCGGTATTTTGCACTTCTATCTGATTGTTACTCTCTTTTTTTACGCTAATGCGCTCGTTTTTTGGCGTCTCTTCCTGAGAAAATCCGACTAGCGGAAGGAAAACCAGAAATGAAAATGTAATAAGCGATCTCATAATTATTCCATAATTATAATTGATCTGTGTGACCAATCTTTGTTACTGTTCGCATTACATAAAGTACTATTGCTCGTCAAACCGCCAATTTCCCATTGCACATCAATCGTTGTTGCAACTCCGGGAGTTACCGTGACAGGAGTGATTATCTGAGCATTCCATGAAGTTACACTTCCTGCACCGGCATCGTCTGTTGTTACGGAAGTTGAACCAGCAATTACGGTAGTGTTTCTTCTCAATCTGAAATCGACATATTGTTGCGGTGAGCCAGTTGGCGTCACGTGTCCTGCAGCTGAGAACATTACATAAACCACAGATTTTGTTGGCGTAAATGTAACTGTCATCTGAGGCATGGGGACAAATGTTAGTGACGTAGTGCTTGCATCGGTTGTACCCGTTGCCGAATAGAAAGTAGCAACACCAGGAATTCCCTGCACTCCTTGTGGTCCTGCTGGTCCCTGAGCGCCGGCAGAACCTGCGGGCCCTTGAGGTCCAGCTAATCCCGGAGCACCATCATTTCCTGCTGGCCCCTGTGGTCCTTGAGGTCCTGCTAAACCCGGAGCACCGTCATTTCCAGCTGGTCCTTGTGGTCCGGTCAAACCGATAGATCCTTGAGGTCCTGCTGGTCCTTGAGGTCCAGCTAATCCCGGAGCACCATCATTTCCTGCTGGCCCCTGTGGTCCTTGCGGTCCTGCTAAACCCGGAGCACCGTCATTTCCAGCTGGTCCTTGTGGTCCGGTCAAACCGATAGGTCCTTGCGGTCCTGCTGGTCCTTGGGGACCCACGATTCCGTCGCAAAGGTTCATCCAGCCAGTGGACAGTTTGAAATAGAAGAAGCATTCGAAATCCGTATCGTAGACCATTAATGCTTCCGAAGGTGATGCAATTGTTGTTCTTTGCAGGGTGGTCATTCTTGGCACGAGCACACCTTTGTCTGTTGCTGTCATGTCAAGGAGTGCGCTAGGATCGGGATTATTGGTTCCGATACCCATATTGTTTTGGGCAAAAATTCCTGAAGAAAACGTCCAAAGTAAAAAAGTCAATAATAGGTGTTTGTTTTTCATTTTTTCTAAGCTATAGGTTTATTATTAGTTTTCTTTTTCTTTCACGATTGTCACGATCCCAGTCGCAGCGTTTTTCTCATCATCATTAAAGTCGATAATAAAGTAATAAGAGGCTACAGGAAGGTTGTTTCCTTCATAGGTACCATCCCATTCGTGATTTTCATACGGACCGTTGGCTTTTGAATCGTGTTCAAAGAGTAAATTACCCCAGCGATTATAGATCCGTACAACATTATCTGGATATTGTTGATCTAGGAATGGAATTGACCAAGTGTCGTGTACAGCATCTTGATCAGGAGTAAATGCGGTTGGAATAATCAAAAGATCGGCAGGATTCGTAAGAACATAAGGATTCTGATTCGAAAAATTCCAAGAATTCTTAGTTATTACCTTATAATTTCCTTGTGATGACGCAACTGGTTGTTCCAGGACTTTCCACAATGCTTCGGCACTGTTCCAATTGGCAAGACCTTTCCAATCTCCATCTACTGTGGGATCGAAGTATGCCGAAATGGAAGCATCTGACGACCCTGAAGTTCGCTCGATGGAATGATAATAAAAGCTATTCGCATTTTCGATCATGGACTCTTTCTGAGCAAGTGGATAACTGTCTAAATCCGCAATGTAGTTATTGAGTCTCACAGCAAACTGATGATCGGATGTACCCAAAGGTTGAATAGTCACAGGTCTATATCTCAAAGTACCAATACTTGAACCAACAGGAAACAGATAGTCTGATGATGCAGCTGTTTCCCTAAACAAATACCCATTATTCAGACTTGATACAAATCCTTCAGAACCGTAGGTTGTGGAATTCAAGATGCAACCTGCAGCAGTATTTCGAACATAGAAGTTGTTTGCGGCAGTGCTTAACTCCCTGTCTGTGAGATTCAAGATTCCAATTTGCCCTACTTCAGCATCGACATTCAACAAACTTTTCTTGCGGTCATTGTTCGTTCCAGTTCCAGTTAGTGTCAGATTGTTGAAAATGGTAACTGTACCATTATTACTGGTTATAATCTGTTCCGTGTTCCCGTATAAAAAAACGTTGCTTCCATCTGCCGCAAATATTCCATCATTGATCCAATCTTGTTCAACACGATAGTTACCGCTACCGGAAGCTGACGATCCAGCACCCATATTGTAGTTGCCTCGCTCCGGCAGTGTCGAAAGCTTTGTAACCGTAAGATTACCTTCGTTGGTAAAAAAAGTGTTGCCAGTCAATTGAAATCCACCGTTGCAATGTAGGATTGATCCACCGGTCATTGAAATAGTAGCGCCGTTGGAATATACTATCTGAGAAATAGAGTAAGGTGTATAAAACAAGAAGACCGCAATAGACAGACTTTTGAATTGTAACATAGTAGTAGTCAATAAAATGTATGTCCAAATTAGAAAAAAAAAGCACTAAATCAAATTAATATGAAAAAATATCAAAGACTCTCCATCAAGGGGCCTTTTAAGTAGATGCGTTATTGTCAAAGAATTGATGGATAGAAAGTAGAATTGGATTTTGATATGTTCGGACCTCAAGAGAATTCTACTTTGAAATTTAATCGCAATGTACAACCAACAAATGGATAACGGCGGCATACTTTTGTTAATAGCGCCATTTATGTTTACTGAAAGAATGGGTTATTTGAGTGGTTGATCGGCCTGCCGAAATTTATCCCTGATCTCCTTGATTGGATCTTCCATGCCATTCAGTTCACGCACGACGGTTGAATAGTTTGCGCGCATGAACTCTTTGAATATAATTTGATAGTATTCTTCTTTGTTTTGCAAGAAGCTATTTAATTCAAAATCATTGTCATCCCGATTCAGTATGATGAGGTTGATGAAGTCTTCAGCTACTGCTAAACGCATGGAATGGAGCAATATATCGTTGTACTTTACAAGGAGTTCTTGAACTTTCTGTTGCTGGTCTAGGGTCATCATTTAAAATCGGTAAAAACAAAGTTAGGATGAACCTTTGATTCTATGAAAAAAAGATTTTAACAGGTTAAACTATACTGCCTGTGCTGATCAATGAGTATTGTGTTTCCATCCGGATCTTTCAGTATAATAAATGCAGGACCAGAAGTTGTGTTGGAAGTTTCCATGATGAGCGGTATGTTTTTAGATTTGAGTTGTTTTTGGATTAAACGAACATCGTTCCATTTTTTTAAGTTTTTAGTATTCTCATCCCACCCTGGATTGAATGTAGGCAGATTAGCTTCGAAAAATCCCTTAAAAATCTGGGTCAAAGTAGTATTATTCTTCAATATCAGGTAATTTGATTCTTCAGCTCCACCTATTTTTGTGAAGCCTAGATTTTCGAAGAACTCATTTGATACGATGAGGTATTTGACATTAAGACACGTTCAAAATGCACCGAGTCGAATGGGGGGTATTTTTTTGCAGAAGAGGTTTTACGGATTTGAATGAAAGACCGGGTTGATGCACCGTGTAAGAAGGTGAGTATGAAGGAAGTCAAGAATTCTAAAGTTTTTTTCATGTTTTTTCAATTTCAATCAAAACAAACAATTATTTCTACCTTCTAAGGTAGAATTTGATACATCTCTTTATTGTGCAATGTGCGATTTCAATTTTATTTAGTGCAATCCATCGGTTGTCCGGAAGCCAAAAAAAAAATCTTTTGAAGGAAAAAC
>Ga0315906_10007298_pt1 | contig 13468 bp, 26 predicted proteins | sample LakEriMetagenome_4_FD_203526 | JGI IMG/M metagenome (GOLD analysis project Ga0315906, IMG submission 203526) | Freshwater fungal communities from buoy surface, Lake Erie, Ohio, United States - Buoy 2 MA122 | ecosystem: Environmental > Aquatic > Freshwater > Lake > Lake biofilm | place: USA...
GTGGCCTTGAAGATTCCCACAACCCGACCTTCATGGTCGTATTGTGTCACAACGTCATCATCCTCGTCGAGTGTGAACTTTCCTTGCCCACAGAGAACTTCTCGCATGTGTTCACTTCATCCTTCTAAAAATGGCAATCCCCTTCGGAGTTAAGCCCCAGCGCCCGTTTCCTTTGCTAAAGAACAGGTCGTTATTCCTGGAGAGGAAAGAACTTCCTGTTCTTTGCGCCGTTTGGGCATCTCGCCCTGTTTTCTCTTGAATCTCTGCAAATATTTCACGGTTTGTTTTGATTGTCTCGCCAATAAACTTGGTGACAAACACTCTCATTGTTTTGCCGTCTTGTAATCTTTTTGCTTTCTTTGGAATGCTTGGCGTCTCTGCTGACTGAGAGACAGCAATATCTTCCGAAAGAAGGGTGTCGACAGCGGCAAGTTGCAAAACAAGTTTAGCGCGCAATGCGCGAAGAAGCTCAGTATTCATTTGTCTCAATCTTTCAAAGGAGGGCCAACCCACCAAACAACCCCTCCCAAAAAGCGAGTCGAATGGTGGGCCGCTCCCTGGCGGAGTTAAAGAATCAAAAACGCCCTCGCGATGATTTTATCATCCTCAATAATATCCCAGCCAGATTCGCTATGTTTTACGGAAACAGTGTCTCCTATTGCTCGCAGAACGGCGTCTTCAATAGTGTGCGCTGCAATGTCTTGGTTTCCGTATGGGAGGGACTCATTGTCGATTGATTCAATTCTGTATGTAGGCATCTCTTCATTCTCCGCCAGGAGGTTGTCACTCGTGACTGAGTGATGGCGTATCTGTATTCATATCGATAAAAATAGTCAAGAGGCTTTCATGCGGAGTTTTTTCTGTCTGTTTTTGTCTTTCTTTTCCATAAGAATCTTAAATGGTTTAGGAATAAACCACGTTTCAGACATCTTCATGGCGCCAACAATTCTATTTTGCTGGCACAGTTGGCGTAAACGAACGGCAGTCACTCCAAGAGAGCGCGCAGCCTCCGCAAGAGGCACGTAATTGCCTTCAAGTTTCATTTCCAACCCTCGCAAGCAGCAATGGCTTATTTTCGTGCATATGTTCGATGAAGTCTTTTTGGCTCGTCATAATAACAGCCTGCCGACCGCTTGAGAGCGTGACGTGCAGCACGCCTTCCGGGTCGCTCTTGAAGCTTTCGAAGGCTAAAACCTCGGCCCAACGGAACCCGAGCTTGCAGAGAATCTTGGGCTTGCCTTCGGGGGCTATTAGGACCTCATACACCCAGGCGAACATCGGCCGCCCTCCTTGAAATGCGCCCTGCGGGCTCAGGGAGCTGCTTGAGAGGGAGAGAGGCTAGGGTTACCCGCCCATCGCTCTCACGGACGCGCAGGAGGCCTTCCGCGAGCATGGCTTCGATCTCTGTCTCCAGAGCTTCTTGAGGGACGGCGGAAAGCATCTCCCGAGGGCGACCATGAGCAGGGATAGGATGCCCTGCGTGAAAAACGTTTAGCCAAGCGATTATCTTTTGTCTGGTTGTGCGGTTCATCTTGCCGTTCTCTTTTACATGTTCAACGTAACCGTACTTACGACACCGTTTGATAGGTATCGAATCCGTAACCCATGCCTAAAGACCACGCAAGGGCTATTGAGGGCGGTGTGCGGTCGCAAGTGTTTGGCGACAAGTTGGCGACAAGCAAAACGTATGTAACTATCATGTATTATTAAATTAATAAGTTTGCTATAAAATGAGGTGGCGACCGGGTGGAGACGGGGTGCAGCTTACGGAGAGAACAACAACTAAGGCCTTGTCGCCAAGTCGCCGGTTAAGAACCTAGTTTTTTAGTTTCCATGGTCTCACAGGCATGCTTTTTGCCTGTAAAAAGACGCAAGGGTCTAAAACGTATAATATATATACGTTTTAGACCCTGACTCTCTACAAACGTGGCGACTTTGGCGACACGCTCTATTTTATGAATCCTTCCAGTCGGTTCGCTCTGAAATTTGTCGCCAAAAGGTCGCCAATTTGTCGCCAACTTGGCGACCAGAACAGAACCGGAGAAAGAAACATGTTCATGTTTTACACGGGTTTATCCTCCTTCGCAACCCTGGCAACCTGAAGCCTTCGGATGGCGCCACCCACAGGAGCCCACGTCTCGGCTGTCTTCTCCCCAGTCGCTTTTTCCCGTTTCACGAGACCGGAATTTGCTAGTTCTTCGAGCAAAGCCCTAATTCTAGCGCTGCCCGCGTGTCTGAGCTTTCTGTCTGCATTTCGAGCAATCGAACGAACGCTCATAGCCCCATGCTTCTTCAGCCATGACAGAACGAGATCCATCAGCTCCTGCTCCTCAGAGAGCCTCCCCATACGCGCCAGCGTGGCCTCGAGGTGGTAATGGGCCAACGCTATGCCGAATGCAGCATCGGCCTCAGACACCTCTATAGACTCCCGACCTGCGCAGTGGGCGTAGGCAAAGCGATAGGCGTTGTCTGTGGCGCGAGAATAGACCTGCCCAAAGACCTCGCTGTCCTCTGGAGACAGAGCGGCGCGCTTGTCTGAAGAGGCTCGCAGCCAGCCTAAAAGCGCGTCCTTAGCCTCATGGGACAGCCTCACCTCCGCAGAGGGTGACTTCTTCATCTCGGCCCCGCCGGTTTCAACGTCTAGGGCATTAAACCCTGCCCTGGCGATGCGCCTGAGAGCGTCCAGGTTCCTCTCGCTCATCTCCCAGCGCGTGGGCGCTTCTCTTGGAAGAATGGTCTTCTCCGCTTCCCAGACAAGCAAGCGAGAGAGCATGCCGCTTCTCTCGAAGGCTTTGGTCTGCGTAAGTTCTTGTGTGGCTGAACGCGTGGTCGCTCCAAAGATGCTGAACCGTGGCCAGTAGACGCGTTTGATTTGGTCTTCGACCTTCTTGTTTGCCGTGCCTGCGAGACTTTTGTTTTCGCCATAGAGAGTGAGCAGGAGGTCTTGAATCTCGCGCTTCGCCTCGGAGGCTCTGGGAGCGTAGGTCTCAAGCCAGGAGTTGCCGATTTCGTCCTCTATAGATGTGCGGCATGGCCATCTTGAAAGCTCCGCAACTGTTCCCACGCGCGAGACAAGCCTGCCGATGACGTACTTTTCTTCAACCGCACAAAGGTACGACTCGACGAACTTAAGATAGCCATTCTTTCCTGCGCCCGGCTCTCCTACAATAAAGCTGTAGAATGTTGGCGCTGTTGCTGTAGGCCAAACGTACGCACGCGCTGCAACCCCGCCGACACAATGCAACGCGCACGCCATTGCAAATTCCGGATAAGGCAGATTGTTTCCCAACGCTTCTCGGTACAATTCACGAACCAAACCGCTTGACGATTCTGCAATTTCTGCTATGTTCATGACATCCTTGAGATATCTAAGCCCATACGCGCCACGTATGGGTTTTTTGTTGTGAAAAGTTCGATGATTAGAGCATGCCGGGGTTGGTTTTGCAAACCTGCTTGACTATCGGAAAAGAAAGAACTACAGATTTGCAAGTATTGACGAACGATGACGATAAACGATGACGATGGACGGAACCGATGATTTCAAAAGGAAAACTTTCGCGCCCATTCTTTGTGATGCTGTACGGTGTTCCAAAGATTGGAAAGACGCACCTTGCCTCACTAGCTCCAGAGCCTGTGTTTCTGGATGTTGAAAGCGGCTCTTTTCAGTTTGATGTTGCTCGCGTAGAAGGGAATATCGATTCGTACGACAAGCTTATGCATGGCGTACGGGAGATTTATAAATCTCCTGATTTTAAGACCTGTGTTATCGATTCTGTGACAGCGGTAGAGCGAGTTTTTACCGCGCATCTTTTGAGAGAAAACAACTGGAAAACTCTGGAAGATGCTGGGTACGGAAAAGGCTATGGCGCCCTCACAGGAATGTGGAACAACTTTCTTGGCGTGTGCGAATCAATGCGAAACGCAGGAAAGAACGTCATTCTTATCGGTCATCAACGCATAAAGCCTACAAATGACCCAATGGTGGACCCGTACGACAGAATTGAAGTTGATGTGACAAAAAACGCATCCTCTTCTATCGTATCCGCTACCGATGCTGTGTTGTATTACCGATGGAAAACACGCATAAAGAAAGGCGAAAACGGCAAGCGTTCTGTTGGTATCTCTTCAGGAGATAGAGAAGTTTATTGCCAAGAACGCGCCGGATTCGTCGCCGGTAACAGGTTTGGTCTTGAAATCTGTGTTGAAAATCCTGATGGAACATTATGGGAGCGAATGAAATGAGCTGGAACCCTGATGAAGAAGAAGCCAGTACCGGCAGCATGGTTTTACCAAAAGGCGCATACAGGTGCCTTGTTGTTGAAGCTAAACAAAACTTTAAAAACGTGAACAGCGTTGGCGTGCAAGTGGTTCTTCAGGTTATAGAGCACGAGCCGCAAGCCGGAAACAAATACGATGGACGCAAGGTGTTCCTTTATTTCACTTGGGACAACTTAAACGAGATGGCAAAAAAGATTGGTCGGCGGCAGTTGGCAGACCTGCTTTTTGCCGCAGGTAAGAACGGCCGCCCTTACAATTCCGCCACCGAGATATCAGAAGCGCTTCAAGACACAGAAGTGATTGCCAACCTTAAAATTGTCAAAAGAAGCGATACCGGAGAAGACAAAAACGAAGCTGCTATGTTTTTCAACCTGAAAGGCCAGCACCGTGGAGACAAACAAACAGTCAAAATGTTTCCATGGGGAGGAATTGAGGAGGGGCTGGGAAGCGGGCGAGGAAATGGTCAAACAAGCGCTGCAACAAGCGAAGATGGAGACGTGCCATTTTGATGAACTCACAAGAAGAATGCGTGCAGCAAGTAACAGAGTCGAAAAAGCGCGAGAGGCGGGAATCCTTCGACGCATCAGGCATGACGGACAGTGGGAAAACAGTAACCCTTCATCATCTTTGCATGGCGATAGATGAGTGCTTTAAAGAGAGGGATTTTGACTCCGTTGCCGTTATCGCAAAGCTGTGCAAAGTCATCTCAGATGCTAAAACTTCGTGACTATCAAGAAAAAGCAGTCAACGACCTTGCGAAAGGTCTTACGAAACATAGGCGCGTGATTGGATGGCTTCCTACCTCAAGCGGGAAGTCAGTTATCTTGGCCGAGATTTCCAGAAGGCTTCTTGCGAGAGACCAAAACGCTCGCATTCTCGTGCTTTGTCACACATCGGATATTCTCATGCAAAACCACGAGCGGTGTGTTCAAAACGGCGTAGCGTCCTCTGGTATTTACTGCGCAGGTCTTGGTAAGCGAGAGTCGTCTGTGTCGGTTGTTCATGCCTCCAGGGACTCTCTTGGGCGCGACCCAATGGTTTGCGGCCCTAGGTCAGTTGTCATTGTTGATGAATGTCACCTTGTCTCAGAGAATGAGAAAACTGTTTACAGGAAAATCATCGACACGCTTGCGCCGAGGTACGTGGTAGGGCTTACGGGAACGCCTTGGAGGCTTGGAAACGGGCGCATCTTTGGCCCTGATAAGTTTTGGGAGTATTGTGCGGCTCACGTCGATATGAACGTGCTTTTTAAGCAAGGAATGCTAACGCCATACATTCTTCCAAGCTCAGAGCAAATTATTGATACTTCTTCTGTGCGAGTCACGGCGGGAGATTTTAACCAAAAAGAGCTTGAAAAAGCATCATCATCCCGAGAAACAGTGAGCAAATGCCTGGACCAATGGGAAAGGCTTGCTTCTGATAGAAATCTCACGCTCATATTTTGCTGCTCAATAGAACATGCAAAACTTGTGCATGAAATGATGGGAGAAAGGCGCTATTTCGGCGCGGTTTTAACAGAGGAAACTGATGCCAAAGAAAGAGCGCAGATTCTGCGTGATGCCAAGGCAGGAATTTATCAATACATTGCTAACGTCGCCGTTCTTACTACGGGCGTCGATGTTCCTCGCGTTGATTGTCTTCTGTTCTTAAGGGCGACACAATCTTTGTCTTTGTTTGTTCAAATGGCAGGGAGAGCTCTTCGTCTTTACCCAGGCAAAGAAAATGCTCTTATGATTGATTGCGCAGGAAACTTTGAGCGACTTGGGACGCCGGAAAATCCCAAAGAGCCAAAAGAAAAAAGAAGCCGTAAAAAGTTTACTGATGAAGAATACATCGCCATGGGTATTGACCCGGCGCTTATGAAAATATCCGGCGGAGGCGGAACAAAAGAGTGTGAAAAGTGCCGCGCTGTTCTACCTTCTGCGGCTCGAAGTTGTTATGTATGCGGCGAGGTTATCATCTCTCATACAGACGATATTACTTCAGCAGAATCTCTTCAGCAGCCGCTTCCTGGAGAGCACAAGGTTCTTCGCGTCGAGTTTGAAGACAGGGTGTCAAACTCTGGGAGAAGCATGACAGTCGTCTCTTACTTTGTCGAAGAGTTTGAAAAGCCTGTTGTTGAATTTATTGTTCACAAAGTGGACAACGCCTACGTTCAGCAGAAGATAGACATGAAACGAAAACGCCTTCAATATGACGTGAGCAAAATACAAGCCACGAAAGAAGGTGATTTTTGGCGAGTGACAATCTTAGCTTAAAAAGCTTATCTGAAGCCGATATTCAGCATCTTATCATTGCTTGGCTTCAGACAAAGAGGTTTTTTGTCTGGAGACAGAACACAGTTGGCGTATACGACGCAGCGAAAGGTCGTTATAGAGCGTCAAACAGTAAGAAGGGTGTTTGCGACATTCTGGGCGTTTTGCCCGACGGGCGCTTTTTGGCTATTGAAGTCAAAAGCGCCAAAGGCAAGACATCTCAAGACCAGGACGCGTTTATTGCCCAAGTCAACAAGAGCGGAGGTCTTGCCTTCGTCGCGCGCTCCTTGGATGATGTGAAGGCACATCTTGAGGACTACACGCATGGACGTAGAGACTCTGAAGGCCGCGTACCGCAAAGTTCCCCTTGACGAGCTGTGGAAAATTGTCGGTGTCGTCGAAGATGCGTTGATGCGATGGGAGTCCAGGGCGGCTGAAGAGCCCTGTTTGCGCATCCGCATTCGTCAGGGTTACGAAAGTCTGTCCATTGTGCAGCAAGCCATAGCCGAACGTGTGGAGGAAATGAACGAGGATGAGCTTCTCCACTAACGAGTTTGGCTATCGCATCGTTTTCAACCGTCCGCGCACGCCAGTCTTTCCATTTCCCGACCCCCCGTATTCCTATGCGTTTGTCTTCGAATTCGCGTCTGGCCTTGCCTCTGCGTGTCAGAAGGACTTTGAAGTTCCTGAGGACAACGCAAGCGAGGCAAGGAAGCGCGGAGAGCGGATGGGGCAGCATCTCAAGCTCTATGCAAGGCGATGGGACCTCAACGAGTCTGACTTTCGCTCTATTTCCATTGAATGGCACCGTCGAGATGGGATAATCAAAAGGCTTCGATACTCAAGCATCATCGAGGCAGCTCATGGATGAAATGAAGGCTCTTGCGCAGTGGTTCGGCGAAAACACTGTCGTAACAGAAGTGGATACGGCTATTCAGCAGAAGGACAAGTGGAACATTAACGAAAGGCGAAGGCTCAAAGAGCGTGCCGCGTTCCTTCTGGCGAAGAAGCTCATTGAGAACGACCTTGTGGCTGTGACGGTTGTGCAAACCCTCGTGGGCGACGTCATGCGCGTCGGGGTTCAGTGTGTCAGGCCACAGGTGTGGTGTGAATCCCATGGCCAGACGTTCTTCGCAGAACCCCCTGCGCAAGAGGTGACGCAATGAGCGTTCAAGAATATGTAAACAGCGCTCAGTTTGCAAAAAAGATGGGAATTTCTAGGACCATGGTCGATTGGTACCTTAGAAACGACAGAATAGATGGCGCACTCCGGGACGGAAAGAAGATAAAGATACCCGTAGACGCCAAGATAAAGGACCTTGATGAAGACGGATATGTTAAGAAACTGGGAGAAAGAGTAAATTATTTGCTATCGCAGCTAGAAGAATCGAATAAAAGAAACAGCTTTTTGAGCAAAAGCCGAGGGGAGCTTTTCCAGGCTCTTAGAGAGATTCGAGCTGCACTAGAACAGTCGAAGACAAAGCCTTTAGAGGGCGAACGTCTTGGCAGGGTGTTGAGATACATCTCTAGCGCGTTAGGGGAGTGCCAATGAGCCTTCCTGTAGCCCTCGCCTCGATGGTCAACACCCTGCGGACAGACGTCGATGACACTGCCGCGCGGATTCAGCATCAAGTCGCAGAAGCTGCAAGGCTTCGTGTGGCGGACGACCGCACGACCCACGACATTCTTGACGAGCTCAAGTCGAAGGTGGCCGCAAGATTCCTTCACTGGTTTGAATCAGGCCAGATGGCAGAGGCTCTGCTTGCAATCGGCCAGGACGCCGTAGTGAGCAAGACGCCTTCTTCTAGCATTCAGTTCCCTACCGGAACTTGAAGCCGTCGTTGATAGCCTTTGCCACGGTTTCAGCAGACTGCCTCTTTTTGTTTCCTTTGAGGGTCACGGCCCGAAGCCTAAACACTTCGCAAGCTGCCCCAAGGCGCACCTTCTCGTTGTCTGAGCCCATGAGCTCCACAAGCACGCTGGCAGCCTCGGCGAAAAGCTGGTCGGCTCGAATCTCGGCCAACGCATCCCGGGCATCTTTGTCTTTGTCCGCTCTGAGAACGTCTTTCCTGCTCTCCTCGGGAAGAGAGTCGTACGTCGTGCCCTCAGCGGCATAGTCGAAAATCGTCTTCTGTCCCGACCCAGACCCTTGATTATGGCCGTTGTGATTGCTCATGCTGAAAACATAAGCCAACACAGGAGGCCATACAATGGCAGGAGCTATCGGTTCGGACGTCGACGCATACGGTGGAGTCAAAGAACTTTACGCGGATGACAAATATTACCAAGAGCGCACAGCCGCATCCCTCTTCAAGTTCGTCCGCAAGGCGCGCGAAGGTGAAGTCGAATTTGACGGCAAGCGTTTCAACGTCTCCGTGCAGTTCCAGTACAACGAAGCATTTGGCGCCAAGAACGACAACGAAGCGCTTCCCCAGGCTGACTACCCTGCGGAAATCTTCTGCCAGTGGAGCCCCAAGCTTCACTACGCGACCATGGAAATGACATGGTTCGCTGCTACCCGCGGTCACAAGGATGGCCGCGTGGGCGGTCGTTACATGGACGACTACGTGAAGGGCACGCTCATTTCGATGAACGCTGGCCTCTCGCACGCTCTCTACAGCAACGGACGCGGCTACATCGCCACAGTCGACACCGCGACCCCGGGCGCAGGCTCGTTCACTGTTCTGACCTCGACGCGCATCCGTCCTGGCATGAAGTTTGATTGGTACGACTCCGGTCTTACGACCAAGAAGGGCACAATCCAAATCGATTTCAAGGGCGTTGACCGTATTTCGAAGACGCCTTTCATCAAATCGAGCTTCGGCACGGGCGTTGTCCCTGCTACGGCGACTTCTGGTGACGTTCTTGTCGTCATCGGCTCGCTTGACGCTGGCGAGCCCTCCGACGGTCGCTTCCTCGCAGGCTTCAAGCGCATCACAGACAACTCCAGCGCTTACGGCTCGCTTGACCCTGCCAACTACGCTTGGTGGCGCGCAACGAACCAGAACGCTGGCGGCGGGAACATCACCGAAACGCTCATGCAGCAACAGTACGACCTCATGTACGACATCACGGGTGATTATCCAAACAAGATTGTCATCCGCTCGAATCAGAAGCGTTTGTACCTTGCCAACTTCCTCAACCAACGTCGCTTCGCTTCGGCCTCCTTCGAGACCGGCGCAACGAATCTTTCGTTCAACCCTCTCAAGATGGGCGAAGACGAGAAGAACGAGAAGCCAACAGAAGGCCGCATCCTCGAAGACCGCGATGCGGACCTCGACGAAATTCTCTTCTGGAACGACGAAATGCTCTGCCTCGCGTCTGACCTTTACGATGGCCCCACCATCGCAGACGAAGACGGCTCTGAGTTCCGCAAGCGCATTGGCTTCGATGCTGACCAAGGCTTCTACCGCGCGTGGATGAACACCGTGTGCTACAAGCGCGCTGCTATCGGTAAGATTTCGAATCTCGCGACCGGAACCGCGAACATCTAAGGAGTGCGAGCGTGGCGATGAATCCCATGGATGATGAATTGGTCGCAGCCGCTCGCCGTCGCATCCTTCGTGAGCTTGAGAGGGAACAGGCAGGCGCCTCCGTTGTGAACAACATCGGGGGCGGCCTTCCTGTTACTCTTCGTGAGCAGATGGCTTCTGCGGTCTCTCCTGAAGGCTCCCCGGAAGACGACTACTATGTCGCCATTCGCCGAGAAGCCAACAAGAAGGGTGGCTGGGACAAGATGGTGAAGCGGTTCAAGGCTCAGAAGGGCAGCAAACCCCCAACGATGGAGGAGCTTTTCGGTGGCGATGCGTGAGGCAATGAAAGAGGCGGAAACAAAGCTCAAGAAGCTCACAAAGGAAGAGTGGGTGGCTTTGCTTCAACAGGAAGTTGACCCCCTCTATCATGCTGGCGAAGGCGTAAGCGACACTGAAGAGATTCCTCGTGCGCAAGACATTCGAAACAAGTTCCTTCGCGCTCGCATAGGGCGGGAGGGGGAGTACCATCCAGGACCAAGGAGAATGAATCGTGGGTCGTAGAGAAGACGAAGCATTAAACGCGGCTCTTTGGGGCACTGGTTTCGGCGGTATTGGCGCAGGCACAGCCGGAGCAATGAAAGCCAAAGAAGGGCAAGGCCTCAAAAAAGGCGTAGCTTCTGGGTTTGGAGCTCTAGCCGGAGGTGCTGGCGGCGGCGCTCTTGCTTCTGTTTTGGCAAAAAGCAGCCCAGATTTGCGGAAGAAACTTCTGGCCGCGCTTGCGGGCTCAATGCTCGGCAGTGGCGCTGGGGCTGGCGCGGCAAATTACCTCGCTGATTAGGGTATAAAATGAAAGAAGAAAAAAACTATTTAGGGTCTTTATTGGGTGGGGCTGGGGGCTCCATGGTCGGGCGCGGAGTCGGTGCCGTCGGCGGAGCCCTGACCGGTGCTAAACTTGGGATGAAAAAGGGCGACCCAAAAAAGGCTGCTCTTATGGCTCTTCTGGGCGCGATAGGTGGCGGCGCAGCGGGGGACGCTGCGGGCGGCGCGCTAGGTGCTGGCGCGTTTGCACCCGAGGGCGAAGGCGCAGGCCAGGCCATGGGTGCGGGGCTTGGCTCTCTTGGTGGAACCCTAGGGGCAGGCGCAGGAGCGACAGCACTTATGCTCGCTTTAAAGAAAAACCCAGCTCTTCTCGCAAAGCTTGGAAAAACTCCAGGCGCAAGAATGAAAAACGCTACAGCCGCGCTCCCTTTTGGGGCTGCAATAGGCTCTTCGCTTGGCCAAGTTGGAATGAGAAAAGAGGATTAATATGAACGCACTTATGAAGGCACTGCTTGCGGCTGGAGGGAGGGGAAAAACCCTTGCGTCTGAAGTCGGAAACATCGCAAAAGGCGGGAAAGAGATTGCCATGGGTGGAAATGGCGCTGTTATGGGCCAAGGCGGCAAGATGGGGGCAATAAAACAGCTCCTTTCTGCCAACAAAGGCGGAGCGGGCGCCATTGGCGCTGGCGCCCTTGGCGCTGGCTATGGTCTTTCAGAAGCCATGGGTGACGAAGAAGGCGACGAAGAAGACGAAGACGGCCTTTTGAAAAGGCTCGGAATTGGGTGATTTATGAATGCTCTCTTGAAAGCATTGAAAAGTAATCCAAAGCTTTTGTCCGCTCTTGGTGGTGCGTCCGCCGGAGTTGTTGGCGGGGCTGGTATCATGAATAGCTACAGAAACAAAAAAGCAAGAGAAGCAGAAAAAAAACCTGACCCGATTATTATGCAAGCCCTTATGCCAGGGGCAAAAGACCATCTCGACGAAATGCTTCTGGAGCGCGGATATCCATTTTTTGGTAATGACTTGCGCAAAATAGCAAAGAGAGAAGTCAATGGATGAGAACGACAAAGAGCTTCTTAAACTAATAGCGTCCGGCGGAGTTTCTGGCGGTCTTATTGGCGGTGTCGGCTCTTTGCTTGGCGGCGCTCCTACCCTTCGAGCGGCAGGAAAAGCAGCAGCCATCGGTTCTGCTCTGTCTGGCGGTCTTGCGGGTTTGTCCGGAGCTATTGGGCTTAAGGCGCTGGGCTCTCCCTCTGAAGAAGATGGTTCTGGTTATACAAAAAGGCTTGGCGCTGGTGGAGCTATTGCGGGCGGTTTGTCTGGGGCTGCTCTAGGCTCTTTGATGGCTATTCCTTCTGTTCGCAACGTTGTTGCAAGCAAGCTTGGAGGAGGCCTCATTTCTCGCGGTATAAAGAACATGAAAGGCGTTGCCGCGCCGATGGCCTCTGTTGGAGCTGGTGGGGCAGCTATTGGCGCTTATCAAGGCTCTGACGAAGGAATGCAAATGGATTTCATTCGCAATCTCAGCAGAGAGCAAAAAGAGAAAATACTGCGTAGGCAGATGATGGAGGGGATGTAATGATTGAGTGGTTCCTTACTCCCTCAAGCGAGAACGAGCGCGCCATCGCCTACGCGATGAAGCTCTATAGCGCGAACAAGCTTGGTGACGCGCTTGTAGACCGTTTTATTAGCTCGGATGACATCAAGCTTGACCGTTCCCTTAAGCAACTCCAGGTACGCGACTTGGCTTCTCGCCAAGGACTCAACCCTGACAAGTTCATGGACGACGACGCAAACGAAATGAATCGCACTGCGCAAGGCGCAATCGCTTATGGCGCGAAGACAGCAAAGCCGAAAGGCTCTCTGTTTGTCGAAGCTGCTGGCATGAGCCTTCCAGCGCAACAGCCACGCACTGTCTTTAAAGCAGCACTCAAGAGCGCGGGCGCCGAGTCTCCAGGTTTCTTCTTCAAAGAAGCTATGCGCGATTTGAAAGCTTTGGGCGGAGCAGCTACCATGGGCGGCAGAGCAAAAGCAATAGCCCGTTACGCTTCGGTCCTTTGAAGGTCCGGGGCGCACAACCCCAGACTGAGGTAGAGCATGAACGTATCCCTTCCTTCTCCGCTTATGAACGCAGATGGCGGAGGCGGCGGAGGACCTGTTGCGTCTCCTTTCACTCAAGGCGGTGGAGGCGGGCGCGGACAGTCGCAAGGCGGCGACATGGACACTGCCGAGCTTCTTAGGCAGCTCCAAGGTGAGATTCAGCAAGCAAACGCGCGCGCCTCGCAGGCTGACCAGCGCTCGCAAAGCCTTGCGGGCGTGCTGGGTGGCATCAAGCAAGCGGTGACAGGCGAATCCAACGAACCGCAAGAGCAGGATTGGTACGAGCAAGGCCTCCTTCCTATGCTCCTGGAGCTCGAGAAGGAGGGCAAGAGCCACCCGATGACAGCGACCCTGGCTCGGGAGCTTAAGAAGAGCCAAGAGCAGCAGCGGCAGCTTATGGAGCTTGTGCAAGAGCTTCGTAACAAGACGCAGGAAATCCAGGACCCGCAGGTTCAGAACGACGAGCGTGCTTTTTCCCAGATTGACGACGCCATCATCGAAGAGCTCACAAGCGTCTATGGTGAGCCGAAGACGAACCTTCA
>Ga0315906_10007299_pt1 | contig 13468 bp, 11 predicted proteins | sample LakEriMetagenome_4_FD_203526 | JGI IMG/M metagenome (GOLD analysis project Ga0315906, IMG submission 203526) | Freshwater fungal communities from buoy surface, Lake Erie, Ohio, United States - Buoy 2 MA122 | ecosystem: Environmental > Aquatic > Freshwater > Lake > Lake biofilm | place: USA...
CCTTTTTTCATTAAAATTTCAGGCTGAAATTTTAATAATGCTTAACACTTAACCCTTAATGTTTAACGCTTAATGAAATGTATAATGTATAATGTATAATGAATAGTTAAGTTTTAACTGAAGGCCGAATGCTTAATTATTCAATGATCATGCATACTATGTATGCAACACCTGGATCACTACTTTAATCATTGTTGATTAATCCTTTCATTAAACATTAAGAGTTAAATGTTATATGTTAAAAATCAACCAAGATAGCCTTTCAGGATTTTGCTGCGGTGTTTGTTTTTAAGGCGACGGATTGCTTTTTCTTTAATCTGACGGACCCGTTCGCGGGTGAGATCAAATTTGGCTCCTATTTCCTCGAGAGTAAGTCCGTGCGTAAAACCAATTCCGAAAAAGAGTTTCACGATTTCACGTTCGCGTTCGGAGAGGGTGTTGAGGGAGCGTTCAATTTCCATCTTCAGGGACTCCGACATCAAATCGACATCAGCGCGAGGAGATTCTATGTTTTCGAGCACATCAAGCAAGGTACTCTCCTCGCCGTTCAGGAAAGGGGCATCCATGGATACATGTTTTCCGGATATGCGCATGGCATCGGTGATTTTATCAACCGGAATTTCAGTAAGTGCAGCTAATTCTTCAAAAGAAGGCTCACGCTCAAATTGTTGTTCGAGCTGGCTGAAAGCTTTGTTGATGCGTCCAAGCGAGCCAACCTGATTAAGTGGGAGGCGAACAATGCGGGATTGCTCAGCGATGGCCTGTAAAATACTTTGGCGAATCCACCACACCGCATAGGAGATGAATTTGAATCCTCGCTTTTCATCAAAACGTTTCGCAGCTTTGATAAGACCGAGATTGCCTTCGTTGATGAGATCAGGGAGTCCAAGACCCTGGCTCTGGTATTGCTTGGCAACCGATACAACAAAACGAAGGTTTGCCTTCGTGAGTTTGTCGAGTGCATCCTGATCACCTTCCCGGATAAGGCAGGCTAACCTGATCTCTTCCTCGGAATTAATCATACTTTCCTTGCCGATTTCGGCGAGATACTTCTCCAGTGAAGCGCTATCGCGGTTCGTAATGGACTTGGTAATTTTCAGTTGACGCATAAAACAGATTTTGGGTCAGCATCTGAAAATTATTCTGGCTTGCTTGTGTCTTACAAATATAGAATTTTACTGCAATAAAAAAAGTTTTCGTCAAATTATCGGAAATAAAAAAACCGGGGTTACCCCCGGTTTTTTTCGAATTAAACTAACTATAAACCAAAGCCATAATATGCTTTCATTCCATTCGGATAAACCCCCTCAATAAGTACGCCACCTTTTTTATCTTTAAGGTAGTCAGTTACATCTGCTTTGTTTTTTACCTGTTGGTTGTCGATGGAAGTAATGATAAAACCCTCTTTTATACCCGCACTTTTGAGCTTTCCGGTCTGCAGATCCTTTACCCGAACTCCGCTCTTGATTTTGAGTTTAATCATATCGTCACTATCTACAGATTCCAGGGAGGCGCCCAGCACATTTACTACTTCTGTCCGCATAACCTTGGTAGTGCCTTCGGAATTGCGAAGTACCACCGACATTGTTTTTTCGCTCTTGTCACGCATGACCGTTACCTCCAGCGCATCACCCGGGCGATGACGGCCCACCATCTCCTGAAGCTCCGGAGTAGAACGAATATGCACGCCATTAATTTTTGTGATGATGTCACCTTCTTTAATTCCTGCTATCGCGGCTGCACCTCCTTCAGTTAAACCACTCACATAAACTCCGTCGAGACTGCCAAGATCCTTCTGGCTGGCAAAATCACTGTCGATATCACGAATGCTGACTCCGATAAATCCACGTTGAACGTTTCCAAACTCCAGAAGGTCATCCACTACTTTGCGAACGATGTTAACAGGGATAGCAAAGGAATATCCGCTGTAAGAACCCGTAGTGGAAGCGATGGCGGCATTAATTCCCACCAAATCGCCGGATGTATTGACCAGGGCGCCACCGCTGTTTCCCGGATTGACCGCAGCATCGGTCTGGATGAAGGATTCGATCGGAAACTTCTGGTTGGGAAGGATGTTTATATTGCGTGCTTTAGCGCTCACAATTCCGGCAGTAACGGTAGAGGTCAGGTTGAAAGGATTGCCCACGGCCATTACCCATTCGCCGACTTTTACTTCATCCGAATTTCCATAGGCCAGGTAGGGTAAATCTTTTCCTTCCACTTTGAGTACGGCAAGATCCGTACTGGGGTCAGTTCCAATTAGCTTAGCAGTATAGGTTCTTTTATCATCGAGTGTAACATTGATTTCACTCGCATTTTCAACTACGTGATTATTGGTAACAATGTATCCGTCGGCACTGATAATTACTCCCGAACCGGAAGATTGCTGGGGAGGTAACTGACGCGGAGCGGGTTGTCCCCAGAAGAAGCTGAACGGATCCATGTATTGCGCATTAGTGTTCGGGCTGGAAGTTTTCACGTGTACCACAGCCGGAACGGTCGCAGCAGCCGCTTCAGTGAAGTCGAGTGGCGCAGCGGCCCCCGAAAAATTAACAATGCGGGCTGAAACTGGCTTCATCCCGATTGGCGCGGATTGTCCCGCTTGAAAAAAATGGTTGTAGAGGCCCATGCCACTAAGGCTACCCGCCAGGGCCAGGATAAAGATGCCGGCATTTTTACGCAGATTATTCATGTTCTTAAGATTGTAAGGGTGGCGTATTTGTTGTCGATTTCTTTGAATTTTTTCAAATTTAACGGGCAACACCTGAATAAATTATGAATTTAACTTCGTGTTAACAGCCGCAGGCCGGCCCTTCAGTTTTAGTTAAATTTACGCCGATGCAATTGCACTTCTATAAGTACCACGGCACCGGCAATGATTTTATAATCCTTGATGGTTGGAAATCCTTTCCGCAACTTACGTACCAGCAGATTGGAGCTATGTGCGACCGTCATTTTGGCATTGGTGCGGATGGATTAATGATTCTTCGCCAACAGCCTGACGTTGATTTTGAAATGCTCTATTATAACTCCGATGGTCACCCTGGATCAATGTGCGGAAATGGTTCACGCTGTCTGGTAAAGTTTGCCCGTGAAATGGGTTACTGCGGAACTTCCGCTATATTTAGTGCTCCGGATGGATTACATACTGCCGAGCTACTTGAAAATGGCTGGGTATCGGTTTCTATGAGGGACGTGTCGCATGTGGAAAAGCTGGCGAATGGTGATTATAGCCTGGATACCGGTTCGCCCCATTACATTGCCTGGAAAAATCCGGATCTCGTAAATGTGTTCGATGAGGGACGGGCCATCCGTAACAGTGATTCTTACAAAACAAAAGGCATCAATGTGAATTTCGTTGAAACCAGCGAAGGTATCGTCCGGCTGCGTACCTATGAAAGAGGAGTAGAAGACGAAACGCTGAGTTGCGGAACAGGAATTACCGCCTCCGTAATTGCCGCGGCAGAAGCTGGTAAAATTGATAAATCCAAAGGTGTTTGTGAGGTGAAAGCAAAAGGTGGCGATTTGCGGGTGCTCTTTCAGCATTCTGATAAAGGCTATACCGGTATTCGTTTAGAAGGTCCGGCCATTAAAATATTTGAGGGCATCATCAGATTATGATAAGGGGAACAGGAATCATCTTACGTGCCATGGAACCACAGGATGTGGATATCATGATGATCTATGAAAATGATACGGAAGTATGGCCCGTAAGCGGAACACTGACTCCTTATTCAAGGTATACACTCGAACTGTATTACAAGAATGCAGTTCAGGACATTCATACTGCTAAACAGTTAAGACTTGCCATTCAGTGTATCAGTGAAACGCCTGAACCGGGAGCAACCATCGGGTTTATAGATCTGTTCGAATTTGATGCTCAGCATCGAAGGGCAGGAGTCGGCATCCTTATTGGCGAAAAAAAATATCGGAAGAGAGGCCATGCTTTTGAAGCCTTGCAGCTATTATCCCGTTATTGTTTTGACACACTCAACCTGAATCAATTGTATTGTCATATCGACAACGATAACGAAGCCAGTATGCGTTTATTTGCCCGTGCTGGATTTCGTGCCTGCGGGGTGTTGCGCGACTGGATTCTTTATAATGGAAAACACCATGATGTAACTGTGATGCAGCTGATGCGTCCCAGACCTTTGATCTGAAAATGAATTCACCGGTTTATTCGCGATTTTTAATGGTTGCCCTTCTGGTAACTGCTGCAGCGTTGAACTGGTACTGTGGAAAGAATGCCAAGCCGGAAGCACGCACTGAATATGCAGGATTATCGCCGGATGCCCGTTATGTAGGTATGCAAACCTGTATGGGTTGTCATAGCGGAGTGCATACAACTTTTATCCACACCGGCATGGGCAGTTCCTTTGAATCGGCAACTAAGAAAAAGTCGGCCGCGAATTTTGAAGGCCATCCGGTTGTGTATGATCAGCACCGAGATTTTTACTATCATCCTTATTGGGAAGGAGACTCTCTGTGTTTTCTTGAATACCGGATGGAAGGAGCGGATACAGTATATAGTCAGCGCAAGAAAATTAATTTCATTGTCGGCAGCGGGCAACATACCAACTCACATCTCTGGCAGGAGAATGGTTATGTTTTTCAGGCACCACTCACATTTTATACACAGAGAGATCAGTGGGATTTACCTCCGGGTTTTGAAAATGGAAATAATTCCCGCTTCGGAAGAATCATCGGTCAGGAATGTATGAACTGTCATAATGCGTATCCTGATTTTGTTGCCGGCTCCGAGAATAAGTTTAATACGGTTAAGAACGGGATCGATTGTGAACGTTGCCATGGACCCGGCAGTATTCATGTGGCTGAAAAATCATCGGGTATATTGGTGGATACAAGCAAGTACATTGATTACAGTATTGTTAATCCGGCTAAGCTTCCGCTCGATTTGCAACTGGATTTATGTCAGCGTTGCCATATTCAGGGAAATGCCATTGTACAACCTGGTAAGTCGTTTTTTGATTTTAAACCCGGTATGAGGCTTTCTGAGGTAATGGATGTTTATATGCCTTTGTACGATGGCAGTGATGATGAACATATCATGGCATCCCATGCAGAGCGCTTACGCATGAGCAAATGTTTTCTGGTGTCGCGTGCAAAAGTTGATCTTGCCTCCTCCAAACAAAAGCTAAGACCATACCAGGATGCATTAACCTGCGTAACCTGTCATAATCCTCATGTCAGTGTAAAGGAAACAGGCGTCTCGCATTTTAATACTACCTGTGCGAATTGCCACAGTGACAAAAGTAAACCTGCGATTACCTGTAAACTTTCGATGGAAGACCGATTGCAGAAGCAGGACAATTGTGTAGGTTGTCATATGCCTTTGAACAACACAACGGATATTCCTCACGTTAGTGTGCATGATCATCGCATTGCAGTTCATTTGGAGAAGAAGGAGTCAGCAGCGGTGAAAAAATTTGCTGGAATCAACTGCATCAATAATCCGAATCCCTCCCGGCGTTCAATGGCGGAAGCTTATATAAATTATGCAGAAAAATTCGGAATGGGAGTAGAGTTGCTTGATTCTGCCCTGAAGTATTTGCCACCGGTAACTAATCCGGGAAGTGATGCAGATTTACTGATCAGTGTATTTTATCTCCGCAAGGACTGGTCGAAAGTTTTAATTGCAGCCATAGATTTGGAGAAAAAGTTGCCCGCACTGTCTGCTTACGATACCCGGAATGCGTGGACTGCTTATCGCGTAGGTGAAGCCAGTGAACAATTGGAGGATCAGGCATCTGCGCTGAAATGGTATGGCATGGCTTCAGAACTTGCGCCACTTAATCCACAATTTAAAAATAAATATGCCGGTAGTCTGCTGAATAATAATCAGTCTGCTGCTGCACTCAGGATTTTCGAAGAATTGACCAGAGAGCATCCTTATTTTGCTCCGGCCTATAGTAATTATGGATATTTGCTCTTGACATTAAAGAATGATCCTTCTGGTGCAAAGCGGAATTATGATAAGGCTTTAGCGCTGGATCCTGATTATACCAGCGCGGTTTTGAATAAGGCTGGTTTATATTTGTTAAGGGGCGATTCAAAATCAGCACTCCTTATTTTAAGGAAACATTTACCCCATGCTTCCGACAAAGAAGAGATTCAGGGATTAATTCAGCGCATTGAAAAAGGGATTTAATTATGGCAAGTAAGAAAGGGAAGAAAAAGATGTCCGGTAAAAACAGGAAGCTGATTATTGCTTTTATTTTGGTTATAGTGGTGGCAACTGGCCTTACTTTCTGGAGTTTTTATCGCAAGGTTTTTGTACCCAATGTGGTATTGAAACGGGCTTCCACTCAGTATATCTACATTCCTACCGGTTCCACTTTTCCGGATGTAATGCGTATTCTGCAGGACAAGGGGTATTTGAAAAACAGTGAATCATTTCGCTGGGTGGCGGAGCAAATGAATTATCCTTTATTGGTAAAGCCCGGACGATACCTGATAAAGCAAAAGATGAATAACCGCGAGCTCATTGGCCTCTTGCGCAGTGGCAGGCAAACACCCTTGCGACTCACGTTTAGCAATATCCGAACTGTAGAGCAGCTGGCAGGAGTAGTTGGAAATAAAATTGAAGCGGATTCGGCAAGCATTGCCTTCTTGTTTCTTGATGAGGTGTTTCAGAAAACATATGGTTTTACGGCACAAAGCAGTTTGAGTATCGTTATTCCGAATACTTACGAATTTTACTGGAATACCAGTGCGGAAGAGTTTTACAAGAGGCTGGCAAAAGAGTACAAGAAATTCTGGTCCGATAAACGGCAGGCTAAGGCAGCGAAAATCGGATTGACACAGGCGGAAGTTTCAACGCTGGCCTCCATTGTGGAGCAGGAGACCCGAAGGAATGATGAAAAGCCGGTTATTGCCGGGGTATACCTCAACCGCTACCGGAAAGGCTGGAAACTGGAGGCCGATCCCACACTGGTTTATGCGTTGGGCGATTTTACAATCCGCAGGGTGCTGAATGAATACAAGGAAATTGATTCTCCATATAACACTTACATGTATACCGGATTACCTCCTGGCCCAATTTGCATGCCTTCAGTCGCTTCCATTGATGCAGTACTGAACTATCAGGCGCATAATTATCTGTTCTTCTGTGCACGATCGGATTTTTCGGGCTATCATGCTTTTGCAACTACGTATGCGCAACATCTGGTAAATGCCCGTAAATTTCAGAAAGAACTGAACCGCAGAAACATCCGCAGTTAGAAGGTCTGCGGCAGAAGGCTTAACTTTGCCGTGATGAAAATCGGTATTCTGAGAGAAGGTAAGAAGCCTTATGATAAGCGCGTTCCGTTTACCCCGGATCAGTGCAAGGAGTTGTTGTTGCAGTATCCCCACGTTGAACTGGTTGTGCAGCCAAGTCCGCATCGGTGTTACCGGGATGAGGAATATTCTCGTACGGGCATTATTCTCCAGGAAGATTTATCGGATTGTGATGTGCTGATGGGCGTGAAGGAAGTACCCGTGAACGAACTCATTCCTTCCAAAAAGTATCTTTTCTTTTCTCACACCATCAAAAAGCAGCCTCATAATAAAAAGTTGCTGCAGGAAATTCTTCGCCGTAATATCACCATGATCGATTATGAAACGCTCGTGGACGAAGAAGGTAACCGCGTGATTGGTTTTGGGAGATTTGCCGGTATCGTAGGGGCTTATAATGGCATTATGGCTTACGGACTCACCTATGATTTATTCCGCCTTAAGCCAGCACATCTTTGTCATGATAAGAAAGAGATGTGGTCTGAGCTGGATAAAATTAATCTTCCCAATATAAAGATCGTCGTTACCGGTGGTGGACGTGTTGCCAACGGTGCCTGTGAAACGATGGGCGCTTTAAATATCCGTAAAGTCACTCCTTATGAATTTTTACATTACTCCTTCCGTGAGCCGGTGTATGTGCAATTGCATTCCGAGCACTATCATCGCCGTAAGGATCATGGCGAATTTGTGGCACATGATTTTTATAAGCATCCGGAGCTATATGAATCTATTTTCAGTGCTCCGGGCTCCTACACCTCTGTCACAGATTTATTGATTCATTGTACATATTGGAATCCAGGAGCTCCGGTGCTGTTTACCAGAGAGCAAATGAAGGAGCCGGGTTTTCGGATCAGTGTTATTGCAGATGTTACCTGCGATATTAATGGCAGTATTCCAAGCACCGAGCGTCCGACTACCATTGAAGATAAATTTTACGGGTATAATCCGGTAACGGGATTAATCGAAGAACCTTTTGCACCCTCCAGTATTACTGTAATGGCGGTTGACAACCTTCCCTGCGAATTACCCCGTGATGCTTCCGAAGGATTTGGAAAGCACCTTGTGGAAAGAGTTATGCCTGCTTTGATCGTAAAGGATGATGGCGTAATTGAAAGAGCAATTATAGCGAAGGACGGAAAGCTAAGCGGAAAATTTTCATACCTCGCCGATTATGCAGGCGTTTCAGCTAGTGTCTGATAGTTCAAAGTTCGCCTTCGACCAAATTCAGTGCGGTTACTGAGGCACTCGAAGTAAAGGCACCGGTTGATTCCATTTTTTCCAAATCGTCAAATCGTCAAAACGTTAAATCGTCAAATCGTCAAATCGTCAAAACGTCAAAACGTCAAAACGTCAAATCGAAATTTTTCCTGAAAATAAAAATAGCAAAACCCTCTGAATTCAATGGAAACAAACATTAGCTCATTTTCAGCTTAGCAATCGCTTCTAACGGTTCCGGATGAGAGAAAACGGTATTGCCGGCAACTAAAACATCAGCTCCGCATTTTATTAACTCTCCTGCGTTATTAAAATCAACACCTCCGTCAATTTCAATTTTTGTGGTTGCTCCTTTTTCAGAAATAAGTTTTTTCAACTCCGTGATTTTAGAGTAAGTGTTCTGAATGAATTTTTGTCCGCCAAAGCCCGGATTTACTGACATCAGTACCACCACATCGATCATTATGATGACTTCTGAAAGCAGTGAAACCGGAGTGTGGGGATTCAAAGCAACTCCTGTCATTACACCAAGCTGACGGATTGATTGCAGCGTGCGATGGAGATGATTGCAGGCCTCAATATGTACGGAAATGACATTGGCACCGGCTTCAGCAAATGCAGAAAGGTAGCGATCCGGGTCAGTTATCATCAGATGTACATCCAATGGCTTACGGGCATGTTTAGCTATGGATTTGATAACCGGAAATCCAAACGAGATATTCGGCACGAACACTCCGTCCATTACATCCAGATGAAACCAGTCGGCCTGACTATTATTAATCATTTTGATATCACGCTCCAGGTTGGCGAAATCAGCGGAAAGGAGGGAGGGGGCGATCAGGGCAGACATGTGGGAAGAGTTATGCTGCGAAATTCGAAAATTCAGGTTGAAGTCCGGCGGAACTGACATAAAATAGAAAGAGCGTTGTGCAACACAACGCTCTTTCACCCCAATTTCAAAAAAAGCAATTTCTTTTATCCCAGGTAAGTTTTGAGGATCTTACTGCGGGAAGTATGTTTCAGGCGACGAATCGCTTTTTCTTTGATCTGACGAACCCGTTCACGGGTGAGCTCAAAACGTTCACCAATTTCCTCAAGGGTGAGCGGAGTATCGTTTAATCCGAAGTAAAGTCGGATTACGTCTGCCTCCCGAGGAGTCAGCGTGTACAAAGCGCGCTCAATTTCGCGGCGCAGGGACTCCGTGATGAGATTCATTTCAGGCGAAGGAGCAATATCTTCCCCCGGCATGAGGTCCATCAGCGTGCCATCTTCACCCTGAATAATGGGTGCGTCCATGCTCACGTGTCTTCCCGAAGAGCGCATCGTGTCCATCACATCATCCACGGAGATATTCAGAACGGTGCTGAGTTCTTCGTTGGTAGGTTCCCGTTCAAACTCCTGTTCAAGTTGCGCGAAAGCTTTATTGATTTTGTTGATGAACCCGATTTTGTTCAATGGCAAACGAACAATACGTGCTTGTTCGGCCAGTGCCTGCAGAATGCTTTGACGAATCCACCATACCGCATAGGAGATGAATTTGAATCCGCGCGTTTCATCAAAACGGGAGGCCGCTTTAATTAACCCCAGGTTTCCTTCATTAATCAGATCACCAAGCGTTAAGCCCTGGTTCTGATATTGTTTTGCTACGGATACAACAAAGCGCAGGTTTGCCTTGGTAAGTCGTTCAAGAGCAGCACGGTCGCCCTCACGGATACGTTGTGCCAGCAATACTTCCTCTTCAGGGCGTATCAGTTCTACTTTACCGATCTCCTGGAGATACTTGTCCAGGGATGCGGTTTCGCGATTCGTTACCTGCTTAGTAATTTTTAGTTGTCTCATTACTGATTTATTGATTACAAGCACCGTAACGCAACGAGGGTCCGGGGGTTGCAACCGACTTTTTCTCGAATTGTAAGAGAAGTGAAGACTTTGGGCAGGTTATCGCATGCAATAACCGGAAACTGATATAGAATCAGCAGTAGCCCTTACAGTTTAATCAAACGTAAACTTACGCATATAAAAAGCAAAAACCCGCTACTGGAGCGGGTTTTTGATAAGATTGGGGGTAAAAAAACTACTTATTCCTGTGGAATCTTACGTTCGGGATGAGTAGCCTCAAGAATTTTACTGCTCAGGCGGAATTTACCTGTTTTCTTATCGATGTCGACCAGTTTCACCTTCACAATATCTCCTTCTTTAAATACACCTTCCATAGTTGGGATGCGCTCATTGGAGATTTCAGAGATGTGTAACAAGCCGTCTTTACCAGGCATAAATTCCACAAATGCACCGTAGTTCATGATGCTCTTAACTTTGCCTTCGTACACTTCACCGATTTCCGGTTCCGCCACGATTCCACGAATACGGCCGAGAGCCGCATCAATGGAGGCTTTGTCAGGAGAAGCAATTTCTACGTGTCCTTCGTTGTTGATTTCTTCAATAGAGATCGTTGCGCCGGTCTGACGCTGGATTTCCTGGATTACTTTACCACCTGGTCCGATTACCATACCGATATAATCACGTGGGATACGGATCTTCACAATACGTGGGGCATTTGGCTTCAGGTCAGCACGAGGCTCAGAAATTGCCTTGTTCATCTCGTTCAGGATGTGCAAACGTCCGTCACGAGCCTGGTTCAGGGCTTGCAGCATGATATCATAAGGAAGTCCGTGTACTTTCAGATCCATCTGACAGGCACAGATACCTTTGGAAGTACCGGTTACTTTAAAGTCCATATCTCCCAGGTGATCTTCATCGCCCAGGATATCACTTAGTACAGCGAAGTTTCCTTTGCCATCGGTTATCAGACCCATAGCGATACCGGATACGGCAGATTTGATTTTAATACCGGCATCGAAAAGAGCGATACTTCCCGCGCAAACAGTAGCCATGGAAGACGAACCGTTCGATTCCAGGATATCGGAAACGATACGGATGGTATAAGGGTTCAGATCTTCACCGGGAAGAACCTGCTTCAGGGAACGCAATGCTAAGTTACCATGACCTACTTCACGACGGCTCTGTCCGCGGTTTGGCTTTACTTCACCGGTACTGAAGCCCGGGAAGTTGTAATGCAGCAGGAATTTGTTTGTGCCTTCATACATTGCCTGATCCACGATCTGCTCATCCAGCTTGGTACCGAGGGTAACGGTAGTAAGTGATTGAGTTTCGCCGCGGGTAAAGAGGGCAGAACCGTGTGCGGAAGGGAGGTAACCGGCTTCGCTCCAGATGTAGCGGATATCGGTTAAGCCACGACCGTCGAGACGGATCTTCTCTTTCAGGATCATGCTGCGAACCGCTTCCGATTCCACATCATGATAGTATTTTTTGATAAGGCCTGCTTTAGTGGCGAGTTCCTCTTCAGAGAAAGTTGTGAGGTATTCTTCTACTACAGCTTTGAAGTTAACCTTGCGAATATGCTTGTCACCATTGCACTGACGCGCTACAGCATAAGCTTTATCGAAAAGATCTTTCCACACTTTGGCACGCAATTCTTCATCGTGTTTTTCGTGGTTGTATTCGCGCTTGGTTACACCGCCCATCATTTCAACGAGTTCAAGCTGGGCCTGACATTGCTTCTGGATGGCTTTATGGGCATGGAGTATAGCCTCTGCCATTTCCTGCTCACTTACTTCTTTACACTCACCTTCTACCATCAGGATATCTGCAGCAGTACCGGCAACAATCAGATCGATGTCAGCATTGGGCATTTGTGAGATAGGAGGGTTGATCACCAGTTTGCCATCGATACGGGCAACACGTACTTCAGAGATCGGTCCGTTGAAAGGAATATCGGAAACCATTACAGCTGCGGAAGCTGCTAAGCCTGCGAGTGCATCGGGTGCGATTTCTTTATCAGAGGAGATCATGGTTACCTGGAGCTGGATTTCTGCATGGTAATCATCTGGGAAAATCGGACGCATGGCGCGATCGATAATGCGGCAAATGAGAATTTCCGGCTCAGAGGCGCGGCCTTCACGACGGAAGAAGCTTCCTGGGATTTTTCCGGTAGAAGCGAATTTTTCCTGGTAATCTACAGTTAAGGGAAGGAAGTCGACGCCATCTTTGGCTTCAGGACTTGATACTACTGTTGCCAGCAACATACAATCGCCCATCCGAAGCACTACGGCTCCGTCGGCTTGTTTGGCCAGTCGGCCAGTTTCGAGGCTTATTTCTCTTCCATCCTCGAGTTGGAAGGTTTTCTTGATTCCTGTTGGTTGCATGATGTTTACAGCTTTTTAATAGACAGCTTTAATTGTGATTTATATGATTTGTCGTTTTTTTATGAGCAGCGAATAAAGTAGGTCTCAGATTTTACCGCAGAGGTACGCAGAGTAAACACAGAGAGTGTTTTGAACGATTTGTCTGGTCCGGCTACAAATAAAAAAAGGCAATTGTGAGAAATCGCCTTTTTTCTAACCAATAGTGATAATCGGGTATTATTTCCGGATACCTAATTCGCTGATGATAGCGCGGTATCGGTTGATTTCGGTTTTGTAGAGATAATCCAGCAAGGCTCTGCGTTTACCTACCAAACGGATAAGAGCACGCTGTGTGTCAAAATCTTTCTTTTGAACTTTCAGGTGGTCAGTCAGATGGTTGATGCGCTGAGTGAACATTGCAATTTGCGCCTCTGATGATCCAGAGTTCGTCTCACTATTTCCGTATTTACGGAAGATTTCTTTTTTCGATTCTGCGGTTAACAGCATGATAAAACTGCGATTTTAACGGATTAAGGACGGCAAAAGTAGCAATTTTCTACTGAACTCCAAAATAATGTGCTAATTTGCTAATGAATCGGTTCCGGAGAATTCTTAGCAGGTCAGGATTTAGAAGTCCCGGAGATATTTTAATTTGACAATTTGACGATTTGACAATTTGACGATGATTTAAATAACTGATAATTAGTATAATACAATATATATGAATTTTTTAAGCTGCCTGCTCCCTAAGC
>Ga0315906_10007300_pt1 | contig 13467 bp, 13 predicted proteins | sample LakEriMetagenome_4_FD_203526 | JGI IMG/M metagenome (GOLD analysis project Ga0315906, IMG submission 203526) | Freshwater fungal communities from buoy surface, Lake Erie, Ohio, United States - Buoy 2 MA122 | ecosystem: Environmental > Aquatic > Freshwater > Lake > Lake biofilm | place: USA...
TCGCTGCTCGCGATTACGCTGGTGACCGGCATTCTCGTCGACGACGCAATCGTCGAAATCGAAAACATCGTGCGCCACATGCAGATGGGCAAATCGCCGTGGCAGGCTGCCCTCGAAGCCGCCGACGAGATCGGCCTTGCCGTCGTCGCAATCACGCTCACGATCATCGCGGTGTTTGCACCCGTGAGCTTCATGGGCGGTATTGTCGGCCAGTATTTCAAGCAATTCGGCCTCACTGTCGCGGCGGCGGTGTTTTTCTCGCTGCTGGTCGCCCGCCTCATCACGCCGATGATGGCGGCCTATTTCATGCGGCCCGTGGCCCACCGCGAAGGCCCGCCGGGGCGCGTGATGGCGCTTTATCTGCGCGCCATCGGCTGGTCGGCGCGCCATCGTTTTGCGACCGTCGGGCTCGGGCTTGCGATCTTCGCGGGCTCGGTCATGTCCACCCAAGCGCTGCCGTCGGGCTTCCTGCCGGGCGAGGATGCCGCGCGCAGCCTGCTTGTGGTCGAACTGCCGCCCGGTGCGCGGTTGGCCGACACCGAAGCCAAGACGAGTGCGATCGCCGAGCGCCTGCGCGCGCGGCCCGAAGTGCTGAGCGTGTTCGTGGACGGGGGCCGCACGCCCAATGGCGGGCGCGAAGTGCGCCGCGCCACGCTCACGATCGCCTTCGTGCACAAGAGCCAGCGCGCCAAAAAACAAAAGGCGCTCGAGGCCGAAATCTTGCGCGAGCTTGCCGACGTGCCGGACATCCGCTTCTGGCGTCTGGCCGACAACGGCCAGCGTGGTCTGTCGCTGCTGGTAGCGGGCGACGACCCGGTCCTTACGGCCGATGTGTCGTCGCGCTTGGCCGCTGAAATGCGAACCTTGCCGATGCTGCAAGGCGTGATTTCGACGGCCGCGTTGGACCGTGCCGAAATCCGCGTGCGGCCGAAGCCCGAGCGGGCGGCAGAACTCGGCGTTTCTACCGACACGATCGCCGAGACGCTGCGCGTGGCCACGATCGGCGACATCGGCGCCAATCTCGCCAAGTTCGACGTCGGCACGCGCCAGGTGCCGATTCGCGTGCAGCTCGAACAGATCGCGCGCAGCGAGCGCGAAACGCTGGAGACGCTCAAAGTGCCGACGGCGCACAGCGGGCCGGTACCGCTTGCAGCGGTGGCCGACATCGAATTCGGCCAGAGCCCGACCGCGATCGACCGCTACGACCGGCGTCGGCGCATTGCGGTCGAGGCCGATCTGCTCGGCACCGACGCGCTGGGCGGCGCCATCGAGGCGATCCTGGACCTGCCGACCGCGCGCAGCCTGCCGCCGGGCGTGGAAATCCGCACGACGGGCGATGCCGAGATCATGGGCGAAGTGTTCGAAGGTTTCGCACTTGCCATGGGGGCCGGCATCCTGATGGTGTTCGGCGTGCTGGTGCTGCTGTTCGGCTCGTTCCTGCAGCCGGTCACCATTCTGTTTTCGTTGCCGCTGTCGTTCGGCGGTGTCGCGATCGCGCTGTTGCTCACGCAAAAACCGATGTCGATGCCGGTCGTGATCGGCATTCTGATGCTGATGGGCATCGTGACCAAAAACGCGATCATGCTCGTCGATTTCGCGGTCGAAGAGATCGCGCGCGGCGTGGACCGCGTGACGGCGATCGTCGATGCGGGTGCCAAACGCGCGCGGCCCATCGTGATGACGACGCTGGCGATGGCGGCGGGCATGCTTCCGTCGGCCTACGGGGTCGGCGACGGCGGCGAGTTCCGCTCGCCGATGGCGGTCGCGGTGATCGGCGGCCTCATCATGTCGACGGGTCTGTCGCTGATTTTCGTGCCGGCGTTTTTCCTGGTGATGGACGACGTGTCGCGCGTGTTCGCACGCGTGTTCGCGCGGCTGCGCACGCCAGACGAAGCGGCACAAGTCACGCCTCGCTGAAAGTACTCACCATCGTCTTGAGGCGTTTGGGATCGCGCACGACGAGTTCCTGCTTCTCGCGCGCGACGATGCCTTTTTTGGCGAGATCGGAGAGGGCGCGCGCCACCGTCTCGCGCGTGGCTGAGACGCGTGCGGCGATGTCGCCGTGGGCCGGGATCGGGCGAATGACGATGCGTCCGCCAGCGACGGGGTGCGCGAGGCGCAGCAACTCGGCATAGACGCGGTTGTGCGCCCCCAGCGTCGAAAGCTCGAAAATGCGGCCCGTGGCTTGGCGCAAGGCGGCGGCCAAGCGGTGGAGCAGGGCCAACGCGGTTTTAGGCTCGACCGCCAAGGTTGCCAGAAACGCTGCGCGCGGCAGGATCGCGACGAGGCTCGGTGCCAAAGCCACGACGCTGGCCGAGCGGTTGCCGCCGTCGATCGCGGCAAGTTCGCCCACGCACGCACCCGGGCCGATCTCGTCGAAACTGACCTCGCGCCCGGCCGCCGAATAGAGGACGACGCGCGCCAGGCCCGCCACCACGAAATACACGTCGTTGGAGGCGTCGTCGCGCGCGATGATCGTCTGGTCGGAATCGTAGGTGCGCCAGCGGCAGGCTTTTTCGATCTGCTTGCGGGCGGACTCCGGCACGTCCGCGAAGAGCGCCACGCCGGCCAAGCTGCGGGCCGCTGGCGGAGCTGTGATTTTCGATGTCGGCGGCATAGGCAGGCCTCCTTTTGCAACATACGTTGCCCGGCTTGCAGCACCTCGTCTATAGTCGGGCAAGGGGCATGTTGCAGCGCAACAGGTGCTGGATGCGATCGATCGCAGGGCGCGCGAGGGGGATTTGGGGATGAACCAATTCGAAGAATTGCACGGCCTCTATTTCGAGGATCTCGCGGTCGGCCAAACGGCGATCTTCGCCAAAACCGTAACCGAAACCGACATCGTGCTGTTTGCGGGCCTCACCGGGGACAACAACCCCGTGCATATCAACGAGGTGTTCGCGGCCGCAACGCCGTTTTCGGGGCGCATCGCGCACGGCATGTTGACGGCGAGTTTCGTGTCGACTGTGCTCGGCACCAAGCTGCCGGGGCCGGGGGCGATCTATCTGAGCCAGACGCTGCGCTTCAAAGCCCCGGTGCGCGCGGGCGACACGGTCGTGGCGCGCGCCACGGTCAAGGAACTGCTGCCCGAAAAGCGCCGCTGCACGCTGACGACGACGATCTCGGTCGACGACAAGGTCGTGCTCGAAGGCGAGGCGGTGGTGCTGGTCGCGGCCCGCCCGGTCGCGGCAAACGCCGCCCGCGTGGTCGCCGAGGTTGGCGAATAGCGCTGCCCAGCGCGCGACGCCCCTCATGAATCCCGCTTTGCGCTTCCATCGCGATCTCGAGCGCCTGCCCGCCGCCGCGCGCGGCACGGTCGCCGCGATCGGCAATTTCGACGGCGTGCATTTGGGCCACCGGGCGGTGATCGCCGCCGCCGCCGATGCTGCGGCCCGGCAGGGTGCGGCCCTATCGGTCGTTACGTTCGAGCCGCATCCGCGCCGCTTCTTCCAGCCCGACGCGCCGCCCTTTCGGCTCGCAAGCGTGCGGCGCAAGCTCGAGTTGCTGGCCGAATGCGGTGTCGCCCACGTGTTTGCGCTGCGCTTCAACGCGGCCCTCGCCGCCCATTCGGCCGATGCGTTCGTCGACGAAATCCTGCTGGGTCGGCTCGATCTGGCGGCGATCGTGGCGGGCTGGGATTTTGCGTTCGGGCGCGGGCGCGGCGGGACGGCGGCCACGCTAGTTTCGCGCATGGCGCAAGCCGGGCGCGTTGCGCATATAGTGGCGGCCGCCACGGCCGACGATAAAGCCATCTATTCTTCGACTGCTGTGCGCGCGGCCCTTGCCGCAGGCGATCCGCAGCGTGCCGCCCGTCTGCTCGGCCGGCCTTACGCGATCGACGGGCATGTGCGCGCAGGCGCCAAGCGCGGCCGCACGATCGGTTTCCCGACCGCCAATCTGGGCCTCGGCACTCATGTGCCGCCAGCCTTCGGCGTATATGCCGTGCGCGTCGAAGGCGCCATCCCTGGCCAGAGTGTCGCCGGAGTCGCCAATCTCGGCGTTCGCCCCACGCTTGGCGGCGGCTTGGCACCGCAGTTGGAAGCGCATCTGTTCGATTTTGCCGGCGATCTCTATGGGCGCCGTCTGCGCGTCGGCTTCGAAGCGTTTTTGCGACCCGAGCGAAAATTCGCCGATTTTGCCGCCCTCAAAGACCAGATCGCGATCGACGCCGCCGCCGCCCGCCAAATTCTGGCCTGAGCCGTTTCGGCGCTATTTGTTCGTGGCTTCGTTCCCGCAGGCGGTCAATTGGTGCGTGGTGCGCACTTGGCTGCCGGTCTTTTCGAGCTCGAATTCTTTGGTGATGCGGCAGCGAAAGGTTTGCGGCTCGGTGATCGTCACAGGGCGCTCGACCGCCGAGAAATTGCTGGTAAGCCGCGTCGCACCGTCGGCAAAACCCGGAAACAACGTGGCCAAATAACCAAGCACGCCCATCACCGCCACGAAAATGGCGGTCACGCCGAGCAGCTTTGTGAGAACGCTAGTTTCGCCGTTCATGGCTGGATTCCTTGCCCACCATATAAGGTGAAAAGGCGTTTTCGGCAACACCGGCGGGAACTTTCACGGGGATTTCGCTTGTGCAGGTGCAGCAAGCTCCCCACATTCAATGCCATGATTCGTGCAATTTCAGGCGTGTCGGCGCTGTTGTTTGCGGCCGCGATCGCGAGCGCTTCGACGGCGGCGGCCATGCCGGGCGTGCCGCCCGACGGGGCGATGGTCTTTTCGGTGCGCAAATCGGGCTCGGAAGTCGGCACGCATCGCATCACCTTTGCCGAGCGCGACGGCGCGTTGGTGGTCGAAACCGATTCGAAATTGCAGCTGCGCCTGGCGTTCGTGACCGTCTATCGCTACGTGCAGCGCACGCGCGAGATTTGGCGCGACGGCGTGCTGGTCGGCATCGAAAGCGACATCGACGACAACGGCACGCCCTTCCGCCTGCGCGGGGTCGCAAAAGACGGCGTGCTGCGCCTCGACGGCCACCAGGAAACGCATGCCGTGCCGGTCGGCATCAAGCCGCTCAGCTACTGGAACGTCGCGGTGATGCGCGCCCCGCGCGGGTTCGACGTGCAATGGGGATCGCTTGCCGATCTTGCGGTCGAGTCGCGCGGGGCCGAAACCCGCCAAGTGGCCGGCAAGCCGGTGGAAGCGCGGCGCTATGCCATGCGCGGCTACGAAATCCGCAAGGGCGAACGCCAGAAACAGCCCTGGCTCAATTTGGACGCGTGGTACGACCGCGAGGACCGGCTGGTCGGTCTCGCCTTCCACTATCGCGGCTTCGATTTCGACTATATCCGCCAGCAATAGGCCGGGCCGCCATTGGCCGAGCCTAAATTAGGTTGTGCGGTCGTACTGTGCTACTCTCCGAGTCGCCTGTCTCGTGTGCGCGATGTGTTTCGCGTATCGGCAGCGGGCGAGCGACGGGAGCGGTGCCATGCGTGTCCGCGACGACTATCGCACCCTCACAGGCCAAGACAAAGCCTCGATCCTGCTGCTGTCGCTCGGCGAAAACGTCGCGACCAAACTCTTTGCGCTGATGACCGACGACGAGATCAAGGAGATCTCGCAGTCGATGTCCGGTCTTGGCACGGTCAATTCTTCGATCATCGAGCGCCTGATCGTCGAGTTCGCCGACCAGATTTCGGCGACCGGCTCGCTCGTCGGCTCGTTCGATTCGACCGAACGGCTGCTCGGCAAGATTCTCGACAAGAATCGCATGGCCGGGATCATGGACGACATCCGTGGCCCTGCCGGCCGCACGATGTGGGACAAGCTCGGCAACGTCAACGAAGCGGTCCTCGCGAACTATCTCAAGAACGAATATCCGCAAACCGTGGCCGTGGTGCTGGCCAAGATCCGCTCGGACCATGCCGCGCGCGTGCTCGGCACCTTGCCCGAAGCGTTCGCGATGGAAGTCATCATGCGCATGCTGCGCATGGAGACGGTGCAGAAAGAAGTGCTCGACGACGTCGAACGCGTGCTGCGCAACGAGTTCATGTCGAACCTCGCCAAGACGAGCCGCAAAGACACGCACGAGCTGATGGCCGAAATCTTCAACTCGCTCGAGCGCCAGACCGAAGCGCGCTTTACGACAGCACTCGAAGAGCGCAACCGCGACAGTGCCGACAAGATCAAAGCGCTCATGTTCAAGTTCGAGGATCTGGGCCGTCTCGATCCCGGCGGCGTGCAGACGCTGCTGCGCGCGGTCGACAAATCGAAGCTCGCCATCGCCATGAAGGGTGCCAACGAACAGGTGCGCGACCTCTTTTTCTCGAACATGTCCGAGCGTGCCGGCAAGATGCTCAAAGAGGAAATCGAAGCGCTCGGTCCCGTGCGCGGCAAGGACGTGGCCGAAGCGCAGACCGCGATGGTCGCCGTCGCCAAAGAACTCGCCGCGAAGGACGAAATCGTTCTCTCGAAGGGCGGGGCCGGCAGCGAGGACGATCTGATCTATTGAGCGCTCGACCCCGGGCGCCTCCGCCGTCGTCGAGCGCCGTGGCGCGCGCGCCGCAGTGGCACCGCCCGGCAAAGTGCCGCAATATGACGCGCGTGGACAGCGAACTTTACGACGGCAAGACGATCCTGGTGACCGGGGCAAGCGGGCTCTACGGGCGCGCCCTTGTGCCGCACCTGCTTGCACGCGGGGCGCGCGTGCGTGCGGTTGCCTCTCGACCGCCGGCGGCGACGCTGCCGGACGGGGTCGAACTGCGCGTGGGCGATCTCAAAAACCCGGCCTTTGCGAACGAAGCTGCCGCGGGCGCGGACGGGCTTTTCCATCTTGCCGGCAAGCGCGGATCGGTCGGCATTCAGATCGCGCAAGCCGCAACGATGCTGGCCGACAACACGCTGATCTGCTTCAACGCGCTCGAAGCCGCACGCCGGGCTGGCGTTGCGCGCATCGTCTATGTCAGCACGGTCTCGGTCTATCCGCCGCTCGACCGCTATGTCGAAGACCTGGCGTGGTCGGCAGCACCGCATCCGGCCAACCAGTATGTCGCGTGGTCCAAGCGCATGGCCGAGAAGTTGATCGAGGCTTATGGCGTGCAGTACGGCCTTGCCAACATCGCGGTGGTGCGGCCGGTCAATACGTTCGGGCCGTTCGACGATTTCGATCCCGCAACCGCACTCGTGGTGCCGGCCTTGATCGCGCGCGCGGTCGCGGGCGAAATGCCGCTCCGTGTATGGGGCGACGGCACGGCCGTGCGCGATTTCCTCTATGTCGAGGACGCGATCGACGGGCTACTCGCGGCCTACGAAAAGGGCCTCGGTGCTGGGCCCATCAATCTCGGCAGCGGGCGCGGCTATGCGATTTCCGAGGTCGTCGAGACGATCCTGCGCCATGTCGCTGGCAGGGACGGAGGCGTGTTTTGGGACGCATCCAAGCCCGCCGGCGAAGCGCGAAAAGTGGCCGACACGGCGCGTGCGCAGGCGATCCTGGGCTTTGCGCCGAAGATCGGCCTGTCGGAAGGCATTCGCCGCACCGTCGCGTGGTATCGCGCGAACAAGGCGGCCGGTCTTGCGCGCGGGCGCCGCTAGTTCGTGTAGCTGTAGCCCGGCAGCGCTTTCAGCGATTCCTTCGTGCCGCCGCGCAGAACCATGCGCGCACCGTCGACGTCGAGAGCGCTCATCGCGACGACCACGTAGTGTTTGTCGATGCCGAGGAATCCGCCGACCGACAGGATCGCGTAGGGCACGCTGTCGTTGGTCGTGACGATGAGGTCGTCGATGCTGCCGATCTGCTCGTTCGCTTCGTTGTAGACCGCACTGCCGACGACCTTCGAACTGCGATAGCCGCTGGCAAGCGTGGCCGGGTTGATCTGGGCCAAGCCGACGGTCTGTTTGGCGCCCTGCGCATGGGCAGGCACCGCGTTTGCGGCGGCCATCGCGACGGCGGCGATGGCGAGCAATTCGGCGAGGCGGTTCATGGGACTTCCTTTCAGGCGCCGGAAAGGTTGGCGCGCAAGGTGGACCTCCCGGAATTCTAGCCGCCGGTGCCGCGGCCGCGAGCCTCGGAAACTACCCACGGCTCCAGTTCAATTTGGCCCGCCTCAGTTGGGAGCCGCCGTATCCTCGAAGCCGCAGCTCGTGGTCTGCAGCGTGGTGGCAACGCGGTTCGAGTTGGGTTCGAGCACGTAGTCTTTGCTCATGCGGCAGCGATAGGTCTGGGCCACACCCGTGCTGCGCGCATCGGGCACGCTGATGGCAACGCCGTCGACGACGGCAAGGGTGTCGCTCGTGAGCAATTCGGGATAACGCGTGACGACGTAGCCGAGCGCTCCCATCGCGCACACGAACACGAGCGTGATCACAACGAGGCGCAGAATAACGGTTTTTTCGCCCATGGCGTTCCCTCTTTTGCAGCGGGAATTGGAGAAATTTTAGCGAAGAAGCAATCTTGAGTCAATGTTATCGGAATTTAGGATATTGAAAAAATTGAACTTTCCAGCCGCAGGCCGGCAAGCAACCACGTAAACCATAGAATCAGAAATACAGAAATCCCAATTCATAGCCGTCTCGAGATGCTCCGATTGCGCTGGCGCCGGACAAGCCATCGCCTCGTCCCTCGTTTAGCGCAGATCCTGCCGAGTCAGCTGGGGAGCTGCGATTAACGCGCCCTAGTTGTTGCTCTCTTCGATAATTTTTTATTACAAACCGTTTCGATGTCTTGCCGAGCCCCACATTTCTTCTACAATCATTATGTCAGTCTCCAGTTGCAAGCGATTTGGTGATCTTCTCGGGATTGCAAAACGCGAAACGCGAAATGCGAACAGGTAGATAAAGTCAGTGGAAAAAACCGAATTTTCCGACATCGTCAAACGGCATGGCGGCTACTTGTTCGGACGCGACAGCGGCATGCGGCTCGACGTAACTGGCGCGCAACTCGACGGATTTGAAGTCAGCGATCTCAATCTTTCCGGCGGTCTGTTTCAACGGACGTCATTCATCAGCGCTGCGTTTCTTTCCTGCGACTTCTCGCTTGCCGATATGCGCGCGGTCGTTCTGATCGATGCCGATCTTTCCGGAAGCAGTTTGCGCAGCGCCGATCTTCGCGGCGCGCAGATGCACCAGGTTTGCTTAATGCACTGCGATTTGCGCGAGGTGAATTTTACCGGAACCCAAGACACCCCCACAGCGCTGCTGGGCGCAAATCTCGACAACGTCCGCTTTGTTCGCGGTAAAGCCAGCGGAGCCCGTCTTGCCGGATGCTCGCTGCGCGATGCGGATCTGAGCGAAGCGGAATTCGAGAATACCAATCTTGCAGGCGCCGACCTTTCGGGTGCGAAGCTCGACGGCGCCAATCTTCGCGGCGCCTATCTCAACGGCGCGCGTCTTTGCGGCGCGTCGCTGAGCGGCTGCGACCTTCGCGGCGCGCGGATCGCCGGCGCCAATACCGCCGGCGCGAAATTCGACGGAATCGTACAGGACGAGTGGAACCGGATCTTCGCACAATCCTCGGCTCTCACGACCTCCGAGGTGCAGTGGATCGCAACGCAGCACGCCCAATGGCTCGAGACGGCGGGAAAAAAAGGCGAGCGCGCTGTGTTCGACAGGATGAAACTCGCCGGTGCGAAACTTCAATGGCTCGATCTGCGCGGCGCGCGTTTTGAAGAGGCGGATCTCTCCGGTGCTCTTCTGCGCGGCGCGAACTTGAGATCGGCATCGTTCGTCAAAGCGCGCCTCGATGGCGCCGATTTCTCCGAAGTCGATCTCGCCGGCGCAAATCTATCGTATGCGACAATTGCCGGCACAATCATGGCGGGCGCAAGGCTTTCCGCCGCCGAGCTCATCGACGATGGCGGCAAGGTCATCGGCAAAGCGCAGGCCACAAAAGTTCTCGGTGCCGAAATGCTCGGCACCGACTTTACGCAAGCCGATCTGACAGGGGTCGATCTCTCGAGCGCCACCGTGATCGGCATAAAGATCGATGCCAAAGCGGCGAGCACCGTCGGCCAATGGGGCGACACCGTCCGCCGTCAACGCCCGTAGTGCTGCGGGCGCGATCGTTGTTGAGGCAAGCGTCCTCGCCCCGTTGCCACAACCACCCAGACAGGCTCAAATACGAAGCAGAATCGACATTCGAATGGATGAGTTTACGGGCTCAGACCAGTGAGAAAGCGAGCTTGTCCTCAATGTCGTTGGATCCCTGCATCAGAAATCCGGATGGCTAGCTGAATAGCTGAATAGCTGAAGAGCGACGCAGCCGGAGCCGACGCCCGAAAGGGTTTGGTCGGAGTCAAAAGCTGCTGTTTGGCTATCTGGTGCTAGCTCGGTGCGAGCTGAAAAAAAGGGCTTAGCCGTTTCCGGCTAAGCCCTTGTGTCAAATGGTGGAGCCAAGCGGGATCGAACCGCTGACCTCCGCAATGCCATTGCGGCGCTCTCCCAGCTGAGCTATGGCCCCGAAATTCATGGCCGGCGGGGTGGGTCCCGCTGGCGGCAGGCGGTTATTTATGCCGAACCGATGCGGCGGTCAACGTTCCTCGTCTTCCACGTTCTCGATCACTTCGGCGACGTCTTCTTCGTCCTCGCCCAGTTCCGAGGTGTCTTCGATGACCGCATCCTCTTCCTCGGCCTCGTCGCCCACCGCCGGCTCGATCGCGTCGACATCGTCGGCGACGGGGACCGGGACGGGCTTCGGCGCTGCGACCGGCGCTTTGCCGCGACGCGACTTCAGCAGCACTTCCGGATCGTATTCCGCACCGCATTTCGGGCACTCGATCGGGCTTTTCGTAAGGTCGTAGAAACGCGCACCGCACGATTGGCACGTCCGCTTCAAACCCCATTCGGCTTTCGACATACCTGGAAGCTCCCCGAAAAATCGCCCGTTTTGGAACGGGCGCGGGACATGCCACGTCCGGCCCGCCCTGTCAACCGGGGTGCAGCGGGCGGGGTGCGGCCCCCTGGTGCTGCGGCCCCTTGTTGCCGTGCGTGTTGCCGTGTGGGGGACTTGGTTGCTAAAACCCGGCGCCCGCCCGGAAATTCGAGGTTTCGCCCATGTCAGCCGCATCCAAGCCGACCCCTGCCGTCGCCCGCCGCGGGGCCTCTTTGTCGGGTACCGTCGCGGTTCCGGGCGACAAATCGATCTCGCACCGCGCTTTGATGCTGGGCGGTTTGGCTGTCGGCGAAACGGTTGTCCACGGGCTGCTCGAGGGCGAAGACGTGCTGCGCACCGCCGCGGCCATGCGCCAAATGGGCGCCGAGATTTCCAAAGATGAAGCCACGGGGATTTGGCGCGCGCGCGGCCGCGGGATCGGCGGCCTGATCGAGCCCGCCGACGTGCTCGATATTGGCAATGCGGGCACGGGTGCCCGCCTGCTGATGGGGCTCGTGGCGGGCCACAATTTCGTTTCGGTCTTCACGGGCGATGCCTCGTTGCGTCGCCGCCCAATGGGCCGCATCACCGCACCTTTGATGCAGATGGGCGCGCGCTTCGTGGCGCGCGGGGCCGCCGACGGCAAAGTGCTGCTGCCGCTGACCGTGATCGGTGCGGCCTCGCCGATCCCCATCGAATATGCGCTGCCCGTTCCGTCCGCGCAGGTCAAAAGTGCGGTGCTGCTTGCCGGCCTTTCCGCACCGGGCCAGACGATCGTGCTCGAGAAGGAGCCCACGCGCGACCATAGCGAACGCATGCTGCGCCATTTCGGCGCCACGCTCGACGTGCGCGAAGAAAACGGCGTGTCGCGCATCGCCCTAACGGGCCAGCCCGAGCTTGCCGGCTGCACGATCCACGTACCCGGCGACCCGTCGTCGGCGGCCTTCCCGGTCGTGGCGGGGTTGATCGTGCCGGGCTCGGACGTGGTCGTGCGCAATGTCGGCCTCAATGTGCGGCGGACGGGCCTCTATCAAACCTTGCGCGAAATGGGGGCCACGCTCGATATCGGCGACCGCCGCGAAGCGGCCGGCGAAGAAGTCGGCGACATCCATGTGCGCGCGTCTTCGCTCGTCGGTGTCGATGTGCCGGCGGATCGTGCGCCCTCGATGATCGACGAATATCCGATCCTGGCGGTCGCGGCGTCGTTCGCGCGCGGCCGCACGATCATGCGGGGCTTGGGCGAACTGCGCGTCAAGGAAAGCGACCGGCTGTCGGCTGTGGCGCGCGGGCTTGCTGCATGCGGCGTGGATGTGCGCATCGACGGCGACGATCTGATCGTCGAAGGCTACGACGGCGCTCCGCCCGGCATGGCGGCGAACACGCCCGCCATCGCCACGCATCTCGACCATCGCATCGCGATGAGCTTCCTCGTGATGGGGCTTGCCAGCCGCCAGACCGTGTCGGTCGACGATATCGGCGCAATCGCCACGAGCTTTCCGAACTTCCTTGCGCTGATGGCTGAACTTGGCGGCGACATCGCGGTGGGGCACGCTTGATCATCGCCCTCGACGGCCCGGCTGCGGCCGGCAAGGGCACGCTTGCCAAAGCGCTTGCCGCGCATTTCGGCCTGCCGCATCTCGACACAGGATCGCTCTATCGCGCGGTTGCGTCGAAAGCGCTGCGCGAGAAGTTGGCGCCCGAAATCGTCGCCGCACAGTTTGCGGCGTCCGACCTTGGCGCCTCGGATCTGCGCAGCGAAGCGGTCGGCAAGCATGCCTCGGTCGTCTCGGCAATCCCGGCGGTGCGCGCCAGCCTGCTGGAATTCCAGCGCAATTTCGCGCGCCAGCCGGGCGGGGCGGTGCTCGACGGGCGCGATGTGGGCACGGTCGTGTGCCCGTGGCCTGAGGTCGCGAAGATTTTTGTGACCGCGAGCCCGCAAGCGCGCGCCACGCGCCGATTCAAAGAGTTGCTTGCGCGCGGCGAAACCCCTATATACAAGCGCGTTTTCGCCGATTTGACCGAGCGGGATCGACGCGACAGCGAACGCGCTGCCGCACCGATGAAACCCGCCGACGATGCCGAGCTGCTCGATACCTCGGATCTGGACGCCGCCGCCGCCTTCCAAGCAGCGCTGGCAATCATCGCGGCGAAAACACGCGGCTAGGGATGGTCCCTAGTCTTGCGAACCCCGACCCCGGCGTCGGCCGAAAGCATCGCGCTTTACGGACGACCGGCGCTGAAAGACCCAAAGGAACCGATCCTAAAATGGCGAAAGCATCCAAACTGACCGGCCACGAAGCGGCCGCATCGGGCAGCGCTGGCGCAGCCAGCGACAGTTTTGCAGCCCTGCTGCAGGAATCGCTCGGCGAAAGCGGCTCGTTCGACGGCCGCGTCGTCAAGGGCCGCATCGTTTCGATCGAAGGCGATTTCGCCATCATCGATGTGGGCCTGAAGGCTGAAGGCCGCGTGGCCCTCAAGGAATTCGGCACCGCCGGTGCCCCCGCCGAGCTCAAGGCCGGCGACACGGTCGACGTTTTCGTCGAACGCATGGAAGACAAGCACGGCGAAGCAGCACTCTCCCGCGACAAGGCCAAGCGCGAAGAAGCCTGGGGTGCGCTCGACAAGAACTTCAAGGACAATGCCCGCGTCAACGGCATCATCTT
>Ga0315906_10007301_pt1 | contig 13466 bp, 11 predicted proteins | sample LakEriMetagenome_4_FD_203526 | JGI IMG/M metagenome (GOLD analysis project Ga0315906, IMG submission 203526) | Freshwater fungal communities from buoy surface, Lake Erie, Ohio, United States - Buoy 2 MA122 | ecosystem: Environmental > Aquatic > Freshwater > Lake > Lake biofilm | place: USA...
ACCGCCCAAATGTGGCCGCCATCCTCCAACGTGATGATGGAAAGATCCTAGTGGCTGAGCGCATCAACATCGCTGGTGCCTGGCAATTCCCCCAAGGCGGCGTGGATGACGGAGAGACCGCGGACCAAGCCCTGTTCCGCGAGTTGCAGGAGGAGATCGGTGTGCGCCCAGATTTGCTCCAAATCGTTTCCACACGCGGTGGTTACCGTTATGCTTTTCCGAAGGGTCGGCTCAAATACGGGATCTATGGCGGGCAGGAACAAACCTACTACCTCTGCCGTTATAGTGGAAATGATGCGGATATTGATCTGAAGGCCACCCATCAAGAGTTTTCCCGTTTTCGCTGGATCGAGCCCCAAGAATTTCGACTCGATTGGACGCCCAAATTCAAGCGCAACGTTTACCGCCTGGTGATGCGGGACTTCTTCGGCTTGGAGCTGTTGGGCTGATTCGGCCTGTCAAGCTGATCTGCCAAGGATGAGCCTTGACTCCGCTTTTGCAAAAAAAGGATGGGCATTTATCATCCAACGCGCGTATGGACGCGCATCCCCCTGCAAACCATGTCCGACGATTTTTTTGGCAATCGCAATGACGGCCCCAATCGCCGCCAAGATCCTCAATTCAACTGGCGCGGCTTGATGCTGTTCGTCCTCGCTGTTTTCCTGCTAGCAGCAGGCATCTGGGCAAGCAACAAGACCAGCAGCGCGAAGCTCGACTATCGCGGCTTCAAGATCCTCGTGAAAGAAAAGCGCATCGATACCAGCCGCCCCCTGCTGCTCGTTAATGCAGATGCCACCACAAAGCAGACCATTGAGGGATATTTCTTCGACAAGCCACGAAGCGTGGTTTCAGCATCCGAAAACATGCCCGCTGCCAACGCGGACACGCCCACCAAGACCACCGATGCACCTGCATCCAGTCCGGTCATGGGTGCCGGTAGCAATCTGAAGCCCGTCACGGCTTCGAAGCCTTTCACCGTCGAGGTGAACATTGAGTTCCAAAAAGAGGAATTGCAGAAACTGTTGAAGGAAAACGATCTTGAACTCGCTCCTTCTTATGAAGGTAATGAGTGGGCGCTGGCCAGCTTCCTCCTGCCACTAGCCCTCGTCTTGGCCCTGTTTTACTTCCTCGTGAGGCAGCAGATCCGTGGAGCCGGCCGTGGAGCGCTAAGCTTTGGCAAAAGCCGCGCCAAGCTCCTCTCTCAGGACCGCAACAAGGTCACTTTCAAAGATGTGGCTGGGGTGGAGGAGGCGAAGGAAGAGGTGCAGGAGCTCGTCGAATTCCTTAAAGACCCAAAGAAGTTTCAGCGCCTCGGCGGAAAGATTCCAAAAGGTGTTCTCATGGTTGGCCCGCCCGGAACGGGCAAGACACTCATTGCCAAAGCCATCGCCGGCGAGGCCGATGTGCCTTTCTTCAGCATTAGCGGTTCCGATTTCGTCGAGATGTTCGTTGGCGTTGGTGCCAGCCGCGTTCGCGACATGTTTGAGCAAGGACGCAAAAATGCCCCCTGCCTCATTTTTATCGACGAAATCGACGCTGTGGGCCGTCATCGTGGACACGGACTCGGCGGAGGTCATGACGAACGCGAGCAAACGCTCAACGCCATGCTCGTCGAGATGGATGGTTTTGACACCCAAGAAGGCATCATCATCATCGCCGCCACGAATCGTCCGGACGTGCTTGACCCAGCGCTGCTGCGTCCGGGCCGTTTCGATCGTCAGGTGACCGTAAGCCTGCCGGATGTGAAGGGCCGTGAAGAAATCCTGCGTGTGCACGCCAAAAAAGTGAAGCTTTCTGAGTCTGCCGATCTTTCCAAGATCGCCCGCGGCACACCAGGCTTCTCCGGAGCTGAGCTAGCCAACCTACTCAATGAAGCCGCCTTGCTCGCAGCCCGACAGAACTTGAAGGCGATCACCAGCGCTGAGCTCGAAGAGGCACGTGACAAGGTCCGCTGGGGGCGCGAACGTCGCAGCATGGCCATGACGGAGCAGGAGAAGCAATCCACTGCTTGGCACGAGGCAGGTCATGCGCTTGTCAATGTGCTCTTGGAGCATACGGACCCGCTTCACAAGGTCACCATCATTCCCCGCGGTCGGGCGCTTGGTGTCACCATGAGCCTGCCAGAACATGACCAGCTCTCTTTTGCACGCAAAGAAGCTCTCGACCGCCTCGCTATGACCGCTGCTGGTCGCATCGCCGAAGAACTCTTCACCCACGACATCTCAACTGGTGCCTCGAACGATATCAAACAGATGACGCGCTTGGCCCGTAGCATGGTCTGTGAATGGGGCATGAGCGACAAACTGGGCATGGTCGGCTATGGTTCGCATGAGGACCAAGTCTTCCTCGGCCGAGACATCAACCGCTCACGTGACTACAGTGAAGCCACCGCACAGGAGATTGACCGCGAGGTGCGCCGTCTGGTCGATGAAGGCTATGATCGTGCCAAGCAACTCATCATGGCCCACCGCGATAAGATTGAGCTAATTGCTCAGGCTCTTCTTGAATACGAAACACTCGATGGCGATCAAGTGAAGGACATTGTGAGCCTTGGCCACATGCAAAATCCGCCGGAGAATCGCAGCAAACAGCCGCCCCCGCCACCCCTTCCCAAGTCCCAAGGACCACGTCCAGCACAGGTTGACAGCGAAGACACAGGAGGCCTTGCGCCCAACCTCGCCGGTGCTGCGGCTTAGAATCGATCGAAGCATATCAAAAATGGCGTGGTGAGTGAATCGTCACGCTTATTTGATTTCAGCGCCTCAACTCTTCATGCTCGCCAGAGCTTCATGGCTTCCCACATAGACAAAGGCCGGCGGAAGGTTGCTCCAAACCACCTCAGTCTTGGTCAAATTCGGCAGCAGATTTCCTAACAAACGGCGAAAGTGCTGACCCGCTGACAATTTGTGAAAGCCGACGTAGGCGAAAGTCACGAAACGCCCTCCACGAGCCAGATGCGGCAGCACATTGCCCAGAATCGCTTTTTGCAGCTCTTCCGGAAAAGCCGTCCATGGCAGGCCGCTGATGATGACATCAAAACCCTCATCAAACTCTGCTGTATTGAAGTCAAACGTCTGGGCGCAGCAGCACTCAAAGCGCATGCTGGGAAATCGAGCATGCAAACGATCCACAAAAGTCTTGTTCAGCTCCAGCCCCAAGTAACGTGCCTCATCCGGCATCACACGCGCGAGCGCCTCCGTAAAGGCACCGGTGCCCGGCCCCAACTCTAGGATGCGACGGGCATTTGCTGCACCGGAAGCCACCATCATCTTCTCAGCCAGCGCAGGGCTCGAAGGCGCAACAGCCCCCACTGTTTTCCAGTTTCGGGCGAATTCTCGGAGAAATGCGGAAGCAGACATCGGCTCAAAGATGCTACCCACTCTCCATACTTCTGCGAATGCTTTTGCAGCCCTTCAAATAGGATCAAACTCGAGCGTTTTGGATTGATTCACCGGACAACTCTCTTGAGGCATCTCGTCAGGCAGTTTGAGTAAAAGTCCACAGGCATGCTGGTTGCATTTCACTTTCAGACCGTTCACTTAAGTGGTGATTGGGACGCTTTCGGCGCGCCACCCAACAAAGGCATCGATTTGTTGACGGACTGGTAGACACCCCAGCCGAGCGGGATGGTGACCCAGATCCAAGCAATAATGAGACGCGTGTTTTGCATGACAGGCAAGATTCAGTTTTTGACATGATATTTTGCATCCACCGGGCGCACCAGCAGGTTGGCCATGAGACCCACAACAAGAAGGCCCACCATGATGTGAAAGATGGAATTGTATGCCTGAGCGGGTGGCAGAACTTTTTTGTTTGCTATAGAAAGACGATCCACCAGTTGAGGTCCGATGACCGCAGCAAGCGACCACGCGGTGATGAGGCGGCCATGAATCGCACCAACCTGATAGCTGCCAAAGAGATCCCGCAAGTAAGCCGGGATGGTGGCGAATCCTCCGCCATACATTGTGAGGATTAGGCCAGTGACGATGACAAAGAGTGTCACATTCCCCTGCCCTTGCGTCCAAGGCACACTTATGTAAAGCGCAGCGCCAAGGATGAAATAAACACAATAAGTTAGCTTTCGACCCAGAAAGTCGGAGCACGACGACCAAAAGAAGCGCCCTCCGAGGTTGCAAAGCGAAAGCAGTCCCACATAGCCTGCGCCGGCAGCGGCACTCACACCAAACATGTCCTGAATCATCGGCGATGCCTGCCCGAGGATCCCAATCCCTGCGCTGACATTCATGCAAAGGACCACCCAAAGCATCCAGAACTGCGGCGTCTTCCAAGCCACATCCACGGCCACATTCGCGTTGGTGACGAGCGGCTTGGCGTGCTCCTTCGGCTCCCACTCGGCCGGTTTCCAACCTTCTGCGGGAACACGTACGATCCAAGCACCAAACAACATCGAAACGGCGTAAAGAACCGCCATGATCCCAAGAGCCTCTTGAGCTCCGACGGAAGTCGGGGAGGCAAAACGCTCCATGAGTTCCTCCGCCAGCGGTCCGCCAATCAGTGCTCCACCGCCAAATCCCATAATCGCCATACCCGTGGCCATGCCGGGACGATCAGGGAACCATTTCATGAGCGTTGAAACCGGCGCAATGTAGCCCAAACCCAGCCCGATACCACCTAGGAGACCGTAACCGACATAAAGGAGCCAAAGTTGATGCCATAGCACCGCAAAGGAGGCGAGCACCAGCCCACTGCAAAAGCATAGCATGCTGGCCAACATCGTTTTTCGTGGCCCGCTACGCTCGACCCATTTGCCAAACACGGCCGCCGAGAGGCCGAGCAGGGCAAGTGCAATGGAGTAAGCCACGCCCACATCCGCCTCCGTCCAATCCAATGCGGTAGGTGCTGTGATTCCAAGCGCTTTGGCGAGCGGTTTCTTGAATACGCTGAACCCATAGACCTGTCCGATGCACATGTGTACAGCGATGGCGGCGGGCGGAACAAGCCAGCGATTGAATCCTGACGGTGCGATGGTGGCTTCGCGAGAGAGTACGGACATGGTTGGTATGGAAAAAAACGTTTAGAACGTAACCCGTTCAGCTGACAATCACGAAAGCTGACAAAGGGCAGGATTTGCCATCTCGGACAACATTGATCATCGCTGGTTCAGGTAGTCCTCAATGCGCTGCGCTTTGCGGAGCAGAAAAGGCGTTTGCTGCTCGCTCATCTCCATGAATTTTTTGATGGTTTTCATTGTACTGAGGAATTCAGCGGCAAACTTTTCGTGCTCCGCGTCTTGCCAAGTCTCACCGAGAGCGGCAAATCGACTCTGCAATGAGGAAGCACGCTGCTGCACATCCGTGTTGAAGCGTTTGAGCTCCGCCGCAAAGCGACGCACCTCCTCTGGATTCATGATTGCCTGGGCCATGGGTAAAGCTTAGATCATTCTTACTCTGCCGTGCAATCTCCTTCGTTCGCCAGAGCACCAGTTGCGCAAGTTTTGCACTGCAGCCTCAGTTTGATGTCGTAATGAAACGTGTTCTGTCTCTCCTCCTGCTCCTACCTGCGATAAAGCTCCAGGCCGAGGCTCCCCCGCCCGGGCTCACTGAGTATCTGGGGCGACCGATCGCCATGACGATGCACTGGAAGGGTGCCGAGTGGCTCATGCGCCGAGTGCGTGAGCAGGAAGAATCTCCCTCCATGATGCGACGAGAACTGAGAGTGAAACCGGGAATGACCCTCTGCGACATGGGCTGCGGAAACGGCTTTCATACCCTCCCCCTTGCCGAGGCGGTTGGAGACCAAGGGAAGATCTATGCTGTCGATGTGCAACCGGAGATGATCTCCATGTTGCGTGAGAACATCGCGAAAAAGAGGCTCAAAAACATCGAGCCCATCAACGGTCTCTTTCATGATCCAAAGCTACCGCCAAACAGTTGTGACATGATCCTTATGGTGGATGTTTACCATGAATTCTCACACCCGGTGCATATGCTGACAGCCATGCGTTCGGCTCTGAAGCCTGACGGCCAGCTCGTCTTAGTGGAATTCCGCTCCGAAGACCAGACCGTGCCGATCAAACCCGAGCACAAAATGAGCAAAGAGCAGATCCATAAGGAAATGAATGCCAACGGATTCACACTACGCCGTGAATTCGACGGCCTACCATGGCAACATCTGATGTTTTTTGGAAAAACGCAGCCACCGCAAGCGCGATGACAGCTCATTCTCCAACCGTCAGCTTCACGCCCACATCCTTGTAGGCGTTTTTGATCTGTTCGACGAGCTGTGCATAACTTCTTCCATCCATGAGGATCTCCAAATGCTTAAAAGGCGCGCTTTCGGGCTTCATGTCCGGTGGAGGGAAATTTTGGGGATAACTAAAGCGACCGTCCGGATAGCGTTTCACCCGGGGATCAGCAAAAAAGTCCCGAAGCGCCTTCACTTCGCCATAAACAGCATCCATAAACTTGATGAAGCGAGAGCCCTTCTTGTCTCCGTCAAGATGATTGAAAAAATACACCAAAAGGTAGGAGCGGAAGTAAAGCTCACCCATGCCTTCATTTGACCTGTCGGCGATAGCGTCCCAAGCGGCACGATTCATGGTCATATGCTCCTTAAGGCTGGGAATCTGCGGAGAGAAGGCTCGGCGAGCAGCCTCGCTGACGGCATCCTTCATGCCGCCCTTGTGACCATCGACGCGGAAAGTGCCGCTTTTGTAGGGTAAGTTTTCGGTGTATTCGGCGGTGCCTTCGATGACCCACTTGGGCAGGAACGGCAAGTAGCTGTCCATAACCTGATGCGTGATTTCATGCACCAGCGTATCACTTCGGTAGGTATCGTCCTTGAACCATGTCTTACCGCGCATTTCCAAGCCAAGACTGGGAAACGGAATCATGAAAACCTTTGGGCCACTCATGTAAACACCGCCCGAATTCTCCGGGCCGCCCGCAGCCTTGTAATCGTCTCGTGTCTCATACAGCGCGGCCTTGTAGCGCTCAAAACCCTCCGGAGGCTGACAAACCACCCCCCAAGGCAACGCAGCAACAAGCGATTTTGTAGCTTCAAAAGTACGAGCCACCTCCTTCATCATGCTGCCGGCCAGTTTGGCCTGCGAAGTGAACACAAACCCTTCGGATTGATACACAAACTCCCTTGCGGCCGCGTTTTCAACGGTCGGGGTTATCTCGACAGACTTCGCAGGCACCTCCACTTGCGCAGGCCAAGCGCGCTTCTCCACAGGCAGTCTGGCGGGATCAGGGACCACATCAACCCCGGGCTTCGTGGCAGCAGCGGACGCAGCTTGGCTCTTCACAAACGCCTGATCATCGGCACTGAGGCGGACAAGTGGCAGCGTGTGCTGCTTTCCATCCGCCATGCGAATGGTGACGCTGTCCACAGTGCTCGCGACGTAGACCGCCTGGATCACCCTTCCCTGCGTGTCTTTCCATTGACGTTCCAACGGTTGAGCATGCAGTGCATTGGCAAGCAACAAAAGCGGAAGACTGAAGCGGTGAATCATGGTGGACTGAAATGTTTTATAAGCTGGCCACCCCGCCATACGCAACCCCATTTCCCCGTGAGGAGAATGGATAGTGCAAAGTGTATGCCTGCGTTGTTTGAAGAGTTGTCATCCAGACGCCCTTCGATTTCAATCAGGTCTATTTTGCTTATGTCCACCATCGCAGTCCTCGGCACCCTCGACACCAAAGGCCATGAACACGCTTATGTGGCGGAGATCATCCGCGCCCGCGGCCATAAGACACTGCTCATCGATGCCGGCAGCGGTGAGTCACCACAGGTGCAGCCGGATGTCACCCGAGAAGAAGTCGCCGCCGCAAACGGCGTGGACCTCGCGGCTATTATGGCACGCAAGGATCGTGGCGAGGCCGTCACCGCCATGGCAGGAGCGGCGGCCGTTTACCTTTCTAAACGGGTAAGTGAAGGCAGCGTGCAGGGTGTCATCTCCTTGGGCGGCGGTGGTGGCACTGCTATCGGCAGTGCAGCCATGCGATCTCTGCCCGTTGGATTCCCCAAAGTGATGGTCTCCACGTTGGCAGCCGGCAATGTAGCACCCTATGTGGGCACGAAGGACATTGTAATGTTCCCGAGCATCGTGGATGTGAGCGGCATCAACCGCATCTCCCGTGTGCTTATGGCGCGTGCCGCCGGTGCCATCTGCGGCATGGTGGAAACCCATGTTCCAGCTGGAGAAGACAAGCCGCTCATCGCCGCCTCAATGTTTGGCAACACGACAGATTGTGTGAACTTGGCTAAAAAAATTCTCGAAGAGGCGGGCTACGAGGTGCTGGTGTTTCACGCCACCGGCACAGGCGGTCGCATCATGGAGTCACTCATCGAAAGTGGCATGTTCGCCGGTGTTTTGGACATCACGACGACCGAGTGGGCAGATGAGCTCGTGGGCGGCATCTTGGGTGCGGGCCCATCAAGGCTCAATGCTGCGGCGAAGGCGGGAATACCCTCCATCATCACACCCGGCTGCCTCGACATGGTGAACTTTGGCGAACGCGCCACTGTACCAGCGAAGTTTGAGGCACGCACTTTTTACCTCCACAACCCCCAGGTCACGTTGATGCGCACCGATGCCGCCGAATGTGCTGAACTGGGACGCATCCTTGCCACCAAAGCCAACGCTAGCCTAGGACCGGTCACTGTGCTGCTGCCGAAAAGAGCCATCAGCATCATCAGCGCTGCTGGAAAACCTTTTCACAAGCCTGAGGCCGACGCTGCGCTATTCCAGAGCATCAAAACCCATCTCAAACCCGGTATCCCACTCATCGAACTCGACTGCGAAATCAATGCGCCCGAATTCGCAGAGGCCTGTGCAAGGACTCTGCTGGCGAGCATGGCTGCGCGTGGCATCTGAAGTGCTATGGGGAGATGCATTCATGCTCCGCCATGCGGCAGGCATGGGACTTGCGCTTTCGAAACAGAAATCGGATGATACGAGGATGTCTTGGCCTGTTTCCTCCACCCGCATTGTGCGCGGGCACCGTGTTGCTTCGGGATTAAACGGTGATCCGCGTTTCCCTAGTGGCACGATAGCGATGCAACGTGAACACTTTGCGCGCTTAGGTCTGGACCTAGGTGACTACTACCAAGGAACGCTCAATCTTTCCATCAAGCCGCAACGGCACCGCGTGATCCGGCCGTGGCGCACGTTTGAGCACTTGAAATGGCATCCCACGGAACCGGCGGAGACATTTTCCTTTTTCAACGCCAGACTGCAGCAGGGTGAACAGACCTACAACGCACTGATCTACCTTCCCCATCCCGAGACAAAACCGAAGCATTTTCAAGCAGTAGGTGTGCTGGAGGTGCTAGCTCCTTGGATTGAAGGACTCGAATACGGGCTGACAGTCGATTTGGCCATCGACCCAGCACAAATGATCCTAGAGGCATAAACTCCCACCGCGGTGCTGAGGGAAACTTGGAAGCTCAAACTTGAAACCCCACCCGCCCCGTCGGACTGTCTCTCTTTTGATTACCGACAAACCCACATGAAACCGACTCTTCTCATTCTCGCTGCTGGCATGGGCAGCCGCTACGGCGGCCTGAAACAACTTGATGCCATGGGGCCCAGTGGGGAAGTGATGCTGGATTACTCAGTATTTGACGCGATTCGTGCCGGGTTTGGCAAAGTGGTCTTTGTGATCCGCCGTGATTTTGAGCAGCTTTTCAAGGATCAGATCGGTTCCCGCTTTGCCAGTCGCATCGCGGTCGACTACGCCTTTCAGGATCTGCACGATCTGCCACCCGGTTTTACGGTGCCTGAAGGTCGCACCAAGCCTTGGGGAACCACACATGCGCTCCTCGCCGCCGAGAAAGTGGTGCGCGAACCGTTTCTCATGATTAATGCCGACGATTTCTATGGAAAGGACGCCTACCAGAAGATGTCCGCGGACCTGACCACAGTGCGTTCTGCAGATGGCAAGAGCCACTATTCAATGGTGGGTTATTACCTGCGCAACACGCTATCCGAACATGGCAGCGTGGCCCGCGGCGTATGCACTCGCGGCCTAGATGGCATGCTATCAGATGTCACCGAGATGACAAAGATCTTCAAAACGGCCGATGGTGCGGAAAACCGCGAAGTTGAGGGTGCTTACGTGTCACTCACTGGCAATGAAGTGGTGTCGATGAACTTCTTCGGCTTCATGCCGGACATCTTTGGTCGCCTGCGCGCGGCTTTTGCTGAGTTCATGAAGGAACGTGGCACCGATTTGAAGGCAGAGTGCTATGTCCCCAAGGAAGTGGACACGCTGATCAAAAATGGCAGCGCCGACGTGCGAGTGCTGGAATCAAACGACTCATGGTTTGGCGTAACCTACCCGGAGGACAAATCAGACGTCGTGCGCTCGATCCGCGAACTGGTGGACAAGGGCGTGTATCCGGAGTCACTCTGGGGATGATCACGCCAAAAAAGCGTCATCATTTGTCAAGAGGGTCAAAAGCCTGCTTTGTAAGTTCCAAATTTTCAACAACCTGACTTTTTGGCGACTTCCCCATGCTTCCGCCCGTATCCTTTACCCAAACTGAGCCTCTGACGCCGGGCGTGACCTTCACCACCGAAGGGGCGCGCTTCGTGGTGTTCTCGCAAAACGCGCTGGCAATAGATTTGTGCCTTTATGATTCGGCAGATGGCCGGCAGGAGATTGGTCGTGTTCGCATGAGGAAGGGGGGCAATCACCACTGGCATGCCACGTTACGTGAGGTTTCTCCAGGCACACTTTACGGCTACCGTGCGCAGGGGCCGTGGCATCCGGAGAGAGGGCTTCGATTCAACGCGAAGAAGCTGCTGCTCGATCCCTATGCGCGAGCCATCATTGGACTGCCCAATGCTGCGGATCATATGCTCAACATGCCTGATCCACGGCACCCACCAGGCAGCATCGACAATGGCCAAATGGCGCTGAAGAGTGTGGTGGTGAATGAAACCTTTGACTGGCAGGGTGACAGGTTTCTTCACACACCGTGGCAAGACACGGTTATTTATGAATTGCATGTGAAAGGCTTCACGCAAACGCATCCTGGGCTACCAACGCATCTGCGCGGCACTTACGCCGGCCTGGCACATCCACTGGTGACGAACTACCTGCGTGAACTAGGCATTACTGCGCTGCAGTTGTTGCCGGTGCATGCGCATCTGGATGATGCTTTCCTGATCGAACGAGGCCTCACAAACTTTTGGGGCTACAACACGCTCGGCTTCTTCGCCCCGCATGGTGGGTATGCATCGTCGCACGATCCACAGGAGCAGATACGCGAGTTCAAAGGCATGGTGAAGGCCCTTCACGCCGCAGGAATCGAGGTGATACTCGATGTCGTTTACAATCATACAGCCGAGGGTGATCCACACGGCCCCACGATGCTGTTCAGGGGCCTTGATGATGCCATGTACTACCGGCAAGATGCCGATCACAATTACCTGAATCTCACCGGATGCGGAAACTCGGTGGACTCCGCCAAGCCTGCGGGCCTGCGCCTGATCCTCGACAGCCTGCGCTACTGGGTCACAGAGATGCATGTCGATGGTTTTCGTTTTGATCTGGCTGTCACGGTGGCTCGTGATGAACACGACGCCTACAGCCAGCATGCACCTTTCCTCGCCGCAGTAGCACAGGACCCGATCCTCTCCCGTGTGAAGCTTATCGCTGAACCATGGGACATCTCTAAAATGGACAGCTATCAAGTCGGTGGTTTCCCCGCACCTTGGCGTGAGCTGAATGGGAAATTCCGCGATACCGTTCGAAAATTTTGGCGGGGTGACAGTGATACCACCGCTGATTTTGCCAAGCGCTTCTGTGGCAGCCAAGACATCTACGGCAGCTCAGGTCGTCCACCGCTGGCAAGCATCAACCTCATCACCTCGCACGACGGATTCACTCTGCTCGATCTCGTTAGCTACTCACGTAAGCATAACCTCGCCAACGGCGAGGGAAATCGCGATGGCGACGATCACAACCACAGCGTAAACTGCGGCGTGGAAGGCCCGAGCGACGATGCCATCGTGCAGGATACCCGCGCCCGTCTGCGTCGCAGCCTGATGGCCACCTTATTGCTGTCCACTGGAGTGCCTTTTATTCATGCAGGTGATGAACGGGGCCGCACACAGCAGGGAAATAACAATGCTTACTGTCAGGACAACGAGCTAAGCTGGCTCGATTGGACGGAGTGCGATGAGTCCATGCTCTCTTTCACGCGGCAGCTTCTTCAGCTTCGCCGCAAACATCACACGCTGCGGCGTTTCGATTACTTCAACGGCCGACTGAACCCAGCCAGCGGTCTACCGGATGTGACGTGGCTCGAGGGCAACGGCTCCCTCCTTTGCCATGATGAATGGCACGATCCCAGCCGCTGCCACTTTGGTGCCCTGCTCGATGGCATCCAGGGTGAGGCACCCATCCTGCTCTTTTTCAATCGTGGGAGCAATGGCAGCGATCTCATGCTTCCAGGCAACGCGGAAACCCGCTGGAAGCTCGTCTTCGACACCTCTGGCTCGCTCAAAGCCAGCGAAGACTTTCTAGGGGACCGCATGCTGCACGTAGGCGGAGCCAGCTTGGTGTGTCTGCAGCTAGCCTCCGGCCAAGTCATGACACCGGCTTACTGCTGAGAGTCGAATCATCCTGACATAGCTGCACAGCAAGCGCGCTCGAAGGCTTGATCGAGTCGCTACAGAGTTGCGCATAAACGCTTCTAACGTAACGAGAAGCTCATGATGTCCAATGCACCCACCACGTCTGACCGCTGGTCGCTTGAATCTTGGTTTTCCGGCTTTGGAAAGCCTGATTACAACGACTTCAAGGCGGTGCTCCTCCGAGACATCGAGGCGATGAAGGCCAGCACGACGGCGCTGGGCTCGGACACGGCTGAAATCGCGAAGACGATCAACGCCATCGAATCGCTGAGCGAACGCCTCGGGCATCTTTCGGCCTATCTGGGATGCCTTTCGGCGGACGATGCCAATGACGAAGCAGTCAAGGCAGACGAGGCGTGGATCTCCACACTTGAGGCGGAGAGCACGAAGCTACTTGCCTCACTGCGGTCCATTCTTGCGGCGCTGAACGATGAAGCCTTCCATTCTATGCTGGCGGATGCTTCGCTAAACAACGCTGAACACACGGTGAAGCGTCTGCGCTACGAGGGCCAGCATCAAATGAGCGCAGAGATGGAATCACTGGCCGCGGACCTCAATGTGAACGGCCTGCATGCCTGGGGAAGGCTTTACGACACGCTCACGGGCAAGATGGAGTTCGAGATGACCTTCCCGGACGGGCACAGGGAGATCGTAGCGATGTCGCGCCGTCGTGCGCTGATGTCCGAACCGGACCGCAAGCTGCGCGAGGCAGCGTTTCACGACGGGCAGAAGCCTTGGAACGATCACGCGGTGACGCTCGCGGCGGCGCTCAATGGCATCGCGGGCACGCGGCACAGCCTTTACTGCCGCCGCAGCATTCCGCACTTCCTTGATACGCCACTTTTTGATGGCG
>Ga0315906_10007302_pt1 | contig 13461 bp, 13 predicted proteins | sample LakEriMetagenome_4_FD_203526 | JGI IMG/M metagenome (GOLD analysis project Ga0315906, IMG submission 203526) | Freshwater fungal communities from buoy surface, Lake Erie, Ohio, United States - Buoy 2 MA122 | ecosystem: Environmental > Aquatic > Freshwater > Lake > Lake biofilm | place: USA...
GGATATTCGTTGCCATCGGTCCATTTGATGGTATCTTTGGTTTCAGCGGCGGAACGGGTTAAAAAGGAATAATCACAGGACATATCCTTGAAAACGACCATTCTATAACTCTGTGGGTGGATGTCTTTTTTCATACTATTCTGGACAATTTGGAGTGCAAAAGTACACTTTTATTTAAATTCTGCAAATTTATAAAACTTGACTTTTGTGTATTTCAGGGTTATTTTAGTGGAAAAATAGGCCAATTCCTCCAAAATTCAACTATTTCCCGATAATTAATCCATAAATCATCCATTTTTTGAACCACTACCGGGTTTTCACCCGAAACCCGGCGGAAGTAATCGCCCATTTAGCGGTTTAACTTCTACCTCAAAATCCAACCGTATGAGCAACATGCCATTGACGAAAGAAGACGTTATCAAAGGACTTGAAGAACTAAGTAAAGAAGAAGTCTCCGATGAGATCTTCGCCAAAGCCAACGATCTGAAGAACGATTACCTGAGGATCGCAGATCACATCCGTCAAGAACAGTTGCAAAAACACCTGGAGGACGGAGGAAATACGGATGAATTCGAACCCTGGAAAGACCCCAACGACACCCGCTTTAACGAATTACTGCATATTCTCGACGATCGTCAGTCGAAGTTCCGTAAGCTGCGGGCGGATGAAATCAAGACCAAGCTCAAAGAAAAACAAGAACTGGTCGATCAGCTGGAGAAACTCGTTAACGAGGAAACCAATATTGGTAAAGCCTTCAATACCTTCCGGGAAATTCAAAACAAATGGAAGGAGCTGGGAAATATCCCGGTGAAGGAATACAAAGACATTCAAAGCGCCTACCACCGTCACGTCCATAACTTCTATTACAATATGAAGTTAAGTAAGGACCTGCGCGACCTCGACTTCAAACGGAACCTCGAATTACGCGAGCAATTGCTCACCAAGATTGAATCTTTATTGCCGATGGATGCTATCCGTGGCGTTGAAAGAATGCTGAACCTGTACCGAATGGAATGGTCCGAATGCGGTCCTACTCCTACCGATACCGTGGAACCGTTGCGTACACGCTACCGCGAATTACTAGGTCAGGTCATTCAGAAAATTCGCGATTATTACCAGGAGCGTCAACAAGAAGAGACTAAAAACCTCGAACTGAAACAGGCCCTGCTGGAGCGGGCAAAAGGAATCGCTGCCGAAAAATTCGACACGCCCAAGCAATGGCAAACCATGACCGAAACGCTGAATCGGTTAATGGATGACTGGAAGAAAATTGGTTTCGGACCGAAAGACGCCAATGAAAAAATCTGGGATGAATTCCGAGGCTGCATGAATGAATTCTACAAGCAGAAAAAAGAATTCTTCGGTGATCTAAAAAAAGAAAACAAAGTTGCCAAGGATAATAAAACAGCGCTGATTCAAAAGGCCGAAGCCATTGCTGAGACTGCGCCTGAATCATGGGAGGATGCTACTAAAGCGGTCATCGATTTACAGCAAGCATGGAAAACCGCCGGTAAGGTTGAGTCGTGGGAAGAAAATAAGCTCTGGAAAAAATTCCGCGAAGCCTGTGACAAATTCTTTACTGCCAAGCGCGAATTCTACAACGAGCGCGACTCCGATCAGATCGCCAATCTGAAAAAGAAAGAAGAATTAATCGCACGTCTGGAAGCATTTACCTCTACCGGAAATTCCAACGAAGACTTGCAAACGTTGCGCGACTTCTCGAACGAATGGAAGAATATCGAGCATGTACCGTTCAAAGAGAAGCAACGAATTTGGGAGAAATACAAAAAAGTGATGGACAGCAAATACGACTCCATGAAACTGGAAGCGTCCGAAATGCACCTCGCTAAATTCCGTAGTAATGTAGAACTGTTGTCGCAATCCAGCGATGCAGGTAAGATGATGAGCCGGGAGAAGAATTTCATCAAGGAAAAGATTTCCAAGCTGCAGCATACTATTAACCAGTACGAGAATAATCTTGGCTTCTTCCGCTCTTCGAAAAACATGGAAGGACTGCTAAAAGAAGTTGAAGCAAATTTACAGCGCTCCAAAGATGAAATGGCCTTGCTGCAAAAGAAAATGAAGATGTTCAACGAATCAGCTCCACCACAACAATAATGAACACCGTTTTTCGTTAGTAAATTGAAAAAGGAGTTGCAGGGACCGCAGCTCCTTTTTCATTGGATTACCTATCTTTACGCCGTGCAAAAATCTGGTCTGCCTTTCCTCCTGTTACTGCTGCTGGTCAGTTCGTTGAATTTGCTTTCCTGCAAAAAAGACGAGTTCACGAGCGATTCTTCCGCTAAGCTGGATTTCTCAACGGATACCATCCTCTTCGACACAGTATTCACCACGATCGGAAGCGCTACCGAAGTTTTCATCGTTTACAACAAACAAGATCAGCCTATTCGCATCGCTTCCATACGGCTGGCCGGCGGAGGAAATTCAAACTTCAGGCTAAACGTCGACGGCGCGCCCGGTGTAAGCTTTACCGACGTGGAAATCGAAGCCAACGACAGTATTTTCATCTTTGCCGAGGTAACAGTAGATCCAAACAATCAAACTACGCCGTTAGTCGTCAGCGATTCCATCGTTTTTCAGACCAATGGCAACACACAGGATGTTAAACTGGTAGCGTGGGGACAAGACGCATATTTCCACTATCCTACGCCGAATACCGGACCAGCATTTTTCATCAGCTGTGGCGATAATTGGAACAATGATAAGCCGCATGTTATTTATGGCTACGCGCTGGTCGATTCCGGTTGTACCTTGACCATCAATCCCGGCACCAATGTGCATCTGCACCCCGGCTCAGGGGTGATTGTATTATCATCAGGCACAATCAACGTAAATGGCACCACTACTTCTCCGGTTACTTTTCAGGGAGACCGGTTAGGTGAAGCTTTCAAAGATATTCCCGGTCAGTGGGATAGAATCTGGTTATCGAATATCACACGCAGCAATTTGGTAAATGGCTCTAATGAGATTGGCCCAGGTACACAGAACTCCGTCATCCGAAATGCCATTATCAAGAACGGCACCATCGGCATTTTGGCGGATACCACATTCGCACCGGGCGCTGTAACGCTCCGACTAGAAAACACGATTATTAAAAACATGTCATACAACGGTGTTACCTTTCGCGGTGCGACGGTTAAAAGTTTTAACTGTGTATATGCTAACTGCGGCGCACAAACGGCCAACATGCTGTTTGGCGGAACGTATGACTATTACCACTGCACGTTTGCCAATTACTGGACTAACGGCAATCGTCAAGATCCGGCAGTAAGCATGAATAACTATTTCGACACGTATGTGCGTCCGCTCGATGCCCATTTTTATAATTGTATCGTTCACGGCAATCTTGAAACAGAACTCGGTGTGGACTCCAACGAACGTGGCACGCCAAATCAATTCCGGTTTTTATTTGACCATGCCTTAGTGAAACTGGAAAACTCCTACCCGATTTCAAACACCAACTTTTTCAGCAATGTGCTCAAGTCGACATTTTCGAGCAATAATCCGCGCTTCGAAGACGTTGACAACAACTTGTATCAACTTGACTCCACCTCTATCGCAATCGATTATGGAAGTGCTTCCTTTTTAAGCGCTGATCCAATCTTGAATACAGATATCACCGGACAATTCCGGCCGCTCGGATTCAATCCGGATCTGGGCGCCTACGAAAGGCGATAATACCGCAAGTTTAAATTGATGATAGAACATTTTCACTGAGTCCTGAACTACACATTTGCCGGATTTATCTGCATGAACTTATTGCTACCTACTGCCTATCTTCCGCCGGTCAGTTATCTGCGGTATTTACTAAAGCAAGATAACGTACGGATAGAAGGACACGAGCACTTCGTGAAGCAAACGCTGCGAAATCGCTGTGAGATCTATGGTGCCAACGGACGACTTCGACTCACGGTTCCAGTAGACCATACAGATCGCTGGCGGAAACCTATCCGGGAAATAAAAGTCCGAAATGACGAGCCCTGGAAAAGACTGCATCTGAAAAGTATTATTTCGGCGTACGGAAAATCTCCGTTTTTTGAATTTTACGCCGATGAATTGCACCAGGTATTTCGACAAGAATATTCGTTTCTCTTGGATTTGAATGTAACGTTGCTGCAGCTTTTCCTTAAATGGCTCAAATCGAAAAAGCAGATCACGATAACCGATACGTTTATCCCGTATAGCAATGAACCGTGGGATGCGAGAAGTTCTTTTAACGATCCTGATACTGCACTGCCAGCATCCAAAAACAACAGCAAAATTGGCTACTATCAAGTGTTCGAAGAGCGCCACGGTTTTCAAACAGACCTGAGCGGACTAGATCTTATTTTCAACACCGGCCCGGAGGCCGTTGCATACTTACAGTGACAACACTTCTGCGACGCGCATCAAATCCATCGGGAATTCTTTTTTATTCTTCACCACAACATCGAAATCTGTCAACTCGATGTGATTATTAATCAAGCCCACCATTTTACCGGAAACGCCAGCCATCAATTGCTCCACGGCAGCGACGCCAAAACGACTGGCTAGGACACGATCAAAACAGGTAGGACTACCACCGCGTTGCATATGTCCAAGAACACTGACACGTGTATCATACTGCTGGAAACGACTTTTTACTTCTTCGGCAATCTTATAGGCACCGCCGGAATCATCACCTTCCGCAACCATCACAATCATGGAAGTTTTTTTTCGTTCCCATCCGCGATTAAGGATAGAAATAATTTGTTCTACGCGAGTAACCGTTTCCGGAATTAGAATAGCTTCCGCACCACTGCCGATACCACTGAGAATAGCTATCATTCCGGCATCACGTCCCATCACTTCCACGAAAAAGAGTCGATCGTGCGAGTCGGCCGTATCACGGATCTTATCGACCGCCTGTACAACAGTATTTAAAGCCGTATCATAGCCAATCGCAAAATCAGTACCATAGATATCATTATCAATGGTTTTTGGGATACCAATTGCAGGTATCGGATGCTCGGAGAGAAAGGTTTGTAAACCACGGAAAGATCCGTCACCGCCAATGACCACCAAACCTTCGATACCTTGTCGTTGAATATTGGTTGCAGCAGCAACACGACCTTCTTTTGTTTTGAATCGTTCGCTACGAGCCGTCTTCAGAATTGTTCCGCCACGTTGCAATATATTACTGACCGAATGTGATTCCATCGGAAGAAAAGTTCCTTCAATCAAACCTTCATAGCCGCGCACCACACCGGTGACTTCAAGTTGATGAAACATGGCTGTCCGCACCACAGCGCGAATCGCTGCATTCAATCCCGGGCAATCGCCACCGGTAGTCAATAATCCAATTTTTTTCATGACTGTTAACTAAGTAACTATACTATGACCGTTTGCGGCGATCCGCGCTTACTGCCGGAATACAATTCGAATTTCAAAAACTTACATTCAATCGGACCGTTCCATAACGGAATACGTTTTGACGGCTTCAATCCTACACTCTTTTCCGCTTCACGACTGCCGCTCAACAACCAGGCGGTGCAACCCGGATAAGAACGCTTGAAAGTATTTCCAATGTCTTTAAATAAAGCGAATAAATCTTCCGGAACTATCCGTTCACCGTACGGCGGATTGGAAATGATGAACCAAGGATGATCCATAGAAGGCTTAAAATCCATGAACGAAGAACAATGGATCCTGATTTTATCACTAAACCCTGCTTCCGCTACATTTTCTCTGGCAAACGTAACAGCCCTAAACGCAATGTCGAGTCCAGTGATTTCCGGAATTGATGTCGGCGTTTCCTGCTGTCGGGCAGCGGCGACCAATTGCTCCCAAAGCGATTTATCGAAATCCTTCCACTGCTTGAAACCAAAATACTCTCGGAAGATGCCCGGCGCGATATTTCCGGACATAAGTGCTGCTTCAATTAGAAGCGTCCCACTGCCACAGAAAGGATCCATCAAAGGTGTAGTTTTATCCCAACCGGAGATCTTCAGCATACCGGCTGCAAGCACTTCACTCAACGGTGCTCCACCCTGATGAACACGATAACCGCGCTTATGCAAAGAACTTCCCGAAGTATCCAACGAAACAGCTGCAACATTCTCATGAATATAAACGTGAATACGTAACGTGGGGCGATCAAGATCGACGCTCGGTCGACTACCAGTCGCAGCACGAAATTGGTCCACAATAGCATCTTTTGTTTTCAATGCTGCATACTGGGAATGATTAAGGTTGGATTTGGTCAATGCGGCATCAACAGCCAGCGTATCGTCCGATGTCATGTACTGCGACCAGTTGATCGAAGCTACACCATCGTACAACTGCTGTTCGTTGGCTGCAGGAAAAGTAGCCAATTCTTTAAGTATACGTAAAGAATAACGGCTGTGAAGATTGGCACGGTAAATCAGCGCCAGATCGCCCTGAAATGTAACTGCACGAAATCCTGGCACCACTTCCTGTGCTCCCAGGTCCTGCAATTCTTCCGCAACGATCTCTTCGAAGCCGGCATATGTTTTTGCAATAAGTTTGAACATCATTTAATTTTTAGTTAACCAGCCTTTTTTGACAAAGAACACAATCTGGAAAACGACCATGACAAGCATGATCAGCATAACGGAAAGGTAACCGTACGGGCTGTATAATTCCGGCATATTGTACGCTAGCGTTGCACCACTTTCCGGATCTATCGGCGCAAAATTCATTCCATAAACACCCACTACAAAGGTTAACGGAATGAAAATAGTAGAAATAATCGTTAGCACTTTCATCACCTGGTTAAGTCGGTTGCTCACGCTGGAATGATACACATCCATCAGCGAAGCCGTAACTTCCCGGTAGGATTCGACAAGATCCAGCAACTGAATACAATGATCATACGAATCTCTGATATAAATTTTTGATTCTTCCTTAATAACTTTGAAACTGCTTCGCAGGATATCATTGAACTTATCACGTTCACTCCAGATTATCCGGCGCAACAACAGCAATTCTTTTTTCGTCGAAAGCACATGGTCGAGCGCACTACGCGACGGATTGGCCAGTAATTCATCTTGCAAGTCATCCAGTTTCTCGCCAAGCTTTTCGAGCACCGGATAAAAATGATCCAGCACCGTATCCATGATGGCATAGGCCAAATAATCGGCTCCGTGTGTTTTAAAGTTGCCCGTCAGTTGACGCAAGCGATTTCGTACCGGATCCAGCTGATCCTCGTACTTCTCTTGCACCGTCAACACATAATTCTCACCTACGAAAAGGCTAACCTGTGCATCCTCCAAACCATGCAGTGTTTCATTCACCGAACGGGAAATTAGAAAGAGTTGACCCGACAATTCCTCTGCCTTTGGTCGCTGGTAGACGTTAACCACATCTTCCATTTGCAAACGATGCACGCCAAATAAATCGGCCAGCTGCTCTATGAAGGAATGACTCCCGAATCCATGAACATCAATCCAGCGAATCTTTCCGGTGGAGACGGACAGAAATGCGTTCAACTCACTGATTCCGTTTATCTCCCGTTCGTTGAGTGAAACCGCATCAAACTCCATCACACGAATTTTAGGTGATAAAGCATCCTCCCGAACCAGAATATTTCCGGGGGCTGTACCAGGCGGTGCGTGATGCAGTTTTCTACGTTTGGTGCGATTTTTTGCGGCGCGCTTCATCGAAAACGTTAATTTTCATGTAAATATCCCTTTATTTAGGTGAAGTACGTATGGTAGAAGGAAGTTCTTTTACCATAAGATTGTTAAAAGAAATAGCACGCCGCGCATTACCTTTGAGCCGTGGAAAAACAAGTTGATTGGTTCGCTTCCTGGTTCGATTCGCCCTATTATCACCGGCTCTACAAGCACCGTGATGAAGAAGAGGCTGAGAAGTTACTGTCCTCCCTTATTCGGACCGTTCCTATGAAAAAAGGAAGCAAGGTGCTGGATGTAGCATGCGGAAAAGGTCGGCATGCTGTGTTTCTCCATAAAAACGGATTTGATGTAACCGGTTTTGATCTCTCCGAGGCCAGCATACGTCATAATAAATCGTTTGAGAACGACTCGCTTCATTTTTACGTGCATGACATGCGTAATCAGTTCCGCACCAATTATTTCGATTATGCCGTCAACTTGTTCTCCAGTTTCGGGTATTTTGAAAGTGATCATGAAAACCGGCGCGCCATGCAAGCCATCGTTGATGCACTAAAACACGGTGGTATCTTGATTTTTGATTACGCAAACAGTGCCTTCGTACGAAAACAGCTGGTGGAAGAAGCAGTGGAAAAGGATGACTCAATTACCTTTAAAATCAACAAACGAATTGAAGGCGATCATGTGATAAAAGCCATTCAGTTCCGTGATGCCGGACAAGATTATCGGTACGAAGAGCGTTTACGCTTATACTCGCTGGAAGCACTTACTTCGATGATTGCCTCCTGCGGTGCCACCATAAAACAGTGCTACGGCGACTATGGACTTCACCCATTCCAAGAAGCGGCTTCGGAACGCATCTTGCTTGTCGCTCAAAAAAATTAACGCGATATTTACCCGAAGTCTCTGACGACTGCTACCATCGATGAACATGTTCGCCCTCTTCATTCTATTCGCCTCCATTCTGGTCAGCGGTAGCGTGCTTTTCTTCTTTGGAAAAGTATCATCAAAAACCCTAAAGTTGACCCTGGCGTTCAGTGGTGCGTACCTGTTCAGTTTAAGTCTCATTCACTTACTTCCCGAGGTCTATGACTCTGGCGGAGCCACCATTGGTATTTTCATCTTACTTGGATTTTTCCTCCAGATTATTTTGGAAATTTTTTCTGAAGGAATCGAACACGGACATATGCATGTCCACAAAGACCATTATGGCGCATTTCCACTCGCAGTAATGCTGGGATTGTGCATTCACAGTTTTTTAGAAGGAATGCCGCTGGCGCAACGCTTTGGCGATGCTTCTACCGGAACTTCGCTACTGGCCGGTATTATCCTCCATCACATTCCCGTAGCTATTGCATTGATGACTATGTTGCTTGACTCCGGCATAGGCAAACAAAAAGCATTTTTTTACCTAGCGATATTTGCTTTGATGGCCCCGCTCGGCTCCTTTACCGGAACTTGGTTGAGTGAAATATTTACCCGCGACCTTTCCCTGCTTTTTGACCGATTAATGGCTATGGTGATCGGGATTTTCCTGCATATTTCCACGACTATACTTTTCGAGTCTTACGAAGAACATCGGTACAACCTTTACAAGCTGTTGACCATCCTGGCAGGTGCCGGGCTGGCGATGCTGACTTAACGCACAACATTTCACAGTCAGAACATAAGATTCTGTAAAAATCACTGCTAACATTACTCTTGCTGCGTTGTTATTGATCTTATATGTACCTTTGCCACGCTTAAAAAACAAAATAAAATGCTACCAATCGGACAAAAAGCCCCTGATTTCAAATTAATTGACACCGAAAAAAACGAAGTAACCCTGGAACAGTTCCGCGGTAAGAACGTGGTGTTATTCTTCTTCCCCATGGCCTGGACCGGTCCTTGCACCAAAGAGATGTGCGCCATTCAGGAAGATTATGCCGCTTATCAAAGTCTAAACGCACAGATCATTGGCGTTTCAATTGACACCCTTTTTGCCTTGAAACGTTTCGGTGAAGACAATAAGATCAATTTCCCTTTACTATCGGATTTCAACAAAATAGCCATCAAGGATTACGATGTCGTTCATGCAGAATTCGCATTTGGTTACAAAGACGTCGCCAAACGCGCTACATATGTAATTGACAAAGATGGCATCGTACGCTTTGTAGAAGTACTTCCTCAACTTGGGGATATGCCGAATATGGAGGCAATCAAAGCTGCACTACAAGAACTTCACTGATCAGCTGATCATGATACCCAAAAAGGGAGCCTAGTGCTCCCTTTTTTATTGCTTATCGCTTCTCTCCAACAATAAAATACCGTCACGATTAACAATAGTATTCCATTTACCGGACGATAATAGACTGTCCTTAGCACGATCAAAATCTTCCCGAATCAGCGGGTAAGTGTCCGTTGCCGGCGAAAGAAATACATAAGTAGCCTCCTTTACGACCGGAAAAAGGTAGGCGTTATCGCGCCAGGCAACATGCGGTTGCAAACAAGATTGAACAGCAATTGTGGCATCGGAAGGCAATAACTTCATTGCTTGCTTCACTGCATTCCGGTTGGTCAAAGATTGCCAGTGCTTAGGTTGATACACCCTGATATTTTCTCGTCGGACCCATACCGCAGTATGATCCATACAACGAACACTAACGGCCGCAGCTAGCAAAAGACAACAAATCACCAACCTTCTACGCATTTTATCGAAGGTGACATCTTGCAGTATGGAAAATACACCGATTGCTAGAATTGGAACAAACTCAATGTTGTAATGGTAATTGATTCCCCAAAGCAAGGTGCGGTCACTCCACATCTTCATGAGGAAAATAGGCACTACCATCCAGATGAATATCGGTCGTGCAAGTAGTACACCAGCACCTGATAGTAGAAAGAGAACAATAAATTCTGCTTTCACTCCAGAAATTCCGGCAGCACCTAAATGATTTTCGAATAAGGCATCTATCAGCGCTTTAGGATGATGAAAAACAGCCGACCAAACATCGACTAACCGCTCACCAAGAATAGAAAACTTGAATTGTGTCAGCCGACCACCTTCACTCAGCGCAGGCATAATGACGGAAGTGACACAATAAAACCAACCAAGAGATACTAGTGCTGAAAGTACTATCAACTTTCGCCAGGGATGAACACGATAGATCCACCACAATCCTGTCAGGACGAAAAACATCCAAAGCGACATACTCTCTTTTGCCAGTAGTATCAGCAATAAGATACCGAAGAATGACTTCTGTCTTTGCTGCTCAACGGCGACAAAGAGAAACGGTACCAGTACTGCTGCCACTACACTGCTGTGATAATTAAAACTGAGCGCTCCGTAGATGCCAAATTGCAGCAGGTAAAACAGCATTGCGGATCGAGCAAACGCAATGGAAGTTTGACGAAATATGAAATAACGATAAACACCTATGGCACCGGCCAAAATGGCTAGCCATTGTAAGAGGAGTAATGTCCAGTCTTTAAACAACCAGGATAACGGAGAAAACAGAATCACTAATAAATCGAAGTGATCACTGAGAAAATTGGCAGGATGTTCGAGAAAAGAAGATGAATCGTTCCATTTTCCGTGACTGTAGTCGTAGGTGGCATTTACATAAGCGCCAAGGTCGAGCGCATCCGTCCGAAAATTATAATGATTAACAAAGGAGATCGATGCAAACAGCAGCGCAAAAAGCAGCAAAATGCTGAACGATTTCCTGTCAATGGGTATATCTAGTTCGGGCTTCCACATCATTGATACACCTTATGACTATTCCTTACTTTTCGCTTCGTTCCAGTAGACGTCCATTTCAGCCAACGTCATATCGCGGAGTGGCTTACCTATTTTAGCGGCAGCATCTTCCAAATACTGAAATCGACGAATAAATTTACGATTGGTGCGCTCCAGGGCTTCCTCCGGATTGATATTCTTAAAGCGAGCATAATTGATCAACGCAAATAGAACGTCGCCGAATTCTTCTTCAGATTTCTGCTGCTCCCCTTTTTCACACTCGCGTTTGAATTCACTCAACTCCTCTTCTACTTTTTCCCATACTTGCTCGGCTAGCTCCCAGTCAAACCCGACGCCGCGGGCTTTTTCCTGGATACGCATCGCTTTGATCAATGCCGGCAACGACCGCGGAACACCACCGAGCGCTGATTTGTTACCTTCTTTAAGCTTTAGCATTTCCCAGTTTCGCTTCACTTCTTCTTCGTCTTGCACCTTAACGTCGCCATAAATGTGCGGATGACGATAAATCAGTTTCTCACATTGAGCGTGGATGACATCCGCGATATCAAATGATTTGAGCTCTTGACCGATCCGCGCATAAAACAAGAGGTGCAACAGAATATCGCCAAGTTCTTTCTTTATTTCTAAAAGATTATTATCCAAAATAGCATCAGAAAGCTCATGCGTCTCTTCAATGGTAAGGTGCCGAAGCGACTCCAGCGTCTGTTTTTTGTCCCACGGACATTGTTCTCGAAGCTCATCCATTATAACCGCCAGTCGTTCAAAGGCGGCAGCACGTGGTGTAATCGACATTTTATCAGTATTAGATCTGCAAAATAATAACTTAACGAAAGCGGTAACCTTTCTTCGTGCGGATTGTTTCAACGATATGTCAGTACATACGTTCCACGCCAAGCAGTTTCTGCCTATTCCCCTGGAAAAAGCCTGGGAATTCTTTTCTTCCCCGAAAAACCTCTCGGTCATCACTCCGCCCGAAATGAATTTCGTCATTACCACGAAAGATCTAGCGGATAAAACCTATGCCGGACAAATCATCGCGTACCGTGTATCTCCACTCCCCGGCTTTCGAACTACCTGGGTCACAGAAATAACCCACGTGAATGCCCCACTTTTTTTTGTCGACGAACAGCGAGAAGGTCCGTATACCATGTGGCATCACCAACACCATTTCGAAGCGGTAGATGGCGGTGTACTCATGACTGACATTGTCAACTACGCTGCTCCGTTAGGAATTCTCGGCGACCTCATGAATGCGCTGATCATTCGTAAAAAGATCCAGGGCATTTTTGATTACCGCACGAAAAAATTGGAAGCCTTGTTCGGAAAACCACAATAAAAAAAGCCGCCCTCATCAGGCGGCTGGTTGGTTGGGTTGGATACTATTTTAATTCAGTTTATACGGAACTACCATATTGAATTCAGGTATCCGCACGAAGAATTGTCGTTTATCAATTAGTCGTTCCATCAAATAGCTGCCGAACATTTTTCCGATTTCAGAATCCAGGTTACAGCCAGAAACATATTGATAGGTTTCCCCTGTTCCAATGATCGGCTGTTCCCCAACAACTCCTTCGCCTTCGACTTCTCGGTTCTGTCCGTTCGAGTCTAAAATAAACCATTGGCGACGGCGCAGCTGAATAGAGAAATCACTGTTATTGGTGATGGAGATGCGGTAAGCGAAAACAAATTGGTTCAGCAAAGGATTGCTTTGGTCTTGACGGTAGAAAACTTCCACACTGACTTTTACTCCGGAAGTGACTTGCGTAATCATAGCTCTTGGTTTAAGCGAACAATTCAAATTTAGAAAAGGAAGCACCATTTTCCACTTTTTTTTGACTAAAGGGCCGTCGGAAAAGGTGAACGGATAAAATTCGAGTTTGAACGAAAATCTTCCCGATTCGGGAGAAAATTACCCGAAGGTTCAATCGTATGATTTACAGTTACTTATGGTTCAATCCAGTGCACTCAGCTGCTCGAAGATCGCTTCCCATTCTTTGGACTTTTCGCCGATACCTGCTTCGAGTTGATTGAATTCTTGCAAGGTCGATTGAAAAACCGAGGGCTCACCAAATACTTTCGGATCAGCAA
>Ga0315906_10007303_pt1 | contig 13459 bp, 10 predicted proteins | sample LakEriMetagenome_4_FD_203526 | JGI IMG/M metagenome (GOLD analysis project Ga0315906, IMG submission 203526) | Freshwater fungal communities from buoy surface, Lake Erie, Ohio, United States - Buoy 2 MA122 | ecosystem: Environmental > Aquatic > Freshwater > Lake > Lake biofilm | place: USA...
TACAAACAACCGGCCAGAGCCTCTGCAGCAATGTACGAGGTGATGGTGTGCCTATTGAAGAATGATCCGGCGAGTTAATAGTGCGTGCGAGCTTAAGCAACTAGTGTTGTGTAGGCGTAGGGAAACCGAGTCTGAAAGGGCGATTAGTGCGTATTATTAGACCCGAAGCCAAGTGAGCTAACCATGAGCAGGATGAAGCTTGGGTAACACCAAGTGGAGGTCCGCACCGGTGTACGTTGAAAAGTGCTCGGATGACTTGTGGTTAGGGATGAAACGTCTAACGAACTTGGCGATAGCTGGCTCTCCCCGAAATATATATTGGTATAGCCCTAATCGTTAAGAAGGCATGTGAGGTAGAGATACTGGAAAGAGCTGGAGCGCGCAAGCGTATCCACTTTTACCAAACTCCGAATGCGCATGTCTTGATTGGGAGTCAGTACTGGAGAGCAATTTTCTAGTACGAGAGGGAAACAGCCCAGACCGACAGCTAAGGTCCCTAATACTAACTAAGTGGGTAATGAGGTGAGATTGTTTAAACAACTAGGAGGTTGGCTTAGAAGCAGCCACCCTTTAAAGAAAGCGTAACAGCTCACTAGTCAAACGATCTTGCGCAGATAATCCAACGGGGCTAAGTTAGTAACCGAAGCTACGGATTCACACATTTGTGTGGATGGTAGGGGAGCGTTGATATCGGCTGTGAAGGTGTACCGTGAGGTATGCTGGAGCGATATCAAGTGAGAATGTCGGATTGAGTAGCGAAAAAGGGGTGAGAACCCCCTTCACCGAAAGCCTAAGGGTTCCTACACTATGTCAGTCATTGTAGGGTTAGTCTGGTCCTAAGACGAGGCCGAAAGGCGTAGCCGATGGATAGCTGGTTAATATTCCAGCACTACTTTATGATCGTTATCATCAATGGAGTGACGGAGCAGGATAGATAGAGCTCATTAAGGATTTGAGTTCAGAATGCAAGGCGTTTCCGCGTAGGCAAATCCGCGCGGGAGTTAAGTCGAGCAGGTGAATAAGGCGTAGAAATACGTTCATTCTATCGAGTTCAGCTTCCTAGAAAACCTTCTAGAGAGAACATAAAGTACCAGTACCGTAAACCGACACAGGTGGGCAGGTAGAGTATACCAAGGTGAACGAGTGATTCGTGATTGAGGAACTAGGCAATTTACATCCGTAACTTAGGGAAAAGGATGCCCTTTGTACTTGTACAAAGGGGGCACAAAAATGGCTCAAGCGACTGTTTAACAAAAACACAGGTCTTTGCTCAACGCGCAAGCGGAGGTATAAGGGCCGACACTTGCCCAGTGCTCGCAAGTTAATATTGGGGGTTATCCGTAAGGAGAAGCTCTCGGTTGAAGCTCGAGTGAACGGCAGCAGTAACTATAACTGTTCTATGGTAGCGTAATCTCTTGTCGGGTAAGTTCCGACCCGCACGAAAAGTGTAACGACTTGAGCACTCTCTTGATCACGAGCTCGGCGAAATAGAAGTATCCGTGAAGATGCGGATTACATGGAGTTGGACAAAAAGACCCCGTGGAGCTTTACTATAACCTGGCATTGATGAGCGATAAAGACTGTGTAGGGTAGGAGGGAGATTCGTAAGAATCGTCGATGAAACACCTCTCTTTCTTTGTTGCAAGTCTCACTATGCACCGTAATCCGGTGCGAGGACAATGCTTGGTTGGTAGTTTGACTGGGGCGGTTTCCTGCTAAAAGGTAACGCAGGAGTTCTAAGGTACCCTTAGCACCGATGGAAATGGTGCTGTAAGCGTAAAGGTATATGGGTGCTTGACTGCAAGACTTACAAGTCGAGCAGGTGCGAAAGCAGGACTTAGTGATCCTCCGTAGCCATTTGGGTGGCTCGGAGCTTATCGGATAAAAGTTACCCCGGGGATAACAGGCTGATCCTACCCGAGCGTTCATAGCGGCGGTGGGGTTTGGCACCTCGATGTCGACTCGTCACGTCCTGGGGCTGAAGTAGGTCCCAAGGGTCCGGCTGTCCGCCGGTTAAAGTGGCGCGTTAGTTGGGTTCAGAACGTCGTGAGACAGTTCGGTCTCTCTCCACTCCATGCGTAGTAAATCTGAGACAAGTTGTCCCTAGTACGAGAGGACCGGGATGAACGAACCTCTAGTGTTCCAGTTGTACCACCAGGTGCATCGCTGGGTAGCTACGTTCGGTCGGGATAAGTGCTGAAAGCATCTAAGCACGAAGCTCATGTCAAGATTAGATTTATTCTCAAGTTTACTTGAGAGACACCTCCTAGGAGATTACTAGGTTGATAGGTCGCACGTGTAAGCACAGTAATGTGTTCAGCTAAGCGATACTAATGTGTGTTACATCTTTTATGATTTTATGAGGAGCTAAAGACATTTTATTCAATTTTTAGAGTTTAATACTCTATGAACTTTTACAATTTATTGGTTTTATCTCGGTGATGATACCGGTATGGTCCCACCTCTTTCCATTCCGAACAGAGAAGTTAAACATGCCAGGGCCGAAAATATTTAAGCAAGTCTTTGAGAAGATAGGTCGTCGCCGGGATAAAGCCAATAAATTAAATTCCCTTGAAAATTCAAACAAAATCATTGTTTATTCATTTCAAATTTATTATAATCTCCATTAGTATTTAAGCCTTAAAAACCCTATAAATACAAGTATTTAGTTACATGCCCTTATAAATTTATGAAATCTTATCAAATTTCAAACACAAACTCTCTAATGGATGAGCTCTTAAAATCAAATCCTTTAGTGATCAAAAAGCTAGTTGCTGGAGACTTAGTCTCAGGTAATGTAGTTGAAGTATCAAAAGACCAAATTTTGGTCGACATTGGCTCTAAATCAGAAGGAATTATCCCAAAAGAAGAATTCACTGAAGACATGGTTTTAGAAAAAACCTTAAAAATAGGCGATTCTATCGTTTGTTTAGTAATTCAAGCTGAAGATAGACAAGGTTACGCAACACTTTCTCTTAAAAAAGCTGAGAAAGAAAAGACTTGGAAGGATTTAGAAAATGCTTTCAGAGATACTTCTGTAATTGAAGCTACAGTTTTAGAGTATAACAAAGGCGGGCTACTTGTTGATATCAACGGTTTAAGAGGTTTTATTCCTCTTTCTCACTTAAACAGATCTCATTTTACTGATGAAATCACTGATTTCTCAGGAGGTTCTGAAACTGAACTTAAGAACGCTCTAAAAGTTTTATCCGGTAAAAAATTAACTGTAAAAGTTATTGAAATCGATAAAGCCAAAAATAGATTAGTTCTATCAGAAAAAGACGCTTCTTCAGAGTACTCAGAAGAAGAAAAAGAAAAGAAATTAAAGAGCGTGAAATCTGGCGATATTCTTGAAGGAATCGTTACTGGAATCATGCAATTTGGAATCTTTGTTGATCTTGACGGTCTTGAAGGTTTAGTACATATTTCTGAAATTGCTTGGGAAAAAGTTTCTAACCCTGGAGATTACTTCAGTGTTGGTTCTCCAATAAAAGTTTTAGTTTTAGGAATTGACGATAACTCTAAAAAATTAGCTCTTTCTGTTAAAAGACTTTCCAATAATCCATGGGAAGGTGTTGAAGAAAGATATAAAGTCGGACAAGTTGTTAAGGGTAAAGTTTCAAAAGCAGTCCCATTCGGTGCTTTTGTAACCTTAGAACAAGGTCTTGAAGGTTTGATTCACATTTCTGAAATGAAAGATAAACTTAATGTAGGTGACGAAGTTGAAGCTGTTGTCACAAATGTTGAAGGTGGAAACCAAAAACTTGCATTAAGTACTAAGCAGTTAAACAAAGAACAAGAATAAGTGTTAATACTTGATAAATTAACTGAAAAAGCTAAAGACGTATTGCTGGAGTTGTCTAAAAACAACTCCAGCTCTAAAGATGCTAAAGCCGTTTTAGAGGTAATTAAAAACTCCTCTGGAATTGGTAAAGCTCTAATTCAAAATCTTCCAAAATTAAAAATAAAATTAGATATGGATATTGATTTGAACACTTTAGTTCAAGAAGCTTTTTATCAATCTTACAAATTAAAAACCAATTATGTTGGAACTGAACACTTACTTCTTGCTCTTTTAAAGCTTTCAGGAGCTTCTGATTTAAATCCGCTTATTAAAGAATTAGGAAAACTAAATTCTTTTCCAAACTTTGTTAAAAGTGTTGAATCTCAAAAAAGAACCCCAGTACTCGACGCATTTGGAATTAATTTAAATAAAAAATTTATTAATATACAAGATAAATTTATTGCAAGAGAAGAAGTAGATGTTTTGATTTCAATCTTACTTCAAAAAGATAATTTCTCTCCTTTAATTGTTGGAGATTTAGGGGTTGGAAAAAGAAGTTTAGTAGACGTTTTTGTTCGAAGACTGGTAGAAAATGAAGTACCTTCAATGCTTTTGGACACAACTGTTATTGAGTTTGATATTGTTGGTTTTATTTCAAGTTTCTCAAATAAAGAAGGTTTGGAGTATGGAATTTCTTCATTAACTGAAGAATTAGAATCATTTGATAAAGTAATTTTATATTTCAAAAACTTTCAAGCTATTTTTGTCCCAACTCAAGGAGGTCTTACTGTACCTTTGGCGTTTGCGATGATCCATGACCAACTAAAAGAATACGGAGTAAAAATAATTACAGTTATGAATACTCCAATTTACGAAAAAGTTGTTGCTGAAAATGAACACGTTTTAGACGGCTTTTCAACTTTGTCTTTAGAAGAACCAGAAGATGATATTGTTAAAAAAATTGTGAAAGAAAAATTAAAAGAATTAAAAGAATTTCACAATATCAAAGTTGAAGAAGATGTTTGGGAGTATGCTCTAGGAAAAGCTAAAGAAATTAAAAACGAAAAATTTCCTAAAAAAGTTGTAGATTTACTTGATCAATCATTTACTAAAATTTTACTTAAAAACTCTAAGGTTCCGGCTAAATATAAAAATTTAATAAAAAAGAAAAATCTAGTCTGGGAAGAATTTAACGCTCTTATTGAAGAATCAAATTTCAACGAGGCTTTAAAATTAAAAACCAAATTTGATAAATTAAATTTAAAGTTAGACGAAGCTTACAGAGAATTTAATTCTGCAAAAAATTTAACTTTAACCACCGAAGAAATCGACGATGTTTTAGAAGAAATGGGAAACATAAGAATCGGTGCGAAAAATCAAGATTTTTCGCACCTCTCTAAATTGTCTGAAACCCTTAAAAAATTGATAATTGGGCAAGATATGGCTGTTGAAAATGTTGTAAAAGCTTTGATTAAATCTCGTCTTGGGCTTAGAAATTCAAAAAGACCATTAGGTAATTTTTTATTTTTAGGACCGACCGGAGTTGGAAAAACTGAATTTGCTAAAGCATTAGCATCCGAATTTTATGGAAGTAACTCTCTTATCAGGCTTGATATGTCCGACTTCGCAGAAAAACATAATGTTGCAAGACTAGTTGGCGCCCCTCCAGGGTATATAGGATACGGTGAGGGCGGCGAACTTACTGAAAAAATTGAAAAAAATCCTTCATCAGTAGTTTTGTTTGATGAGATAGAAAAAGCTCATCCGGATGTTTTAAATATCCTACTTCAAATTATGGAAGAAGGTGAACTTACTGATGCCAAAGGAATAACTTATGATTTTTCAAAAGCTGTCATAATTCTTACATCAAATTTAGGAACAGAATTTTTCCATAAAAACCAAATTGGATTAACTAGAGATGAAATTTCAAAAGATTTATCTCAAACAAAATTATTAGATAATTTGAAAAAAGTTATGAGACCAGAACTTATTAATAGATTTGATGAAGTTGTTATTTTCCACCAACTTGAAAAGTCGGCGGTTGAGCAAATATTAGAAAAACAAATTAACGAATTAATCGGAATTTTAAGAAAACAAAAAATTGATTTATATTTTGGCAAAGGTGTTTCCGAGCATTTAATTGAAAAAGGTTATTCTAAAGAATTTGGTGTCAGAGCTCTAAAAAGAATTATAGAAAAAGAATTAGTCAATAAAATTGCTGATGTACTACTTGAAAACCCAAAGAGACCTCTACACTTAAAAGCAAATATTAAAGAAGAACAAATTGAGATAACTTTAAAAAACAATGGCTAAATCAAAAACAGTCTATATCTGCCAAAATTGTACTTACCAAAGCCCTAGGTGGATGGGTCAATGCCCAGAATGTTCTAATTGGAATACTTTTATAGAAGAAGTAATCTCAAAAACTGTTGTAAGTTCAACCAAATCTTACTCTAATGTTTCAGTCAAGATGATTCGTCTTTCTGAAGTAACTTATGAAGAATCCAAAAGATTTTCTTCTGGTTTTTCAGAATTTGATAGAGTTTTAGGAGGTGGGTTTGTTGCAGGACAGGTTATTTTAATGGCAGGGGAACCAGGAATTGGTAAATCTACAATTCTTACTCAAATCTGCCGCAATCTTTCTGATTCAAAAATTTTATATGTTTGCGGCGAGGAAAATCCAGAACAAATAAAACTTAGAGCCGAAAGACTTGGGGTAAATACCCACAATTTATTCATGCTCACCGAAACTGATGTGGATCAAATTATTGCGGGGGTTGAGCAAAATCCTGATACCAAACTTTTAATTATTGACTCAATGCAAACTGTGACTTCAAATGAATTTATGGGAATTGCCGGAAGTGTAGGGCAGGTACGAGGTTGTATTCAAAAGGTTGCTGAGGTTGTTAAAAGATTAAATATCGCAACAATTGTTATTGGTCATGTAACTAAAGAAGGAACAGTAGCCGGTCCTAAAGTTTTGGAACACCTAGTGGACACTGTTTTGTATCTAGAAGGTGATCATAATCATTTATTTAGAATTTTAAAAACTATTAAAAATAGATTTGGGCCTGTTTCGGAAATTGGTCTTTTTGAAATGGGAGAAGGGGGCTTGAAAGAAGTTTTGAATCCTTCTGAAATGTTTTTATCTGAAAGATCAAAGCTTTCTATTGGAAGTTGTGTTTCTGTTGTGATGGAAGGATTTAGACCATTGATGTTTGAAATTCAAGTTTTAACCACGAAAACAATGTTTGGGTACCCAATGAGAAAAGCAAGTGGTTTTAATGTAAATAGGTTACAACTTTTAATTGCGGTTCTTGAGAAAAAATGTAAATTAGACTTATCCCAACAAGATGTTTTTGTTAATGTTGCTGGTGGTTTTAAGGTAGCTGAATATGGAGTTGATCTTGCTGTATGTTTAGCGATTGTTTCATCTTTAAATAACAAATCAATTTCTTCAGATTTGTGCGCTTTTGGAGAGGTTGGGCTCCTTGGAGAAATTAGAAAAGTTTCCCAAATGGAAAAGCGGATTTCTGAAGCTAAAAAACTGGGTTTTAAAAAAATTGTGACTCCAAATGATTATAAAAATATTTCTGATGCTGTGAACGAATTGTTCCCTAAAAGCAAATCTTAGCTAAAAAGTTGCACTTGTAAATATTATAGGGTAAAATACCTCTGCCTTCAAATTGAAGGTCTAAGGGAGATTAAATTGAAATATCTAGTAATAGTATTTTTATTTGTTTTATCGTCATGTAGCTCTAAAACCGCTGCATTACCAACTAAAACGGCAGAGATGCCTACGGCAACAGCTGTTCCAGTTTCTACACAAGTTCCAGTTCAAGACGATAACTTTCTTCTAATTTTGAATGAAGGTACCTTTATTTCAAATTTTGATTTCGTTATCAACGAGCTTTTAGCTCGCGATCCTGAGCTTGGTAATGTCCTTTTAGGTTGTGACATTGCGGTTAGTTTTTCTCCTACTGCTGAGGATGTTTCTATTGTTAGACCTTCCTTAAATGGTAAGAGTGACTGCGCGGTTACCCTGATTCGTCAGGTTGATTATTCTACTTCAGATAGTATTTGGGGTGACTACAACCCAAATCAGCCCAACGGTCGTTCGTTGGTTGCAGCTGTAATTCCTCTTGGGGAATCGGAGTTTCCCTTGATGGTAATTCCCGAAAATACCTTTGATGCCGAGTATTTTATTCGCGTCATAGGGCATGAAGCATTTCATATGCTTCGGTTTCTAAGGGATCAGAATTGCCCAGCCACGGCTGAAAAAAGCTGTGAAATTAATGAGGAAGTACTTGCTTTTCAACGTCAGTTTGAATTGCTAGAGGCATACCTTATTAAAACCGGGCAAATGGAATCCTACCAGGAAAAAGGTTTAACATTTTTGCCTGGAACCAGCGATATCAACAAAGATGCTGTGAGGCATGAATTTAGTCTTTATTTTCTGAATAAAGACGGTTTGCTTTATGACTATCTTTTTGATATGAACTATGGTGAGGGATTCAAATGAACTCCTTCGATGAAGAGCTCAACAAAATGGGATGCATGCTTCCCATTTGGGTATTCTTCGGAACAATTTTGTTTCTAATCGGAGTTTTCCTGTTAACAAAATTGTTAGTTTGGATTTTTTAGGCTGGGGCGGGAAGCGAGTATTTCAACTCACTTCCCGCCCTTTTTCTTTATGCTTGTAATTTTATACTTTATAGGTTAATATACTTCCGCCTTCAGAAAGAAGGTATTAAAAAAATAGGAGGAAGGGAAGGTAATGAAGAAATTCATCCTAATGATTTGTTTGGTTTTCTGGATAACGGCGTGTGGAAACTCCGTCGCACAAGACTTACAGACTGTAAATAGACTTGTTTCTCTGAATGAAGAGAATTTCTCTTCAGAAGTAAGTAACTTGGTTACAGAAGTAACCAAATATAATTCTGAAATAGGAGATTTTCTTTCTCAATGTGACGTTGGGGTCACTCGAGATGTGGGGTTTGATCTACTTCAAGAAAAAAAGATTCCGAATTGTTTGATTATTTTTGTTCCGAATTCCTTAACGCATAAAGAAATGCTGAAAGAATTCGCGCCACCAGGAGATCCAGACGATCTATTTACAGTTGCTATGGTAAAAGATGTTGTCGGAAGCGACTATCCTTTAATCTTTATTGGGGAGAAGGAATTTGACTTCTTTTACTTAACGCGCGTGTTAGCTCATGAAGGCTTTCATGCGATTAATGTAAAGAATAAAACAGAGTGTCTTTACTCTCCAGTATGCGAAGAAGCTAATGCTTATCGCATTCAGTTTGAGATTCTGAAGAATCAATACCCAAATTATTCGGGTATTGATTCTGTAGTTCTACCTGGCACGGGAGTTATAAATTACCGTGCATTGGAAATGGAGCTATTTCTCTACGATTCGTTCTTAAAAGAAAATCTTGAAAAAGAGCTTCTTTTAATGGGGTATGGTTTCGGAGAGTAGCTTCGGGGCTGGGGTTAGCAAAGCTAACCCCAGCCTTCTTTTTTTATAACTATCATTTGCAAAATTAAATATTATAGGGTAGAATACTTCTGCCTCAAATCGGGGTAAAAAGGAGAAAGAAATTGAGTAAGAATATTATTTCGTTTCTAGTTCTGGTGGTTTTTTGTATTTCGTGTGGGAATAATTCTGGAAATCAGACTAAGGTTGAAAAACCTATTCCTACAATTACAAAAGAATCGATAGATTTTGGGCCTGTTGGTCCCGATCAAGACCGGGTTGATTATGCTCAAAGCATTATCAAACGGGCTGATTCTCTCATCGCTGAGCTTGATGTTCCTGAACTAAATATTTTCAGCGAATATCTTAACAGGTGCTCTATCTGGAAGCCGGAAGGTGAGGGCGGTGCGAATATCAGTCCGATTTCTGATGAAGCTTGCCGCTTGGTTGTCTGGAAGGAAGGGGATAAAAGCCCTTACCTTCAAGATATGATGAGCGAGGATTTGAAATCTGCTCATTTTGCGTTTTATGATCATCTAAACGAGATGATTGTAATTCGTATGCTTCCAAATAATCCTGAAAATAAACTTTCATTGGATTTTTTGGCAATTGTTTTGGTGCACGAAGCAGTTCATGCACTCTTTGATGATAAAGAGTGCTTTACTCTAGAGTGTCGTGCTAGCAACGAAGCTTACGCGTATCAGGTAGAGTTTCTTCTTTTGGATATTCTTGGCAACAAGAAAAATCCAGGATATGGCCCAACTCTTCAGAAGGCTGCCGAAACAATGGCACCAGCTTATGAAGCAACCGGAAAAGTAGTCTTTCCAAATTATGAGAAAGATTCAAAAAACATGAAGATGTATTTTGAATCAGATTCTGATTTGCAAGACCAACTCTGGCTTTCTGTTTTTTGGCTTAGAAGTTATTGGCAGATGTATATCTATCTTCGTGAGGATATGCCGTCAGCTGATATTTCTTTCCAAGCATTTCTTAAAGAGATGTACGGAAGTGGAAGTATGAAGTAATTTCTATTTTGTGCGGCTGGGGTTAGCTTTGCTAACCCCAGCCTTCTTTTTTATAATAACCATTTGCAAAATTAAATATTATAGGATATAATTTCCAAGCCGTGATATTCTCGGTATAAAAGGAGACATCGTGAAGAAAATTATTTTTCTTATTATGGTAATTTTCTTGATTTCATGTGGGGCAAACAGCTCCGTGATTGAGAAAGTTAGTTACCGTATTGAGTTGCAGGATGATTTTACTCCAACCGGGGAATTGGTTGAAGTTCGTACCAAGTACGATATCAACAACCTTCCTTCACAACTTCCGTTCCCAGTCTATTCTATGCTGGGTGGAACTGGTTTGGATAGTTTTTTGAAGGAATGCGATGGTATGGGCCGGATTGAAGATGGGCAGATTTATCTGTTCAATAAAATTCAAGACTGCTATATTGTCCAAGTTCCCATGCAAGAACTTAATTCTCCTTATGGGGCAAATTTGAACATCTCGCGACCAGTTCTTGAACTGTCAGGAGAATTTCTCCCTGGTAAACGTATCATTTTGGTGAATGCGTCATTTTCACCTGAAATGCAGGGGTTACTCCTTGCTGAGTTCTTTTCGCACCGTAGCGATTCGTTCTACTACGCTCTTCCAGGTATTGTTCGTGCAATGTCTGAGATGGAGTTTAAGAGTGGTCGCTTGTGGATGAATCGAACTCTCCAAGAGGGGTTCAATCATTATTCTTACATTTCAGCTAGCGGAAAAGAACTAGTGGATGATTGGAATTTGATTGAGCTGGGGGGAATTTATGGAAGTGTTTTTGGTGATACCCCACGGGGTGAGGCCGAAGCATTCCATCGAGGCCGGTTCCTTGAATTCTATACTTTAAGTGAGCTTTGCAAAGATAAATTGCTTTGCGATTTTGACGAAAAGATCTTAGATTTAAAGGATTTTTAGACCCTGGGTCCCATGAAAGCGACAGCTTTCATGGGACCTTTTTTGTTATTATCTATTTTTATGTATTTTAGAAAAATTCGATTTAAAAGAGTGGCTTAATAGGCAGGAAAAACTCTCCACATGATTCGTCAATTGCGATAACCGCAGAGAGTTTTCTAAAATTAAACCCTCGATTGCTCGAGAATAAAATAGTGCTTCAGGACAGGTGAAGCTACAGGTATTAAACTACATCTACAAAAGTTATCCAGCAAAGGCTGTTTGGGTATTTAAAGTTTTAGGTTGAAATTTCTACTAAAACTAGAAAATATCTTAATTTTGATTGTGATTTTTATTTTAAAAGTTCTTGTAATTTTTCAAATTTAACCTATAATCTAAAGGTTCGCATATTTGGAGAAGAGTAATATGAACAAAGCACTAGGGCTGGTACTTGGGGTTTTGGTGGTCTTATTCGTTTGGATGAACTGGCCGGCTTCGGCACAGAGCACTAAGGCAACTTTGGCGGCAGAGGTACCAACTTCTACCGTTGTTGCTGAAGCTGTTCCTACTATTGCAGCAACTGTTGTTGCCAGCAACATTGCTGTAGACGAGCAAGGCAACTTGCTTTATCTTAACAGCGAGTGGGAGTCAGTTCGGCAGGATCCTAAAACCGCGACCGGCACTGTAATGGTGCCTGCAAATCGCGTGGTTTGGGGTGATCGCTTGGTCTTCAAGGATTGTGAGGGCAAAGAACATGATTTGAAAATGCCATCGATCATGGCTTTGCCATGTGAGGTTGAGGTAACTGTAACCTGGGGAGCGTATGCTCTGGAACCAGAAGTTACTGTTGATCTCGCAAAGCCCTATCTCGATAATAAATATCGAAAAAAGGTGGGCTTCCCCAAAGATGGATTTGTTGTTTTCCCCAAGGATGGGGCGGAAAAATCAGCGCCGTAAAAGCTGTTTAAATATGGGCAAGTGCGAATTTCGCACTTGCCCTCTTTTTTTATAATAATCATATTTAACAAAATACCCTATAGAGTTGACAATTTAAGCTTTTGAGAGTACAATTCAACCTGGATTTTTAATCACAAAGGAGAAAGTGATGACAAAGACACGCCTTAAGGGCACTCTTGTAAACTCCGCTGGCACTTCTACCAGCCCACTTCCAGCCTCGGACCCAGCGACTACTGCGCCTGCGGTTACTTCCGCTGTTCCGACTTCTGCTGTTACTCCCGCGGCTCCAAAGCCGCGTGTGACTGCTTCTGCTCTCATCGAGCAGGACATCGAGGAAACTTTCATTTCTTACCGGGCCAAGCTTCAAAAGCTTGACTCGATTGAGGAAGAAATCGCCTCGTTGGAAGGTGAGTTGGATGACCTCAAAGATCGCTACCCACGGCAATACCGTGAGGTCAGTGATCGCTTGGGGATTGACCTTGAAGCTCCTGAAAAGGAGTCGAAGGTTCCATTGCCGAAGCTGTCGGAATTGCAGCTGGGTCAAACGGCTATTTTGGCCGCTTTGATTGGTCTTGTGGTTTTGGGGATCCTCTGGACTTGGTGGAATAATCCAGGTCAGGGGGCCCTGCCTCCAGCAACTACCGTTGCGCAGGTTGAGGGAAACCTCACTGGCTTTCAGCCGCTTGCGACAGCAACTTCTGAAAGCGTTGGGATGATTATCATCCCAACGCCGTCGGTTGTTGCAGAAGCGACTGCTACTATTGAAGAAACTGCTGTTCCAACAGCCGTTCCTCCAACCGCCAAGCCGAAGCCTCCCACGGCGGTTCCGCCGACTGCTGTTCCGACTGCTGTTCCGCCCACGGCGGTACCAGCTCCCGAGTTTTGGGACTCCAACGCAATTGGGGTTTTTCAGATTAAGGAGTTTGGCGGCGTCTGTTCTGGTGACAAGGTCGCTGGAGTTGACGGTCCTGTGACCATTGCCTTCCCAGCTAACTACGGCAACGTAGAAGTAGTTTGGGGACGTTGTGTCGTTAACGGCGGAAACGCCGAGCAGATTGCAGCACAAGACAGTGCCGCTTGGGGAAAGAATTTTGTGGTGCGTAATGCACCTTAAGTTCTTCCAACACCCCTACATTTTGCCTAAAAGCAAGGTGTAGGGGTTTTCTTTTGCCCAAAATATCCATAAATTTTTAAATCTAGGATAAAATAAATTAATGTTTGATTCTGCCAAAAAAATCAAAAACATTATTTTAATTTCTCTGTTAACCACCATCTCTTTAGGTTTTTGTTTTCAAAATTATTCA
>Ga0315906_10007304_pt1 | contig 13459 bp, 13 predicted proteins | sample LakEriMetagenome_4_FD_203526 | JGI IMG/M metagenome (GOLD analysis project Ga0315906, IMG submission 203526) | Freshwater fungal communities from buoy surface, Lake Erie, Ohio, United States - Buoy 2 MA122 | ecosystem: Environmental > Aquatic > Freshwater > Lake > Lake biofilm | place: USA...
TGGCAAAACACCTGTAAAGCTCGCCCCAAATCCCCCACCGCAGTCTCGCTATAATTTGCGGCTCGGCGCTTTAGCTCAGTCGCAAGAACGAGTTAATAATAATTACATTAACGGTGTTTTACTACCGTTCCGTTAAACCTTATTAACTTGTTCCATTGCAATCAAGCCTCAAGTTGAACAGTTTCTTGTGTTCTATAAACCAACTTGTTTTGAAATTATTTTGTAGATTTTCTGCCTATTTTTTGTAACGGCAAACTTGTCCTTTTAACGGACATCTGATGAGATTGAAACGGCATTGATGCTGCCGCAATTTTGCTCATTCAGACTGTGCTAAGTTGCCCTATTAGGTGTTCAACAATATTCTGTCTGAATGCTTGTTTTCACAGATATTGACGCAGTAAACGATGACTTTTTCAATCACAAGCGACACCGCACAAGTGCGATATCTGAATCAGTTGCATCAATTGCCAACTACCCCACAAAACTTCGCATCTATATGACGAATGCATCACCGTTTTGGCAGGTTCGTTGCTTCATAAAAGGCAGAACCTATACAAAGAGTCTGAGAACAACTTCACGCCGTATTGCTGTGCGTGGCGCCAAAGACTTCTTTCACAGAACAGTTGCTGATATCTACGGCAGCACCATCGTTGAGCGTGAAGACAAAGAACTGTTGTTCAAAGACTTCGTTCAACCAACACTAGCTATTGAGCAAGCTAGAGCAAGTCGCGGTGAACTGAGCAAGTTAGGGCTTACGATTCTTCAAAATAGGCTTCACAAGACAGTACTGCCACACTTCAGTGAAATGCCTGTTTCAAAGATCGGTTACAACGAAATAGCTGACTTCATACACAAGTTGAGCAATCAGAACAGCTCCCCTACAACGATTCAGCAATATCTTGTTGCAACACGAAAAGTTCTGAGTCATGCCTATGCAAACAACCTGATAAAGCATGTTCCCAAATTCCCAAGCGTGAAGATACACAGTCAAGCTAGGGGCAGCTTTACATTGCTTGAGTACAAGACGCTTGTCAGAACTTCAAAGCAACAAATCGGGAATCACATTGATGCTCTGACAAAGACTCAGAAAAAGCGCGGCAGATTTGCCGTCACTGATTACACGCTTGTAACGAATGAACTTCAATGGGTAATTCGTTTCATGGTCAATTCATTCATCAGACCAACAGACTTGAAGAACCTGCAGCATCAGCATGTGACTGTAGTTCGGGGGCAGCATACATATCTGAGACTGAATCTGCCTGAATCAAAGAAGCATGACAAACCTATCGTGACATTGCAGGGCGCTGTCTTTGTCTACGAGAAATTACTTGAACACCATAAGAAGCGCAATCAAGCTGAACCTACAGATTACTTGTTCATGCCAACACTCAGAGACAGAACGCATTTGTTGCTCTATTTGGGTTGGCAGTTCATGTATGTTCAGAAGCTAGCAAAGATTGAGAAGAACGCATCAAACGGGATGAACCGTACGCTTTACAGCTTGCGACACACAGCAATCACATTCAGATTGTTGTATGGTGGGAATATCGACTTGCTAACGCTTGCTCGTAACGCAAGAACTTCAGTTGAAATGGTTGAGAAGTTCTACTCGTCAAATCTCAGTTCTGAAATGAACATTGATTTATTGCAGGGTAAGCGCAAGAAGACGTAGAACGAGTTTTTTTTGGCTACGACTACTCAGGGGTAGCTTCCAGCTGAAAGTCGCTCAAATCCAGTTTTGACAAGCTTTAGAATAATTACGTGAGCAGACTTTCATCCGATAAATACTTAGGGAGCATTTCATGCACGAAGCTGACGATAGCAATTACCATTCATTAACAATCGGATTTATTCCAATTAAGAATAAAAATGAAATTATTGCTGTTGGCGATGCTAGCGGGAGTGGAACTAAAGAGGTTTTCTTTGAGATCTTTGGTGACCATGCTCAAGGTGAAAAGAGTTTCAAATTAAACATAGGTAGAAGCAATATTTTCAATGCGTCATCGAAATTTTGGCGCGATGTAGCAGCAAGTGCCGAAGATCAATTAACTAAAGGAAAATTTAAGCTAAATCCAAAAGATTTGGCTTATTGCTTTTTATTCCCCCAAGATGAAACTTTTAGCAATGACGATATTTGGCATGTAGCTTCGCCCGATGATGGCGGCGAATTTCACAATAACGAGGGAGAGCACAGCGGGAAGTACTACGTCAGATATCAGTTTGTTGCAGATCATGAGTACCTTGATGAAAATGTGTTTGTGATTCAAAATGATCAGTGACGGGATCAAGTCCTTTAAAAGGACAAACACAGAACCAAAAAAGATTCTCAAGTTTTATTTTTAACTAAATTCCTTATTACTGCTTTTTTGTCACGTATCAATACACTTCTTGATTGAAGACGTTTGGCAATCAATCGATAGTCATAGCCACTTGATTGAACTGGGCGATCAGTTGGAAAGAGACCTCTTGCTGCATTCTCTGCAATCGCTTCGTATTTGGATAAGTACCTAGAAGTGATTTTGCTCATAATGATTCGGTCATCTTTTTCTATGAAGGTCTTGCTTTTCTTGGGTGCATTGGGATCTAAGACAGTTGAGTAGCTGTCACTCAATTCAGCCTTTGCCCCTAACCTCCATAATTCCCAATCAGGTTTGGCTGCTTTCAACCACAGTAGCCTAAGTCCTTTGAACAACACATTAGCTCTCAATCGCTTACTTACCAATTTAAGTTGTGGCTTTTTATCAGTATCAGTTGCAACACTGCTATTTTCAGCAATCAACATCGAGATTTGCTTAACCAACTCAGAGCGTTTTAAGGTTAGTGGAACAGACAACAGGATTGATGCAGTCAGCCCTTCTTCATTACGTTCATTATTGAGAAAGTTTGTAATGGGTGATGCGATCTCACCTAATCCCACAGATTTACCAGCATGCAGCAAGCCAATGGAATGCACTCGTGGCTTCTTATAAGGATTCCCGAATACTTGCAGTCCGCGCTTAAGCCACCAAGAGCGAAAGAAATCAGTACTTACATCCCCAATCAGGTCATAAGTCTTTAGGACTTGATCAAAGTCTCTAGGAAGGGATGAGATTTCCCTTTGACTTAAACCACGTGTTCGCTGCTTACGAGCCAATTCATAGCTGGGACTGAGCCGCAGAAACTCAAACATCAACTGGAAACCAGCTGTTGGTGCTACATGCCAGTCTTTCTTACTGAAATCACTGCCTCTAAGTACCCATGGGAGCTGTCTTTTATCCATTTTTTATCAACAAATAAGAACGTGTTTTTATTATAAGACGTATTAACTTGTTGAAAGAAATATAGTCATCTCATCAACAAAACGAAAGCAATTCAGCCCAAGTTTGATGTTGATGACCCGCTGGAAGAGCTACACATTCAAAAGCTCTGACGGCAAAGAAAAAAGGTACGAAGCATGTCAAACGTTATCAACAACACAGCAGCAACAAACAACTCTGCTAACACAACCACTTCAACTTCAAGCTCAAAACTTGACTTATCCATTGCTACTGCAATGCGTGAGCGAATTGAAGATTTGGCTATTCAGCGTGAGGGCTGGGAAAACACGCTGCTTGCGCGGTCAAACCAAGCTCTTTACAGCATCTTCAAAGAATGTCTGTCGCTTTATCGTGATCTGACTGAGGGTGAGAATTTGAAAGAGAAGAAGATCGGCTTTAGAGATCACATCAATACCAAAGGCTATAAGTTCAAAGAGTCCTCACCACTAAGTCTCAAAGTGATTCGCTGTATCTTTGGTGATAAAGACCGCCGTCGTCTTTCAACTTATCACACAGTATTGCGTGTAGCAATTGCAGATTCATGGTCTCTTGAAGAAGTTGCTGCAAAGATCACTGAGCGTGGTGGTGTTCAAGAGATATCAGTTCGTAAAGCAAACGCAATGTCACAAAAAGACAAAGCTATGGCAGCACAAGCAGCTTTACTTGATCAGTCTGTTGCAACTATCGATAGTCAGCAGTTGAAAAATAGTCGAAACAGCGAACAAAACGAGCAGCAAGCTGTTGCTGTTGTCACGCAGCATCAAGACGGTACTTATAGCGTTCACTGCATTGTGCATAGCAACACTGCTGTTAATGCTGCTCTTGCTGCGTACTTCAACGCTAACAAGTCTGATCTTCAAAAAGTAACAGCGCAACAGCAAGCACTATTAGAAGCTGAGTTGCGATCGAACTTGATCAATTCAGCAACAGCACCTGCAAATGATGCCATTGCAGAAATCGCTGCGTAATTTCAATTGGGGCGCACAAGTTGCGCCCCATCCAAAACATCTCAAAGGAAAAAACATGTTTAATGAAAAAGAATTTCTCCCTAAAACTCTTGATGAGTGCGTGATCAGTGATGTCCTTTCAAAGGACATCTTGAAGCAGATACTGGATGGCAAATTACCATTTCCAGCCTTTGGCAAGTGCGGCATCTTGCTGCACGGAGACTATGGAACTGGTAAGACCACAACTGCCTGCCTTTTACCAGAACTGATTGAGAGCAGTAGAGGTGGCGTGACGGCTAATTACGAGTTCTACCAATGCGCTCAAGGAATGAATGGCGTTAGCTTGATTCATAACATCACCAACAGAACTTCATTAGTAAGTTTCAACCTTAGCGGTTTGCACTACTCAGTTCTTGATGAAGTTGACAACTTGACTGATGCTGCTCAGGCATCGCTCAAAGCAATCATGGACAGTAAGCATGGCATTTTCATATTGACGACCAATGACATTACTAAAGTTGATAAGGGGGTCAAAGATAGATGTCACGTGATTCATATGCTGGTAGCTCATTCTCAGCATTGGCTACCTTTGGTCAAGCGCTTGATTGGATCTACTGGTATGGAATGCCCTCCTGATTCATATCTTTTGCCGATCATCACTTCATGCAAAGGTTCTGGACGTGAGATTTTGACTGCTGGAATGCAAATCGCAAAACAATTAAAAACACAGGGGATTACAAATGATTAAGTACATTTGGGCTTGGTCGGACACTGAAGATGTTTACTTAAACTCTTCTGACTCAATAATTGAAATTCTTCTTGATGTACTGGAGCATGAATTTGAAGAAGTAGAAATTAATACTATCCAAAATACATTTGCAATCAAGGTTAGTGGGGGGTGCTTTGATGAAGATTCCACTGAATTTTCAATTGAGAACAACACGCACGCTGTCGCAGAATTTTTGAATCAAATTTCAACTTTTGGTGATCGGTACAACAGGTTCGAGATTAAAAAGTTAGAAATTAAACTTGCAATAGATATTCAATAATTTAAGTCTCCGAAAGGGGACTTTTTTTTGCTCATCAACTCAACTGCATTACGCATCATGGTGGGTGAGACTTCTACATAGCGCATAGTTGTTTGCAGGTTGCGATGACCTAGTAAATTTTGAAGCACTTTGGGATTTGTACCAGCTTCAGCAATCTTGGTAGCAAAGAACCTGCGCCCTGAATGTGATGAACAACCGGACAGTCCTGCATTCTTGTAGAGATAGTGAAAAAGTTGAGCAAGAGTATTCGGACTAAACCCAGCACTCGGATGACGCTGACTGTAGAACAATGCTCTTGATGTGTCAGTCATTGAGACCGCTTTCAAATCCTTCAATCTGAATCGAATAGACAAGTAGCTGTGAAGCTCCTCCTGCAATTTTTGTGGAATGAGCACAGTACGACCCCTATCCCCTTTTGTCTTGTCAGCACACAGATAGACTTCATCTTTGATAGTTCCATCTTCATTCAAAACATCAGCGATTGTGAGATGTGAGATCTCCCCTACACGCAACCCCGCAAGATGACTGGCGTACAAAATTGCTTTGTTTCTTGATGCATGTCGATGACTTGAGATGTAGATAAGAACTTTGCGGTACTCGCGGCTTGTGAGAATTCTGGCTTGACTCATGTGAAACTCCTGTTTATATAACTATTTATGAACTAAACGATATAGCCTTAGTTAAGAAATTCCTAGCCTTTGAGTCCCAATATTTTTCCTGTGACAAATCAAGTGGTTAGCGCATTCCATAATGAAATGTATCTTTTCATACATAAGTGCTTAAGAAATGAGCAATAGATCTTGTCCTTTTAAAGGACATAAAAAAGTATTGCCTTTGATAATCAACTCTATTCACTGAGACTAATCAATAGGAAATCAATACATTTTTTTTATTTGAATATTTATTGGGAATGATTTTTCTGTCTTGAAGAGTGAACCTTCAGTTCACTCAGTGCTTTCGCAATGCTCAATCGCTATCGCTCATTCGCATTTGCTCAGCCCTATTTCTGTCAAGAATTTATTTGAAATATTTGATTGGTCTTATGGACTTCTTCTCTCATCTCTGTACTTGAGCCACATTCACCCTTAAGCAAGGGGTGAATGAGGTTTCCCTGTCCGTCGCCGCAAGACTGTATTCAATGGATCACGTACTACTTACTTTTTATCGCTACGAATAAAATTCTTCATAGCATTTGATACGCTTATTTTTTATCATTCAGCAATGACCTGCTCTCGGCTCTGTACCGCACCGTTCCACTACTATTTTTAAGACTTCTTCTAAGGTGAATTTGAAGTCATGGCAGACCTGTTCTAGATTGCTGTTTTTCATCTAGATTTCTAGATGACCCCTATACGATGCGAAATCATTTATTGCTCTGGGCAAAAGGTGCTCATGGCTTGAGCAGTCTCGCAAAGGTTGTGCTGAATCTCACAATTTCTACCGTCACAACACGACTGAGAACGGAATTACGGCATGCTTCAAGTGATGCTAACTTTTAATCCAGTATCGAACTAGTATTTATGCCGTAACCAAATGAAATAATATTTTTTCCTAATGATTCATGGTGAATTTAGGTAGGAATTTATGGGCTGTGGGAGCAATATTCATGTACTCATTAACGCAAAAAGGAGTTCAACATGAGTGCATTAAGTTCATTGAAATTTGTGGCGGCAAAACGCCCAACCCAAATGCCAGCAGTTCAAGTTCGGCGAAACAAACTTATTGGAAAACTTCATCATCAGATGCTTTTAGCAAAAGCACTGAGTGAAGGTACTCAATATGCACCCACACGATTTAGGACTGTGCGTGATCGACACACTGGCGAGTCTAAGTCTGTAGAGATGCCTCTCAGAGTTAAAAGCTGGTGGTTCGTGTCTGAAAACGGATCAGTTGTATTGCAGATCAAGTATGGCAGTAAGGTCATAGACATTCAAAAGGGCAAAAACTCAATCGAAGTCAAAGATGGAAATCACTTGATTGACGTACTGGAAGCAGTCAAGACCGCTGCTCTTGCTGGAGAGCTAGATACTCAGATTGAGTCAGCAGCCAACATCGTCAAGTCTAGATTCAAAAAGTAACTTGTCCTTTTAACGGACAAAGCCCATGAACTACAAATTCATGGGCTTTTTCATGGCTTCATAAATACTAGTATGAAAATCAATGAAGTCATCAACCCTCTCAACAAGTACCTAGCAATAGTTCGTGTCAAGAACTCACAAGTTAAGACCACAGTTGAAGCTGAATCAAGTAGTCAAGCAATGCTGTTGCTAGGGAAGTTGTATGGAGAGAAGAATGTCATGTCAGTTACATACATCAAACTAGATGAGCAAGTCAAACTTGAACCAATTCCTAGCGATATCAAGAATGAACGAATAATCAGTAACTTGACGAACAAGATCACCAACTACGCAAACAGACTGCGCCCAACACAGCGTGATGTGAACATAGCTCTCAAACGCTATAAATCCAAGCAGAAGCGTGTCAATCTTGAACTAGAGAAGCAACAGCACTTGAACATGTTGCGGGGCAAGTGATGCTTACAAATATTTAAATTAGATTTAATCAAAAGAGTAATTGTTGAGCTATGTAATTTTTTTATCAGACCAAACGAATCGAAGATTAGTTAGCCTAATTAGCCGTTCCTCGGATAAAGTTGGTTTGTTCGATCGCTGTCTGCTTACCCATTGACCAAGTCGAAATCCATTCTCAAGATGATAAGTTGGAACAAGACAGTGACCTTCTCGTTGCTTGAACGTCGATAGCAAACTGAATCCTTGCTCCCATTGTTCATTTATTGCGTCCCAAACAAAACCCAGTTCGTTAAGTCGACTACGTCGTTCATCAGCTAAAGTTGATTCATTCGATCGCTGTCTGCTTACCCATTTACCAAGTCGAAATTCATCTTCAATATGCTCAATTGGAACAAGGCAGTGACCTTCTCGTTGCTTGAACGTGGATAGCAAACTGAATCCTTGCTCCCATCGTTCATTTATAGCGTCCCAAACAAAACCCAGTTCGTTAAGTCGACTACGTCGTTCATCAGATAAAGGTGATTTTTCAGTTCGTTGTACACCTACCCATTGACCAAGTCGAAATCCATCCTCAAGATGATAAGTTGGAACAAGACAGTGACCTTCTCGTTGCTTGAACGTCGATAGCAAACTGAATCCTTGCTCCCATTGTTCATTTATTGCGTCCCAAACAAAACCCAGTTCGTTAAGTCGACTACGTCGTTCATCAGCTAAAGTTGATTCATTCGATCGCTGTCTGCCTACCCATTTACCGAGTCTTAATCCATCCTCAATATGCTCATATGGAACAAGACAGTGCCCTTCTCGTTGCTTGAACGTGGATAGCAAACTGAATCCTTGCTCCCATTGCTCTTCAAATTTATCCCAAACAAAACCCAGTTCGTTAAGTCGACAACGTCGTTCATCAGATAAAGGTGATTTTTCAGTTCGCTGTCTGCTTACCCATTTATCAAGTCGAAATCCATCTTCAATATGCTCATATGGAACAAGACAGTGCCCTTCTCGTTGCTTGAACGTCGATAGCAAACTGAATCCTTGCTCCCATTGATCGTTAAAAGGATCCCAAACAAAACCCAGTTCATTCAGTCGACTAAGACGTTGATCAGATAAAGTTGATTTTTCAGTTCGCTGTCTACTTACCCTTTTACCAAGTTTCAATCCATCTTCAATATGCTCAATTGGAACAAGGCAGTGACCTTCTCGTTGCTTGAACCTTACTAATTGCCCAAACCACTCATCCCAAGATTCACCAAGTCGGTCTACAGCTTCCACATAGATGCTGCGTGTGAGTTCATCCAGTCCAATCATTGGACCAATAACTTCAATTTTGTCTTTCAGGCGTTGGGGATTGAAAACTTCTCCGCGCCCTTTTGCTTGCTTGAGTTCACTGACGATATCGACTAACTCTTGATCCTGTTCCATCAAAGAGTTCAAGATTAAGGCTACATCATCAAAATCTTCACTCTTGATTGCTTTTTCAAGGGACTCATCAGTTGTATCTTCAGCATTGATGGGGACCACGATATATCCGACCTTTTTATTCCCACCTCGAGGCTTTCGCATTGCACGACCAACTGCTTGAGCAATGTCTATCTTGCTATGTCGAGGATCAACAAACGCAACCATGTCTACTGCTGGAACATCAACGCCCTCAGTCAAACACTTGGCGTTGGTGATGATTGATCGACTAGATTTCTTAAACTTTCCAATGGTGTCTTTTCGTTCGTTGCTTTTCTGTTTTCCATGAACATGAAAAACATCAAACTCATTCACAAATTTAGAAATGCCGTGAACTTCATTACTGGCGAACTCTTGCGCCGCTTTAACTCTGCTGTGAAATGTGATGATTTTGGTAGCGTTGGTGTGCTTGATAGCACTACTGACAGCAATTTGACTAGCAACCCACTTGGCAGCAACAGCATCACCTTCAACAAGTGTTATTCCGTTCTTTAAAGCAAAGTCATCCACTTGATACTTGTCAATCAGTGTGACTATGACTTTGTATGGGCAGATGATGCCTTTTGCCGCAGCATCCCCAAATGTCAGGGTGTGGGCTCTACTTCCATAGACTTGTTCATCGTCCATGCTGACGAACTTAAACTCCCCATCTTTGTCACGTTTTCTAATGTCATAGTGCTTGGGAGTTGCTGTAAGAAATAATCTTTTCTTGATCTTTATGTTTTCATCATTTAGTGCAAGAGCAAATCGTCCAGCAGCAGATCCAGTTGTTTTATGTGCTTCATCAAAGATAGCTATATCAAATTCAAATCGATCTTGTACTGCTTCACTTACTACCTGACTACTTTGATAGGTTGAAAAAACAATCTTAGTTTTTCCATTGTCCTGATCAAGATACTGTCTAACAATCTCAGGGTCAGTATCAATTCTGAAAGGTACATCAGTAGGATCAATTTCAATCTCGTCATTTTTAAGATTCACTGACGGATCGCTACAGACACATAGGTAAGAAAAATCTTTGCCCCATGAGTTATGAATACTCCACTCTTCTAGTGTTTGTTGTAACAACGTAAGTGATGGAACGAGTACAAGTATTGATTTAGCTTTGCTCTGCTCAACAGCCCACAAAGCTACCAATGTCTTGCCAGTTCCACAAGCCATGACAACTGTTCCGCGATCATTTGCTTGAAGATGATTAGCAATGTTGGTTAATGCTTCTAATTGATAGGGGTCAGGTGTTAGCGGCTTTCTTTTAGTTGGCTTATTCTTTAGCCATTTCTCAATGACTTTGAAATCTTCTTCAGTGAGTTGATCAAAATCTATGCCCCTAAGAGATCTAATCCCAGTTCTGTTCTTCACATCAATTGCAATGCTGTCGCAATTGGTAATCAACAGTCGATCAGAAGCCTTTTCAGTGATTCCTAAAAATGGAGCTACTTCATTGAAACCCAATGCTGGTCGATTGGATCTAAATTTGACTTGATACGGAACGTAATGCTCCTGCGTTGATTTGTAAACGCCATCTATTCCTTTGCTATCTCTGGGCAGATTTAGCAATTCACGGATCTCCACTGGAATATCACCAACAAGCCAAGTCTCTTGACACTGTTGAAGTGGCTGAGTTGCTAGGTACGCTTCAACAAAGATTTCAAACGCATCACCCTGTGCTTTTGTGTTCACTTCACCCAAATCCGACACCTTTTGCTCAAACTCACTGAACGTTTTGACAGAGTCAAAGATTCCTTGAGAGATCAGCAACGCTGCTCGTTCGTGTTTAGAAGTCATGGTGCTTTTTTATGCATTTGACAGCAATACTAGCTTCCAAGTAGCTCATAGTAAAGAAGTAGTAAATATCGAGTCAAAAGCGTCCTAAAAATAGACGGTTTCAAGTTTGTCCTTTTAAACGACATCTATAGCTAAAAGAGCGATTCAGCCCGCAGTTCAGGTTCCCAAGCTGTTGCGGGATTCAACTGAACTCGCTGGTAGATTTCACCCAGAAACTTAGAACGATCAGACTCAGATCTTCCCATTTGATTGATCAAGGTCTCTCGTAAGGGGTGATGACTGCCAATGTAGAACTCATTTCGTGTGTGAAGTCGTTGCAGCAACTTGACAGTGGGAATGCGTTCAAATTTTCCATCTGCTCCACGATTGCAGTCTTTGCATGACAGCACAAGATTCCAAATGCCGTCGACCAATGAGCCAAGTTGAGGCTTCAACATGTGTGGGAAGAAGTGATCAACGTCTACATTCATCCCTTCACCTAACAGCATTAGTTCAGTGAAGCAGTAGAAGCACCTGCCTTTTTGATACCCATTCAAAGCACTGCGACTGCTGGTGACATTCTTTCTTCGCATGCCTTGATCAAATGTGAAGATTTCACCAGCCGCGTGATCATGCTGCACATTCAATAGGTTGGCTGATATGCCCAGATTCCATGCCGTTTCAACAAGCCGCCAACGTGCTTCAACTTCTTGCATCAGGTTAGATGCTTGAAAACCTTGAGCCAATAGAGAGAACTCGTCTGTAATCCTGATGCCGTTGTTGGATTTACGCTCATCTTGGTAGAAGTTGTGCATCACTGGTGAAGCACCCACCACATGAAACGCATCAATGACATTGGTGAATCCATGATCCACAGTGACATCTACCAACTTGTTCAAATCTTGGTCATGGTTGTATCTCAAACACGCTTGAATGAACTTGCCGTCTCTTGTGGTGATCTGCTTGGGAGCATCAGTCAAATGTCTAGCAATGTGCCTTGCGAATACAGGTGCCAAGTCTTCTAGCTTGACCAATTGACCAGACTTGGGATTCAACTCCAGTAATGCAGTAGCGAATGCAAATTTATAGCTGGCAGTATTTCGTCCATACAAAACCACACCACGCCAACAATCCTCAACAGTGGGATTGGCAGGAATGAATGGCGTTGATTCCATTGCTTCAAGCAGTTTGAAGTTCAAGCAGCACTGACATCCACTCTACAGAATCACGCCCCATGCTGTCAGAGTTGTTCCATGAAGCAATTTCCTTGAATCCAATACTGGAAAACAGTGAGTTCAAACGAACAGCTTGATCAGGAATGAACAATCTTCCATTTAGATCTCTGTTGCTTTCAACTACATCTGTGCGTTTGCTGGGAACGGAATACAACAATCTACCCCCCAGTTTTAAACAGCTCTTGATAGCCTTGACCGTGTCTGGCAGTTTCTCAATGTCAATATGCATGAGCACGGCTGAACAAAGAACACCATCAAAGTTGCCGTTGAATGGGACTTGTAAGTCAGGCAGCTTGCCCAAGGCTATTCGATTCTCAAGTTCAGGATGAATCTGTTGAGCAATCTCTACGAAATCAAGTACTGGATCCACCCCATAGCAGTCGTAGCCTAATTTATGCAGAACAGCCAAGTCCCGCCCAGAGCCACAGCCAACGTCAAGAATTTTGCCGCCCTTGCTGAATGCGTCAGCAAAGTGTGCAGACAAGTCGCTGACCACAGATTCATAACGCTCTGCAACTTGGGCTGCATTGTCTGAGTAGTACTTGAGGGTGCTTTGATCCATCTAGGTGCTTGGTAGCAATTGAGTTTGTCCTTTGAAAGGACATCATAAGACAGCTATCTAGTGTCCTGTAATTGGACGCTCATGAACCGTCGTTTTAAACGACACCTACTCAACCCAGCCGTTGCTGGACGCTGACTTCGCACTGCTTGACCTCTGCTGAATCTTCAACCCTGCTTCCGTGGTGTCGGTTGAACCGAAACCTGATCAACTCAACCCAGCCATTTACAGACTCTCGGCAAGTGTCGTGAGAAACGACACCCCTAGCACCGGTGTCCCATTGGAAATATGAACAATTGGCATGCAAAATATAGGCAATGATCAGGAGCCGTCAACCAACTTGTTCACATGCGACTTGACTTCGTTTATTCCAAGTTGAATCAACCTACTCATTTCAGTCAGCGCATCTTTGCGCGACTCAAATACCTGCTGAATCACATAAGAGTCAGGGTCGAGTTTTTCAGCATCTTCCTTAGCAATCGCATGGTACAAACCATTTTGCTTTATTAGATACCAGTTTGCTTTATTTAGCACCTTGATCACCCTTTAATTCAGTTAATACACATTGGGATTTAAGTTGAATTTTTTGAATGCTTTAGTCAATTTCTCCTGCGAATCTA
>Ga0315906_10007305_pt1 | contig 13459 bp, 4 predicted proteins | sample LakEriMetagenome_4_FD_203526 | JGI IMG/M metagenome (GOLD analysis project Ga0315906, IMG submission 203526) | Freshwater fungal communities from buoy surface, Lake Erie, Ohio, United States - Buoy 2 MA122 | ecosystem: Environmental > Aquatic > Freshwater > Lake > Lake biofilm | place: USA: Lake...
GCCGCGGCCATGCCTCCGCCGCCCGCGCGGCCGCCGCCGCCGCCATTCATCCTCCCCCCGCGCCGCCGCGGACAGCGCGACTACCCGTGCTTCGTCGACATGGACCCGGACACGGGCGAGTCACGCACCGAGCACCAGCAAGCGGCGGTGTTTGGTGGGGGTGGTGTTGTGGGTGTTGGTGGCGGTGGTGGGGCGGTGCTCGGCGGTGGCGACGCTGCTGCTGCCGACGCCGACGCCGACACCGACCTGGCCGCCGCGCTCGATGAGGAAGCCGACCCTGCTGCTGCTGCTACTGCTGCTGCGGCAGCGGCGCCGCATGGACAACAGCCACCCCAGCCCCAAAAACAACACGGCCTCTCGTCCGCGACAGCTTTGCGCGCGCAGCGCTACGGCGAGCTGCTGGACGCGGCGCGCGTGGGGCGCTGCTGCGGCGCTCGGGGCCGCGAGTGGGCGGCGGCGGCGGCTGCCGCAGAGGCTCGGCGCACCTTGCTGCAGCGTGCAGCGGACGCGGCGGCCGACGCCAGGCAGGATGGGATTGCCGCCACTGGAGCTGGGCGCCCAGCGGCCTTCAACCGCAAGCTGTGGCGCGCAGAGCTGGTGCGGCACAAGGCGGCGGCAGCTGGTCTGGCGGCAGTGGCGGCCAAAGCGGCGGCGGCGGCCAAAGCGGCTGGTGAAACGCGAGGCCCGGGACCTGCGACCGCTGCCTTGCCCGAAGTCGAGTACGACGTGGCCGAAGCTGCGGCGGCCGAGGCGGTGGCCATGGCCGCGGACGGGTGCGCCCTCCGCATCTTTGACGACGGCAGCGACACGGACGAGGACGAGTTGGTGCGTCGTCGTCGTCGTCGTCGTCATCGTCATTTGGGCGCTGCTGGTGCTGGTGGTGGTGGTGGCGGCAACTCTGGCTACGATGACGACGACGACGACGATGACAGCGACGACGACGCTTTCGCCAACCCCGCCGCCTCTGCCGCCGCGCGCATGGAGCGCCGACGCGTGCGCATGGAGCGCGAGCGCCGCGAGGCCATGGCGCGCCGCCGCCGCAGGCACGCTTTGGCCGCGGCGGCAGAGGCCGACGAGGGCGGCCAAGGCCACACCAACAACAACCTGCTCGCGCGCCCAGCGCCGCCGCCGCCCTTGTTGCCGTCGCTCGACGCGGCCGCGCTGGTCGCCGCCGCCACGTGCGCCTCTCGCGCCGCCGAGGCGGCCCGCCACCTTTGCAGCCGCTCGCGCCACATCTTTGGCATGGAGGGCCGGCGTGCGAGGCACCATGCGCCCGTCGAGGATGAAGAGGAGGAGGAGGAGGACGAGGAGGACGAGGAGGAAGGAAAGAAGAAGAAGAAGAAGCAGCAGCAAGAGGCCGCCGCCGCTCACAACACCACCACCACCACCGACGGCCCCGACTCGGCCCCCACAGCCTTTGCCGCGTCGGGCGCGGCCGGCGACGACGCGGCCGACGCCGTCGCCGTCGCGCGCTGCTGGGCGGGGTCGCTGCTGGGCGCAGCCACTGGCCAGCGCGCCGTCGAGCTGGCTTCCGCCGTGGGAGCGGCTAGCTTGATGCGCCGCGCGTCCGTGGCGCTGGCCAAAGGCAACTTTGCGCGGCCGCTGCGGAGGCTGCTGAGGGACGAGGAGGGCGGAGGAGCGGGAGGGGGTCGGCGGCTGAGCAGCGCTGGTGGTGGTCGCGGCAGCAGCCGCCCCACCTCGGCTGCTGGTGCTGCCGGAGCCGCCGCCGCCGACCTCGCCTCCGACTCGGACGACGACCCGGACGCCTACCTCCTGGACGAGTCGATCTTGCTGCTGGCAGCAGGGTCGGCCGTGTCTGCGGGCGCGCCCGCGGGAAGCAGCGCCGCCGCGGCCATGGTCGCCGCCGCCGTGGCCGCGGCCGCTCCGCCCACGTCCTTGGCGTCTTGCTTTTCGGGTGGCCCTGCAGCTTGGCCCCCAGAGCTTGGGGCGCTGTATGCGGCGTCGGCGGGGTTGCTGGGGAGGCCGCTGCGGTACTACCGTGGAGGAGCAGGAGGAAGCGGCGAGGGCAACAATGGCGAGGCGCCTTCCTCGTCCTCAAAGCAGCTGCTGCGCCGCAGCGGCCGGCGCGGCCGCCTGTGGCGCGCTGTGCACGAGCCCGTGGGAGGCACCGGAGCTGCTACTGCTGCTGACCGCGGTGGTGGCCTCCTTGCCGACCTCCCCTCTGCAGCCGCCAACGACGAGACAGCAGCCGACCTTGTCCTTGGCCCCGGAAGCGACGAGGACGAGGACGACGACGGCGCGCCCAAGGGCCCGTCGCGGCGTCGCGAGCGGAGGCTGCTCGCGGCGCTGCTCGACCCGCGCGCGTACGAGGCGGCGGTCGAGGACGCTTCCGGCGCGGCGGCGTTGGGAGCGGGCTTTGGAACGGCTGTGTCGACCGCTGCTGCGGCTGGCGCCCAGGCTGCTGCTGCTGTGGTTGTTCTGGGTGGTGGTGGTGGTGGTGGTGGTGGCGCTGCGGGCTCGTCGCAGCAGGATGCCACCGCCGCCAACCACAACAACTCGATCAGCAGCCAAGCCCTGGCCGCCGACGTGGCCGTGCGCCTGCTGCGCCTGCAAGAGCCGCCCGCCGCGCTGCTGCAGATGCTGCGCGCGGCGGTCGGTGGCAGCGAGGCGGCGGCTACTGCTAGCCGCAGGCGCCGCTTCAAGCGCGGTGGTGGTGGTGGTGGTGGTCGGGGCGGCGGCGGCACTGGCCCTCGCGCTTTTGCTGCGCGCCTCGGGCTGCTGTACGGCCTTGGTCGGGGTGGCGAGGTCGACGAGGAGGAGGAGGAGGACGAGGACGAGGAGGAGGAGGAAGAAGGCCAGCCGCGCCGGCGCCGCCGCCCGGCAGGGCCGAGGCCGCCGCGGCCGCGTAGGCCTCGCAACAGGCAGCCACGGAGCGGCACTGGTGGTGGTGGCGGCGAGGGCGGCGACGGCGACGACGAGGGCAGCGACGGCGACAACGCCGCCAACCCCAACCGCCTCGCCGACGACGCCAGCGACAGCGGCGGCGGCGACGGTGGCGCGATGGACGGCGGCGGCGACGACGACGTCTCGGCCGACTATGCAGACGGCATGGACGAGGAGGAGGACGGACACACCGTCAGCGTCCCCGCGCGCCCACCACCAGGCAGTGCCTCGCCGAGCCGCCGCCACCTCTTTGCTGCTGCGCGCCGTGCCTATACGGGCGGCACGACAGGCCGCGAGACGACGCGCCTGCACGAGGAGGAAGAGGAGGAGGACGAGGACGAGGTGGACGGCCTGCGCGGTGACGAGGACGGGCCCTGCTTGTCGCAGCGCAAGCGTCTGAGGCGCGGCGGCGCGTTTTTCGGAAGCCCTGGCGTCGGCGGCGGCTGCATCAGCGCGAGCCCGACGCGGCGGTTTGGCGGCAGCAGTTTGTTCTACGGCGGTGGAGGAGGCAGAGGCTTCGCGGCGCTTGGCGGCGGAGGCAGAGCGGGCCGCGCCTTGCCCACGCAGACGCGCGCCGTGCTCGAGCTGCTGAGGCAGAGGCTGACGCTTGGGCGCGGAGAAGAGGTGGAGGTGGGTGGCGAGGGGGAGGGCAACGAGCGAGCGGGGGCCGAGGGCGGGTCTGGCGGCGGTGGCGGCGGCGGCGGTGGCCCGAGCATCCACGCCCGCTACCACCTCCACCCCACGAGCGCCTTGGTCGGTCCAGAGCTGATCCGCGAGGCGGTCGTCGTGGATGCCGCGGCGCAGGCTGCGGCGGCGGCGCAGGCGGCGGCGGCGAGCGGCGGAGGCAGCGCGAGGGCGGGCGACGGCAGCGGTGGTGGTGGCAGCGAGGCAGCCGCGGCCGCTGCCGCCGCCGCCGCCGCCGCTGCTGCTGCCAAGGCCGCCGAGCAAGGCGAGCCTCGCCGCCTCGACGCCGCGCGCGCCTTTGCCGAGGCGCTGCTGCTGCAGAACCGTGGCTTTGTGCGGCTCGAGCAGCAGACGCCTTACGACGACATTCGTGCTGTCGCTCGGCCTGCGCTGTTTGCGGTTGGCGGTGGGAACGGCGGTGGTGGTGGCGGTGGTGGCGGAGATGGCGGCGCGGTGCCGGCGTTGTGCGCGGGCGCGGCGGCGGTGCCTGAAGGCAATGAGGCGGAGGACGCGTGACTCCCAGCAGAAGCACCACCACCACAACTCGTTGAAGCATCGATTGTTATTAATTCCAGCCGTGACGAAAAACAAGCAAACAGAGAGTCAAGCGCGTCCGGCACCCACACAAGCGCACAAACACCTCACTCGACACTCGCGCGCGTCCCTCTCTTTCTCTCTCTCTGCCAAGAGAATCGGCCGACCCAATCCGACTCCTAGAGAGGTCGCCTTCGCGCGCCACTGTCTCTGCCTCGCGCGCGCGCTCCGTGCACGCACCAAGCCGAGACCAGGAGGAGACGTTTCGTTCTCGCTCTCTCTCTTCGTCTCCCCACCCGACACCCGACATGCGTCTCGCACGCTCCGCCGCGCGGCCGCCGCTCAGCCACGCGCCGCGACCGACCACGCAGCTGCTAGTCGCCGCCGCCGCGCGCAAGACGACCGCGGCGGGCTCAGCGGCCGACGAGGGCGAGGAAGCCGCGCCAAAGCGCCGCGGCCGCCCGCCTCGCAAGACGACGGCGGCGAGCGACGAGGAGGCCGCGGCCGCGCCACCTCCTCCCAAGCCCGCTCGCGCCGCGCGCAAGACCGCCGTGGCGCCGGCCGAGGGCGAAACAGCCGCCGCAGCCGCCTCTCCCAAGCGCCGCGCCCGCACGACGGCGGCCAAGGCAGCTGATGCTGAAGGCGAGGCGGCCCCTGCAAAGGCCGCGCCGCGCCGCCGCACCACCACCAAAAAGGAAGCCGCCGCCGCGCCCTCCGACGCCGCCGACCCACCGCCACCGCCAGCCAAGGCCTCCCGCAAGAAGAAGGCCACCACGGCTCAAAGCGAGGACGACGCGGCAGCGGACGCGCTCGTGGAGGCGGCGCTGGCCGACCCGTTTTCGTCGGCGGCAGAGGGCGCCAACAAGCCGCGGCGGCAGACGACGACGACGACCAAGCGGGCGACGACGTCCGCGAGGTCCCGCTCGCGCTCTTCCGCTCCTGCTCCTGCCGCCGAGCCCGAAGAAGAAGACGACGACGAGGCGGCGCTGGCCGCGTTCCGCGCCTTGGGCTTTTCGGACGGCGAGGGGGCCGACGCGGCGCTGGCGGCGTTGGCGGCAGGCACGGGCGGAGGCGGCGGCAAGGCAGCAGCAACCAGCGCACTGCTACTCGACGACGACCTCGACGACCTGGACGACGACGACTTGGACGACTTGGACGACTTGTTGGGCGTGGGAGGAGGAGGCGGGTCGGCAGCAGACGACGGCGCGTTCGACCCAGAGAGGGGCGGGTACGTGCGGAGAGGAGGAGGAGGAGCAGGGGCTGGAGCGGCGGGTGCAGCGGGAGGAGGCAAGCGGCAACAAGCTTCTTCCTCTTCCACCACCACCACCCCTTCAGCACCGGGCGCCGACCTCTTTTACGAGGACGACGACGACGATGACGACGACTTTGACCTGTTCGACCTCGACTTTGATTTTGACGGGGACGCCGACTTTGGCGACGGCGTCGGCGCAGCGCTTGGAGGCGGCGGTGGCGGCGGTGGTGGTGGAGGGTGGGGGGGTGGTGGTGGTGGTGGTGGACGCGGCGGACGTGGCGGCGGCAGAGGATATCAGCAGCAGCAGCAGCGTGGTGCCGTCGACGACTTTGAGAGCGCGTTGCTGCCGGAGGACGACCAAGACGGGTTTGGTGGAGGAGGAGGCGGAGGAGGGAGGGGCGGGTGGGGCGGCGGTCGCGGCGGCGGCGGTGGTCGTTACGGTGGCGGCGGCCGAGGCGGAAATTCCGGGCGCGGCGGCTATGGCGGCCGCGGATACAGCGGCGGCGGCGGCGGTCGCGGTGGTGGTGGTGGTGGTGGATACGGCGGAGCGCCCCGTGAAGGGGGATACAGCGGCCGGGGCGGAGGAGGCGGGGGCCGGTATGGCGGCGGCGGCGGCGGCGGCGGCGGCGGCGGCGGCGGTCGTTACAGCGGCGGCGGCGGGCGCTACGGTGGTGGCGGCGGTGGCGGCAGGGGTGCAGGAGGCGGCCGGGGCGGTGGTGGTGGCGGCTGGGATGGGTGGTGATAGATCCCGACGCGGCCTGTTAAGTTTTCGAGAGAGAGCGCCGGCGGCGGCAGACGACAGGCGGCGGCGGCCCGCGGGGCGGCGCACGCCAACGAAGAAAAGAACAAGGCCACACTGTCTCCCGCCTCAGAGACAGACACAGAGACAGCAGCGCGGGCGCTCCTGATATTTGACCAGACCCCTTGCGTGTTCCGCGACCCCAGACCGAAACAAACGCAGACGCGCAGCCAAGCGCAGCGCGCGTCCAAAAAGAAAAAGGCCGGGTTCGGTTGGGATACAGAAGGGCTGTCCTCTCTCCCCCGCGCGCGCGCGCGCCCAGAGAGACACAGATCCAGGACCCAGAGAACCCACCACCCAAGAGGCCCAGACCCACTCCTACCATGGCCGCCTCGCGGCCGCAGCAGCAGCGCCGCAAAGGCGCCGCGGCGGGAGGAAGAACAGCAGCACGAGGGACGGAAGGCTGCCGTGTCGCCAGTGGCCTCTTCGTGCTCTGCCTCGCGGCCGCCGCGACCTCCCTAGCCCCTCAACCCGCCACCGCCCAAGCCGACATCAACTTTGGCGCCTTGGCCTCGGCCTTGGCCCAGGGAGCGGGCGGCGCCTTGCGCGGCGCGGCAGGCTTGCCCCAAGGTGGCGGCGGCGCTGCTGGCGGCAGCGCTGTCGGCAACGCGGCCAACGGCCTCACCACGCTGTTCCGTTCTGCAGGCCAACTCGGGCAGCTGTACCAAATGGCGTCCGGATTTTTCGGGCGTGGAGCATCCGGGGCAGCAGGGTCAGCAGCTTCCTCCGCCGCCAACGCCGCCACGAGCGCTGCCACCAACGCAGCAACCAACGTCGCTTCCTTCGGCGGCCTCGGCTCGGCCGCCCGTTCGTGGGCAGGCGGGGCCCAAGCTCTTCTCGACGCCACGCTGGCGCCCGAGGGCAAAGCGTGCCTGATCCCCACGCTCTCGGCTTGCTGGAGCGACGATGGGTGCCGTCGTGGCGTCCAGTGCATGCTCGATTGTGCTCCGAGCGCAGGACCTGCGGCTGCTCTCAAGTGGGCGGCGGGAGGCGCTCAGGGGGCCGACGCGGCGGCGAGGGCACAACTCTTGCTTCTCCAGCAGCAAGAGGACGGCACCGCCGACAGACCTACAGCCGAACAACAACAGTTCCAGTCAAAGCTGCTCGAGAAGCACCAAAAGCAGCAGCAGCACGCGACGGCCATGAGCAGCGGTGGGCAGAAAGCGCCGCGCGGGTGGTCGTCGTCGCAAGCGGCGTCTTCGCTGCGCACCGCCGCTCCCCTGCCCCCCGCTCCTCCACCAGCCAGCCGCACCACCACCATCACGGGCGAAGTCCCAACCTGGTCCGACGCCCCTCGCTGCATGGGCGTCTGCTTGTACGCTGCTCAAGGCAACGCCCGCTTCGAGGCATGGAACGCGTGCGCGCGTGCTGCGTTCAAGGGCCCTGAGGAGCTGCAGGCGTCGGGGCTAGGGCAGTGCGGCGCTTTGCCTGCGGCGGGGGTGGCAAAAGCGGCGGCGGTGGCGCTCAAGACTGGGGGGACGGCTGCAAGGGGAGCGTCGAGGCTGTTTGGGGGTGGTGGTTCGGCCGCGTCGGAGGCGGCCGAGGCGGTGGGCGAGGCGGCGGCGCAGGCGGCGGCAGAGGCGCTTGGGGGTGCTGCTGCGGGTGGTGGCGGCTCTTCGGCTGCGGGCTCGGCGCTGTCGGCGTTGTCGCAGGCGGCGGCTGCGGGCGCCGCCGCTCTGAGCAACCCTGCGCTCCTGACCTTGTTGCGCGTCCCGGCCATCTCCGAAGCTGCGGAGCTGGCCAACCCGCTGTGCGGGGCCCCACGCGCCAACCTGACGGCTCTGGCGGTCGAGCCTGCGGCGGCGCTGCTGATGCCGCCGCTGGCTGCTGTGGTGGCGGGAGCCGAGGAGGAGGAGGTGGAGGCCGTCGCCGCCACGCCTCTGGTCTTGCAGGACGAGCCCAACTTTTTCGCGCCCGAAAAGCCGTCGACGGCCGACTCGGACCTTGATGCTCCTGAGCCCTCTTCGTTCTACGGTGGGCTGGCCAGCATGGACGAGGCTGCGGCAGCCGCGGCGGGCGGATCCTTTGCGGCCGTCGGCGTCGGCGCGGCCCCCGTCGCTGCTGGCGCCAAGGCCGCCGCCCCTCAGGCCAAACCCGCCGCCGCCGCCGCCGCCGCCGCTGCTCCTGCGGCCCCAGCAGTCACGCCGCTGCAGCTGCAGCAGCAGTTGCAGGGCGTCGACCCCAAGGTCGCCCAGACCGAGACGGTCAAGGCGCGCGTCAACCGCCAGGAGCGCACGTTCCCGGCGGCCGCGCCCGCTCCGCAACCACCGAGGAAGCAGCAGAAGCCGCCGTCGGCCAGGCGCGCCGCCAAGAAGGACTCGCCGGCCGGCATTGCAGCAGCACCCGCTCCCGCTACCCCCGAAGCCCCTGTCCCATCCGACCTGCTGTCGGACGAGAGCGTCATGGTCGCCGACCCGCGCGCCTTGGGCAAGGGCGGCGCTGGCGCGGTCGGCCGGCGCCTGCGCCGCCGCAGCCGCCTGCTCATGGGGATGGTGCAGGAGGAAAAGGTGCCAGGGGCTGCTGCTGCCGCTGCTGACAACAGCTGGATTGGAGCCCTCGCTGGCGCGCTCAGGACGGTGACTGGTGGGGCGGCGAATGGCGGCGACGCCACCACCACCTGGGAGACGCTGCCGCCGTCGGCCAGCGGCCAAGGCCCAACGCTCGTGTCTGTGGACAACTCGCCGCTCGAGGAGCTGATGGCGAGCGAGGGGCAGCAAAAGGTCAAGACGGTCAAGGCGCCCAAGTTCACGCCCGAGCTTGGTGCTGGCAGTGCTGCCGGCGTCGCCGCCGCCGGGCCAGCCGACGCCGACGACGAAGACGACGACGACGACGACGACCGCCAGCTGGCCCTCCAAGAAGCCACTGCCTCCGCTGGCCGTGGCCACTGGCACATCGTCAAGGGCCTCAACCCCACCTTTGACTGCTTCCCCTGCCAGCAATACGTGTTCACGCAGCCTCCGGAGTACTCGGGCGCTCTGGGCGACGGCGAGGACGACAGGCGCGGCGCTGCTGCCGGCTTGGACGGCGACGACGCCGACCCGCTCTCCTCCAACCCTCACTTCACCTACCGCCCGGGCGACCCTCTCCAAGCGACCTACGTGATCGGGTGGGGCGACGGCGAGCGCGCGGCCATGCGCGCGGCTGCACGCACAGGCAAGCAGGCCGCCGCAGGGTGGCGCGGCGCCAACGTGCAGGGAAGGGGCGCGTTTGTGACGCGCGTGGACGTGGCGCTCAGGCCTGCTTCCGCGCGCGACGGGCCCAAACCGATCAGTGCAGGAGAGGCGGCTGAGTCGAGGTCTTCGTCGACGACGACCACGGCGAGCGGGGCGAGGAGGAGCGAGGGGCGGCGCAACCTGATGGCGGCAAGCGAGGAGCAGGAGGAGGCGAGGCAGAAGCAGCAGCCGAAGCAGCGGCAGCCGCGCCGCAACCGCTCCTCCTCCTCCTCTGCCCGCGACGCCGCCGCCAATCCCAAGGACGTCGCCGACCTCCCCAACCTCCCTCGCACTCCAGCGACCATGCCTAGCCCAGGACAATGGCAAGCAGAGTACCACGTGAGCGGGATGCCAGGGGACGACCGCTGGTTTGTGGTAGACGCTGTCGGCGAAGATTTCGTGCTAGTGCTCTACTGCGCCGAAGTAGGGTTGCCTTGCCAACGGGGTGGATTTGTGTTGGCCAGTCCTGCGGCGGTGCGTAGGCAGATGACGGCGAACAGTGCTGCTGGTGGCAAGAGCGGAGGCAAGAGCAGCAGCAGCAACGGCAGCGCTCTGCTTCCCGCGGACGTGTCGGCTCGGTTCGACGCGGCGATCCGGCGCAGCGGCTGGGCCGAGGCTTACGGCCAGGAGCGCGTGCGCATGAGCGCTTGGTGCGACGTGCCGGTGTGCCCAGGGGTGCCGCTGTTGTGATTAGATTAGGTTCGTGTGTGAAGAGAGAGATTGTTCCTTGTCGTGATGATTCTTTTTTGTTTGCAACTTTTTTTGCGTCCTAGGCGTCGCGCCGCCGCCGCCCCGCCGTCGTCGTCTTCCTCTGGCCTCCGCCCTTCCTCCTCTTCTCCTCCTCCTTCTCCTCCTCCTCGCGCTTGCGCCGCTCGAACGCGTCCAGCCAAGCAGTCGCGGGCCTGTACCTCCAAAGCTCGAGCGTGAGCTCTAAAGCCGCCAACCCTCTCGCGGGCATGCGCCCGAGACGAGGAAAGAGCGCCTCGAGCAGCTGCGGCGCCGAGGGTGGCGGTGGTGGTGGCGGCGAGGGGGGTGGCGGGACTGCCGCTGCTGCCGCCGCCGTCAGCCCTATCAAGGGCCGCTCGGCTGTTGCAGCAGGTGCGCGGCCGCCGACGCTGCTGCGACTAGTCCAGTGCGCTGCTGCTGCTGGACGCGCCGTTGTTGCTGCTGCTGCCACTGCTGGCGGAGCCGGGACCGTCACCGCCACCACCGCCGCCGGACGCTGCTGCTCCTCCTCCTCGCCCTCGCTGCCACTGCTGCTGCCACCGCTGCCACCGCCTCCCGAGCTGCTGCGCCAGGGCCGGTGGCCCAGGCGCGCCAAGACGAGCAGGGCGTCCGCCGCAGCCCCTGGGCAAGGCCAAGCCGCGCCGTGCGTCGCGACCAGCGCCGCGTAAGCGTGCAGCGTCTGCTGAGGCAGCGGGGAGAGCGGCGGCGCTTCCTCCTCCTCGGTGCCACCCGCCCTCCTCCTCGTCGCCGCCGTCGCCTCGACCGCGCGCAAGACCGCCAGCACGTGCACGTTGCGGACGGGTGGGGAAGGGCGGCGGGAGGACCATCCTCCGCTGCCACCGCCAACGCCACCACCAGCACCGCGCCGCCGCACGCGCAGCAACAACAGGTGGGCAGCGTCCGAGCAGAGGCGCCGCGCTTCCTCCTCAGCCTCCTCATCCTCCTCAGCCAACCTCGCGGCCGCCCACGCCATGCACGCGAGCTCTTGAGGCAAAGAGCGCGCGAGGACGGCCGGCGAGCGTGCGGCCGCGAGCGCGAGGGCAGACCAACGAGGAAGAAGAGGCAGCGGCACCCCTGCAGCCACGGCGCGCGCGACGCCCCACAAAAGGCAGGACAACTCGCGCGAGGAGAAGAGGGGCGGGTGTTGAGAGGGGGCGGTGGCGGCGGCATCAAGGGCGAGCGCCGCGCGGCTGCCGCGGCAGAGCGCGTCGAGCAGAGGGGCGGCGGCAGAGGCAGGCGCAGCCTCTCCAGCCGCTCTTCCTCCTCCTCCGAGGCCGCTATCATCGTCGTCGCCTTCAGCCTCGAGGAGCAGCCTGCCTAATGCCCACGCCACGGCCGCCGTCTCGCACGGGTTGGCGGCGGCGCGCCGCCGCTGCTGCTGCCGCCGACCCCTCCGCCGCTGCCGCTGCTGCTGCATGGGCGCTGCGTCGTCACCATCCGAAGGCGCCAGCAAAGGGCTCAAGGCCGAGCTCCACAGGCCTAGCCACTCGGGGCTGGACACGTCGGCAAGGGCGGCTAGAGCGGTGTTGCCGTCGTCGTCGCCGCCGCGTGCTGCTTCTGCCTCTGCCGCCAGCCTCACGATCCCGCGGAGCTCGGCCACTGCCCACATGGCGTTGGCCGCCTCCTGCGGGCCCAGAGCCTGCTGCTGCTGCAGCTGCGGGTGCTGCTGATCAGAAAGGTGCTGGCGGAGCGCGGCCAGAAGCCGGAGGAGCAGCAGAGGCGCGCCGGCCTCGAGGCCCGCGTCGCCGCTGCCGCCGCCACCGCTCAACAACAAGACCTCCCGCCTGAGCCCGCGGGGCAGCTTGGCGAACGCGTGCAGCGCGTTGCAGACCTGCCGGGGGCCGAGAGGTGATGGTGGTCGTTGGTGTTGCTGCTGCTGCGTTGCCTCTGCTGTTGTTGCTGCTGCTGCGGCGGCCGTCGTCGTCGCCGCCCGCTGCTCCTCCTTCTCCGCACCACCCGCCGCCAACGCCAGCAGGCGCCGCCCGAGCGTCGCGGCTTCTGGCCCATCTGCTCCCTCGCGCGCCAGCTCCGAGTAACGGACCACGGCGCACGCCACGCTGATGCCGTCGAGGAGCGGGGCGGCGGCGAGGGCGGTGGCATCGTTGCCGTCGCCGTCGTTGTTGCTGCTGCCGACACACCCAACACCACCCTCACTACCGAGCATCACGTCGTCCAGCATCGTTTCGAGCTCGCGCAGGGAGCGAGCGCCGCGCAGGCGGCGGGTCAGGGCGGCCTGGGCAGTGCGGTGGGAGAGAGGGGTGGCGGTGGCGGTGGCGGTGGCGGTGGCGGTGGCGGTGGCGGTGGCGGTGGCAGCGGCGGGCGGTGGTCGCGGCCGACGCTGCTGCTGCTTCCGACCGGGCTTGCGGTGGTGGTCCTGCTGATGCTGGTTCTGCTCCTCCTCGTGACGCCGCTGCTGCTCAAACACGAGGAGCGCGCCGTCGCCGTCGTGCTGCTGGTCATGGTTTTCCTCCTCTTCGGCAATGGCCGTCGTTGCTGCGGACGCCGACAACGCCGACGCCGCCGCCGACGCCGCCGGCAAGGACAATGCAGCCACGATTCCGCTCCAATGCTGCCGTCGAGAACCCGAGGTCGGGTTGCAGCGATCGTGTCGCAGGGTATGGGTCGGCGGCAGCGGGAGCAGCGATAAGGAGGGGGTCGTCGTCGTCTTGCACGGCCCTGCTGCTCGTCGTCCTCCTGCTCCTCCTCCACTTGCTGCCGCCCCCGCCCGCCGCCCGCCCAGCACTAGGTGCATGATGGGCGGCGGCGGCGGGGGTTCAACGGGTCAGACCCTCTCAAGTATCAGGTCCGCATTGAATCCGGGAGGAGGGAGGGGCGCAGACGGGCGCGGGCGAGCGATTGGTGGACTTGCTCCCTTTGCCTTGCCGCCGAGTTTTGTCGGGGGGTGCTTTCGTGGCGCGCGCGCCGGGTCAATTCGATCAAGGGATGGGGTGGGATGTGACGGGAAGGTAGTGGGTTTGATGGTCCTAATGTGTCAACTAAATTGAGCGATAGCGGAGGAGGGCAGACTTGCTCGGTCCGCCAAAGAGCGCCCCGCGCCGCGCGGGACGACGCCGCCCGCCCCCGAGCCCGCCGCCGCCGCTCCTCGCCGCTCTCTCTCTTTCTCTTCCTTCCTCGAGCGCTCCCACATGCGCCTCACCTCTCCCAAAAGACAGTGCCCCGATACTTGTTGACCTGCTGCGTCTCTCACCCGAATCGAAAAGCCCTCACCAAAAGCCCCTAGAGAAGACCCCGCGCTTCCGCGCGCCGCGGGAGTTACCCACCCTTTCACCACCCACCCCACCACCTCACGCGCGACAGCAGCAAGGTCCGTCTTTGCGGCCCGCAGCG
>Ga0315906_10007306_pt1 | contig 13458 bp, 34 predicted proteins | sample LakEriMetagenome_4_FD_203526 | JGI IMG/M metagenome (GOLD analysis project Ga0315906, IMG submission 203526) | Freshwater fungal communities from buoy surface, Lake Erie, Ohio, United States - Buoy 2 MA122 | ecosystem: Environmental > Aquatic > Freshwater > Lake > Lake biofilm | place: USA...
ATATGGATATACTTACCGCATGGCAACGACCACCAACAACACCATCAACGCTGACCTTCTCGCACTCATGAACGCGGTTCGCGCAAGCGGCGAACGGACCACGCTTTCGATTCTGTCGAAGGCGGTCGGAATGACTCCGATTCGCGTTCGCGCCGAACTCACGGCTCACTTCGGAGACGAGATCGTCTTCAAGCGGGGCCGCACGGGTGGCATCTTCTTCAAGGATGCGGTGACCCCGCGTTCGCAGCCGAAGACTCCCGCCCCTGCGGTTTCGCAGGATGCCGATTCGGACGATGACTTCGACTCCCCCATCTTCGATGAGTATGTCGAGGAGTTCGATGACGAGTACGCGAACTTCTTCGATGGGGAGGAGTGAACGAAAGGGGGGTGGCATTAGCCACCCCCCTCTCTATTTCTTTGAAAACTATCATTTTCAGCCGCCGAAGCGGCTGAAAATGATAGTAAATAATAATTTACCCCTCTATGCCACTTGACACCCCCTAGAGAACTTGCTATAATTCTTCCATGCGCGAAGAAGACTACAACGGTTGGACGAACTACCAGACTTGGAATGTGGTTCTTTGGCTGAACAACGATCAGTCAATGCTTCGTATGTTTGAGTACCTGATGGGCAAGGTCGAGAATGTCGATATTTTCGACTTTCAGGCCATCGTGATCGCCTGTTACGAGACTGTCTTTCTCAAGGCAGAGACTCCCGATGGAGTTCATCTTTCAAATTTTGAGATCGATTGGCCTCAGATCATGTCGGTCCTCTGTGAGGATTACGGTGTGAAGGTTGATGAGGTCAACTACTGACCTACGGTGAGTGGTGTGAGGTTCCATAACCCCCAACTGGTCACCCAGTTGGGGGTTTTTATGATAAAAATCATTTTATAAAATCATTTATAAAATGATAGTAAATGAATAAAACAATAACAGAGACTTTACTCTCTGTTATTGCAAGTTGACCGCGAATAATAATTAAATTCAAATTGCGGTTTTAATTGTTTTTGAAGAATTAGGCAACCTCTGCCGTATATTCTTCAACTTCCATGATGTTTTTCACCACCATGCTTCGCCATCCCTTTGCAACAAGGTCAAACACCCTGATTTGGTTCTCAGAATATTCCATTTTACCTCTGGGGCGGTCACGACTTGGAATAAATTCTGCATTTGTGGTGCAAATCATGTGGCGAATGTCACCATTTACCTTCTTGAACCTCACAAACACCACCTTACCGTCACGCAGCAGGCTCTTGAGGGTATTTTTGTGACTCATATGCCATCATTATACCCGATTGTCGGTCACAAGTCAAGCCCATAGAGTCTAGAAACTTCCTCAACCAAGTCACTTGACAAGAATATAGGCATCTGATATAATCCCCCGCATGGAAGATTTCTCAAACAACACCGACTCTCTCGAAAATCTTTTCAATCTGTCGATTGATCAGATCGATGTTAATGGTGCGAATGGCATCATTCTTGATCTTTTCTACGCGGTTCAGTCGATCTCCAACGAGAATTTCTCAAAGATCAACGCGGAGTTGCTCAAACTGGAGTTGGATGGTGCAGATGCACAGAATCTTCAGACCATTCGGTCTGAACTTCAGGCCGTTCAGGTGCTTCTCTCCATCTCTCAGAAGAAGGCATCTTCGATGGCCTCTGAGTACGACAACGCCATGAAGTCTGTTCTGTCTGCGATTCGGGATGCGCTCAACGAAAGCGAGGAAATCTAATATGGAAGACTACGAAATCGAGTACTACTCTTACATGAATGGTTGGGATGACGATGAGGACTACAAGAATCTCTCCAGTAGTGAACTGGAATACGAGATTCTGATGTTCGACTCTACGGTTCTTGACGAGGAGGATGACTTCTTTGATGGGGAGAATGGGGAAGAGGATTAAGTCATTTACCTTGGCAGAGAAGAGAAGGGCTAACCACCCTTCTCTTTTTTTATTTAAACATTTTATTTTATAAATTAAAATAAAATGATAGTCAAATTATATTCTTAATATTCTACATATAGTGGAGAATCTTATGGACGATTTACCACTAGTCGAAGTATTATGGAGAGATGCTGAAGAATATGGTGAAGTCGGATGGAATGATATAGAAGAGATTAAAGAATATGCAAAATCTCCTTGTCCTTTAGTAAGATCAATTGGGTATGTTTTACATAATTCTGAGAGCCATATAAGCCTCATACGGGCGTACCATTCTGAGGGGTTCTCCACCGTGGAGAAAATTCCCAAAGGCTTTATAGAGGCTATACGGGGCTTGGAGAGGCTCTAGAAAATCTTTGTTAAACCCACCCCTCTCGACCACATTAAAATATATTCTTCAATTCTGACAACGAAATTCACATTTTGTCAACACTCTGACTCCCCTTTATGGGACACCCCCATAAATAATATAATATGACATAAATATTCTATAGGAATTAATCAAATGAATGATCTAATAGAGTACTATAAAGAACTAATAAAGTTTCGACAAATCAATGAAGGTATATCCAAAGAGGAAGTTGGTAATCGTATCAATACTCTCAATAAAATAATTGATAGAATGAGTAATGACAAACCTTCAAGAATTGATTCAAGACAATTGACAGATATGAAGAAAATGTTAGCCAAACTGTATAAAATACACGCATACATGAAAGGAAACAAATGAAGAAAATATTTGAGTCTTGGAGAAAGAAGAGAGAAAGAAATAAAAGAATGTTGAAGATATCGGGTACTGATCCTTCAACGGGAGAGAAAAAGTTTTCTTCAATTCCAAGAGAGAGAAGATTAAATGCCCTTGAGAGTGCCAAGGATAAATTGGCTAAAATGGCAAGAAAAGAACATAATGTGGGTTATTTGCAATTGGTGAGGGATTCTGAAGCCTACCATAATGTTATGAGATATGGTGGAAAGTCTGATCCTGAGTATAGAGAAAGAATTAAAACACCAATCTTTCAAAACGATGAGTATGTGTCGAAACTCTATAAAATTCGTCGTTTGAATAAGGCGATAAAGAATATTAAATCTCGTCGGGATACGAGAGTTCAGAAACAATTAAATGTTCCTGAAGATGAATTAATTCGTTTGGTTCGTGCGGCGAATGCTCAAAGAGCGAAAGCAATGGGAAAAAGAAAAGGATTGACCGAAGGCCGCAGAAGAGTGGAAAGATTGATTCAAAAACGAGGTTTGTTTTCACCCGAAGTGGTCGGCCCTTGGCGTAAATATCAAAGAAGACTGCATAATTTATCGTTAAAGGCCCAAATGGGAACATATGATAAAGAATTTGGCCCTGAAATTCGTAGAATGGGGCTTCAAACATTTACACAACAACTTTCAGAGTTTCCGCCTGATTTGGCCCACGGTGTCGCAGGAACGGTTGTTAGCAAAGAATTAAGAACAAGACAAAGAGAGAGAAAAGGATTACCAATTAGACCGAATATCGATTAAATTGGAGGGACATATGAATTCAATTGACGGATTGTACGGAACATATGATCAGGCATCCGCAACATTTGAAGGAAATGACGAAGAGTAAAGAATAAACCCCCAAATCGGGGGTTTATTTTTAATTCACCAACTGAGAAACATATTCCGTTGGAAGTTCAATTTGGAAATCTCTGTCCATGAATTCAATTTCAATCCATGTTGAGTCCCCATCCACGGAAATGATTGTCCACTCTCCGTAAATGACATTTACGATATCTCCATTTTCATCGTAAAGTGCATCCTCGTCGCTCTCCCACTCCCAAGGCTCCTCAAAGTAAATCTTCTTTCCAATCATTTGTTTCCTCAAATGTACGAAAACTTCTCAAATGAGAACTTGACGGTCTTTCGCTCAATGGCCGCTTCGCCATCGGCACGGGAATTGCGTTCCTTGGTAATTCTCTTGCCCATTCCGAAAGGCTTGCAGATGGTACGATTGTGCTTTACCACAGCCGCACCCTCTCGCTCCGCTTCCAAATCAAATTGATCAATGACTCTCTTCGGCATCCGAATCCTCCTTGACACAATCCCAATCAAGACTATTTGCAACATAGGATGGGGTTCTGCCATGCATGACCGCATAAAGTTCGCAGTACATTCTCCGTGCCTCGTCTCGCTCCTTGCGGAGTTCAAAGATCGTCTGACCACACTTCTCCAACTGGTCATCCCGATCCTTGAGCGCATTGGTCAGGATTTCGCTGCGAGTGCGAAAGATTGTTTCGTCATTGCTCATGGGGGTATTGTAACCAGTTTCCAAAGGCTTGTCAAGGCTCATCTCGTTGATCATTTCCTTGGCCTCCTCCGTTTCCTTCCACGCCTCAATCACGGGATGATTGCAGGAACAAACAATCGCTTCCCGCATACTTGGCCCAACAAGGAGTCCATCCCACTCATTGCACCAATGCCATCCCTGATCGTACTCTTCCTTGGTGAGTCCAAGCCCACTCTGCTCAAGAATGTCGTAGCGTTCCTTATTCAAAGGGAATCACCCATTCCGCTTTCCTCGTAGCAATCCCAACCGTTTCGCTTGGCAATCTGCTCCTCTGTGAGATCAATATTGCCATATACATCCGCCTCGTAGGCACAGGTGAGTTCGCAGATTTCCTTTCGGAGATTATTGCGGTCATTCAGAATGACCCCGTACTGATCCTCAAGCCGCAGAATCGTGCGGCGATCCTCTTCGGCTTCGCCTTCCAACCCAATAATAATCTCAAGCATCATAATGCGAGTTTCCTCAGTCATGGAATCGAATGCGGCCTTAATCATTTCAGGTGAGTATTGCATGGCGTGATTGTACCAAAGTGGTTTGCTGTTGTCAACCAAGGGTCTGATTACGAATTCTTCTTGTTTCCAGTACCAAACACCAAGGAACTCAGGTTCCGATGCCTCGTAGAAGCCCTCAGAAGCCTCTGAGAGCCGATATTGAGGAGTTCCCTAACCATAGGGGGAACATCAAGTTCAGCGGCCTCCTCCATCATTCCTGCAAGTTCAATATCACCAATGTCATTCCACTTGATGGAATCATTTGCCGAATTGGAGTTGTGGTCGTTGGTGTTCATGGGCGTATCATACCAAGTTGGTTTTCCGATGTCAAGCCATCGACTTTCTGAAACCCCAACCCAATAAGAAATTTCCAAACCTTTCTACCAAAGTAGATGTCGTAATTTATTCGCATACTGACAAATTCTTTAGAATCATCCATGAAGAAAGGCCATGTAATTTCTGTGGTTCCATTAAATCTACGAATTTCAAGAGTTTCTTCGTCTTCACTCAAAATAAATTCATAGGTCATTGGCGCATCTTCCATGCGATTCTTAGAGATGAAGAAAGAAGTTTTCATTCATTTTTCCCATTATCTACTTTGGTATTACCCGCACAATCAATGAGTAGGGAATCAATCACCTTCATTGAATCATCACGCTCAACAATCAAGATATTAACAGCCTCATCAAGAATCTTGATTGCTTCCGCTGCCTCAATCAGTTTCTCAATTTGATCCGAATCAAAGTAGCCATTATTTGCATCTGCAAAATCAAGCAACCATTGAGCGAGTTCGTTTGTTGAATCGTTCATAATCATTCCAAGTTAAGAAATCTGAAGATTTCTACGAGGATAATTATTGTCGTAGACCTTGATCAATTCGTAAAAATCTGAACCACCATAAGTGAAATGTAAAGACCAAATGTCCCACGGATCAAGTGTGGTTTCATTGAGTGGTTCCGAAATCACATTCCTCTTGGTGTAACCCTCATTCTTGAGAGAATTCCACTTGGCACGGGCATCTTCAATTTTCATTGCTCGACCTTCAGTTCTACGCCAATAGGAATCAGGCCCAAGCGACCAATTGTAGCATCGAACCTCATTCGGATTCCAAGGGTTTGGAATGAATACGACAGCAATCTGAATTCCATACTTACTGACAGGACTCATCAGAGCATAGGTCGGAGGCATATCGAAATCGGAGTAGTCGTATTGCATGGTCGGAGTATACCAAGACAAATCAAAGATGTCAAGTCCTCAACCATTGACACCAATGGTCATGCACGAAGCATTATAGATGAACTCAGCAACATCATCAGTCGAAATATTGGCAAGCACATCATCGTCGCAGTATTTGAAACCGATCACATGAATCCAAGCATGGGTATCGGCATTCCACGCAGCGCACTCCGCAGTCGTCTTTCCATCGGAGTAATTCATACTACCGATACGAATCGAAACGGTGATGCGATTGGTGAAAGTCATCGTGAAGCCCATGTTCACGGAATTGGTGATGATATTGATACGCGAAAGCGAGTCGGAGATGGGGGGATTGTTGGTGTCCATAGTCAGATTGTACCAAGACAAGAAATTGTTGTCAACTCAAGTCTCTATTGGAGAGAGCGTCATATCTTAAAGTTGCACAAGCCTCACACTCGCTTTTCGGAAATATATCATTTGAAAGAGATGACTTGTCACCACAAGTCTCACAAATCTTTGCAGTCATTCTCTCTGCCATTGTGATCGCACCATGAATAATATTCATGGACATTTCAACTCGCTTCATATTTAGTTCGTCAAGATTCTCATCGAAGAAAAAATGAATGTAGAAGCGAAGACTTCCATACTTCTCCTTAACCTGTACGGCTTCACAACGCAACGAAACTTCGTAATTGAAGTTTATATGATCTACTTCACTCTGAATCGTATGGCAAAGAGTGTCAATGATATCAAACCAACCATTTCCACACTCAATGCCATATGCCATAGAAGTATCCTTTGGATCTCCCCCATACTGAGCAAAGATGCTAGGATACTTTGATACTAGTTTTTCAGTAAGTTCAATATTCATTGATCCACCTCGACGCGAATCTTAAACTTTCCAGTTTCTGCATTCTCAAGAATGATTTCGTTGATTGTGCCAAATCCGTAGTCAGAGCCAACACAAATGAAAGGCCCACCTTCAGGATCAAAGTAATCAATTCCCTTATTGTCTTCACTAGCACCAACACGATAATAGTGGGCCTTTCCCTCAATGGTATAAATTCCATGACCATTGGAAGTCACAGTACGCTTATCACCATAACGAGATGGGGAAATCTTAATGCTCATTTGTTTCCTTTGAAAATTAATCGTTCTTGATCTTGAGTTCACGCAGATTAACACACACATCTTGATAACGATCAATGAATGCTGCAAGTGCCGCAGCAAGTTCCTCCTGATTGCTCATTTGGAGAATTGCAACGGCAGTATGCATTTCTGCGATAAGATCGTTGTCGTTCATTTGATCAAAGTGATCGTATGTTTGGTCGGTTGCCATTCGCGCATTCTACCGCAAGTAGTTATTCTTGTCAACTCATATCGGTATTGCGAAAGTCTTGATTGTTTGCATTTGCATCAATCATCTTGCAGCACTTTCGGCAAGTCGTTGCGGATTCCCCCTTGTTTGCACTCGCAATATCCTGCGGAAGTGAAAAATAGAAGAAAACATTGTCGGGGTCAATAGCATCTCCACAATGATCGCAGAAGTAGGTGTGCTTCTTCTCATTCTTGAAGCAATCCCATCCCCGTTCCTTTGCGACGATATGCGGATCATCGTATGAGGCATTGCAGAAATCTCGCCGTGCCGCATCACGCTGCTCGACAAGTTGCTTGATCTCATTGCGAAGCGTATCATTGTCCCCTTCGACTCCCTCTGCCCATGCGGTAAGTTCATTCACCGTTTCGCGGAGATCACGAATTTCATTCGCTGCCTCAACTAGATCGCTATTGCTGAGATTATGAAGCGGGGGCTTCAACATCAGGCGGTCGATGATGTCTTTATTTTCGTTCATTGTGGCATCTTATCAGGTATCATTACTGTTGTCAAGTGCAGATGTTTCGTATGCAAATGTGTATGACAAACCATAATTTTCCTTAATCCAATGGACTAAGTACTTTGAAGACGACAGATTAATTTGAATGTGGTTTAATCCGTTTTCTGTAAGCAAATTCCAAATCTTGCGACTGTAGTCCATTGAGTAATCTTTACCGCTGATAATACACAAAAGATTATCATCCATATCGGTAATGGTAAACCAATGACTTACTTGGCGATAATTTTTGTCATACCTCAAGATGTATGCAGTTTTGCTCTCATCATTGATGAGAAACAAAAAAGTATAACATGAGGAATTATTCTGAGCCAAGCAATAGATTTTGTTCATTTTTTCACTCCTTCGATTTGCTTGGACGATTGTCAATCGTCGGCATATTCTTCATCGTCAAGTTCGCTCTCGCAAAAAATTTCATCGACATTGGTCGAACCACCAACCCAACGATTCAAATCTTCGCAAACCATGTTGAAGAAATCTTCAGGGGTCTGTTCTGTAATCTCTGTGGTAATCGTAAAAGAAATATGATCGCCATATTCCTCAATGTTGTCGGGTTCAATCCCGTACATCGTGCGGCACTCATCGAACAAATTCTCTAGGTTCTTTGGTGCGGGAAACATACTCAATGCTCCAGTATAAAGATCACTCATTGATTTCACCATTCATCCTTTCTTCGTGAAGAACATCCTCAAGACGCATAATCAAACTAGTCCAATCCTGCTCTCCACGATTAGTCTCTTCACGCAGAAGATTAATCGTGTGTTCAAGACGAACAACAAATGGAACTGTATTCATGGGCGTAGTATAGCAAGGCCCATTAAAGTTGTCAAGGCTCAGAATCGATCTCCTTGAGAATCGCCATGATCTCTGAATTTTGTTCAGAGATTTTCTTGGATGCATTGACAATCAATCGAACATCATCAATTGTGATGTTATGCTCTTCGTCATTCCAAAGCCTTTTAGCGAATTCATCAAGTCTCTCACACATCTTTTCCGCCGAAATAAATTCAGCGAGTCCGATAATTGTCAGATGAATTGATGGATCAATAACACCATCAATCTTGACATCGAAAGCAAAATCAACCTCTCCATCTCCAATCACCTTATTGGTGAATTCGATGTTTTCGGTATTAAACTTACTTTCAAGTTCGTTGCGAACGAAAAAGAAGGAAAGTTCCTTCGTATCAAACCTATCGTTAATGACGCACTCATTGTTGATGTGCAACTTAACGGTATAAATGAATTCGGGTAGTGGAAGTGGAAGTTTCATATCGAAAGTATATCACTTGTTAATTTATCTGTCAATCGTTCAGACCAAGTTCTTCGTCCAATTCAGAAAGTCTATCTAAATGAATATTCTGCTTCCTATGCTTCTTTGCATAAGATTCATAATTCATTTTAATTTCCTCAAAGTCAATAACTGGAAGACTCATCGCAATCAGTCTGTTATTGATTTCAGATTTAATCTCTTCTATATTCCCACCAATCTCCAAGTTTGGGCTTGACGATAGAATTGGAAGATTATCATCATCATAATAAACTTCACGAATCGTGATATATCCATCCTCATTTACTAGACGAAGATTCCAAGTGCAAATTGGTACTGACATTTCACTCATTACCTACCCCTTGAATATTCACGGTCAAGTCTACGAATGTTTTCGCTACCGTGAGCAACGAACAACTCTCCCGCCGTCTTATGAGAAAAGATTATACGACATCTAGTTGGTGGAATATGTGTATCCACGCAATCGACACAATATTCAGTATCGGGAAAAAATTCAAGCCTTGACTCAGAAATTTGATTTCCACAATCAATACACTTCATTCAAAAATCTCCCTCAAGCCCATAATAAGCAACAAAAAAAAAGAGAACAAAACCAAACCAACCCAAAATCCTGCCATTCCAAATGTTTCATAAATGAAGTAAAACATTAGAAATGTAACAAGAAAAGAAAGAAAAACCACAATTAAATCTTTAGTTGACTGCTGCATTACTTATCATCCTCATAGGTTTCGTCATCATCCTCATCATCCTCGTAAATATCCTCGTATTGATCGAACGAATTCTCAATATCAATGTATTTATCAAGTTTCTGAGCCATGAAATCAATCTCAATGAGAGTATCCTGATAATTCAGCAGCCGAGAAATAATTTCTTGAATCACATCATGTGCAAATATATCGCCATCCACCTTTAACTGGTTGGCGATAATATCTGCTTGAACTGCTAGATTTTCGTTATTCAAGTGTTTTGGATTACTTTCGTCCATTTGCCTTTTCCTTAATCATAGAACAAACAATGTCGTAACGATAGCAGATTTCCTCTACGATCTCTGCATAGTCTTCATTGTCGCTGTTCTGAAGAAATGTGATAACCTCATTGCACTTGTCAATGAGTAGACAATCTGAATACATTTCGGGGTCAGGAATAAAGTCAGGCATAGTCGGATTATACATCATCTGCGATTTGTTGTCAAGGCTTGACACTCAATTTCATACCTGATACAATCGTGATATGGAATTGCACTATTACGATAACATTCTTGTTACGGTTTACGATAATCCATTTGAAGGTGAAAACGCATCTGAAATTATCATTCGCAACAGTTATCTTGTGAGTACCGACAATTACGATTCTGATAAGATTTTTTCAGAGTTTGAATTTTACTCCAATGGTGAGTATGGGGACGATGAAGAATTTATGAGTGATCTATTTGATGGTCTTAGGGAAGAAGCATTTTGCAATGGTTTGTTTTATGATGCTTTGATTCAATCTAAAGTAATGACGCACGAAGATATCTACGGTGTAGGTGGAGATTAATCTCCATCTTTTTTTTTTCATTATAAAATAAAAAAAAGACGATTTGGATTTCCCAAATCGTCTTTGCTCATGTAGAGCATTTGGTTAACTTGCGTAGATTACATACCAATCCTGATCCGATGTATCCTGATTATACAGCCTGACGAAATCCTCCTTGGTTTCAAGATCGGAGACGAAAAAAACATTCTCACCATTGTCCTCGCATGGATCACCACCCAAACAAATGTTTACCCAAAGGGTTTCGGTTGGATCGTCCTTGTAGGCAATTTCACAAACAAGAATCTTGCTGCTCATATAGGCATTCTACCTACTGCATAATTTTCTGTCAAGGAACTACTTCTTCTTCTTTACCTTAGAATTCTTGATGATCTTGTCAAGTCCGATGTAATCATCGCCAAAGTAAAATTCATGATCATTTGCAGACATATTTGTCTTATTGATCCAAGAATTAATGTCTTGCAAATTAATTGAAGTTTCCTCAATCTCGACATTTCCGTCATCGGGGAAAGTAAATGTCATCTCTTCCATTTCCATTAGAACATCTTCATAAGTTGAAGTCTTCTTTACTGGAAAGATAACACTTACACGAACCATCTTCAAATCGTCAATAGTTGGATTGACAATTTCCTTCTTTGTGATCTCTTTATTCATCTTCTTAAAGTTCATAATATTTAATATCGCATTCTTTTGTTTAGGGGAATACAATGAGCCTCGTAAATTTTCTCAAAAAATTTATTTGGATCGAATGTATCACGAATTACTTTGTACTCTGAATATGTAATATCAAATTCTTCGATTGGTTCTTTATTTGAATTGAGCCTAAGATCGAATAATTCGTAGTCTGTAATGTTAATATCTACAAATGTATCTCTTGGAATTAATTCATAGGTAATTGCTGCTTTTGCTTCTCCATTGTAAATCTTTTGGTTGTCGAATTTGACGGGATTTATCTTGAAGTTTTCACTAATAAACTCAAACACTTGACATAGTATACCAAGAAGATTAAGTCAAGTCAACTCTTGCTTCCATAAAATATTTTGTTTATTCTATCCAACAATCTAGGAACATATTCATTTGGCGATTCATTCTTTTTTGGTTCGACTGAATCATCTTTGATATCACCCGCGATATTTTTATTATATGAAAGCCAACCCTTGTTGAATTTCTCTTCTCTGATTGATTTAATCAATTTTTTGAATTGTTTTTTGCAGCGCATGATAGTATTTATAAAGATGGGAATGGTTTTTAGCCATTCCCATCTTTATTATTCAACTGCAATGAGATCGATGAATCGATTCAGCATGACACGGGAAGAAATCTTCTTGTTCATTGCCTTGACAAATGCAGTACGAATCGAATGATTTGTCTTCTTATCCTTGACTACATCTGAGATATTAACATCCTCAACCTCAGAATTTCCACGAAGAATAAACAGTTCGGCATAAGAATGATGCTTTGGATCGGCACAAGCAAATCCCTCATCTTGGAACATCTTATTCTGCTTCAGAAGATAATCATTGGACGAGTTGTAGAAGAAACGATTAAGGGTAGAACCACTAATTTCTCCGCGAGAACGCCGCCCATCAAGATAAATTCCAATCGCACGACAATTGCAGATGCCTTGGAACATTTCAATAAGACAATCGGTTGTGTTCTTATTCAGCGGCATATCGTAAACATAACGATCACGAATAAGAGTAGAGAGTCGCCCATAAGTCGATCCATAAATCCACGAACCATTTGACTCGCCATCCGTAAGGAATACGGTATGAACAATGTCAAGATTCTTTTCCTTCTTGAACATAGGAACAATATCCATAGCCGCAATAATTGCTTCGTTCAGAGGAGTTCCCGAAAGACCCATATAGCGTGGAACATGAGTATAATAACTGGAACTATTATATCCACGCGAACCCTGATTGATGATCGCAAAAAGATTGGTCATCATTTCATTGAATTCGGTTCCACTCATATTGTCATTCAACAATTCAAGCAGACTGAAATCTGAGAAATTCTGCTCATTGTTGGGGAAGTTCCAACAGATTGAAGTTCCACCATCACGAATCATATCCCAATGTTCGTCAACAAGAAGCGAAGAGAAGGCATAAACCTTGTACGGAATATTCATCTTTCGGCAGAAGAAAACAATTTGGAACATCTGCTTAAGAGTATCATCAAGGATCGGGGCCATGCTGCCTGACCAATCCATAAAGAATACAAGACCGTGAGACTTTCCACGCTTTACGGTCTTCATACGGAGGAAGATATCATCCGTAAACTTGTAATTAACGAGAGAATCAAGATCAATAATACCCGTCTTGCTCGTAGTTCCACGGGCCGAATCCTTCGCGGCCTTCTTCATCATAAACTGCTTGACGAGAATGCCAACCGAATTATTTGAAGAATTCTTGAACGAGATGAAATCCTTTTCCGCATCATTGTACTGAGTTGGAGTTACAGACCTAGAAATCCTGAAATCGTCAAGAATTCGCTTGTAACCAACAATCGTCTTGTCGAGATTTGTCTTCGGAATGATATTCTGATGACTTACCTTATTCTTATCAATCAGAGAATCCTGCATCGAAGTAAACTTCTTCTGAGTCATGCACTCAGAAGGCATCTTTCCCTGATAATGCTCAGGAGTCGCATGGGGATCATTCTTGATTCCTTCAGTCTTAACAGAATCCTCTTCCTTATCCTTTTCACCCTCACCGCCTTCGGAACTCGACTTACCCTTGAAGTCGCCATCAATATCTTCGGAGATCTTAACCTTCACCGAATTACCAGTAT
>Ga0315906_10007313_pt1 | contig 13455 bp, 8 predicted proteins | sample LakEriMetagenome_4_FD_203526 | JGI IMG/M metagenome (GOLD analysis project Ga0315906, IMG submission 203526) | Freshwater fungal communities from buoy surface, Lake Erie, Ohio, United States - Buoy 2 MA122 | ecosystem: Environmental > Aquatic > Freshwater > Lake > Lake biofilm | place: USA: Lake...
ACGAAGAGGAACGAATTGCGATTCATGAGGGAGGGACTCGGACAAAGTCCACGCCATCGCCTTGCCGAAGCTCGAAACAGCTCGGAAGACCATCGCCAAGGCAGATTGGAACGGGACAGGACGGGACTCGGTGGGACGAACAGCAAGCGGGACAGGAGGACGATCGTTGGGGACGAAACCAACGACCGCTCCGCCGGATGCGCTCCTCGCTGCATGGAAGTGCAGGGGAGGAAGCAGACCTCTGGCTCACCACGAACGTGCGACAGACGTCCTGCGATCTGCGTCGCAACGCTCCATTTTTTCGGGAGATGGCTCGATCACCCGCGTTGCAGCGACCGCGTCGCGCCGCTATCGGTCGCAGCAGGCTCAGCCCTCGAGCTTGTAGCCGAGCTTCTTGATCGCAGCCGCAACCGCGTCCTTCTGCTCCGCGGGCGCGATCACCTCGACCTCCTCGGCCTCGTGGCTCGCCTTGCAGGCGGTGACGCCCGCGATCTTCCCGACCTTGTCGCAGATGGCGCTCTCGCAGCCCTCGCAGTGCATGCCCTTCACCGCGAGCTTGAATGACACAGGCTCGGAGAACTTCGACGCACCTGGGCTGCCGTCGCACGCAGCGAGCAGGGCGGAGAAGCACACGGCGGAGAGCGCGGCGATTCGCATGCGCCGATCGTAGCGGGTCACGGCGCTCCCGCCAGTCAAGACATCGCCTTGAACAGCGCGGGATTCATGAACTTCCCGCGGAGGATCTTCTCGGACGGCGACTGCATCCAGTCCTCGAGTACCGACGCGTACACAGAGCGGAAGTCGACGCCGAACTTCAGGTCGCCTTGGTCGAGATCGGTGAGCGAGGGATGGTTGCCCCAGACGCCGGGCTTGACCGCCGGACCGATGAAGAACATCGGTGCCGCGGTGCCGTGATCGGTGCCGCCCGAGGCGTTCTGCTTCACGCGGCGCCCGAACTCGCTGAACACCATCGTCGTCACGCGCGCGTCGTTGCGCTGCTCCTTCAGGTCGCGCTGGAAGGCAAGCACGGACTCGCTGAGCTGGCGCATCAGGTTCGCGTGCGGGCCGAGCTGTCCGCCGTGGGTGTCGAATCCACCCATCGATGCGTAGTAGACGCGCGTCGGCATGCCATCGCGGATCATCGCGCCGATCATCTTGAGCTGGTTGGCGAGCCCATGGCCCGGGTACGGCACCAGCGGCGGCTTGGCGACGGCGGCGCGGATGCGGTCGCTCGAGACCTGGGCGTCGAGCGCGGTGCGCATGAGGAACGCCTTCTGGGTGTCGGAGGCGTCGCTCGCGAAGCCGCCCGCGCCGGTGCGGTTGAGCGTGTCGTACGGCTCCTTCAGCGAGCCGTGGAGATCCTGGCCGTTCCAGCGGAAGAGCGACGCGTTCTCGAACGCGACCGGTTTCTGCACGTCGCCCTCGAGGGCGAGCGGCGCGTTGCGCCCGATGGCGATCGCCGCCTCCGGCTTCGGCGTGCCGTTGCAGGTGTTGTCGAAGTAGCGGCCGATCCAGCCCGAGCCCTTGGCGTCGAGGCGTCCGGTCTGCCAGATGTCCATCGAGGTGAAGTGCGAGCGGTTCGGGTTCGGGTAGCCGACGCCCTGGATGATCGAGAGCAGTCCTTCGTCGTAGAGCTCCTTGAAGCCGGTCAGGTTCGGGTGCAGGCCGAGCCCGCGCGCGCCGTCGAGCGCGAGCGCCGCGGGTTGCCCGTTCTGCGGCGCAGCGCCAGGGCCGCGGATGCCGATCTGCGGGCGGGCGCGGAAGTAGTCGTCGCTGCCGAAGGGGACGACGGTGTTGAGCCCGTCGTTGCCGCCGCCGAGCTGGATGATGACGAGGATGCGCTCGTCGGGCACGCCCGGATTCGATGAGAGCAGGGGGTCGCCGAGCATGCCGAGCGCGCTGCGCTCGATGAAGCACGGCACCGTCGCCGCGAGCGATGCGAGTGCGCAGCCGCGCTGGAGGAAGAGCCGTCGTGTGAATGCGGGGTCGTGCATCGTGGGACCTAGCAGAGCTGGTATTCGGGCATTGCGGTGATGAGGCAGAGAAGCGCCTGCAGCCGCTCGTTGTTGATGGTGGGATTGGGCGAGCCGCCGATCGACTCGAGGTAGCGCTCGAGCTCGGCGATCCGCGCGGGGCCGGGCTCGGCGCCGAGCATGAAGGACGCGACGCTGCGCACGCACTCGCGCGCATCGAGGACCCCTGCGGAGTCGCGCAGGTGCTCGACGAGGTGCATGGCGTCGTAGGGCTCGTTCGTGCCCCCGGTGGGACCGCGGTTCGTGCGCCCTGTGATCAGGAACACGGTGGTGTTCTGCCGCGTGAACACGGTGGCGGTGTTGATCCACGAGCGTCCGCCGACCCAGCCCTTGACGCTCGGTGGCTGGAAGAGCTCCTGTCCCATCAGGTCGCCGGCCTCGACGAGCCGATCGACGCTGCGGACGGGCGTGCCGAGGCTGCGCACGGTCTGGACGATGAGCTGCGTCGGGCTCTTGATGATCGACTGGCGGTTGTCGCGCGCGTAGAAGTGCTGCGAGCGGAAGAGCGCCTTCAGCGCGGGGCGGAGCTCGTAGCGGTTCTCGCGCAGGGACTTCGCCAGGCGCTCGATCGTCTCGGAGCCGTCGCGCGAGATGACGGGCGCGTCGGAGACGAAGAAACGGTAGAGCTTGAAGGCGATGAAGCGCGAGCATTCCGGCTGCTCGAGGATGATCGACACGAAGTCTTCGCCGGTGAAGTTGCCTGCGCGGCGGAGGATCTGCTTCGCGCCCGGGTCGAACTGCGCCTTGTCGAAGAAGTAGTCGTTGCCGCGGAAGGTGCGCCCCGTCAGCGCGCGCGCGCCCTCCTTGATGTCGCGCTCGGTGTAGCCGTTGCCCTCGCCGAGGGTGAAGAGCTCCATGAGCTCGCGCGCAAGGTTCTCGTTCGGGCTCGACTTGCGGTTCTCGTCGTTGTCGAGGTACTTCAGCATCGCGGGATCGCTGATGATCCCGCGGGCGAGGTCTGCGAAGTTGCCGGCGCAGTTCGAGCGCAGCATGCCGTTCTGCCGCAGCATGTGCCAGCTGTTCTCGATGGTGCGGTAGCCCGTCGCGAAGTGACCGTGCCAGAAGAGCGTGAGCTTCTCCTGCAGCGGCCGCCCCGTCTCGATCATGCGGGCGAGCCACCAGCGCTTCATGGCGCCGATCTGCGCGCGGTCTGCGTTCTGGCGCTCCTGACGCTCGCGCTCGATGCGGGCGATCGTCTCGGTGTCGTTCATCACGCGCGCGCGGCGGAGCGTCTCGCGCTCCTCGGGCGTCTGCTCGCGCAGGATGTCGCTCTTGAAGTCGATGCCCTCGTTCGAGACCCTCTCGCCCTCGAAGTCGACGAGGTAGTCCACGGCGCGGTCGAGCCCGAGCTCGACGAGCGCGCGCACCTGCGCGGGGGTGCCGCCGAAGCCTGCGCGGTTCAGCAGGTGCTGCGCGGCTCCGTAGTCGAAGTCCTTCTTGGAGATGGCCTGGAAGGGATTGCCCATGGCGACGTCCGCCGTTCATCGGCAGGGTACGGGGCGTCTCGCGCGAAAGCGAGGGTTTTCAGCGCCTGCGGCCGAAGAGCGCGACGGCGAGGAGGGGCAGGATGACCGCGAGTGGCGTCGCCAGCGACGGCACGTCGTTGAACGAGCGGTCGAGGAGGGGCGTCACCGCGAGCACGGCGATCGCGAGCGCGATGAGGGCTGTGGCGCGCGGGCGCCCGCCTGCACGGAGCGCGAGCGCTGCGTAGGCTGGGAAGAGCAATCCGTAGAGCCCGAGGAAGCGCATGTAGGTCTCGCGCCCTGGAGCAGCGAGGGCGGCGAGAAGACCGATGGAGCCGGCGGCGACCCCGAGAACGAGCCGCGTGTTCGGACGGATCGCAGCGATGCGGAGCTCGGAGAGGTGAAGCGCCGAGGTCAGCGTGAGCTGTACGGCCATGTGCGCGCGCACGGCGGGGTGATTGAGCCCGCCAGGCGACGCGAGGTAGCAGCAGGTGAGGACGAGCATCGATGCGAAGGCGACGCCGAACACGGCGAAGTTGGTCGGTCGGGCGCCTTCGCTGCACTCCTGCCGGGCGCGATGGAAGGTGAGGTCGAGGTTCGGCGAGAGCATGAAGCCGAAGACGACGGTCGGCAGCACGAGGAGGACCGCACCCGCGGGCCACTCGCCCTGGGACGCGATCGCGTTCATATCGCCCCAGGGCAGGAAGGCGAAGGTCAGGAGGCTCAGCGGGTAGGCGATCGCTGCAAGCACCCACACGATGTGCCGCGGAAGCGCTGCGAGTAGGACAGCGCCCGCGAAGATCGCGCCCGATGCGACGGCGGTGCCGAGTTCGAGCGTCGTTGGCAGCGAGTCGCGCAGCACCGGTCCCCAGAGCCAGCCCGCGAAGAACACCTGGTAGGCAACCGTCGCCGCGGTGAAGATCGACATGGCGAGCGCGTGATCGCGCGTCTCGCGGCGGGACTGGTCGGCGCTGCGCAGGTAGCCGAAGAGCGCACAGCCGACGATGTTCGGCACCGCGAAGGCGAGGATGCCAGGCCAGCCCATGAGCGAGCCGATCAGGATCGGCGCGAACATGCCGATGCACCAGGTCCAGCTGGTCGCAAGGGCGAAACCCGAGAGAAGCGTCCTGACGCGCGAGTCCGTCACGGCTGCCGCGTCTCCGAACCGCGCGCAGGCGCGGTATCAGCGTCCCCGCGGTCGAGGGCAGCCCGCTTCTCGGCACGCGCCTTGCGCCGATCGGCGCGCTCGCGGACCATCGACTTCGGCGTGCAGTGGAAGACGATATTGCAGCGCCCGACGAGGAGTTCCTCGCGCTGCTTGACGAGCTTCTGCTGGTAGATCTCGAGCTCGAGCGCGACGTTGAACTCGCCGCCGGCCTTGACCTTGTCCTCGACGTCCTCGCTCCTGACCACGCGGTAGACCGCCGGTCCGAAGCAGGGGCGGAGGAAGCGGTAGTGCATGTCCTTGCAGACGACGGTGTAGTCGCCGCCGCAGACGCTGAAAAGGTACATGCCAGCTGCGACTTCCGAGTTGCCGAGCAGGGCCGCGCCAGCCATGGCGTCGTAGAAGTTTCGGTTGAAGCGACGGAAGGGGAGGACGGCGGTGAAGCGCTCGGTCGAGAGCTTCTTCAACCCGCTCATTCGGATGCCCGAGCGGAACGCGTAGGGCAGCCAGACCAGCGAGAAGACGCTGTGCCAGAAGTTGTTCTTGATCGACAGCCGGCTCGCCCACGCCTCGAGTCGCTCAAGCCGTGAGGGCGGTCGCGTGGGACGCGGTACCGAAGGCCCCGTCTGAATTGGGCCCGAGGGGGCGTCGCCGGCGGGATCGGGGCTGAGGTTGGTGGCGTCCACGGCGGAGTTCACGGGGAGGGCGCATCGTAGTCGCGTCGCGTTCGGATTTGGCTCTTCGCGATCGGTGGAATCGGGGAAACCGACCGTCTCGGGGAGTTTTCGGAACCGCCATGGCGCAGTCGCTAGATTGCGCCCATGCCGATCGCCCGTGCGCCCATCGCCGTCTGCTCCTGGAGCCTTCAGTCAAGTTCACCCGCGGAGCTCGTCGCCCGCGTGCAGGCGACGGGCGCTCGCGCCGTGCAGTTGGCACTGACGCCCGTCGTCGAGAAGCCTGAGATCTGGAGCGGAGTATTCGACGCGCTGCACGCGGCGGGCATCGAGGTCGTGAGCGGCATGCTCGAGACGGTCGGAGAGGATTACTCGACGCTCGACACCATTCGCGTCACGGGCGGCGTGGTGCCCGATGCGACGTGGCCGGCGACGCGGGCGCGCGCAACAGCGGTCGCGCGTGTTGCGGGCGCGCATGGCATCAGGCTGGTGACCTTCCATGCAGGATTCATCCCGCATGAAGCCGGAGCCGAGCGCGCAAAGCTGCTCGGACGCCTCCGCGAAATCGCTTCGCTGTTTGCAGCGGTCGGCGCGCGCATCGCCTTCGAGACGGGCCAGGAGTCGGCTGAGACGCTCGCGCATGCGCTCGATGAGCTCGGTGATGAGTCGATCGGCGTGAACTTCGACCCCGCGAACATGATCCTGTACGGCATGGGCGATCCTGTCTCGGCGGTGAGGGCGCTTGCGCCGCGGATCGCGCAGGTGCACGTCAAGGATGCTCAGCCCACCGCCGTGGCTGGCACATGGGGGAGCGAGGTGCGCGTCGGCACCGGCGCGGTGGATTGGACGGCGTTCCTCGCGGCGCTGGGCTCCGTTCCCGCTCCGATCCGGATCGCCGTCGAGCGCGAGGCGGGCGACGACCGCATTGGTGACGTTCGCGCCGCGCTAGGACTGCTCGGCGCGCGCGGAATCACGCCATGTTGAGTAGCTGCATGGACTCGTGACGCTGGGACGCAAGCTTCCGCTTCATCCGCAAGAGGGCCTTTCCCAGGATCGACAGCGGCCGGATGCGCAGCTTTCCCATCGGTACCCGCTCGAGCTCCGCGTCATCGACGGAATCGGTGGCGGAGAGATCGAGCAAGAGATCGACGAGGCCGTCGAACGTCCCCGCAAGACGCAGGTCTTCTTCGGAGGTGCTCCTTCCATCGAGCGGACCTACGTACGTTCGCGTGCGGTCGAACTCCGCTGGCGCAAACGGTACGAATGGCATCCACTCGGGGGATGACGATGACCAGCCCTCCCACGGCAGGACGACGGCGCGAACCCCCGAGGCTTCGATCGCGCCGACGACCGTCGTGGAGTACGTGAACCACGGCTGGCTTCCCGCCATGGCGGCGCAGGGAATGCGGATCGCAAACCGCTTTGCGCCCGGGAGTGCCGCAAGACGAAGCATGAGCGATGGTGAGAGTGGCATGTGCAGTGTCTGGCTCTCTGAAACCCGCGCATTCCGCTCGAGATCGCCAGCGACAGGCACCAGCTCAGTACCTCGCGCTGCTGTGGTCTTGCCGCTCCAGCGGCAGCTCGATCCAGGCTTCGCCGTTCGCGGAAGAGTGAATCCATGGCCGAAGTGAAGCGACGGCGTCGCTCGCGTCGCTCTCGTGGTGCAAGTCCCCGCAGGCAGTTCTATGACGAGGGTTGGTTCGGAGGTTCCCGTGTGTATCTCCGCCTTCGCGGGGACGATGGCCGCGGAGCAAAGCTGCTCAAGGTCGATGGCGAGAGGCACGGGTGGCACGGGTCGCTGCCCGCGCCTCATGCGCTGACGGAAGTCCTCGCACGTGAATCGCATCGATCTGTGACCATCGAGCTCGATGCCGCTCCACGCGCCCTTGATTCCATGGTTCATGAGGAGCACTCGGCCGCGTCCGCCTTCGGATGGGACGGTGTCGAACGCGAGGATCCCGCAGGCCATCGCGATCGGATTGCATAGATCAAGCGGGCAGTGAAAGGGCTCCAGGGCAGTGCCGCTGAACTTACGGAGCGCGCTACACATGCCGCCGAGATCGATGTCGCGGAATTCGTACCCGTACCAGAGCCGCTTGAGGTGCGCCTCGGCCCGCGCGCGATAGGGCGTGTCGCCGAACGCCGCAACTGCAGCCACGAGCGGGAGCATCGCGGCATGCAGATCGCATCCGAGCAGGTCCTCGTGGTGGCTGAGCTGGCTCCGTTGCATTCGTTCCGTGCTCATGGAGTATTCCCCGTGTTCGTCTGCGTCTGTTGTATGTGCGGGTTGTTCGGCGGTGAAGCTCCGAGGCGCTTTGCGATATCAGCCGTCTGCTGCGAAGCCGCTCGCGTTGCGTGCTCGTGGCTCGCCGCGGAGTGAGACTTTCGCTGGCGCCGAGACTCCTCGCGGAAGAACTTCTCGAGCGCTGCGCTCTTCCAGAGCCCCTCCGCCTCCGCCGCGCTTACGGTCGCGAGATACGCGAGTCTCCCTGCGAACGAGGTCGGAGGCATCGGTTGGCCGTTCCAGTGCATGGGCTGTCCCTGCGCCATCGCGTGTGCTGCCGCGCGGAGCTTTCGACGGTCGCGGCGCGGGAGGTTCGGTCGGTCGTTGACAACCAGCCCCGTGACGAGCTGTCGGCGCCCGCTTCGGTAGACGTGCGTCTTATCGGGGTGCAGTTCCAGCCCCACTGCACGCAGGGTGTCGCGCACGAGCGGGAGAATGCGCTGCACCGGACCATCGGCGCCGGAAAACGTGAGATCGTCCGCATAGCGCGTGTATCGGATCCCGACGCGGGTTGAAGACTTGTTGAGGATCCCATCGACATGCCGCAGCGCGATGTTCGTGATCATGGGGCTCGTTGGCGCGCCTTGTGGGAGCGATCCTGCCCGAGTCACGACCTTCACGAGGAGATCTACGGCCGCGGGAGAAAGCGCTCCGCGGCGTGACTGAGCGATGGCTGAGCGGACCCGTTCGATCGGAAGCGATCCGAAGAAGTTGCGGATGTCGACGTTGAGCACCACGCGCTGCCGCGTGTGTGCGGTCGCGTTGGTCCGGATACCGCGTCCGCGGATGAATCCGTGAGCGTTCCGAGAGAGAGGGATTCCCGCCAGCATGCGCGCGAGGATCTTTCGCTGCAGCCGCTTCAGGTCGGCGTCTGGCTCGTTGATCTCCCGGATCCCGCCTCGCTTCTTCTGGATCCGATGGGTGATGTAGCGCGAGTCGAGCGACTGGGCGAGTGCGGCGTCGACCAACTGCGGGAACTCGTCCGCGAGTCCGTGGTGCGCGAGCTCAAGTGCGACGGCGATGGCCTCGTTGATCCGCTTCTGGTGCTCGGCCGTCCCACGACGATGATGCCGACGACCGATGATCGCTGCCCGCATAAGGTCCGCCGAGTCTCGCCCGCCGACAATCCGTGTCAGCTTCTGCACGGTCTCGAGTGGCACCTCGCAGCGGCCGGAGGACAATCCGATGATGCGTAGCAACGCGCGCGCGACGTCTGTGCGGCGTCGGGTCGGCTGTGGGATGGGAAGGGGTGGACCATCGGGGCGCTGTCCGCGAACCGCGCTGCGTTCGGAATCTGCGCGAGGAGTCGCGACCATCAGCTCGCCGCCGCTCGCGGAGACCCGCTCAGCCACCGTCCTCATTTCCCGCTGCACAGCCGTGAGCGCGGTGCAACTCGAGCGACAACGGAGATACTCCTTCCTGCCGTCGATGGTCCCGCGAAGCTCACACGGGTCCGGCGGCTTTCCGGCAGCAGCAGCAGCCTTCGCTCGATTCGCGGATTCGAGGAGCAGCTGGGTCAGGCGAGCCCCGTCATCCTCCCCGCAAGCCGTGATGACGAGTTGCGCGATCATCGCATCGTCGAAGGAGCGGATGACCTGCTTCCCACCGGCACGTGCGAGGAACGCCACCTCGTGAGCATCGCGTACCTGCAGCAGCAAGCGTTGCGCAATCTCTGAGTCGGACAGCAGGATGCGCGCGATGTCGCCGCGCCTCTCGCCGCTTCGTTCGGCGCCGCTGTCCCCGCCCGAGGACTCAGGCGCCCGAGTGCAGAGGCTCCGCAGCGTGAATCGCCCACGTTCGATCGCGCGGAGCACCGCTGCGCGTGCTGGATGGGGAGTTGCGGAGTGATGATCCGTCGAATCCAAGCAATCCGTTGTCTCTGCGGGCGAGCTGCGCGCGAGACGCCGCCACGCATGGGTCCAGACCACCCGCGCCTTCGGACCGCCGTAGCCGAAGAGCTCGCCCACCTCGAGATCCGACGCCTCGAGCTGATCGAACTCCTCTTGCGGAAGAGCGGCGGCGAGAGCGCGCAGAGGCACATGCTTGCGAACGACGGAGTATGGAAGCGCCCTCGCGGCAAGGGCGATGGTGCCGAGGAACGCTCCGAGCGAGGTGACTGCACGTCCTCCCGCTCGGGATGGAGTGGTCGTGTTTGCCGCTTCCTCCGTGCTGGGGATGTGATGGCTCGCGTCCTCGCCGAATCTCGAGATGTAGGCCATGAGGTAGGCCCTGCGAGCCGACTCCGGAAGTTGGTCGAGTTCGGCAGGCGCCAGCTGATTCAGCAATCTCGCTTCCTCAGATCGGTGAGGGAGCGGATGCCCGGGGTGAAGCCGAAGCCAAAGTGCGAGCCACGCGTTCGGCTCAAGCTCTGGCTGCGCGAACTGTGGCATCAGCTCGACGGCCTTCGCTCCATGGTCGCGGAGGAGCCCGAGGCGGATCCGGTCGATCACTGAACTCGAGAGCGGGGCGTGTTTGAGAAATGTCTCGAACTCTGCGATGGAGAGTCCCGCAACGCAGTCGACCGCGCGCCTCGCTCCGAGCTGGACCACCGCGATGCCCGCATCGATGATGGGAAAGAGCTCTCCCGACAGATATCGCGTTCCGCGCGCCACGGAAATCTCAGCGGCCTTGAATGCGCGCGGTGCGGAGCCCAGCTCGGCGATGGTGGGTGCTTGGACCCCGTGAGGCACGAAGGCGAATCCACCGATTCGGGAAATCGGGCCTGCAGCGGGGGCGCTCCAAGCTTCATCCTGCGCGTCGTGTCTCCATGGGGCGCCTACGGAGGTCGACGAATCGCAGCCGAGCCACGCCACAACCGCCAGTAGATCGTCGAGCGGCAGGATCGCGCGTGAGGGAGCGAGTTCGAACCCTGGTCCAAGAGGGTTCGATGGTCGAGGTTGGCTCACGGGCTTGAGTTCGGGTCGCGCGCTCTTCGCGACGCGTGTCCTGGCCTTGCGTGAAGGTCGCGAATCCAATTCTCGAATGCGAAGCGCCGCGCCGATGAGCCCGATCGCGCGTAGGCGGAACAAGCTCGGCCTCTCCCGGGAGCTTCGAGCACCCTTCGTCGCCGTGGTCGCCCCCGGGCGCTGGGTTGACGTCATGCCCGCCTCCGAAGGGAGTGCCTCCGGGAGGAGCGCCTCTGGGAGAAGGGCCTCTGGGAGAAGCGCCTCGGCTAAGAGCTCGTGCCTTGGGGTGCCGCGGAGAAGGCTGCTGAGGTATTCGATGAGCGCGGTCTGATTCGCCTCGGGCAGGGATACCGTGGCAGGCTCCGTGCGGATTCGACGCATCCGTACCCGCGCGCCTGAGCCAGCCTCGCGCTTGGCCCCCGTTGGGGCGCTCATTTCAAGCGCAAGATCGATGACACCGCCGATCTGTCGCTCCAAGCGCTCATGTGCCTGTCGGAGATCGAGCCACTCGGGCAGCACCCTCTCGTTCCGCTGAGGCGCGTACTCCTCGGCTCTGATGCGGGCATCATGCAGCATGATGCTGTCGAACAGCGCCGTCCGACCATCTCGAGCGGCACGCAGGGCCAAGGGTGCACGCTCAATCAGCCATGTCGCTGCGATCCGTCGGACCAAATCCTCCGAGGTACGTCCTACTTCCGAAGAGGATCGGTGTTCACCCGCATCATCCAGCAGCGTCCTGAGCTTGAGCATGCCGTCAAGCACCCAGAGCCCGTTGGTACTGTCGAGCTCAGCTGCACTGAACGCGAGCCAGCGCGGTGTGTTCGAGGCACCGCTGCAACGGAGTGCCTCGGCCAGCAGCTTTGCCTCCTTGCAAGGCAGCAGCAGGCGCTGTCTGGAAGCATGGCCGACCTCCTGTACCGCCGTCTCTGCCGCGGTGATCGCAGGTCGTGCGAGATATCCAGCGCTGATCTCACTGAGCAGGGACTCGCGTCCTCCAAGCGTCGGATCGATGGGTTCACTCGCCAGCCGCGCATAGTGCTTCGCATAGATCCAGGTCAGCAGGCACTCCGACTCCGACTGAGCGCCGGCATGGAGCAGACGCAGGTTTCCAAGCCAAGTGGGCTCCGGGAGCACGGCGTGCATCCGTCGAGCGATCGCCGTGAAATAGCCCGCCGGATGAACGAGGAGTTCGTGTCTTGCACGGACGAGATTGACCACGCGCGAAGGGTCGAGGGGGAACTCCATCGCGAAGTGCGTGGAGTTGTCGTGCCGACTCTGGAGCCGAGCCAGCGGCAGCTTGCTGGGTGGAACGCCACGATTGGCGTCCGCGGAGGATGACGGTGTCCAGAATGAACTCATGGGCAGTTGGCGGAATCGAAGGGATGCGGAAGTGCCGGAGATTCACTGAAACGCTTCGCTGTGATTTCGGGCGATCGGCGGTGGAATCCGCCGTCGCCCTTCCAGTTCGCTTGCCTGCGAGGCTTGCATTCAAGGCTTGCATTCGAGGCTTGCATTCGAGGCTTGCATTCGAGGCTTGCATTCAAGGCTTGTATGCAAGGCTTGCATGCAAGGGCTGGCGCTCCCAGGTTCCTGAACGGACCTCACGCGGGAGGTCGCGGGCAGAGCCGCGCTTCCGCGGCGGCGAGGAGCCACCGCGACGCAGCGCCGCGGAAGCGCGGCGCTGTTCGCGACCTTCCGCGAATCAGTGCCATTGCTCCCGCCTGGCGAAACACCAGGACAAACGATGTCCTGGGAGCGCCAGCTCGCGCACGCGCGGGCCGGCGATTGAGTGATGAGGAAACAAGCCTGCGAGTTGAACCGGCGGGAGCCAGGCGGCACGCCGCCCTCCAGGCTTCGCGCGAGTCTCGTGTGCACGGTGGTGCACGCCGCATGCGACGCCTCCGTCGAGTCTGGAGTGCAGAACGCGAGGTGCTGTTCCGTCCGAAGCGCGTCCGCGCCTCGAGCCTCAGTGCGCACGGCTGCCCCCTTGCCCACAGGCGATCATGGTTCCAAACGGCGGCTTGAATCCTCGGAAATCGGCATCCGGGACCAGCCATATCACAGGCAGGGAGGGTTGCTCGTCAGGGAGCGGACCGCATCCATCGGTCGCGATGACGAGGCCTGCGAACGACTCACCTCGCCTCATCCGCTCGGTGACATAGTGGAAAGGCACCCGCAGGTCTGTTCCGCCGCGCCCTGGCATGTCGAGAACGCCTCGCGCGATCGGGTCTTGAAACTCGTCGTACTTCGAGATCTTCTGGATCTCGGTGTCGAAGTGTGCGATGGTGAGAGAGCACGCGGTCGCTTGGCGAAGCTGATCGATCTGGTCGGCGACTTGGCCGAGCACTTGGATGCCCATCGATCCAGACGTATCGATGGCGAACAGGATGCGGCCGATCCCCTTTCGGGCGATCGAGGGCAGATAGACCCCGCGCCACAGATGCCGCTTTGAGAATGGAAAGGTCTGGAAGTCTGTGGGCACCAGGCCCGAGAGCCGTTCGGCGAAGACCCGCTCCCAAGGGACTTCGCGAGTGCGTGCACGTCGTGCCATCTCGCTCCAGCGGCCAGCTTCGGTTCCAGCCAGCTTCCCACCTGAGTTCAGCGCCTCGGCGATCTCCTGGATGACCAGCGCTCGGTCGAGATCAGAACACTCGACATCTGCACCGAGAGCGAACTTGATGTCATGTGCGTGTCCCGACTTCTGCGGATCGCCTTCGAACTCTGGGTTCGGGCTTGAGGCAGAAGACGCCCTGGCGCCCGGCTTGCTCGACAGCGCGCGCACGTACATCGCGATCGGATCACCATCTTCGGGAATCCCAGAAGCTGCAGCGGGTGGACTGCTGAGATTCGAGTGGCTCTGACTGCGCCCGCCGTTGTCTTCGGCGCATTGAGCTCCGTTCGAGGTGTCCGCGCCACGCTGATCGCTCGCG
>Ga0315906_10007315_pt1 | contig 13454 bp, 10 predicted proteins | sample LakEriMetagenome_4_FD_203526 | JGI IMG/M metagenome (GOLD analysis project Ga0315906, IMG submission 203526) | Freshwater fungal communities from buoy surface, Lake Erie, Ohio, United States - Buoy 2 MA122 | ecosystem: Environmental > Aquatic > Freshwater > Lake > Lake biofilm | place: USA...
GGAAGTTCGATTTGTTTTGGATGAAGATAAAGTACCCATTGGCATAACAATTAAAGAAAGTAAGCAGGCGCATCAATTGGTTGAAGAATTTATGCTCTTTGCAAATAGATATGTTGCCGCATATATCGGAAAGGTTACAATTCATAATAAACCCATTCCTTTTCCATATCGTGTTCATGACACGCCCGATGAATCCAAGCTTGGTATGTTTATGATTTTTGCCCGTAAATACGGACATATATTCGATACATCCTCTCCTGATAAAATAGCCGCTTCTTTTAATCAAATGCTGACAGACGTTCGAGGAAAGCCAGAACAGCATGTTTTGGAAACACTTGGTATTAGAACTATGGCAAAAGCTGTGTACACTGCAGAAAATATCGGGCACTATGGATTAGGTTTTGAACATTATTGTCATTTCACATCACCGATACGCAGATATCCTGATGTATTGGTCCATCGCATATTACAACAATGTTTAGATAAAGAACCTTTAGTAGATAAAAAGATGGAGGTGAAATGTCGCCACTGCAGTGAAAGAGAAAGAGCTGCAATGGAAAGTGAGCGGGCGGCCAACAAATACAAGCAAGTTGAGTATATGAAAAAGTTTGTAGGAGATGTATTTGAAGGTGTTATTAGCGGTGTTGCCGGATTTGGATTTTGGGTGGAAACTATTGAACATAAATGTGAAGGACTTGTAGGATTGCTTTCCATTAGTGAATATGATGAATTTATTTTTATGGAAGAAGATTATTGTTTAGCCGGAAAGCGAAGCGGTAAAACATTCAAAATTGGAGATAAAGTAAGTATTTTGGTAGTGGCAGCAAATTTGGATAAAAGACAATTAGACTATGAATGGGTGCCGGCACCTAATGATCTTAAAAAGTCTACTTCTTTGCAAATGAACAAAAGTGTCAGAAAGAATAACAAAAAGAAATAATTATTTTTACATATGCACTCATTTGAACAACTTTTGGCTGATTTTGAAAGCAGATTTAATACCAGGCATTTTCCTAATGAGCCTCATACTTTATATGATGCATCTCAATATATTTTAGGCATTGGCGGTAAAAGAGCCCGTCCCGTTTTATGCATAATGGGGAATGAGTTGTTTGACACTATTAAATCTTCTGCCTGGGAAGTAGCTACAGCTATAGAGCTGTTTCATAATTTTACGCTTATACATGATGATATAATGGATCAGGCTCCTCTAAGAAGAGGTGCAGCAACTGTACATACAAAGTTTGGTACTAATACGGCGATACTCGCAGGCGATGTAGTAATGATTATGTCGTATGAATATCTCAGAAAAGTTGAACCCCAATTTCTGCCGCAGATTCTTGGCATTTTTAACAAGACAGCACTTGAGGTATCCGAAGGGCAACAACTGGATATGGATTTTGAAAAAAGGGATACTGTACATATCGATGAATATATTAATATGATTACTTTAAAAACATCGGTATTATTGGCTGCCAGTTTATCTATGGGTGCTTGTATTGGAGGTGCGGGAGACAGGAATACACATCATCTTTATGAATTTGGAAAAAACTTAGGTATAGCTTTTCAGATTCAAGATGATTATCTTGATGCTTTTGGTGATCCGGTAAAGTTTGGGAAACAAGTAGGTGGTGATATTCTTGCCAATAAGAAAACCTTTCTAATGATTGAAGCGATGCAATCAGCGTCATCGGATGATAAATCTACTTTGCAAAATCTGATGAGCGTTCATACACCTGATAAGATAAAACTGGTTTTAGATATTTTCAAGCGTTCAGGCGTTGATGCGTGGGCTGTAGCATTAAAAAATAAATATCTGGATATCGCTTATACACATCTTGATGAAATTGCTGTAATGAATAATCGAAAAAAACCTCTTAAAGATCTTGCAGCATTTCTAGTGCAAAGAGACTATTAAAATATGATGAAACAATTATTCCGAATAAAAAAAATTGAAAGTATCTTAAATGATAATTCAAGCGATCAGAGTGCGCATACATCGGGATTGAAGCGTGTGCTTAACACGCGGGATCTTACTTTTTTTGGCATTGCAGCCATACTAGGTGCCGGGAGTTTTAGTAGTCTGGGAAGTGCAATTTTTAATGGAGGGCCCGGCGTTATTTTCCTTTTTATCATTACGGCTATTGCTTGTGCTTTTACGGCTTTATGTTATTCAGAATTTGCCAGTAGAATTCCGGTAGCAGGAAGTGCATATACCTATGCCTACGCAAGTTTTGGAGAATTATTTGCATGGATCATCGGATGGGCATTGATCATGGAATATAGTATAGGAAATATCTATGTAGCCTTTAGCTGGAGTGATTATTTCACATCCTTTATGAATAAATTAGGATGGCATATTCCTGAGTGGCTTAGCACGAGTTATATGGAAGCGAAGCATGGTATTGAAGCGGGAACAACACATCAGGAAACCATTCTGGCTTGGCAAAATGCACCTCTTGTAGGAGGAATCAGAATGATATTGGATTTGCCGGCCTTAACAATAAATGTAATTATTACCTACTTGGTCTTTAAAGGGATTAAAGAGAGTCGCAACTTCAGTAATTTAATGGTAATATTAAAAATGGTGGTAGTCTTATTAGTGATTATTGTGGGAGGATATTTGGTTTTTAGTAATGGACTTACAGCAAATTGGTTACCAATCAATGATGCAGGTGTTGAAAGTTTTATGCCAAATGGATTTAAAGGTGTGATGGCGGCTGTTAGTGGTGTTTTCTTTGCATATATCGGATTTGATGCTGTTAGCGTATTAGCAGAAGAAAGTAAAAATCCGCAGAGAGATTTACCCCGAGGCATGATTTATTCATTGGTAATATGTACCGTTGTATATATTTTATTAACACTGGTGTTAACCGGTGCAGCCCATTATAAATCATTTGAAGGGGTGGGTGATCCGCTTGCTTTTATATTTGAAACCAATAATCTTAATGTTCCCTGGATGCAATTACTGGTTGCCATTGCGGCTGTAGTAGCCATGACCAGCGTTTTATTGGTTTTTCAAATGGGACAGCCGAGGATTTGGATGAGTATGAGCAGAGATGGTTTGATGCCAAAAATATTCCAACGCATTCATCCTACTTATAACACACCATCATTTTCTACTATTTTGACCGGATTGGTTGTTGGAGCGCCCATATTATTTACAGATAAAACATTCGTGTTAGACTTTACAAGCATTGCCACTTTGTTTGCGTTTGTACTGGTATGTGGTGGAGTATTGTTGATTCCTGCCAAAGAAAAACAGCATGGCCGTTTTCATTTACCTTATGTAAATGGACAATTTATTTTCCCTTTACTTGTTTGCATATCCATTACAATTATCAGCATACAAAATTCAGGATACTGGTCGTCTTTATTTGAGTTTGATTATTCTACCAACAAAGATTTTACATCCGGAAAGATGAACTTTTTAGATTTGGCTACACCTAATATTTCTTTAATCATTTTCTGGCTGGTATTGATTTTGCTTAGTGTGATTACTATTATAAAAAAATACAGCCTGATACCGCTATTAGGATTAAGCACCTGTTTGTATTTATTAACCGGTATGACTAAGAGTAACTGGACTTGGTTTTTGGGATGGTTGTTGTTGGGTTTAGTGATATATTTTTTGTACGGATATAATCATAGCAAGTTAAAAGAAAATGAAATTCCAGGTAGGAGATAAGGTTTTATTGCTGCACTCCAACGAAGAAGGAGAAGTGGTAGAGATCATTAATAAGAAAATGGTGGAGGTAGAAGTGGGCGGGGTAAGGTTTCCTGTCTTCACAGATCAGATCGACTTTCCTTATTTCAAAAGATTTACTGCAAAATCAAAGCCTTCTAAAATTGTTAAAACATATATTGATCAACTAAAAAAAGAAACATCCTTACCCTCCAATGAAACCGAGAAAGAATATGGAGTTTATTTGATTTTTTTCCCTGTTTTTAATAAAGATATCTTTGATGATGATATTGTAGAATACTTTAAAGTATATATAATCAATCATACATCAACGGCTTATACCTTCCAATATGAATTAAGTTATCTCAATAAAGAGGGCTTTGAACTTCGTAATGAGTTGCATCCCGGACAGGATTTCTATATTCATGATATCCCATTTGAAAATTTTAATGACGGGCCCAGATTTGCCGTTGAATTTTCACTCAAGATACCTGATAAGAAAAAGGCCACTCATTTTGAAGCATCCCTGAAAATAAAAGCGAAACAAATCTTTGATAAAATAGAAGAGCTTCTTCTAAAGCAGGAAGCTTCCTTTTCTTATCTGCTGATGGACAATTATCCTGACAGGCAGCAAACAGAAAAACTCGATCTGGGGAAATTATCTGCTGCTGGCTTTCATATTTATGATGCAACAAAACCCAAAATTTCATCTACTCCGCCTCGCAGTGTCATAGATCTGCATATTGATAAAATTACGAATGACTGGAAGGGTTTGAGTAATTATGAGATGTTATCCCTTCAGCTGAAAGAATTTGAAAAGTATTATGATTTAGCAATTCAGCACCTGCAACCTAATCTGATCGTGATACATGGAGTGGGAGAAGGTGTATTGAGAGATGAGATTCATCAGATATTAAAAAACAAAAAAGAAGTGAAGTCTTTTGTGAATCAGTATCACCCTAAATACGGGAATGGGGCGACGGAGATATATTTTAAATACTAATAATTCGTGATCGTAGGTGAATTTTTAAAAATATTTTCCTTGGGGATGTATTTCTAAAACTTTTAGAAGGAATCCAATTTGTTAAAATCCACATGGGAGAAATAAGGGTAAGCTTACAATACAACATCAATATTGATAAAACAACAATTTAGTCGCACATTGATTTAAGGTTCTACTATCAAAGAATACAGTCTCAGCAAACCCAATTCCACAGAAGTAGGTTGTCGTTGCTGTTCTTTTGTAAATATTATTATCATAGGTATATTCAAACGATTCTTCAACAGCAATCCCATTCGAATAAGTTTCTCCATCAAATGCAAAAGTTTGAGTAGTTGACAAAACTTTAAATTTATATTTTCCCCAGCTCCAGATAGTTCCAACAGGAGTATTGTTTTTTATAAAAAGCAAATCAGTTTCATCTGTGCCATTAGCAACTTTATTTGTGTTTAGTATAAATAGATTCCCATCCTTGTCAACTCTCAAATAATTTATCCTATTATCAGGGCTATTAGGTCTAATGCCTACATATCTTAAGTTGTTTACTATTGTATCAGCATCAAAAATAGTCGTTGTAGATGTTGTGCTATTTCCTGGATTTTCATTTGAACAATCTGTAGACTTTATTACGCTACCTATTCGATAAGGTAAAATAGAGCAATCTGCAGCAGTTGTTTCATTCAATTTATTATCTTTTTTGCAGCTTATTATTATTATCAAAAAAATAAATGATAAATTATAGACGCGTTTCATTAAGTTAAACATTTAGTTGAGTGAAGCATTACAAATAAAAGTAATAAAAAATATCATTTATCATAAAAACTTATAAAAATTTCTTTAGTTACTGTTAGATATTTTTATATATGATGCTTTGTTAAAGATGATAATTAAATAAAAAACCACACATTGGTGTGGTTTTTTATCAATAATAGATGTTGTTTTGATATTAATATCTGTAAAGATCAGATTTAAATGGTCCAAACTGAGGAATTCCTAAATAGGCAGCCTGCTCAGCAGATAATTCATCCAGTTCAACACCAATTTTCGCTAAATGTAAACGAGCAACTTTCTCATCCAGATGTTTTGGTAACACATACACATTGTTATCATATTTGCTGTGGTTCAGCCACAATTCAATCTGAGCCAACGTCTGATTTGTAAATGAATTACTCATTACAAATGAAGGGTGACCGGTAGCGCAACCCAGATTTACTAAACGACCTTCTGCCAGTAAGATGATATCTTTCCCGTCAACATTATAAATATCAACCTGAGGCTTCACGGTATCTTTTGTGTTGCCATAGTTTTGATTTAACCAGGCCACATCAATTTCAATATCAAAGTGACCGATATTGCAAACGATTACTTTATCTTTCATCAGTTTGAAATGTTCGCCGGTGATCAGATCACGACAGCCTGAAGCGGTTACTACGATGTCAGCTTCTTTCACCGCATCTTTCATTTTCTTTACTTCAAAACCATCCATAGCCGCCTGTAAAGCACAGATCGGATCGATTTCAGTGACAATTACGCGACAACCTGCACCTGCCAAAGAAGCAGCAGAGCCTTTACCCACATCGCCATATCCACCTACAACTGCTACTTTACCAGCCAACATCACATCTGTTGCACGACGAATGGCATCAACCAGTGATTCTTTACAACCGTATTTGTTATCAAATTTAGATTTTGTTACACTGTCATTTACATTGAAAGCAGGCATAGGTAAAGTACCTTTTGCAACACGCTCGTATAAACGATGAACACCTGTAGTAGTTTCTTCACTAATACCTTTGATACCGCTTACAAGTTCAGTATAGTTATCCAGTACAATATTGGTCAAATCACCGCCATCATCCAAAATCATATTAAGAGGTTTGTCGAAAGATCCAAAGAATAAAGTCTGCTCAATACACCAATCAGCTTCTTCAATCGTTTGACCTTTCCAGGCATACACACCAATACCTGCCGCAGCAATAGCCGCAGCCGCATGGTCCTGCGTAGAGAAAATGTTACAAGAACTCCATTTTACTTCCGCGCCCAGTGCAACAAGCGTCTCGATTAATACTGCAGTTTGAATAGTCATGTGTAAACAACCTGCTATACGTGCACCCTTAAGTGGTTGTTGTGATCCGTATTCAGCTCTAATTGCCATAAGACCGGGCATTTCGGCTTCTGCTAGACGGATTTCTTTGCGACCCCATTCGGCCAGACTGATATCTTTTACTTTGTACTTCAGATCGAAGTCAATTTTGCTGCGTGTAATAGTTGACATGTTTATTTGTTTTGCACAAAGTTACATTTAAGGAACAGATATAATTATTTTATTAATAATAAAGGATAAATTATTAATATTTATTAATTTTATAGAACAAATATCTATATGCCTAGAACAAAGATTACTCAATTAGATAAAAACACTAAGACAGATATATTTTTTGACAGTATAGATCTCTCAATTTTAAGATCCTTGCAGAAAAATGCGCGGGCTACAGTACGTGAAATTGCAGAAGAGGTGCATCTCAGTGCCACTCCGGTTCATGAGCGCATTAAAAGAATGGAAAGAGAAGGTATAATTCAGCGATATACAATAATAATAGATGCTTCTAAAATTAATAAAAGCCTGAAAGTAATATGTTATGTTTCACTCAAGGAGCATAACAAAACAATCGGCACAAAATTTATCAAACTTATTCATGAATGGCAGGAAGTACTTGAATGTTATAGCATTTCCGGAAATTTTGATTTTATGCTGAAAATAGCCGTTGCGAATATGGATGATTACTATCATTTCCATGTACACAAACTAAGTCAAAGTGAGTTGATATCAAATGTGCAAAGCATGTTTGTTATGGGAACAGTGAAGGAAATTCAAGCCATCATTTGATTTTTAAGGCATTAGCCTTTTCTGCAGGATATAGTCTTTCATGAAATAACCGGAACCGATATCCATATCAATGGCTTTAATAATAAAGAAGCCTTGTTTTTTGTAAAAATTTATCGCATTCAGATTTTCACGATTAACCTGTAATTGTAAAAATTTTCCGTGATCGGATTTGATTACCTGAATGATTTTATTAAGCAATTCAGTGCCGATTCCTTTATGTTGTAAAGTAACATCCACATATAATTTATGTAGTTTATAAGTAGTCCAGTTTTCAGTTCGGCTGAAAGAGGCATAAGCAACTGGCACCTCATTTAAATCCCCAATAAGGAAATGATGACCGATTTTCATTTGTTGAAGTAAAGCATCATCGCTATACATCCATTCAATCATATAATTTATCTGATCTTCCTTTATAAGAGGCGTATAGGTTTGTGGCCATACCCTCATCATCACATCCTGAATGATATGAATATCTTTGAACTGGGCTTCTCTGATGATAAGTTGGCTCAAGGCATTTCGTTTACTCACAGAAAGGTAAAAAAAATATTTGAAAAATCATCAAATTAAGATGCAATTCATATAGAGTTGAAAATTTCAAAATGAAAATAAGATAATCATTGAAAAAACTCTCCATGAAAACCATATACGATTGGGGCAGGTAGGGATGCCCGGGCAATTTCCTGCATATTCGTTGCATCAAGAATCAACAGAAAAGAGATTTCATCTTTTGCGTCAAGAACAATAGATAACAAGATACCATCTTCATCATTTTTCGATTGGGGCGATGGCTGAAAAAAAGGCTCGCCCGGATAGCAATTAGCCTCATGCCAATAAACGGATTTCCCGGATAATGTATCAATTTTAACGAGACTGTTATAGAAACCTGTACTAGCTGAAGGATGCACACTTACACCATAAGTAAACCTGTATTTGCTATCTGTATTGTATCGATTATAGTCGATTCGGGGTAATTCAATACATGCATCAGATAGAATATCGGATTGGATTTTTTTTGTGGTCAGATTCATCCTGAAACGGCGGACTGTTCCGATGGGCAACTGAAGTTTATCATTTTCCAATTCATCAAGGTAGTATTTATTGATTATGGAGGCATCGTCGTAGGCATTGATGTCCATTACAATATCTTCTCCATCATCCCATGCATTGATATGATGAAAACAAAAAAAGGGATCCGTTTCTAATTTCACTTTAAGTGTACCGGTAGATTTATCAATAATATAAACAGATGCGCCATCATTCGGTCTCCATTTATGATTTTCTATATATGGCTTTCTCCAAAAAAGCAATTCAATGGGAATAACAGTTAATGGCCCTGCTGCGATAATAAAATATTTCTTTGTCATACCAAAACCATGCAGATAAGCAGGTTTAGAAACAGGTATCGATGCTAAAGGTTTTTGGCCTGGATTGGCAACATCATAAATTTTATAATGACTCTGCATCCCAAATTTTACGACCAGATTATAGGCATGATCTGATTCAAAATGAGGATGTGCAGTGGTTTTATATGCAAATCCACCCGGCACAGGTTCGCTGACTCCAATAGTTTGCAGTGTTAAAGGATCAAACTCTACTTGCATCGGTGTTTCCCCCAAAGCCATGAATTTATTGGCAATTTTCGCAACATTCACCTTGGGATTATCTGTCATATTTGGCAGAGTAGGGAAGATATATGATTGTACTTTTTTAAAGATCGACTTACAAGGGTCAGTTGCGAACTCAGAAAAAGCGATATCACCCTTTTCTTTAACTGAACGATATGAGTTACAGTCAATAAATGCCCCCTGATAATTTACTTTTCCGCCACCAATATCGAATTTATGTAAAGCGCCCATTGCGTCAAACCAGTGATTCATTCGCCGATTTTTCATCTGAAACATACCAGGTCCATTTCGGATGTACGAACCATGGAGCCATTCCGGAATTTTTCCTGTTACTGGTACATTTTGCATCGAAAAAATCTTCTGATTATTTTCAATACCTGTTGAGAAAAATGATTTCTTATTATTATTAATGTTCATGCTATTAATCAATATAATTTGCTGCAATCTTTCCGGATGCCATCACAGCTGGTACGCCAGCCCCAGGATGAACACCAGCCCCAACAAAATATAAATTATTAAACCATTTGGATTTTACTTGAGGTCTAAAAAAACCAGATTGCATCATCGAAGGCTGAATCGAAAAGGCAGCGCCTTTATAACTATTTAATGTTGAATGAAAATGATGTGGCGTAACAACATGCTTTACGACAATATTTTCTCTCAGATCCGGAAGATAATGTTCCTCCAGAAATCTCAATACATTGTCAGTATATTCATCTTTTATTTGCGGCCAGTTGATTTTGCCATCAAGATTTGGCACCAGCGAAAGAACATAGAAAGCATCACATCCTTCCGGGGCTATACTTTTATCGGTTTGTGAAGGCATATGAAGGTATAATCCTAATTCACGGGGGAGCACTTTTCTTTTAAATATATCGCGCATTAATTGAGTGTACGCATTACCTAATATCAAATTGTGGTGCGACAATTTGCAATCGGTATATTTTTTTTTAGTGCCAAAATAAATTACCACTAAGGAATTGCTGTATTGAAGACTACTCAGCCAAGTATTAAGTTGAAATGGCAGCTTTTTGGATGGAATATAATTTTTATAAGAAAATGCGATATCACCATTACAAATAATCTCATCTGCAAATTCAGTAGTTCCATCTGATAGTTTCACACCTTTCGCGTTTTTCTGATCAATCAGAATTTCGCTAATTTCACAATTCAACCTGATTTTTCCACCACAATCTTCAAATAACTTACATAGTGCTTTCACGATTGAGCCGGTGCCACCAATGCAATAATGAACACCCCATTCTTTTTCAAACTGAATAATTAAACCATAAATTGAAGGTGTATCAAAAGGGTTGCCGCCAACCAGAAGCGGATGAAACGATGTGACTTTTTTTATGAAATCATTTTTCAGATACCTTGAAGCATATCCATACATACTTCTCCAGGTTCCGGTTTTGATTACGTAGGGAAATATCTTTAGAAAACTCCATAATGAATGGAAACTTTTTTCTGTGTACGGATGAAACCATTGAAATATATTGGTCATCCCTTTAATAAATTTTCTATATCCGCTTATATCGTTGGGACTAAACTTTTCAATTTCCTTTTCTGTTTTTTCCTGGCTTCTCCAATAATCAAAGTAATCGCCCTTCCCATTAAAAATTCTGTAAAAAGGATCAAGCGGAACGAGGGTCATGTAATCTTCCCTTCTTTTTCCTGCAAGCGTGAAAAGTTCATCATATTGATGCGGAGCAGTAATAACAGTAGGGCCACCGTCAAATAAAAAACCATCCATTTCATATTGATAGGCTCTCCCCCCTGGTTTATTTAGTTTTTCATAAATGGTTACATCATGCCCTTTGGCAGAAAGCCTAATAGCGGCGGAAAGACCACCAAAACCAGATCCAATAACAGCAATTTTTTTCTTTGATGACATGGCTTGTCAATAATTAATCACAATACTTAACTCAGTTGATTGCTGATGTGTAAATTTTGCGGCTTTAAATTCAGGAGCACTCATCAGGTTTTTCACATTATTACTTACACCATAACCTTCTTTAGGGATACCTAACATATTTTTATTCATTTTTCCATCATCATTCGCATCATGGAATATGGCAATGGCATAAATTCCAGGAGGTATATCAGTCAATATAATAGATTTCGTGCCTTTAACAGCTTTGGATTTAGCAGTTTTATACGCCTTCGATGCATCTTCCGGGAAGCCATTTGGGGCATTAAATAAGGCTACCAATACATTCCCTTTATCTGTATTTAAAGCGCTTATATTAATCTTAATAAAATTTGATTGCGCAAACAATTGATTGCAGACAAAAAAGAATAAAATTGAAAAAAGCAATGGTTTTACAAAAGAATTTATTTTCATAATAAAGATTAAACAAAAGACTATTTCAATTGTTCGTACATGTTACTAGAATATTTAAATTTTTTGATTATTATGCTTAAACGTATTATTATCCCCTTGCTTTTTATTCCATTTTTAAGTGCAACTGCACAAAACACGGGATCCATTAATGGTTTTGTGAGAGATATAAGAACGCTATTGCCATTGGAAGGTGTCAATATTAAGGTTTTAAATACCGAATTGGTTACGCAAACAGATAATAATGGCTTTTATCGCTTGAATAATATCCCTCTTAAGTCCTGGAATATTGAAGCAACTTATTCAGGATATAAGTCTGAAAGAAAGTTTGATATTATTATAACTACTGGGAATATTCCTGAGTTGAACTTTGAATTGGAGCCGGTTATTAAAGATTTAAAGTCGGTTGAAATAAAAGCACAATTCATTAAGCCGGTTGGATCTGTAAATTCAATACAAAATCTTGGTGTAACTGAAATTGCAAAATATCCAGGTGCAAACTTTGATATTGCAAAGGTTGTTCAGTCTTTGCCCGGAGTATCAGGTTCGGTTGGTTTTCGCAATGATATTATTTTAAGAGGAGGAGCGCCCAATGAGAATACGTATTTTCTTGATGGAATTGAAATACCATCCATTAATCATTTTGCAACGCAGGGGGCTGCTGGAGGACCCGTGGGGTTGCTCAATGTATCATTCATAGAAGGTGTAACCTTGCATACTTCAGCTTTCCCTGCCAAATACGACAATCCACTTTCAGGCGTATTGCAATTCAAGCAGAAAACAGGGAATCCTGAAAGATTTCAGGGAAATTTCAGATTGAGTGCATCTGAAGCAGCCATTACTTCTGAAGGGCCTTTGGGTAAAAAGAATGGTAAGACAACCTATATTGCGTCTTTAAGAAGATCTTATCTGCAGTTTATATTTCAGCTCATTGACCTTCCGTTTCTTCCGGATTATTGGGACTATCAGTATAAAGTAACACACAAACTTGATAAGAAAAATGAACTCAACTTTTTAGGAATAGGTGCGATTGATAATTTCACTTTTAAGCGTCCCGATAATCCAACGCTTGAACAATTAGCTATACTGGAACAGATACCTCTGAATACGCAAAAATCAAATACGATTGGTTTTTCCTGGAGACATACTACCCAAAAAGGATACTGGTTGTTGGCATTAAGTAATAACCGATTAATCAATACAGCAGACCAGTATAAAGACAATGAAAAGCCAACAGAATCAGAAAAGATTTTAAATTATAGGTCGAAAGAAGATGAAACACGCGTTAGGTATGAATGGAATCATAATATCAATGGATGGCAGTTGAGCACGGGTGTAGTAGGCATCTTTGCCCAATATAATAATGCAACTTTTCAGCGGAGGCCCGGATATGTAGCCAACTATGGTACGGATATTAATTTCTTCAGATATGGTGCTTTCATTCACGCATCTAAGCGATATATTCAAGGTAAATTGTTATTAAGCGCAGGCTTGCGTACCGACGGAAATACGTTTACCACAAATGGCAATGAGCTAGGCAGAACCCTTTCGCCAAGATTATCAGCATCATATCGGTTAACAGAAAGCATCAATGTAAATACATCGGTTGGCAGATACTATAAAATTGCTCCCTATACCGTATTGGGATACAGAGAGAATGGTGTGTTGGTTAATCAATCCATTAATTATACCCAATCAGACCATTTTACTGCGGGCTTCGAATGGTTACCAACACCTGCCAGAAGAATAACACTTGAGGGATTTTATAAAGTGTATGATCAGTATCCTGTTTCAGATGACAAGGGGATTTCTCTTGCCAATCTGGGAGGAGATTTTGGCGTATTAGGCAATGAAAGAGTAACAGATAACGGTAGAGGGAATACGTATGGGTTTGAGTTCATGTATCAGGAAAG
>Ga0315906_10007316_pt1 | contig 13451 bp, 15 predicted proteins | sample LakEriMetagenome_4_FD_203526 | JGI IMG/M metagenome (GOLD analysis project Ga0315906, IMG submission 203526) | Freshwater fungal communities from buoy surface, Lake Erie, Ohio, United States - Buoy 2 MA122 | ecosystem: Environmental > Aquatic > Freshwater > Lake > Lake biofilm | place: USA...
ACCGATGCGTCAAAAGTGGCGCTGGCATGGCTTGTCGCACGTCTCAAAATAGGAGGCTTCGAACTGCTGGATTGTCAGTTCATGACGGACCATCTGGCCAGCCTTGGCGCCATTGAAATTACCCAAGTGGCTTATCTAAAATTACTCGAATCGGCGTTGAAGACGACCGGTCAGCCATCGTCGGGCTTAGCGTCTTCACTGGACGGAGCAGCAGGTTCGGCAGGCGCAGTCTGGGGTGCACTGGACGATGCGTTATCGGTAGGCGCTGGCGCTTCTTCCGATGGCTTTTCTTCAACCGGCGTCTCTTCGCCAGGGAAGCTCATCCTGCAGCTTTTGACCCAGACATCGTAGACGGGATGTTCGACAATATTTGCGGCCGGGTTTTCTTTGAAAAGCCAGCCTGAAAACACGCTGCGCCATTTTTCGGCATCGTTTGTGCCCGGCGGGCGTTCATTCACCAGCAGTTGAACAAAAGCGCCTTCGTCGGGGTAATTTTCCCACGGCGCGGTTTTCTCGCAGGCACGCAATCTTACGACAACTTTGCCAAAACGAATGGCTTCGCCGGGCTTGAGTTCAATATCGAGCGTTTGTCCGTTGCGTTTGTTCAACAGGCCTAGCACCGCAACACGTTCTGCCATGGGTGTGCCGAGTGCATTGTCGGAACCAGCAACAATCCGGTCTGCGGTCGCTTGGGCTTTGCCGGATTTTTCCGGAGCCAGCTTTTCTTCGTCAGTGGGTCCGCACGCCGCGAGCGTTGCCAGCAACGGCAGCAGCATCAGGCTGTGCCGGCGAATCATGATGCGTCGGGACTCCATGCCTCATAATCGCCAGTTGCGCGGGCACGATGGCCGCCACGCTGTATCGATCCTGCTGGCCGATAGGCACGGTCCGTGCCTGTCAAATTGGCCTCAGGCAGTGCTTCATAGCCACGCACTGGCGGCAAATAGCTTTCCGGATCGCCATCATGGGTGCCATGCAACCATCCGTGCCAGTCGGGCGCAACGCGGCTTGCATCGTTCGCGCCATTGTAGATGACCCAGCGACGCTTACCGTCGGACGACTGGTAATATTTGTTTCCCTCGGCATCACTGCCCACAGCTTTGCCCTTACGCCAGCTGTAGATCGCCGTACCGATGGTGGCACCGTCCCACCAAGTGAAAATTTTACCGAGAATACCCATGGACCCGCGATTAGGAGCAAGCACGTTGCGGTGCAATCCCTATTTGCCTTACTTTGCGGTCCATTTAACGGTGTCGCCCGCCGAAATACCCAGCTCGGCGGATAACCCCCCGCGCAGTTCCAGCACGGCTACAACGGGTTCGCCCGATTCAACCGGTATTGTGGAATACGGAATTGTGTTTTCGGCGATGCTTTCAATCGTGCCGTCTGTCCGGACAAAGATGATGTCGAGCGGGATCGCCGTGTTCTTCATCCAAAAGCTTGCCATGCGCGGTTCAGGAAAGGGAAAGACCATGCCGGCATTGTCCGCAAGCTCGGTACGGAACATCATTCCCCTGGCCTGTTCCATCGACGTCTGCGCAAGTTCGACCGTGAACGCCCGCGTTTTTGCGCCACTGGTGACGCACAATGTCACCTGTTCAAGCCCAGCGGCAGACTGACCTGCGCCCGTTCCGGGTTTGCACCCTGCGGTCTGGTTTCCGCCATTGGCAGGCATTGTGCACGCGGCCAGCGAAAGGGCGGTAGCGTAAAGGCCCATTTTGCCAAGCTTACGTAAATTCATTTAGGCGATCCTTTTTCGATTCTGGCACAGTTTATTGCGGCACTGCCGGCCTGTTTCACAAAACAACTGCCATTTCCACCTACATTGATCGTTCCGGTTCCGCGATTGAAGATATTGGCCGCTTCGTCGACATGCACGCGGGATTCCCCATTGCCGATATGTTCGAGCCGCACATTGCGCATGGGGACATTGGCCGCGTCAAAATGACCGGCACCATTCAATGTGACGCGCCCGTCACGGACTTTGCCGGCTTTTATATCGATCCGTCCGTTTCTGTCGATGTCAGCCGAAAATTGGTCGGTGATTAGCCGTTCCACCGCAATGGAACCGTTACCCGCCACGAGCATGCGGGCTGTGTCTTGTTGCTTTACCTCGGAAATTTGCAGGCTTCCATTGCCGCTGACCGTCATATCTTTAATCGCCTGGGTCGATAGCATGACCTCAATCGGCTGCGTCATCGGGACGCCCTGTTCGTTGTTCAAAGCACCCTGAAGACGCACACGCAATGTCAGGCCGACACGTTCCAGCTTCAGGGCGTCGAGCACCCTTTTGTCGCCTTTGGCTTTGGCAGATGGCGCTTTGCCCGTTTGCACCTGTACTTTGATGTCGCCGATGACTTGAATATTTTCAAAGCTGGCGACGAGGATTTTGCGTTCGTCGGCCAGCGCGGGCCGCTCAGCAAAAAATCCGACCGACAGCGAGATGGCAACGATTAATGTGCCAATGTTGCCTCGCCCCATTCCACCCAGCCAAGCCATTTCGGTGTCCTTTTCATATAATGTCCCTGCGGCGCATCACACACAAAGCCAGCATCAGATATGGCCCCAGTTACGGGTCGGGTCAAATGGCATCCGCCGGCAATGTGTTTCCAAACAGGCTCAATCCGATTTTGCCAGTTTGCCGCAGCAGGGTCTGGTGCTTTGCCATGCTCCAAAAATATCAGCCGCCCGCCGGGGCGCAGGACACGCCGGACCTCCGAAAGCGCGGCGGTGGGATCTTGAACCGAACATAATGTGAAGGTGGTGACGACAGAATCAAAGCTGCTGTTTTCAAACGGAAGCGCCTCTGCAATGCCGCTTGCGAAGTTGGCGCTTCGGCCGGATCGTAAGAGCGCATCTTGTGCACGGCCAAGCAATTCCGGCGAGGGATCAACCCCCGATAGAGATCGCACCTGCGACCAGTCGTAAAACTGCAGATTGGTTCCGCCGCCACAGCCCAGTTCCAGAATGTCCCCCGATGCGCGCGGAACAACTTTCGCGCGGTCACGCATCACCGCAGGCTGCGTGCAGGCGCAACCAATGAGGCGGGGCATGACATGCCGGTCCCACCAACCGTTCATGCGCGAGTACCCGCAGGTTTAACATCCCCGGCAGCGTCCAGAACGGAATATCCACACGCGGTAATGGCGCGTGCGGCAAATGGCAGGAACAGCGTGATTTTACGCATAGGTCAATCTCCTTGTGTATCGCGGTTATGATGCACTTCGGGAATGTAACTCAAGAGCAAATTGTAAGCTGTCCTTCGAACCTATTTCACCCAAAATCTTCGGAATTTTTTCTTTGAAGGGGAAAAAGCCCTTGGTCGCATGTGGCCAGAATTTCTCGTCCCAGCTTCGGCGGATTTGGACCAGCTTTATGCCTTCTTGTTCCAGACGCGGAGCGCATTTGGCGAACAGGTCGGCAACCGGGCCCACCGAAGCGTAAGCGGTGATAATCTGTTCGGCGCCGGCTTGTTTTGCCTGTGTGATTAAGGTTTCGATATCGAGTGTATCGAGAATATCCGCGGGACATTGAAACGCAGTGCTGATCCGTTCTGCTGCGTCACGTGACGCGCTTGCGACGAAACCACGTGCATTGTCGCCCCATAAGGTTGTGGCATCGGCGGCGACAAATGCCGCCTTGATTGCCGGCGAAGGCTTAAAGAGCGACTCCGGGTTCATGTCGTCTGGTGTTACCAACAACAGTGCTGGCTTTTGCGCGTCAAATTGCGCTGCGAGGGGAACGGGACGTTGATGTGCGACGGTCAAATCGAGTGGGATGATAGCCGTCGTTGCCAGCCCTTTTGGTGCAAATCGCCCATTGGTATAGCGTGCGATATTATCCGTCGTCGCGAGGTATGTTTTGCCGGCGGTTTGCAAGCCGGCCACCCAACGCCATGACAATGTGTTGCTCGCTGCGTCGGCGTCAACCAAGTGGCGCAAGAAAAAGTCCGAGCCCAACGCCCATGGCAGGCGCAACGTAAAAATCCAGATTGAGGCAAACCACATTCTCGCGTGATTGTGCAGATAGCCCGTTTCCACCAGCTCGCGTGCCCAATCGTCAAAGCCTTCAATGCCGGTCTGCCCAGCCTCAGCGTTGCGGATTGCGCGCGCATTGGGGAAACTATCGCGCTGACGGTCGCGTTCTTCCTGAAACTGCGTCCACACCGACGGGCGCATTTCCAGCCAACCCTTCCAATAAGTGCGCCACAATATTTCCTGAATGAACTTTTCGGCTGCTGCCAGGCTGTGCTGCTCCAAAACCGCTTGGACGACTTCCTGCTCTGTAATCATCCGATAGCGAAGATAGGGCGAAAGTTTGGATACGGCGCTGGGCTGCTCTGGCCCCGGATCCGTGTTGCGGCCAAAGGCATAATTTTGCCCCGCGCCGGGTATGAACTGCGCAAGGCGCGCGCGTGCGGCGTTCCGCGAGGCGAGGAAAATATCCGATACCACTGTCATGCCAGCAACTTTTGCAAGTAAGGGCGGATTTTCAGAAAGCGGACATACAACCGCTCGAATATGTCCAGAATAACCGGATTTTGCGCAAGCCAACCCAGCGGTTTAAGCAGGGGAATATGCCGCCACATCGCCGCAAAAGCCGCAGCGCCCGATAGCATCACGCCATTTTCACAGGCGTGAAGACGGTCAAGCATCAGCTGCCGGTCGAGCCGGCATATGGCCGTATCTGGCGCAATATCTTGGAAGTCGATTTTCCGCTGCCAATCGAGACGCCGCATCAGCGCGATTTCACGCACACACAGCGGACATGCGCCGTCATACCAGATGATGAGATTGAACATGCCTCTGTTTAGACGCGCCACAAGGGGACGTCAGGCTGGGCATAATATGGTATAGAAATGCCAAAAAAAAGGGCGCCGTTGCCAGCGCCCCTCAGATTTTCCGGTAAGGAAACGGGTTATTCCGCTTTTTCGTAATATTGCGGTGCCGCTTCGTTCAGAATAGCCAAAATTTTCTGGAGAGCCGCTTTTTCGTCGGTCTTTTCCATTGCCGCGAGTTCGCGGGCCAAACGGCTTGATGCCGCTTCAAAAATCTGACGCTCCGAATAGCTCTGCTCAGGCTGGTCATCGGGGCGGAACAAGTCGCGCGTCACTTCGGCGATCGAAACCAGGTCGCCCGAGTTGATCTTCGCTTCATATTCCTGGGCACGGCGCGACCACATGGTGCGCTTTACCTTAGGCTTGCCGGTGAGCGTATGCATTGCTTCCTTGAGCGTCTTGTCGCTCGACAGCTTGCGCATACCAACGCCTTCGGCCTTGTTGAAAGGCACGCGCAGCGTCATTTTTTCTTTTTCAAAGCGCAGTACATAAAGTTGCAGCTGCATCCCTGCGATTTCGGAATCCTGAAGCTCGATTACGCGACCAACCCCGTGCTTGGGATACACCACATAATCGCCTACATCAAACATCGCCGCGTTGGACGTCATATTACGACCTTTCTGATTATTTGGGAGAATAAGCTCGCTGACGACATAATGTCGTCCATAAGACAGTTGGCATTCGTCCCTTACGTCATCACCCGATCAATCCCATGATAGGAAGGCGGTTATCGACCATTTTTGGCCTGTTGGCGCGGAGTGTAACAGATTCGCCACAAAAGTTCAATGCTGCTGAGCGGCGCCTCAATAGTGCGGCTTAAATTGCGCTTAATTTTCGCACGCGATCATCATGTTCGGCAAACACGGCATTGCTAATCGGCTTGATATCCGCCGAGTTCATCCAGCATAGGTCCATATGGCCCAGAACGCGGTCATCATGGCTTCTTATGGTGACCGGCAGGATGGGTTGATGATCCAGCTCATCGACCAATACCGGATTGGATGGCACGCCTGTTCCCCATTTTTCGCCCCATTGGCGCAACGCGATCATTGTCGGCAGCAAATCCAGCCCTTTTTCGGTCAGCCGATATTCCACTTTGCGGCGGTCATCAGGGCAGGGCGTACGATGCAATATCCCGCTTTCGCTCAATCGGCTTAAACGGTTGGCCAATATGTTGCGCGCAATGCTGATTTCCGTGAGGAAATCTTCAAAATGGCGGATGCCATTGAAGGCAGCGCGCAAGATCATGAACGACCATCGTTCGCCCATTGCCTCAAGTGCGGTTGGTAGCCCACACTCGGTAATATCCTGTAGTGACTCGCGCAATTCGCCCATATATTTGACCCCCCAACGCATAGGGTGAGCCGACCCGAAAAATTTTGCAACCCCATTTAAGTTTTAAGTTGCAACTCGAAACCTAATCTAATAAGTAGCGATTCGCAACTGGTTTTCCAGAGGCGCAAAACGAAGGCTTGGAAACAGAATGCCGGCCACCGTTGTGCTCTGTTATCAAAGCTAAAAGGATAAGATTATGACTCTCTCCCAAGTTTCCGCCCGTTTGGGCGCGCTCGCTGCCGCATTTGTTATCAGCGCCACACTTCTTTTCGGTGTTCCAACGCAGGCGCAAGCTGCAAGCAACGGCGCATATTACAAAATCGAATTGGCGCAGCCAGCCGCATCGAAGCAAGAATTGCTGCGTAGCGTAGTTGTAAAGTGCGAAGGCACTGCATGCCGCGCGCCAATGGCTTCGACTGCCGCAAAGAATATGTGTGTCAGTGTCGCCCGCAAATTGGGTTCAGTTTCTGCTTTCACCGCTGGTGATCGCGTCTTTACCGCTGACGAACTCGCCGCCTGTAACGCTGGCGCTTAATCGGCAAACCGCGCAATAAGCACATTCGGCTCTTCTATCCTCCCAACTAACCCGCGCCAATTTTATTGACGCTTTGAGCCGAGACAACTGCACCGGAATATGGCCATACGCGCGACGTCGCGGACGCCATATTCCGGTGCATTTTTTGTTAAAGCAGGCGTTCTCACATGCGCCATGCACAAGCAGCCAGCGCATAATTTGTTGTTAAATCGACTATGTTTTTAAGTTTCTTGTTGCAACGCAGCGCAAAAGCCACATCTTGGAGCCTATGATGCGGCAATATGAATTGGTTGAACGGGTGCGGGCCTATATCCCGGATGTCGATGAGGATCGCCTCAACCGAGCCTATGTCTTTACGGTTCAGATGCATGGTGCGCAGAAACGGGCATCAGGCGACCCGTATTTCAGCCATCCGGTCGAAGTCGCAGGGCTCATGACGGACCTCAAAATGGATGAGGACACGATCATCACCGCGCTGCTCCACGACACGGTGGAAGACACGCTCACCTCAATCGAAGATGTCGAACGCCGCTTCGGTTCCGAAGTCGCCCGCTTGGTCGACGGCGTTACCAAGCTTTCGAAAATCGAGGCGCAAACCGAAAACGAACGCGCTGCCGAAAATTTGCGCAAATTCCTGCTCGCCATTTCCGATGATATCCGCGTTCTTTTGGTCAAGCTTGCGGATCGCCTGCACAATATGCGGACGCTGCATTTCATCAAAAGCCCCGAAAAACGTCGTCGCATCGCCAAGGAAACGATGGATATCTATGCCCCGCTGGCGGAGCGGATTGGCATGTATGAATATATGCGCGAAATGCAGTTGCTCGCTTTCGAACAGCTGGAACCCGAAGCATATCAGACGATTACGGGTCGTCTGAAACAAATCCGCGAAAAGGCCGATGTTGAAATCGACCAGATTAACCAGACCATCGCTTGGGAAATGGAGCAGGCCGGGCTGAAAATCAAAATCTCCGGCCGTGAAAAGCATCCTTATTCCATCTGGAAAAAGATGCAGGAACGCCATGTTGCGTTTGAGCAGCTGACGGATATCAACGCCTTTCGCGTGATAACCGAGACCACCGAAGACTGCTATCGCGCTTTGGGTGTGCTGCATCGTCGCTGGCAGATGGTGCCGGGGCGGTTCAAGGATTTCGTCTCAACGCCAAAGCGAAATGGCTACAAATCGCTGCACACGACAATCATGTTCGCCAAAAACATGCGCGTCGAAGTGCAAATCCGCAGCGCGGAAATGCACCGAAGCTCGGAACATGGCTTCGCCGCGCACTGGGCCTACAAGCAAGCGGATAAGCCCGATGGGCAGGCTGCGTGGTTACGCGATCTCATCGAAATTCTTGAAACCAGCCAAGATGCCGAGGACATCCTCGAAAACACCCGCATGGCGATGTATCAGGACCGGATATTTGCCTTCACCCCAAAGGGCGCGCTGCATCAGCTGCCCAAGGGTTCAACGGTCGTTGATTTTGCGTATGCCGTGCATACCGATCTTGGCGACAAGACCGTTGGCGCAAAAGTGAATGGGCGCCATGTCCCGTTGCGTGCGCAATTGAACAATGGCGATATGGTCGAAATCCTGAAATCCAAGGCGCAGGAACCGCAGCAGACTTGGCTTAACTTCGTCACGACAGGTAAGGCGCGCGCCGCCATCCGTCGGCATGTACGGCACCGCGAACGCGATGAGCTGGTCGCGATTGGCCGCAAGCTTTATGAAGAAGTCGCTGCGCGTATGCCGGGCAAAATCGGCAAGAAAGCCTTAACGGCCGCGGTGAACCGGCTGAAGCTTGAGGATGAGGAAGAGCTGATGCATCGCATCGGCCTTGGCAAGATTAATGACCACGCCCTGATGGAGGCACTGGTACCTGGCTTTGACGCGGATGGCATCGCGCTTGATTTTCCAAATCAAGAACGCGCCATCTCCATACGCGGACTTACGCCGGGCGTCGGTTACCACCTCGGTGAATGCTGTCACCCCATTCCGGGTGACCGGATCGTGGGGCTGAGGTTGCTGGGCCAACCGGTTGAGGTGCATACGATCGAATGTGACCGTCTCGCTAACGGAGCCGACGCCGATTGGGTCGACTTGAGTTGGGGGCAGGGTAGCGATGGCGCTTCGGCGCGATTGCGCACGATCATCCACAATCGTCCCGGCACGCTGGGTGAAATTGCCGGCATTTTTGGCTATCACAAGGCGAACATCATCAATTTGCGTTTAACTGCGCGCGACGCCGAGTTTCACACCTTTGAAATAGATTTGGAGGTGCATGATTTGCAGCACCTTATGCGGATAATATCCGCGCTTCGTGCGTCCGAGGCGGTGGCGACGGCAGACCGCGTCTACGACTAAATTCAGTCGCCAATTTCGTCCCCGGGTTCAGCATAGACAAACCGTTTGGCCAGTTCAAAACTGTGTCCAGCGCGCAAAAAGGCATTGAGTTGCTTATTGCGTTTCTCTGGCGTTGCAGCTTCTTGGGCAAATGGACCGATACGTTTGCGCCGCGCAAAATTTTCTGCGGCGCTCAATACGCTTTCTTCCATATGCGCTTTTGCCGGGATGGCATCCGCATCGCCAATACCGCTCGCGCGCAAATCCTCGTTTAAACGCCGTTCGCCATAGCCACGGCGCACAAATGACCGGCTTCGTGCTTCAGCAAATTGGGCGTCATTAATATAGCCGAGTGCGGCAAATTGTTCGACCAGCATTGCGATGTCCGCGCTGCGTTCCCCGTCCCAGCCCCGTTCGCGAATTTTGCGGTTTAAATAGGTCCCGAGTTTGGCCTGTGTGGTCGCGTATTTGCCAACATAATGCAGCGCAAGCTGTCTCAGTCTCTCGCCATTTAACGGCGGAGCGGGTTTTTTGGCGGCACGTGGGCTGTTCACGCCCTATTCTTGCCACAGTCGGGTCGAAATTTGAACTGGTATCGACGCGTAATGGCGTAGGCTAACAATAAATTTATCGGGCTCCGCCCTTTTGCTATGGGAAAATTTATGAGCGAACGCGCATCCACGCCAACGCAGGACAGTTTGCCACGTCGTTTTTCTGACTTTGCGACCTTAGGTGAGGCATTGGATTATGCCGCTCAAGGGCAGCGTGGGCTCAATTTCCACGACATGCGCGGGCAATTGGCGCGTCCTTATCCCTATAGCGAAATGCGCGAAGACGCGCTGAACATGGCCTATCGCTTGATCAGCCATGGTGTCCGCAAAGATGACCGCATTGCCTTGGTCGCGGAGACCAGTCCCGATTTTGCGGCCCTGTTCTTTGGCTGCGTATATGCGGGCGCATGGCCAGTGCCCCTGCCGTTGCCAACGTCATTTGGCGGTAAAGAAAGCTATGTGGACCAGCTGTCCGTGCAGTTGAAAAGCTGTGACCCCAAGATACTGTTCTTTCCAGCCGAACTCGCCGACATGGCCAATGATGCGGCACGCGCATGCAATGTTGAAGGCATTGATTGGGAAAGCTTCAGCGATCGCGTCGCGTCAAAGTCCGATCTTCCTTCGGCGCAGACCGACGAAATCTGCTATTTGCAATATTCCAGCGGCTCGACCCGTTTCCCGCATGGCGTGGCGGTTACGCACAATGCCCTGCTCAACAACCTGTCGGCACATTCGCATGGCATGGAATTGACGGCAAATGATCGCTGCGTGTCGTGGTTGCCCTGGTATCATGATATGGGCCTCGTCGGTTGTTTCCTGTCGCCCGTCGCAAACCAAGTTTCGACGGATTACATGAAAACCGAAGATTTCGCGCGTCGCCCGTTGGCGTGGCTTGATGTTATTAGTGCTGCGGATGGCACGGTCATCAGCTACTCGCCGACATTCGGCTATGATATCTGCGCACGGCGGGTTTCCAGCCAGACACAGGTCAATGATCGCTTCGACCTCGCAAAATGGCGGCTTGCGGGCAATGGTGCCGATATGATCCGGCCCGACGTGATGCAGGCTTTTGTCGATGCATTTGGCGATGCGGGTTTCAAGGCGTCGTCTTTCCTCCCAAGCTATGGCTTGGCCGAAACAACGCTGGCGGTGTCCATCATGCCACCGGGCGAAGGTATTCAAGTTGAACTTGTCGAAGAGACAGAACTAACGGGCCATCCCGGTGCGCCGGATCGCCCCATCCGTTATCGCGCAATCGTTAACTGCGGCCGCGCTGTAAAAGACATGACCATCGAAATCCGCGACGAAAACCGCAAGCCACTTGCGGATAAGACGATCGGTAAAGTGTGGTGCACAGGGCCTTCGTTGATGAAGGAATATTTCCGCGACCAGGAATCGACAGACGCTTGTCTTGTCGACGGTTGGCTGGATACGGGCGACATGGGTTATCTGTCGAACGGCTACATTTATATTGTGGGCCGCGCCAAAGACATGATCATCATCAATGGTAAAAACCATTGGCCACAGGATATTGAATGGGCGGTAGAACAACTGCCCGGATTTAAAGCTGGCGATATCGCGGCTTTCTCCGTGACGACGCCGGGCGGTGAGGAAACACCCGCTGTGCTGGTCCAGTGCCGCACCACCGATGAAGCCGAGCGGGCAAAGCTGCGTGAGCAGATCCGCGACAAGGTTCGGTCGGTGACGGGAATGAACTGTGTCGTCGAATTGGTTCCACCGCGGACATTGCCGCGGACCAGCTCAGGCAAAATGAGCCGGGCGAAAGCGCGCAATCTGTATCTGTCCGGCGAAATTCAGCCCTACGCAATCGCGGCTTAAGCGCCTGCAAACATCGAAACGATTGCGGGATAGCTGCGTCGGTCAATGGCCTTGCATTGTGTAAAGGGCCACAGTGTCAGGTGGCTTGAGGCGCTTTAAAGCAGCTCAAGCACCTTTTCTTGCGGTCGGCATAACCGAACACCTTTATCGGTTTCCACAAATGGGCGTTCGACCAGGATGGGGTGTTCAACCATATGATCCAATATGCGATCGGCAGAAGCGCCGTCTATAAGACCTAATTCTTCAGCTGGTGATCCGCGGGTGCGCAGTGCTTCGCGTGGCGTGAGGCCCGCATCTTCAAACAGTTGCTCAAGCTTTGCACGGGTGAAGGGTTGCTTGCGATATTCGATAATCTCGACCGTCACACCCGGGGCTTCTTGAAGGAGCGCGAGCGTGTTGCGCGACGTTCCGCAATCCGGGTTATGCCAGATGGTTGCGTTCATGATGATGGTCGTCCCTGATAATGCCGTTTGCGTCACAATGTACCTAAATCGGTGGCCCGCAAAAGCAAATGCGCTTTTTTCCATTTTTAAATTGCATGTGAGAACGATTCGCAATAGTGGCGAGGAAATCGAATTGCGAGTCATTTGCAATAAGCGTACAAAGGTCCAAAATGCTCCGTCTCTCCTCTTCCGTTTTCGCCTTTATTTCATTGGCAATAAGCGCGCCTTATGCGTTCGCCGAAGACGTGGCATTTGATGACGGGGCAAGTGATGACAGCCGGACCATCATTGTGACGGGTGTCAGCGACGGGTACCTTGCGTCCAATTCCATCACGGCCACAAAAACCGATACGCCGTTGATCGATATTCCGCAGACCATCAATGTCGTGACCCGCGAACAGTTGGATGATCAGGCGCATCACTCCTTGGCGGACATATTGCGTTATGTTCCGGGTACAACAGTGGGCCAAGGCGAGGGCAATCGCGACCAAATCACCCTGCGCGGGCAAAACACAACGGCGGACTTTTTCTTGGACGGCGTTCGCGACGATGTTCAATATTATCGCGGGCTATACAATATTGAGCGGGTCGAAATTCTGAAGGGGCCTTATGCGCTGATCTTTGGCCGCGGCGGCGGCGGCGGTATCATTAACCGGGTTCAGAAGGCTCCGTTGAGTGACGATTTCATTTACGCAGGACAAGCGAGCGTCAACAGTTTTGGCGCATATGACGTCTCGGCCGATTTGAACGCTCCGTTAAATGCATCCACCGCTGTGCGCATTAACGCGGTGTACGAAAGCCTGGACAGCCATCGCGATTTTGTTGGCGGCGAACGCTATGCTTGGAACCCCTATGTCGCGTTCAGGCTGAACGATGTTTGGAAGCTGGGCCTTTCGTACGAATATGTAAATGACGACCGAACGACGGATCGAGGCATCCCGTCGGTTGCGACGGGTGCGGGCCAACCCAATCGTCCGTTGGCTGGCGTCCGCAACCAGTTTTTTGGCGTCCCCGGGGTCAATCGCACGCGACTTGAGGCGCACATTGCCAAGCTGCGGCTAGACGGACAGTTGGCATCAAACCTCAATTTCAGCGGTACCATGCTCTATGGCGATTACGATAAAATCTATCTGAACGTCTTTGCAAATGGCGCGGCGACGGCACAAAATGGAACGGTTGCTCTTGCGGCCTATAGTGACCCCACCCAACGCGAAAATGTCATCGCCCAAGCAAATGTGGTCTGGGATATCGAAACAGGCGCGCTTGCGCACAAAATTCTCGTTGGCGCCGAATATGGCGACCAGCAATCGGCCAACCGTCGGCTTAATGGTACGCTTTCAAATGCGACATTGGGCCTTTCGAACCCGGTTTTCCCAACAGTAGCTTTCAACACATTGGCACGAGACAGCGTTTCTGATGTGAAGTTCTTCTCTGCTTATGTGCAGGACCAGATTAGCTTTGGCGAACATATCGATGTCGTTGCCGGGCTTCGGTACGACAGTTTTGATATCAGCGGTGCAGATTTGCTGCCGGCAATCGACCGGCCTTTTGCACGTAAGGATGAAAAGAT
>Ga0315906_10007321_pt1 | contig 13447 bp, 8 predicted proteins | sample LakEriMetagenome_4_FD_203526 | JGI IMG/M metagenome (GOLD analysis project Ga0315906, IMG submission 203526) | Freshwater fungal communities from buoy surface, Lake Erie, Ohio, United States - Buoy 2 MA122 | ecosystem: Environmental > Aquatic > Freshwater > Lake > Lake biofilm | place: USA: Lake...
AGCTCCGCGAGCGTGCGGAGATAGAGCCCGACGCGGTTCGTCTCGAGCGAGCGGCCGACATCGAGCACCATCTGCGGATAGCGCAGGATGTGGAGCGCGAGCGCGCGCTCGGCGGGCTCTGCGACGGCAAGCGATGCGCGGAGAATCGCGTCGGCCGATTCGCCGGACTTCGACAGGATCGACGCGATGCGCGCGTGCGCGTACTGGAGGTACGGGCCCGTGTCGCCTTCGAACGCGATCATGCGGTCGAGGTCGAAGACATAGTCCTTGGTGAGATCGCCCGAGAGATCGGCGTACTTCACCGCCGCGATGCCGACCGCTGCGCCGATCGCGCGCAGTTCGCTCTCGGCGAGGCCGTGCGTCGGCGCGTTCGGGTCGGCGGCGCGGCGCATGACTTCCGTCGCGCCGCGCTCGCACGCCTCGTCGAGCAGGTCCTTCAGCGTGAAGTTCTCGCCGGAGCGCGTCTTGAGCGGCTTCTTGTCGGCGCCGAGCACGGCGCCGAAGCCGAGGTGGACGAGCGTCGACTCGGTGCCGTCCTTCGTCTTGTTCCAGCCGATCAGGCGCGCGGCGTCGAAGACATCGCGGAAGTGGTCGCGCTGGCGCGCGTCGACGACATAGACGACGAGGTCGCCGTCGAGTTCGAATGTTCGGAAGCGCACGGCCGCGAGGTCGGTGGTCGCGTAGAGGAATCCGCCGTCCGACTTCTGGATGAGGAGCGGACGCTCGCGGTCTGCGAACGGCACGATCATCGCGCCCTTGTCGCTCTTCGCGAGGCCCGACGACTTGAACGCGTCGATCACGCCTGCGAGCCGGTCGCGGAAGAAGCTCTCGCCGCGGTTGTTCTCGGGGCCGAGCTTCGCGTTCAGCGTGCGCGCGGCCTCGTAGACCTGCTCCATCGTGACTTCGATGAGGCGCTCCCAGAGGCGCACGATCTCGGCGTCGCCCGATTGCAGGCGAATCAGCGTCTTCTTCGCGTCCTCCATCGCCGCGCGGGCGGGTTCGTACTGGAGCTCGAGCTCGGCGAGGCGATGCGGACCGCAGCGGAATTCGCGCGCGGCGTCGAGGTCGTCGGTCGCGGTCTCCTTCTGCGCGCCGCGGTAGGCGGCGTTGAGGTCGTCGAGCGTCAGACGCGCGAAGTCGCGCTTCTCGCGAACGAGCTTCGCGAGCGTCATCGCGATCGGAAGGCCCCAGTCGCCGAGGTGGTTCTCGCGCCACACCTTGCGGCCGAGGCGCTCGAACACGCGTGCGAGCGAGTCGCCGATGATCGTCGCGCGCAGGTGGCCGACATGCATCTGCTTCGCGACATTCACGCCGCAGAGATCGATGACGACCGCGTGCGGATCGGTTGGCGCGGGGATGCCAAACGAGGCCGACGCCGCGAGCGCGCCGAGCCGGTTCTCGACGAACGCGCGCTCGAGCGTGACATTGATGAACCCGGGGCCCGCGACCTCGCACTTCGTCGCGACGCCCGCGAGGTCCGCCGCCTTGAGCACGGCGTCTGCGACCTCGCGCGGGTTCTTGCCGAGTTCCTTCGCAAGCGCCATCGCGGCGTTCATCTGGTAGTCGCCGAACTTCGGGTTGCCGCTCGCGCGGATCGCGGGATCGGCGTCGGCGCCCGTGGCGGCGCGGATCGCGGCGCGGAAGCGCGCGTCGAGCTCGGTGGCGGGGTCGCAGGCGGGGCGAAGGGAGGGCGATGGCGCGTCAGCCATGGGGTGCGGATGGTATCGGAGCCTGCGCGACCCGTGCGGCGAGCGACTACGATCCGTCCCCCGCAGGAACCCCACGATGGCCGCGAAAAAGAAGCCAGCACGAACCGACTCGAACCGCAAGTCACGGGAGAAGCTCCTCCTCGAGGTGACCTCGCTCCCGACCGCAGCCGGCCGCGAGGACCGCGTGATCGCCGCGATCGAGCGCTGGGTGGCCGCGCGCGCGAAGCGCGTGGTGCTCGCGCGCGACCGCTACGGCAACCTCACCATCGCGCAGCACGGGTTCCTGGCCGCGTGCGCGAAGGGCGTGAAGCCCGTGATGATCACCGCGCACCTCGACCACCCGGCGTTCGTGGTGACGGCGGTGCGCGCGAAGGGCAAGGGCGAGAAGACGACCGTCGAGCTCGACCTCGAGTTCCGCGGCGGCGTCTACGACCCGTACTTCAAGGGCGCGATGCTCGAGGTCTTTGACCGCCAGACGAAGAAGGGCTTCGACGCGAAGATCGTCTCGCTCGACGCGAAGACCGATCCTGTGACGAAGCCGTTCAAGACGGTGGTGGCGAAGCTGATGAAGGCGTCGGCCGCGAAGTCGATCGCCGCCGGGGCGGTCGCGCGCTGGAAGTTCCCGAAGGCGGAGATCAAGAAGGGCCTCGTCCACACGCACGCCTGCGACGACCTTGCCGCGGTCGCTGCGGCGCTGGCCGCGTTCGACGGAATCTCGCGCGACGCGTCGCTTGCGCATGTCGCGCTCCTCTTCACGCGCAGCGAGGAGATCGGCTTCATCGGCGCGATCGGCGCCGCGCGCGAGGGCTCGGTGCCGAAGGGCGCGCGGCTCGTCTGCCTCGAGAATTCCCGCAGTTTCCCGCATGATTCGCCGATCGGCGCGGGCCCGATCGTGCGCGTGGGCGACCGGCTCAGCGTGTTCACGCCCGAGCTCACGAACCGCGTCGGCGACATCGCCGCCGCGCACGCGAAGGACAACTCCGCGTTCAAGTACCAGCGCAAGCTGATGCCGGGCGGCGCGTGCGAGGCGACCGCGTTCGCGGCCTACGGCATCGCGTCGACCTGCGTGTGCCTGCCGCTCGGCAACTACCACAACATGGAGGAGATCGACGCGGTGCTTGCCGGCAACAAGAAGCCGCGCGTCGGCCGCGAGTTCATCTCCGCGGACGACTACCACTGGCTCGTCGAGCTGCTCGAGGTCGTGGCGCGCCGCCTCGACGACGAGAAGATCGCCGCAGGCCACCGTGCGCTGATGGAGACGCTCTGGTCGCGGCATGCGGCGATCGTGGGAGGTGCGTGATGGCGTTTGCATCGATTCCCGAGATCCTCGAGGACCTCCGCGCCGGCAAGGCGGTCGTGCTCGTCGACGACGAAAGCCGCGAGAACGAAGGCGATTTCGTCGTCGCGGCCGAGAAGATGACCGTCGAGATGATCAACTTCCTCACGCGCGTGGGCGCGGGGTACCTATGCGTCGCCATGACGCCCGAGGATTGCGAGCGGCTCGACCTCGGGCCGCAGACGGGCGTCAACACGAGCGTGCGCGGGACCGCGTTCACGGTCACGGTCGACGGCCATCCGAAGCACGGCGTCGGCACGGGCATCAGCGCGCGCGACCGAGCGAAGTCGATCCAGCTGCTCGCCGATCCGCATTCGACGGTCGACGACTTCGTGCGGCCCGGGCACATCAATCCGCTGCGCGCGCGTCCGGGCGGCGTGCTCGTGCGCACGGGCCAGACCGAGGGCTCGGTCGACCTCTGCCGCCTCGCCGGCATGCGCCCTGCGGCCGCGATCATCGAGATCGTGCTCGAGAGCGGCGAGATGGCGCGCGTGCCGGACCTTGAGAAGATCTGCGCGCAGCATGGCGTGAAGATGTGCTCGGTCGAGCAGATCATCGAGTTCCGCCTCGCGCGCGAGACGCTCGTCAAGCGCGTGGAGCCCTTGTCGGGCGCGCGCATCGAGACGCCCGAAGGCGAATTCACGCTGCTTGCGTTCGAGAGCGCGGTCGACCCCGTGCCGCATCTCGTGCTGTCGCATGGCGGCGTCGGCATTCCCGATGCGAATGGCGTGGTGCCCGAGATCGACGATCCCGTGCTCGTGCGCATGCATCGGCGCGACCTCCTCGGCGACATCTTCGGCGTGGCGCACGCAGCAGGCCGCGCGTCGTCGGGCGACGACCTGCGCGCCGCGATGCGCGCGATCCGCCGCGAGGGCCGCGGCGCGATCGTGTACCTGCGGCCCGAAGGTTCAGGCGAGGACTTCTTCGCACGGCTCCAGCAGATCCGCCGTCCAACCGACGATGTGAACACGCCCGACCTGACGCGCACCGAAGGCGTCGGCACGCGCGCGCAGCCGATGGACAGCCGCGAGTTCGGCGTCGGCGGCCAGATCCTGCGCGATCTTGGTCTCTCACGCCTGCGCGTGCTGACGAATCATCCGCGCAAGGCGATGCCCGGCCTGCACGGCTTCGGCCTCGAGATCGTCGAGCAAGTGGCGTTGGCTTGAGCTGAGGGGATTTTCTCACAGAGGCACAGAGGCACGGAGACCAAGTCTTCGAGTTGTTGCGCGTCGTGCGCGGGCGAGTGAATGAGTCGGCGAAGAGGCTCTCCTCCCGTCTTCCACTTCTTCGCCCTGCTCGTCAGAACCGTCGCTGTGTGTGCGATACGACCAAGCTCTCTTCTCCGTGCCTCCGTGAGAAAAACCAAGCCGAAAGCAGGACCAAAGCCGTCGAATCACCGGGTCTCGTCGACCGTCGCCCAGCCTTCGGGCGCCTGTTCGGGCACCACGAGCAGCGCGCGGTCGGACTCCTTCACCTCGCCGTTCACGATCGGCTCCGTGACGCGCGCCGCGGTCCAGCGCGCGTACTTCGGGTTCGCGACCTTCGCGTGCACGACGACGCCGACGGGCGCGATGGTCACTCGGTCGTAGAAGAGCTCGAGGGCTGCGGTGTCCTCGGCCATCGAGGTGCCGGGCTTCGGCACGAGCCTGAGCCCCGCGACATTCTGCATGCTGCCGAGGATCGGGATGTCGATCGGCGGCTGGATCTCGGTGACCTCGAAGCGCGCGAGCACATCGGCCTTCTTCTGTCCGACCGGGATCGGCACCTGCCCGCCGATCGAGTTGAGCGGGTCCTTGCCGTCGGAGGCGATCCTGCGCTTGGTGAACGACTTGTTCTTGTGGTCGAGCCGGCAGTACCAGCCGTCGCCGAAGATGTAGTGGTCGACCGACTTCGACACATGCCCGTCGACGATCGATTCGTCGAGCAGCAGCGCGATGCGGCGCTTCTCGCCGACGCCGTCGATCACGAGCCTGCCCGAACGGAACTCGCTCGTCTCCTTGAACAGGTCGTTCGTCTCGATCGCGACCTTGCCGCTCATGGTCGAGATGGTGGCGCCCGCGCGCTCGATCTCGTCGAGGAACGCGTCGACGCGCGCCTTCATGGCGTCCTGCGGCGAGGGCCGTTCGGCGGGTGCGGGCTGTGCGGGTGTGGCGGGCGTGTTCGCAGGCGCGGGCGCCGGCGCGGGGGCGGGCGGGGTCGACTGCAGCGCCGAGAGCAGGGGCACGAGCGCGCAGAACAGGACGGTTGAAGTCGGGAATCCGAGCATGACGGCAAGACGGTAGCCGACCACGCGCGATTCCGCGCGCGATTGCTGCAGACGCGCGCGATTCCGCGCGCGGGTTGGCCTGCGCTGCTACGCTCTCGTCGTGCGAAGGATTCGCGCCATCGTCCCGTTCGTGTTGGCGGCCGCAGTGCTGTCTGCCGAACGCGCCTCGGCGCAGGATTCCGCGATCCCTGAGTCGATCGCACCCTCGCCGGCCGTGCTCGAGGCCGCCGCAGCCGCCTACCTGACGCCCGACGAACGGAGCGACTTCCGCGTTCGCCACGGCCTCTACGACGACCTCGATCTTTCGTCGCCCGCGCGCCGCGCCCTCGTGGCGCTCGAGCGGGCCCGCTATCTCGACCCGTCGCTCGCCGATGCGGCCGTGCCCGCCGTGCTGCGGGTGCGTGCCCTGGCCCGCATGGGCGATGCGGAGGCCGTGCTTCGCGCGACCGAGGGAACGACGGAGCTTCCGCTGCTCGCCCTGCGCGCCGACAGCCTCGCTCGGCTCGGTCGGCGCGACCAGGCGCTTGCGATCGTGAACGCCGACGAGGTGCGCGACGCGCTGGCCGGGTCGAAGACGGTCGAGGGAGTGCTCGCGGCGGTCGACCTGCGTGCGCTGGCGATCAGGCTCGATGCGACCAACGCCGGCGAGTATCCCGAGCTCCTGCGCGCGCTCGGCCGGGCCCGCGACACCATCGACCGGCTTGATCCGCGCGTCCGGCTGCGCGAGGCGCAGCTGCTCGCCGAGCGCAACGCGCGCAGCGAGGCGGCGAAGGCGCTGCAGGAGACGCTCGAACTTGCGCCACGCTCGGCCGATGCGTGGTACGAGCTCGGCCAGCTCGCGCTCGGCGGCTTCGACTTCGTCGGCGCGTCACGCGCGGCGGCCGCGCTCCGGCGCATCGATCCGATGCATCCGTACGCGGCGTTCCTCGATGTGCGCGCGCGCCTCATGTCGGACGACGCGGCGGGCGCGCGCGATCTGCTCGCGCCGGTGCTCGCCCGCGACGACCGCCCGCGCGAGAGCCTTGCGATGCGGGCGGCCACCGAGGCTGCGCGCTACGACTTCGACGCGATGCGCGCGACGCTCGCCGAGAGCGACGCGCGCGCGCCGGGCTCGGCCGAGGCGCTCTTGGTCGCGGGGCGCCAGCTGGTCTTCGACCGGCAGTACGAGGAGGCCCGCGCGACGCTCGAACTCGCGGCCGCGCGCGAGCCCGCATGGGTCGCGCCGCGCACCGAACTCGGGCTCCTCTCGATGCAGGACGGCCGCGAGGCGCGCGCGATCGAGGACCTGCGCATGGCCGTCGCGCTCGACCCGCACGACAAGCGCGCGCTGTTCACGCTGCAGCTCGCCGAGCAGCTCGCGGGCTGGAACCGCATCGAGACGAAGCACTTCGTCATCCGCCATCCCGAAGGCGACGCCGCGCTCGTCGCCGAGCTTCTCGCGGGCGTCCTCGATCCGATGCACGACGAGGTCTGCGGCCGCCTGCGCCACGAGCCGTCGCAGAAGACGCTCATCGATGTGATGCCCGACCACCGCAGCTTCGGCGTGCGCATCACGGGCCTTCCGCGCATCCACACGATCGCGGTCTGCACCGGCCCGACCATCGCGATCGAGATCCCGAAGGAAGGTGCGCGCGACAAGCACCTCGGGCTCTTCGACCCGCTCGCGGTGCTGCGCCACGAGTACACGCACACCGTCACGCTCTCGATGACGAAGAACCGCATCCCGCACTGGCTGACCGAAGCGGTGGCGGTCGCGCTCGAGGACACGCCGAGGACCTTCGAGAACAGCCTGATGCTCGCCGACGCGTGGCGCAAGGGACGGCTGTTCGATCTCGATGCGATCAACTGGGCCTTCATCCGCCCCGAGCAGCCGACCGACCGCGCGCAGGCCTACGCGCAGGGGCGCTGGATGGTCGAGTACATGGAGAAGCGGTACGGGTGGGATGCGATCCGTTCGCTGCTCAACTCGTATGCCGAGGGCATCAGCGAAGAGACGGCGCTGCGCCGCGCGTTCGGCGTGTCGCGCGAGGACTTCTTCGGGGATTCCCGCTCGGGATTCCTCGCGTGGGCAGCGGGCGAGGTCCGCGCGTGGGGGCTTGACCCGCAGCCGTCGCTGCGCGCACTCGCGCTCGAGCTCGTGTCGGGCGACGAGGCCGCGGAAGCGAAGATGGCGGAAGCGCAGTCGGCTCGGCTCGCCGCGGTCGCGGAGGCGTGGGCGGACGCGATCGGCCGCCCGGGTTCGACGCGGTTCGCGCTGCGCGGCAGGCAGTGGCCGCCGTCGCCGATGCCGCCGGTCGAACTCGACGACGCGACGGTGCGCGCGTTCCTCGCGCGCTTCCCCGATCACGCGGATCTCGTCGAACTGCTGCTGCGTCGCGCGCAGGGGAAGTCGGGAAACGCGGCCGACGAGACGCGCACGCTGCTCGAGCGCTACGCCACGCTGCGTCCGGTCGATCCGTTCCCGCATCGCGTGTGGGCAAGCCTGGCGACGGGGGCGGGCGATCTCGCCGCGGGCGGCGACGAGGCGGCGATGAAGCATCTGCGCGAACTCGACCTGCGCGCCGACAAGGACAACATCTACGCGCTCGCGATCGCGCGGAACCGCAGGGCCGCCGGCGACCGCGCCGCCGCGATGTCCGCGGCCGAGCGCGCGGTGCGCATGAACCCCTTCGACGCGTCGGTGCGGGAGCTCGCGGCCGCCATCGCGGTCGAAGCGGGGCAGTTGCCCGCCGCGCGGGTCCACATCAAGGCGCTCACGGCGCTCGAGCCCGACCGCGAGATCCACCGCCGCCGGCTGGAGCGGGTCGATGAACTGCTCGGGGGGGCCTCGCCGGGAGCCTCGGCCCCTGCTTCAGCGCCCGCCTCGGGCGCCGAGAAGTAACGCGTGGGCGCACGCGCAGGGCTGCGTTCCGGGTGCAGGAACGCCTCCTACGGGCCCATTCCGCGCGGTCGGCTTTGGATCGGCGCCGTTTGGCGGTAACCTTTCCCCACGGAAGCAACGGGCTCGACCGTCGACATCGACGGTGCCCCGATCGACCGACTTCAAGAGAGGACCAAGATGAAGAACAGCATGTCTGGCCGCGCGTCGTCTTTCGCATCGACCTTCGCAGCGACCACCTCGCTCCTCGTTTGTGCGGTTGCTTCCGCGCAGTCGTTCAACTGCGCCGTCGACTCGAAGGGCAGCACGGTCGTCCAGACGACCACCATCACGGCGCCGTTCGCGGGCACGCTGATCGGCAACTACGACGCGGTGAACAACCCGACGGGCACGCAGACGCGCCCCGGTCTCTTCGGCGGCAGCGGCAACATCCCGATCCCGTACACGGCGTCGTTCGTCCTCGACGGAGAGCTGAACGCGAACCCGCTCGGCAGCTTCGTGGCGGACATCGACGAGGAAGGCCTGCAGATCTCGTTCACCGGACTCTCGGTCGACCTCCTCGGCGCGAGCATCGCGACGCTGCCCGCCACCGTGAACATCAACTACACGACCTTCCGAACCTTCTCGCCCAACTCGCTCTTCCCGGGCGGCGTGACGATCCCCGTGCCGATCGGCGACGCCACGATCTCCGAGCTGCAGGCGTTCCAGAGCAGCAAGGCGACGATCGGCGTGCTGACGCCGCTCAAGGCGGGCGGCTACTCGTTCGTCGCGGCGGTGCCGGTCGATCTCGTCCTTTCGGCGGAGGTGCTCGGCGCTCCCGTTGCGGAGAAGTCGATCATCCCGGGCGTCCTCCCGATCACGGGCACGCTGCAGTTCACCGCCGAAGGCATCGCGTTCAGCTTCTCGATCTCGGGCAGCGATTCGCAGACCCAGCCGGTGACCGATGGAGCGTTCGCTGACCAGCCGCTCGCGCTGCCGACCGTGTTCCCCACGGGCGGCACCGCGAACTTGCTCATCAGCGGCACCGTGACCGAAGTGTCGACGGCGACGAACCTCACGGCCACGATCGTCGGTTCCGGCATCGAGCAGACGATCCCGGGCGACCTCGATGGCGACGGCTCGGTCGGCGGCGGGGATCTCACGATCCTGCTGTCGAACTGGGGCGCCTCGGGCGATGGCGACATCAACGGCGACGGCATGATCGGTGGCGCGGATCTTTCGATCCTGCTGTCGAACTGGGGTTGATTGCGGGTCGTCGGCGGCGCAGGTCGTCGCCTATCGTCGGCAACAGCCACATGCTTCTCCTGCCGACCAGATTCGCTGGAACTCCGTGCGCCGCGCTGGCCGCGTGCGCTGCGGTCTTGCTGTGCGACGCCCGCGTATCGGCCGACGAGACGCCGCTCACCTTCAGCGGCCTCGTGACCTTCGTGATGCCGGGCGAGTTCTTCCCGACGATGTTCCGCGCGCGCGACCTCGACGGCGACGGGTTCGTCGAACTCGCGGTCGCGGGCCGTGATCCGGACAACAAGCTCTACACGCTGAAGGGCGGCGCTGGCGGGACCTTCACGCTGCTCCAGACGCTCGACACCGACGGGTTCACCGATTGGCTCGAGTTCGGCGACCTGAACGGCGACGGCACCGACGACCTCGTGACCGCGTGGCGCGGCGATGCACCGCGGCTTGTCTATCACCGCGGGATCGGCGACCAGCTGTTCGCGCCCGCCGAGGTGCTTGCCGGCGTCGAGCTCGGCATCGGCCGCGATTCGCAGGGCGTGGCCGTCGGCGACTTCGACGGAGACGGCGACACCGACATCGCCGTGGCGCAGTACGCGGGGCTCTGCGTCGACATCTTCACGAACAACGGCGTCGTCGCGGGCGCGCCCTCGTTCGAGCGCACGGGCCGCGTGCGGCTCGGCACTTTCCTCGGCGGATTGTCGTTCCCGCGGGTCGTGCTCGCAGCCGATGTCGATGGCGACAAGGATCCCGATCTCCTGGTGAACGAACTCGGCGGCGGGCGGCTGGCGATGCTGCGGAACGAGGGCGGGCGCTTCGTACGCGCCGTGGAGACGCGTGCGCCGATGATCGGCACCGAGCGGCCGGGCATCGCGAGCCTGCAGGTGGTCGATCTCGACGGCGACGGCGATCTCGACGCCGCGCTGCCCGGTCTCCTCATCGGTGGCCCGCAGAAGGTGATCGGGTTCCTTAACGACGGGTCCGGTGGATTCGCGGAGCGCGCGGTGGGTACCGGCGCCGACCTCGGCTACGCGTTCTCGATCGTGTGCGCCGACTTCGATGCCGACGGCGACCTCGATGCGGTGACCGGCCAGGCGCTGCCCGGCGGGCTTTCGGTGCTTCGGCGCATCAACTCGGCGGCGTTCGACTTCGAGGTCGATCTCGCGCCGCAGTTCGGGCAGTTGATCCGACACCTCGACGCGGTCGATGTCGACGGCGACTGCGATCTCGACATCGTCGGTATCGACGGACCGGGCCGCATGGTGTTCGTCCGGCGCAACACGACGCCGCAGCAGTCCGGCTGCGGCGGACTCGCGGCGCGCGAGGCGTCCCCGGCGAACGGCGAGCCGAAGGGGCCGCCGCCGCGCGAGCCGCGCGAGCCGCTCGCCGCGCACGACTTCGACCAGGATGGCGTGCACACGGCGGCCGATGTCGCGGTGTGGTTGAACAGCCTGCGCCGCGCGCCTGCCCCGCGGCCGGCTGCGCCTCCGCAGCCGACGCGCGCCATCGAGCCCGCGAAGGAGGCGAAGCGATGAACCGCCCCGCGCTCCTGCCGTGCTTCGCCATGCTCTGTGCATCGGCCGCGGCGGCCGCCCAGTGCCCGGCGCCCGGCGACTGCCGCGAGGTGCACGAAACTCCCGGCTGCGAGATGCCGCAGTGCTGCGAGATCGTGTGCAAGATCAACCCGCTTTGCTGCGACATCACCTGGGACCAGGGATGCGTCGACATCGCGCTCGAGGAGTGCGAAGGCATCAACTGCCCGGCCGCGGGCGACTGCGAGGCGGCGCACCCGACGCCAGGCTGCAGCGACTTCGAGTGCTGCGACCTGATCGTCACCATCGATCCGTGGTGCACCTTCGCGTCGTGGGACGAAGTCTGCGCGCAGCAGGCGGCGCGCTACTGCGGCAAGTCGGTCTGCGAGATCGCCGCATCGAGCGCGCCCGATGAGAACGAGCCTTGCTACGAGCGGCTGAACGACGGCTGGGCGTCGGGAATCGCTTCGACGCGGTTGAGCCTCGCCTGCGGCGCGAGTCTGCAGGGCAAGCTCTTCTCGGGTGGTCCGCGCGACCTCGAATGGTTCGCGTTCGACGGTGTCGATCGCCGCCGGCTCGTGTTCGAGGTCGAGGCCGAGTTCCCGATCGAGCTCCAGCTGCTGCTCGGCGGCGAGGATGGACCGAACGAGGTGCGCTGGCTCGCGTCGCTCGGCCTCTGCGATGGGAAGCGCACCGTGAACTTCATCGCGCCGCCGGGAGCGGTGACGCTGATCCTGGGCGTGGGCGACAGCGACCGAGCGTGGCGACGCGCGCTCGAGTGCGACCAGATCGATCCGGACAACCCGCCCGATCCCGACGATCCGCCGCCGGTGCAACTGACGGGCACGCGCTGGGTCGCGCGCGTCGATTGCCTTCCGCTCGGCGACATCGATGGCGATGGATCGGTGGGGGCTGCGGACCTCGGCTTCCTGCTGAACGCGTGGGGGCCGATCGACCTAGGGGTCGCGTTCGACCCGCTCCAGCCCGATGCCGACCTGAACGGCGACGGCGAGGTCGGGGCGCAGGATCTCGCGCTGCTTCTCGGTACTTGGTAGCCGTACGCGGGGCCGCGGCTCCGTATAGGGTTCGGGTCCGCGATTCTGCAGTCGGCTGTGACGGATCGGAAGCGGCCGCGCATCCCTCGGGTCGCCCCTCGGTTAGGGACTGCCAAGTTGGGACTGCCAAGTTGGAACTGCGAAGGTCTGGATCCGCCCCGGCATGAGCGATCGCAGCACACATTCCTCGGACGGAGAGCCGGTCGGACGGATCTCCGATGCCCACACCGACTTCGTCGGTGATGGTGGCGGTTCGCGTGCGCGCGGGGGCGAGCACGGGGGCGAGCACGGGGACGAGCACGGGGCCGTGCACGGGGCCGTGCACGACCTGCGCGAGGCCAGGCTCTTCGCGCGCGCGGCTGGCGGCGATCGGCAGGCGATCACCGAGGTCTGGCACGCGAACCGGCGCTGGATCGCCGCGGTGCTGGCCGCGCACGCGCCGCGCGGCGCGGACATCGACGACCTGCTTCAGGAAGTGGCCGCCACGCTGGTGGCGAAGTGCCATCACATCCGCGATGCGGTGAGCCTGCGTGGCTGGCTGCGCGTGGTCGCCGTCAACACGGCGCGCATGGCGGCGCGCAGCCATGCGGTCGAGTCGCGCGCGATGCGCGGGTTCGCGACCCTGCGCGGCGCGGCGTCCGGGCGCGATGGCGTCGAGCGCGAGGCGCGCGAGACGCTCGGGCTGCTCGCGCGTCTGCCCGCGCAGTACGCCGAGCCGTTGCTGCTGCAGGCGACACAGGGGTTGTCGCAGCGCCAGATCGCTGAACTTCTCGATGTGCCTGAGACGACGATCGAGACGCGCCTCGCGCGCGGGCGTCGGATGCTGCGGCAGATCCTGCAGGAGCTCGAGTCGGACGCGGGGGCCGCGTCCGAAGGCGTGGGGAAGACCGGACGAACGACGAGGCTGCCATGAAGTACGGAGATGAACACATGCACGGTGGAGATTCCGACGGACACGCACGGGACGCACACGGCGGCGAGGATGTCGACATCCTGCTGTCGCGCGCGGTGTCGGGCGACCGCGAGGCGCTTGCGTCGGTTCGAGCGCGCGCGGCCAGCGAGCCGGCGCTGCTCGAGGAGCTCGCGATGTGGCAGGCCGACGAACTGCGGCTTGCGCGCGCGGCGCGCGAACTCGAGTCGGTCGCGGACCGCGCCGAGCTTCCGCCTGCGGAGCGCGATCGCGGAGGCGCATGGCGGCTGAGCGCCGGATGGGCCGTGGCGGCGGTGATCGCGCTCGCCTGGATCAGTCAAGGCGTGCTGCCGCGCTCGGCGGGTCCCGCGCGCGAGAGTGTCGCGGGCTTCTCCGGCTTCGCGACCTCGGACGACGCGTTCGACGCCTATGTCGACAAGGCACGCGCGGACGGCGTGATCTACGGCAATGTCGCGCCGCCGGCGATCATCGGTTCGCGCGAGCTCGGCGGAGACGAGGGGTTCGAGA
>Ga0315906_10007322_pt1 | contig 13446 bp, 12 predicted proteins | sample LakEriMetagenome_4_FD_203526 | JGI IMG/M metagenome (GOLD analysis project Ga0315906, IMG submission 203526) | Freshwater fungal communities from buoy surface, Lake Erie, Ohio, United States - Buoy 2 MA122 | ecosystem: Environmental > Aquatic > Freshwater > Lake > Lake biofilm | place: USA...
GTTGAAACAATCACAAGTCGTCCTCCATGACAAAGGCCAGGTGGCGTGCGGCCACCGCCGCCCGCTTGCCTTTCGACGACTCACCGCAATACTTGTGCCGCTCTCAGAAGATGCGATTGCCCTGGGCCGGCCCGTCTTCGGTGCCGGCCGCCGACTTGCCCGCGGATACCAACCGCTTGGAACGGCTGACACCCGAGCAGGCCCGCACGTTGGCGGCGGAGTTTCCGGGGACTGGCATCGAAATCGAGGTCCGGCGCGCCGATCGCTGGCTCTTGGGGGATGCCTTGCCGCGGGCGACACGCGATGCAAACGACGGGGCCCGGGCGGCTGTCGTTGCGGGCCTCCCGCTGAACGGACTCACGTCGATCGATGCCGAAACGGCGGCGGCTTTGGCGACGTACGCCAGGGGACCGCTGCTGCTCAACGGCCTCACCGAACTGAACTGCGACACGGCCCGGGCCCTCGCGAGATTCGGGCCTCGTTCCTCCTTGATGCTCGAGGGCCTGACCACTCTCGACGCCGACACGGCGGAGGCACTTGCCGCTTACCGGGCTGCCCAGCTGCGGCTCGACGCCGGCACCGCTCGAGCGCTGGTAGCCGCGCGCGGATGGACGGGCAGCCTCCCGAACGTGGCCACGCTCGATCTTGCCACCGCAAGGGTGCTCCTCAGGTTCGACTCCTCGACGTCCGACTGCCTCGATCTCACAGGGCTGACGACCCTCGACGCCGCAGGAGCCCAAAAGCTCACGGCATTCCCGGGCCGACAGCTGGCACTCCCCGGATTGATCGCGCTCGACCCGGCTACCGCACAGGTGCTTGTCGGCTTGCAGGCCACCTGCCGCAACTGGCCACGCTCGACGCCGCCACGGCCCGCGTCCTGGCGCGATTCCCAGGCCCGCAACTCAGCCTCGCCAACCTGACCAGTCTCACGGCCGACACGGCCGCAGCGCTCGCGGCGTTTCCGGGTGAATCGCTGCACATCGGCGTCGGGGCACTCGATGCCGACGCCGCCCAGGCGCTCGCCGCCTCGCGGGCGCGACATCTGCAACTCTCCGGCCTCTCCGTGATCGACGACGAGACCGCGGCCGTGCTGGCGGCAGCGACGAAGTGGGACGGAAGATTGTTGCATGTCTCCGCGTTGACCGTCCGCTCGGCCCGTGCGCTCGCCGGGGCCAACGGAAACACGCTCAACCTGTCCGGCCTGCGCAGGCTCGACCGCGACGTCGCCGACGCTCTCGCGGGCTTCGCCGGCACCACACTGGCCGTTCGCGGCCTGACCGCGCTCGATGCACCGACGGCCGACGCCCTCGTCGCGATTCCTTCATGGGATGGCCGACTCCCCTGCTTGACGGCCTTTTCGGCTCCGGACTCCGTCGCCGTGGCCAAAGCCCTCGCCACGCGCAAGGGCCAGCTCGCTCTCCCCAACCTCCGGAAAATCTCCCCCAAGACGCTCACCGCACTGCTCGAGAAGCAAGACGTCGAGATCCCGCTCATCGAGACGCTGGAACTGATCCCCGAGCCCGACGGCAGCACGACCGAGGACTTCGTGATTCCCGAGGACTTCGCCGAGCGGCAGAAAAGGCGACGGTGACGTCGGCCGTCCCATGCCTCCGGCCCGCTCAATCGGCCGCGAGATTCTTGAGGATCTTGCGGGCCAACGGTTCCTTGACTTCGGAATGGCGCGGCACGGCCTCCACGGCGCCTGTCTTCGGGTTCAGCCACAGTGAGTGGGCACTGCCCTCTCTCTTCAGATAGCAGCCGGCGATCCGCAAACGGCGCTCGAGATCCCGCCGCTTCATTCGACGGTTACCGTCGCTTGGATGGCATCGGTGGGCAAGCCACGAAGCATGTCCTCGCGGCGATCGGCGAGGATCAATTCAATCGCCGATTTGAGGCTCTCCTTGGCCTGTTCGATGGTTTCTCCCTGTCCATTCGCACCAGCAATCTCGGGGCACATCGCCCAGTAGCCACCTTCCGGTGCTGCTTCGATGATGGCGGTGAACTCGGCTTTCACGATGTCCCTCTTCCGGCTGTCTGGCGTGCGGCCGCTCCGACCACGAACACGAAACAGTATGCCCGTTACGGTGCCCGGTGTCGAACATCCGCTTGTTCCACTGGCCAGGACGACTCACATGTGTAAGCCGGCTGCCGCGGACGTCCCTGGCAAACCACCATGACCGCGTCGTGGGCGAAACCGACGACTTCTGGAAGGCCTTCGTCAAGGCCGGACGGGATGCCCCGGCGCGGGGCAATCTCCTGCCCGAATCGTGAGACGAGCCTTGCTAGCCGGGCTCCGCCCGGCAACCGTAAGCCGGAGCAGACGCTGTGTCGGCTGCGACGGCGCGACATCATGTGCGGCAGGCTCGGGACGCCTACAATCCAATGAAAACATGTAGCTTCAGGAGGCTCCGGATGGCAGACACACCGCTTCCCACGACGCTGGCCAAACTCCGCGCCAGCGGCTGGCGGAGCCGCACCGTCAAGGAAGAGGTGCGGGAAAACTTCCTGCGGATGCTCCGCGACGGCAGCGAACTCTTTCCCGCGATCGTCGGCTACGACGACACGGTGATCCCCACCATTAACGTCGCCCTGCTGGCGGGGCACGACATGCTGTTTCTCGGCGAGAAGGGGCAGGCCAAGAGCCGGCTGATGCGGCTGCTGGTGCGGTTTCTGGACGAGCACCTTCCCTACCTCGACGACCCCGCCATCCCGCTCCACGACGATCCCTATGCCCCGATCACGGCGGCCGGCCGCCGGCTGGTGTCCGACCGCGATCCCGAGGACGTGCCGATCGCCTGGTGGCCCCGGGCCGAGCGGTACGCCGAGCGTCTGGCGCCCGGCACCAAGTTCGCCGACATCATCGGCGAGATCGATCCCGCCAAGCTGGCAGCTGGCACGAGCATGGCGAGCGAGGAGGCCCTCCATCTCGGCCTCATTCCCCGGATGCATCGCGGCATCTTCGCGATGAACGAACTCCCCGAACTCGACGAACTCGTGCAGGTGGGGATGTTCAACATCCTCGAGGAGCGGGACGTGCAGATTCGCGGGTATCCGGTGAAGTTCGACCTCGACGTCATGCTCCTGTTCTCGGCGAACCCCTCCACCTACAACCGCTCCGGAAAGGTGATCCCGCAGCTCAAGGACCGGATCGGGTCCGTGATCCACACCCACTATCCCGGCGACCGTGAGCTCGGAATCCGCGTCGCCGAACAGGAGGCGGGGGTCGACCTGGGGGGGGAATGGCCGGTCGTCGTGCCCCACTTCATGAAGCAGGTGCTGGAGCAGATCACGATCGCTGCCCGCCGGAGCAAGTTCATCGACCAGCAGTCGGGCGTCAGCGCCCGGTTCTCGATCGCCAACTACGAGACGATGGTCGCCAGTGCCCGACAGCGGGGCGTCCGGCTCGGCGAACGGCCGGCCGTGCCCCGGATCAGCGACCTCGGCCACATCTACGCATCGAGCCTCGGCAAGCTGGAGCTCGACCTCATGGGGAGCCACCAGATGACGGAGCGGCAGGTGCTCGATGCGGTCGTCGCCGATGCGATCGGCACGGTGTTCGAGGAATACGTCGAGGCCCACGGGCTCGAGGAGATCACGACGTCGTTCGGCCGCGGCGTCAGGATCGAGGTCGGCGACACGGTGCCGTCGGCGGACTACGAGCGGCTCCTCGAGGACGTGCCGGCGGTATGGGAGAAGGCGTTCGAGGTCAACGCGGCCCGCGATCCAGCAGTCCGCGCGAGCTGCATCGAGTTCGTGCTCGCCGGCCTGTATGCCACCGAGCGGATCTCGCGGATCCAGTCCCACGGCCGCACGACCTACGACACCGGCGGCCTGCGCTGAGACGCAACCCCTGGAGCCGCGCACATGACCCGCATGATGCAACAAGAGGGTACGGGAGGGGTTGCCCATGCCCCGGGAGCCGGCGTTGCTGACAAGCGGAGCCATGGATGGCGAAGCGCAGGCAGCATCGAGAGAGCGGAGGCCTGGAAGGCCGAAGCGAACGTCCGGCGACGGGGCGTGGGCAACCCCGACCAGCGAAACGCCTGACGATCATGTGAAATCTGCAGACGAGGTCATCCCATGCCCACCCGTGACACGCTCGGCGGCGTCCTCCATACCTACCAGAAGTACGACCCGGCCCGCATTCCACCCCCGCGTCCCCCGGCGACCGACCTCGTGTCGGACGCGATGGAGCGGCTCCTCGAGTTCGGCGATCTCGACGACCCGGAGGCGCTCGGCCTGACGGAGGAACAGCTCGCCGAGGCGGTGGAGATCACGCCCGAGCAGCTGGCGATGCTCGGCCCATCGCTCGACTCGCTCAAGCGCCGGCTGGAGGAGGCGCGACGACGGATCCTCGAGCGATACGAGACCACCACGGTCCGCAAGCGGGCCCGCGCCGCCTTCCACGAGGCGGCCCGCGAGGCCCGGCCACCGGCGCGTCATGCCGAGGCGTTCGCCCGCGCGGTCCGTGAGGAGCAGTTGCGCCGGCTGGAGCGGCTCTGGTACGCCCAGGAGGACGAACAGGGCCGGTTCGCCGCCCGGCTCACCGGCCTCATCGACCTCCTCGGCGAGGTCTACCAGATCGACGAGCTGGCGGCGAAGTGGCAGTTCACGGGACGGGAGAAGCTCTCGGTCGAGGAGGCGCTGGAGGTCAAGGCCCGGCTGGAGGAGATCGAGTCGCTCTTGCGCCAGCTCGAGGAGGCGCGGCGGAACGCGAAGGTGTTCCTCATCGACATGGACGCCCTCGGCCGCCACGTCGAGGAGGGTGATCTCGACGATCTCGGCCGCGTGCGCGAGCAGGTTCGGGAGATGCTCGCCGATCTCGCAGCCCGCCAGGGACTGGAGCGGACCCCCCGCGGCTACGCGCTGACGCCCCAGGCCCTACGGACGTTCCAGGGCAAGCTCCTCGAGCGGATCTTCTCCGACCTTCAACCGGGGCGGACCGGCCGCCATCGGGCCGACGTGACCGGTGACGGGTCCGTCGAACTCGTGCCGACGCGGCCCTACGAGTTCGGCGACTCGGTCGCCCACATGGACATCCCCGGCACCCTCGTCAACGCCCTGCTGCGGCGGGCTGCCGGAGGCGAGTCAGCCGGCCCCCTGCGGCTCGACCCGCGTGACATCGAGGTCCACCGGACCCGCAACACGCCGAAGTGCGCCACCTCGGTCGTGCTCGACATGAGCGGATCGATGCGCTACGGCAACCTGCACGTCAGCGTGAAGAAGATGGCGCTGGCGCTGCAGGGGCTCGTCAACCGCGAGTTTCCCGGCGACTTCCTCCAGTTCATCGAGATGTCCTCCTTCGCCGTGCCGCGGCCTGCCGGGGAGATCGTCAAGTTGATGCCGAAGCCGGTGACGGTGTTCGACTCCGTCGTCCGGCTGCGGGCCGACATGGCCGACCCGCGGATCTCAGCGGCCGACGTGCCGCCGCACTTCACCAACATCCAGCACGCCCTGCAGCTCTCCCGGCAGCACCTGGCCCGTCAGGACACGCCCAACCGCCAGGTGATCCTGATCACCGACGGCCTGCCCACGGCCCACTTCGAGGGGAGCCACCTGTACCTGCTCTATCCCCCGCATGCGCGGACGGAGGAGGCGACGCTGCGCGAGGCCCGGGCCTGCCGGCGCGAGGGGATCCGCGTCAACGTGTTCCTGCTCTCCGGATGGTCGCAGTCGCGGGAGGACATCCGCTTCGCCTATCGGCTGGCCGAGGCGGCAGCGGGCCGGGTGTTCTTCGCCGCCGGCCGCGACCTCGACCGGTTCGTCGTCTGGGACTATGTGGCCCGGCGTCGCTCGATCATCGGCTGATCTGCGGCCGGCGCCGCTCGCGCCACAGCATGCACGCGGAGCCGGCCGCCGCCGCGGCCGCGCCGCTTGCCAGCGTCCACAGCGGCACGATGCGATCCTGCTGCACCTCGTCCCGGTCGCGGGCCCCCTCGGCGAGATCCGCTGCCGGCAGGCCCGCCGCCCGCCGCACCCGCGCGTCGGCCGCCGCCTGCCGGCCGAGGAACCGACCCTCCACCTGCCGCTGGCGGATGGCGAACTTGGGGGCGATCAGGCCGATGGCGAACAGTGCGGTCAGGGAGAACGCGAGCCCCCAGAACCAGGCGCTGTCGGTCAGTGGTCCCGGGCCGGTTCGATCCGGTGCATCCATGCCTGCAGTGTATGCCGGCGGCTCGCCGCCGGGCATGACGCGGTCAGGCGCAGCCCGGCCAGCGGCCCTGGACGTCGCGGCCGGCGTAGATGCCGCCGTCGCCGAGCGACTCCTGGATTCGCAGCAGCTGGTTGTACTTCGCGATCCGGTCGCTCCGCGACGCCGAGCCGGTCTTGATCTGGCCGGTGGAAAGCCCGACGGCGAGGTCGGCGATCGTCGCGTCCTCGGTCTCGCCGCTGCGATGGCTGGCGATCGAGGTGTAGCCGGAACGGTGGGCGAGCTGCACGGCGGCGATCGTCTCGGTCAGCGTGCCGATCTGGTTGACCTTCACGAGGATGCTGTTGGCGATCCCTTCGCCGATGCCGCGGGAGAGCCGCTGCGAATTGGTGACGAACAGATCGTCGCCCACGAGCTGGACCCGCTGCCCGAGCTTCTCGCTGATCAGCTTCCAGCCCGTCCAGTCGTCCTCCGAGCAGCCGTCCTCGATCGACACGATCGGATACCTGCCCGCCAGGTCGGCGAAGAAGTTCACCATGCCGGCCGAATCGAAGGTCTTGCCCTCGATCGTGTAGCTGCCGCTCTTGGCGTCGTAGAGCTCCGTGGCCGCGACGTCGAGCGCGATCGCGATCTGCTCGCCCGGCACGTAGCCGGCGTTGCCGATCGCCGCCAGGATCACTTCCAGCGCCTCGGCACAGGTGCCGATGTGGGGCGCGAAGCCCCCCTCGTCGCCGACCGCGGTGGCGAGCTTCTTGTCCTTGAGCACCTTCTTCAGGGCGTGGAACGTCTCGACGCCGGCCCGCAGGGCGTCGTCGAAGCGGTCGAAGCCCAGTGGCATGACCATGAATTCCTGGACGTCGAGCGGATTGTCGGCATGGGCGCCGCCGTTGATGATGTTCATCATCGGTGCGGGCAGGATGCGGGCCGTGGCCCCGCCGAGGTAGCGATAGAGTGGCAGGCCGCAGTGCTCGGCCGCCGCGTGCGCCACCGCCAGCGAGACGCCGAGGATGGCGTTGGCCCCCAGTTCCTTCTTGTTCGACGTGCCGTCGAGCTCCAGCATCAGCTCGTCGATCGTCGTCTGGTCGAGGGCGTCGCAGCCCTCCAGTTCCTCGGCGATCCGCGTGTTGACGTTCTCCACCGCTTCCAGCACGCCCTTGCCGAGATACACCCCCTTGTCGCCGTCCCGCTTCTCCCAGGCCTCGTGGGCGCCCGTGCTGGCACCGGAGGGGACCGCCGCGCGACCGAAGGCGCCGTCGGCGAGGGTCACGTCGACCTCGATGGTGGGATTGCCGCGGCTGTCGATGATCTGACGGGCGTGAATGTCGGCGATCGTGGACATGGTGATCCTCGGGGGGCTGCGGGACGAAACCGCGGCAATTGTGCCAGTCTTCACCCGCCACGCAAGGCCCGCAGCTGTCCTCCCGTCCGCCCCCGGGGTATCCTCGACGTGACTCGAGTCCCTCCCGATCGACCCCGCGCACACCCATGTTCACAGGCCTCGTCGAATCGCTCGGGCTCGTCATCGCGGCCATCCCCGAGCCCCCCGGCCTGCGGCTGGCGGTCGAGGCGCCGGAGGTGGCCGCCGACGCCCGGCTCGGCGACAGCGTCTGCACAAACGGCTGCTGCCTGTCGGCGGTACGGATCGACGGCGACCGGCTCGAGTTTCAGCTCGGCCCCGAGACGCTCGCCAGGACGACGCTCGGCGGCCTGGCCGCCGGTGCGGCGGTCAACCTGGAACGGTCGCTGCGGGTCACGGACCGTCTCGGCGGCCACATCGTGACCGGTCACGTCGACGGCGTCGGCCGGCTCGAGTCGCGGGTCGACGACCGCGACTGGTCGACCTGCCGATTCTCCGCCCCCCCTGCCCTGCTCGCGCAGCTGGCGGTCAAGGGCTCGGTGGCCGTGGACGGCGTGAGCCTGACGGTGGTCGAGGCCAACGCCGCCTGGTTCAGCGTGGCGTTGATCCCGCACACGCTGGAGCGGACGACGCTCGGCCGGCTCGCCGTCGGCGACGCCGTCAACCTCGAGACGGACCTGCTCTTCAAGTACGTCGCCCGGCTCGCGGAGGCCCGCGTCGCGGCGCACGGCCGATGACGCACGACGCCGGCAGCGACCAGCCCGGAGCCGCACCGCGGCAGACGACCGCCTATCTCAAGCGGCTGTTCTCCCAAGTCGGCTTCACGATCGACCCGCGGCGCGGCCAGAACTTTCTCGTCGACCTGAACCTGGTCGATCTCGTCGTGCGCACGGCCGCCATCGCCGCCGAGGACGTCGTCCTCGAGGTCGGCACCGGCACCGGCGTCCTCACCGAGCGGCTCGCGGCCGCTGCCCGGCGGGTGGTGACGTGCGAGATCGACCCGCGGCTGGCGCAGCTCGCCCGTGACCGGCTCGTCGATCGCGACAACGTCACGTTCGTCGAGGGGGACGCGCTCGCCGGCAAGCACCGCGTCGCGCCGGCCGTGCTGGAGGCGATCGCTGCCGGACTCGACGCCGCGCCCTCCGGCCGCCTGCTCCTCGTGGCCAATCTCCCCTACTGCGTGGCCACGCCCGTGATCTCCAATCTTCTCGCCCTGCCCCGGCCGTTCGCCGCCGCCGTGGTCACCGTGCAACGCGAGATGGCCGAGCGGATGACGGCTGCGGCGGGCGCGACCGCCTATAACGGCCTCTCCGTCTGGGTCGGGGCCCAGTGCCGCGGCACGATCGTGCGCATCCTCCCGCCGAGCGTCTTCTGGCCGCGGCCCGCCGTCGAGTCGGCGATCGTCCGGCTCGACCTGGAGCCGGAGCGGCGTGCGGCCAGCGCCGATCTGCACCGCTTCCATGCCTTCGTCCGCGATGTCTTCTGCCACAGGCGAAAGCTGCTCCGCGGCGTGCTCACGCGGCTCGCCGGCGGGGAGCGGGACCGGGCACGGCAGGCGATCGACAGGCTCTTCAACGACCTCGGCCTCACGGCCGAGGCCCGCGCTGAGGAGATCCCGCCGGACCTGTTCGTCCGCTTGGAACAGGGGTTCGCCCAGGCGTTTCCCCCTGCCTGACCGGCGCCGCCGGCAGCGGTCGTCGTCCGGCAAGACTCCCACCGTCCCCTCCGGCCGGCGGATGGGCCGGTGATGGGCCGGAAAAACACCGCGAAACCACCGGTTCCCGGCGGCTGATCCGGAACTTCCGGTTGTCCCGGCTGGACGGGTAGACTGTGGCGTTCCCGGGACGCTCCTGCCGAATCCCTTGCTGGACAGGATCCCCTGCTGGCCGTGCCCGAGTGCCGGCCACGGGCCGTTCCCGCGGCAGAGGAGAGTGCGGAGGCTTCCCCGGCAGTGAATCCCAATCCCACGAGCGAAGCCTCGTTCGCCCCGACGATCGTCGATCTGCTCCGGCAGCGGGCCGCCTACCGCCCCCACGACCGGGCCTTCACCTTCCTCGTCGACGGCGAAAACGAGGAGCTGAACATCACCTACGCCGAGCTCGACCGGAAGGCCCGGGCGCTCGGCGCCTGGCTCCTGGACCGGGGGATGGTCGGCAAGCGGGTGCTCCTCCTCTACCCGTCGGGCCTCGATTTCATCGCCGCCTTCATGGGCTGCCTGTATGGCGGGGCGATCGCCGTTCCCGCCTACCCGCCGCGGAAAAACCGCTCCGTGGAGCGGATCGAGGGGATCGCCACCGACGCCGACGCCGCCGTGGCGCTGACGACCCGCGACGTCCTCGACCGCTTCGACGGACTGCGGGCCGCCGCCCCGAGCCTCGAGCACCTCGTCTGGCAGGTCGATTCCGAGCTCGATCCGGGCTGGGCCGACCGCTGGGAGCGGCCCGACATCGCGGGCGAGACGCTCGCCTTCCTGCAATACACGAGCGGCTCGACCGGCATGCCGAAGGGGGTGATGCTCTCGCACGAGAACCTGCTCCACAACTCGCTGCGGATCATGCAGGCGTTCGAGATCACCCGCAGCCAGTCGGGCGTGTTCTGGCTGCCGAGCTTCCACGACATGGGGCTGATCGGCGGCATTCTCGTGCCGCTCTACGGCGGGAAGTTCAACGTGCTCATGTCGCCGGTCGCCTTCCTGCAGAAGCCGCTCCGCTGGCTGCAGGCGATCGCCAAGTACCGGGCGACGATCAGCGGCGGTCCGAACTTCGCCTACGAACTCTGCGTTCGCAAGACCACGCCCGAACAGCGGGCCGCCCTCGACCTGTCGAGCTGGTCGCTGGCCTTCAACGGCGCCGAGCCGGTGCGGGCCGAGACCATCGACGCCTTCTGCGACGCGTTTGCCCCGAGCGGCTTCCGGCGGCAGGCTTTCTACCCCTGCTACGGGCTCGCCGAGAGCACGCTCATGGTCACCGGCGGCATGAAGTTCGAGCCCCCCGTGATCCGCAGTTTCGACACCGCCGCGCTCGAGGCCGGCGCTGCGCTGCCCAAGCCCGCGGCCGGCACGGCCGCCCGCCGCCTCGTCGGCAGCGGCCGCGAACTCGACGGGCAGGACGTGCTGATCGTCGATCCGCAGACCTGCGAGGCCCTGCCGCCGGGCCGAGTCGGCGAGATCTGGGTCAGCGGCCCGAGCGTGGCCCAGGGCTATTGGAACAGGCCCGACGAGACGCAGGCCACCTTCGGCGCGACGCTCGCCCAGGGGGAGCCGATCTCGGCCCCGCAGGGGGTGAGCAAATGGCGGCCGAATCCGGGGCCCTACCTGCGGACAGGCGACCTCGGCTTTTTCGACGACGGCGAACTGTTCGTCACCGGCCGGCTCAAGGACCTGATCATCGTCCGTGGCCGCAACCATTACCCGCAGGACATCGAGCGGTCCGTGGAGGAGGCCAGCGGACTGATCCGTGCCGGATCGGTGGCCGCGTTCGCGGTCGACGTCGACGACCGCGAGCGGGTCGTGGTCGTGGCCGAGGTGGAACGGGGCCGGCGCGACGCCGCGGAACTCGGCGACGCGTTCGAGGCGATCCGCCGCCGGCTGGCCACCGGCCACGAACTGGCCGTCGAGGGCATCGTGCTCGTGCGGCCCAACAGCATTCCCAAGACGTCCAGCGGCAAGATCCAGCGGCATGCGGCCAGGCGGCAGTTTCTCGACGGCAGCCTTGAAGTGATCGAGCAGCACGTCGCCTGGCTCGCACCGCTGCAGCCGGCCGCGGCCGGCCCCGAGCAGCCCCGGCTGGCCCGCATGCGGCCCGTCGGCGAGGCGGCCCGGCCGCACCGGCCCGACCGCGAACTGCCGCAGGAAATCGTGCAGACCGTCTTCGAGCACGTCCGGCGGATCGCCAAGGAGCGGGCCGGCAGCCTGACACTCGACACGAACATCGTCGAGCTCGGCCTCGACTCGCTGGAGCGGATGGAGATCGTGGCCAGCCTCGAGGAGGCCTTCGGCGCCCGCTTCCCGGAGCAGGTGCTGCCGCAGATCGAGACCTGCCGCGAGGTCACGGAGGCGATCATCGACCACATGCCCGTCGAGGGCCTGGCCAAGGTTCAGTCGGCCCGGGTCGTCGCCGAGATCGCCGCGGATTCCTACCGCATCGAGGAGTTCCCCGAGGTACGGGCGCTGGAGCAGAACTTCGCGATGGTCCGGGACGCGGGCCTCGACAACCCCTACTTCAGCCTCCACGAGGGACTGACGAACGACCGGACGGTGATCGGCGGCCGGGAGATGATCAGCTGGGCCACCTACAACTATCTCGGCATGTCCGGCGAGCCCGAGGTGGCGACGGCGGCAAAGGCGGCCATCGACCGCTTCGGCACCAGCGTCTCGGCGAGCCGACTGGTGTCGGGGGAGAAGACGATCCACCAGGAACTGGAGCGCGAGATCGCCCGTCTGCTCCGCACCGAGGACGCGATCACGTTCGTCGGCGGCCACGCCACCAACGAGACGGTGATCGGCCACGTCGTCGGCCCGGGTGACCTCGTCCTTCACGACGCCCTGGCACACAACAGCCTGCTCCAGGGAGCGGTGCTCTCCGGGGCCCGACGCCGGCCGTTCCCGCACAACGACTTCGCCGCCGCCGAGGCGATCCTCGGGCAGATCCGCGGCCAATACCGGCGCGTGCTCCTTGTCATCGAAGGCATCTACAGCATGGACGGCGACTTCGCCGACCTGCCGAAGTTCGTCGGCGTGGCCCGGCGGCACAAGGCGCTCCTGATGGTGGACGAGGCCCACTCGCTCGGCGTGATGGGGCCGCGCGGCCGGGGCATCGGCGAGCACTTCGGCGTCCAGCCCGGCGACGTCGACCTGTGGATGGGGACGCTCTCCAAGGCGCTGGGCAGCTGCGGCGGCTACATTGCCGGCAGCCGCACGCTCGTCCGCTGGCTGAAGTACACGGTGCCGGGCTTCGTCTACAGCGTCGGCCTCCCCCCGGCGGCGGCCGGCGCGGCGCTCGGGGCCATCCGGCTGCTCGACCGGGAGCCGCAGCGGGTGGAAAAACTCCACGCCAACGCCCGGCTGTTCCTCCAGCTCGCCCGGGAGGCGGGGCTCGACACCGGCGTGTCCGGCGGCTCGGCGATCGTGCCGATCATCCTCGGCAACTCGCTGAACAGCCTGCGGTTGTCACGGGCGCTCTTCGCCCGGGGGATCAGCGTGCAGCCGATCCTCTATCCGGCGGTCGAGGAGCGGGCCGCCCGGCTCCGGTTCTTCATCACCTCGCGGCACACGCCCGACCAGATCCGGCGCACGATCACGGCGCTGCAGGAAGAACTGGCGAAGATCGACCCCGGGTACGCCCGCCGGTCGGCATAGCACGGAAGAAACGCGGACGGGGGCGATTGCCTTCCTGGAGAAGCGGTCTCGTTCCTTTTTGGTTCCTCAGCAGAATCTGTGGGTAAAAAACGCTTCCTGAATAAGCCTTGGCGTTGCGGGTCCGAGTTGCGTGCCGCGACGACGCCTGCGTTGGGCGTGGTGAATCTCCCGCTGCAGCGCACGTGATGGCTGGATCGAGATCGGCCTCCGCGTAGCAGTCTCGGCGACTTGATGCGGCCAGCCGCTTTGCGGTGGAAGCCAGCATGCGGCGGCGTTCCGCCGCCTGGAGGCACCGCCCTTCGGGCGGGCAATGAGGGAAGAATGCATCCTGCGGCGTCATTCGGTAAAGATGCGGTTGCTTGGACAGCCCCTTTGCCGGAGCCACCGCAGGATGCATCTCAAGAGTATTCTCAATCGTGTCGAGCCGCTCAAGTCCTTCGTCTACAAAGAGCAGCGACTGGTCGAAGTCGCGGGGCAGCAGCCCTTTTTTGGAGGTGGACATCGAGCCCCGGGCGAACGGCCGGCCGATCTGCTCTCGCTGCGGCAAGAAGGGGCCTGGGTACGACCGGCTTGCGTCCAGAA
>Ga0315906_10007323_pt1 | contig 13446 bp, 11 predicted proteins | sample LakEriMetagenome_4_FD_203526 | JGI IMG/M metagenome (GOLD analysis project Ga0315906, IMG submission 203526) | Freshwater fungal communities from buoy surface, Lake Erie, Ohio, United States - Buoy 2 MA122 | ecosystem: Environmental > Aquatic > Freshwater > Lake > Lake biofilm | place: USA...
ACTCCCGAATCGGTTGTGGGTGCAAAAGAAGTAATTGCCAATGGGGGCAAGGTTGAAATTATTTCATTAATAGAAGGCCTCTCCACCACAAATCTTGAAAGGGCGATAATTAATTTATAATGTGTCCTAAAGTATCGCTAACATTTAAAGCTCCGGAAACACATCCCCTGCATTGGCAGGAGAAAACCAATTAAACTGCTGATGCAACCCTACGACAGAACCAATGACCACCAAAGAAGGTGACGCAAAATTGGGATTTGGGAATTGCTGATTGAATTTCCCTAAAGTAGAAATAGATATTTTTTGCTGAACGGTTGTTGCTTGTTCAATAACTGCTATTAATCTCTCCGCAGAGGCACCATGGTCTAATAACACATCGATTACATCAGTAAGCTTCTTCGAAGCCATGTAGCAAACAAGTGTATCTTCTGTTTGCGCTAATGATGTCCACGCATTTTCGGAGTGATCGGTATTGGGGTTGAAAGTTAAAAACCTCACCCCCTGCGCATGTCCGCGCGCCGTTAAAGGAATACCTGCATAAGCAGAAGCGCCGGAGGCAGCTGTAATACCGGGTATGATTTCAAAAGGAATTTGATGTTGCGTAATCGTTTGCAACTCATCCAGCACATTGCTGAAGAAAGCCACATCACCACCTTTCAAACGCAATACTTTCTTTCCCTCTAAGGCATATTTAATAATTAATGCTGTGATTTCTTCCTGCGTAAAAGAGGCTTCATTGTATCCTTGCTTTCCTGCAAGTATAACACGAGCTGAAGCATTTACATTGGACTGAATAATATCCGGATGCACGAGACGATCTACAATAATCACCTCCGCTTGCTGAAGTCGCTTTTGAAGTTTTAAGGTAATAAGTTCAGGATCACCCGGACCGGCACCTGCGAGCACCACAAAACCTTTGGATGAATGAACAGACGACATAATAATAAATTAGCGAAGCAGTACCGCTGCTACCGTTGAATTACTGGTTTCATCTACCAGAATGGCTGCACCATTGGTATTTAATTCATCAAATGCATCATATACCAGAGGAGCTGCAGTCTTAAGCGTTGCTTTCACAACTTCATTCAACTTCACCCCACCTTCTACAGACTGTTGCTTTAATGTATTTACATCTAATTTATAAGCAATATCACGAACCATGGCACGTACAATGCGGCTATTATGCTGTAACAAATATTTATTCCCTTGTTGCAAAGGTTTATCATCCAGCCAGCATAACAACACCTCCATTTCATTGGCCGTTTTAGGTTGGGATGCTGCAGTTACAATGCTGTCGCCTCTACTGATATCAATATCATCCGCCAGATGAATGACTACGCCCATCGGCGCAAAAGCTTCTGCTACTTCTTTGCCCGCCACTTCTATTTTCGTAATAGTGGTTTGGATTTGCTGAGGCAATACCACTACCGCATCTCCCTTACGATAAATTCCGCTGGTGATTTTTCCGGCATATCCTCTGTAATCGTGCAGTTCTTCTGTCTGTGGGCGAATCACAAACTGCACCTGAAAACGAGGTACAGATAAATTAATATCCTGATTCAATTCCACTTCTTCCAGAAACTGCAAGAGTGGTTTACCAGTGTACCAGGGGGTACGAGCGGAAGCATCTACGATGTTGTCGCCTTGCAAGGCACTCATCGGTATATAAGTCACATCTTTTAATCCTAACTGTTGTGCTACGTCTTCGTAATCTTTTACAATCTCATTGAATCTTTCCTGAGAAAAATCAACCAGATCCATTTTATTGATCGCGACGACTACATGAGGAATTTTCAGCAAAGACGCGATGATAGAATGGCGACGGGTTTGCTCCACCACACCCTGACGTGCATCGATTAATACAATAATCAAACTGGCATTACTTGCGCCGGTGATCATATTACGGGTGTACTGCACATGTCCGGGTGCATCGGCAATGATGAATTTTCTATTGGGCGTTGTGAAATAACGATAAGCTACATCAATCGTAATTCCTTGCTCTCTTTCAGCACGCAAACCATCCGTAAGCAAAGCAAGGTCTATTTCTCCATTATCTTTGTTTTTGGTGCTGCGTTCAATCGCTTCCAGCTGATCTGCCAGAATACTTTTACTGTCGTATAAGAGTCTGCCGATAAGCGTACTCTTGCCATCATCCACACTTCCTGCTGTTATAAATCGTAGTAAATCCATTATTAAAATATGTTAAAAGTGAAAAGTTAAAAGTGAATACAGAATCCATGCTTTAAACTTTTAAGTTTTAAGTTTCTTCTTTTAAAAATACCCTCCTTTCTTACGGTCTTCCATAGCCGCTTCTGTAACGCGATCATCAATTCTTGTTTCTCCGCGCTCACTGATGCGTGTGGCTTTGATTTCATTGACCACCTCATCGAGCGTAGTTGCTTCACTCTCCACCGCCGCTGTGCATGTCATATCCCCAACGGTACGGTAGCGGACTTTCTTTTTTACAATTACATCCGTCGCTTCTATTTGGATAAAGTCAGACAAGGCGATGAGTTGCCCTTCATGAATCAGCACTTCTCTTTCATGAGCGAAGTAGATGGAAGGCAACGGAATATTTTCTGTTTTGATATAGTTCCACACATCAAGTTCGGTCCAGTTACTGATGGGGAAAACGCGGACATTCTCTCCTTTATGAATTTTCCCGTTGTAAATATTCCAGAGTTCAGGTCTTTGTAATTTAGGATCCCATTCACCGAAATCATTACGCACGGAGAAGATACGTTCTTTCGCGCGTGCTTTTTCTTCATCACGACGGGCACCGCCTATACAGGCATCGAATTTAAATTCTTCAATGGTATCTAATAAAGTAAAAGTCTGTAACCAGTTGCGACTCGCGAATTTCCCTTTAGGCTCTGTAAGATTTTTTGCCTTGATAGTATCTTCCACTTTTCTTACAATCAGCTCGGCTCCTACTTCTTTCGCCAGCCAGTCGCGGTAGGCTAGCGCTTCAGGAAAATTATGTCCGGTATCAATATGTACTAAAGGGAAAGGAAACTTGCCCGGCGCAAAAGCCTTGCGTGCCAGTTGCACCAGGGTGATGGAGTCTTTTCCACCGCTGAATAATAAAGCCGGGCGTTCAAACTGAGCGGCTATTTCGCGAAAAATATGAATGCTTTCCGCTTCGAGTTGTTGTAAATAATCTAATCTGTATGCGCTCATAATCTTAATACTCTATTCTTTTAGTAGATTTTAGGATGCAAAGATGCAATAAAATTTTCAAAATCACGCGGTAGAGACGCAATGCATTGCGTCTCTACCGCGTATGCAACCCACACTCCTTCTTGCTATTGTCTTCCCACCACCAGCGCCCTGCACGAAAATCTTCCCCTTCCCTGATGGCGCGGGTGCAGGGCGCACAACCGATGCTCACAAACCCCTTATCGTGCAACACATTGTACGGCACCTGATTGACGCTGATAAATTCTTTTAACTGATCCCATGTCCAATCGAGAATAGGATGATATTTAATCATTTGATTACCCTCATCCCACTCCACTTTATTCATTTGTAGCCGATTGGCACTTTGTTCAGCACGCAGACCTGTAATCCAAATTTTCTTACCCTTCAACGCTCGCTTCAAAGGCTCCACTTTACGAATATAACAACAGGACTTTCTCAACTCTACCGATTCATAAAAAGCATTGGGACCATTGCTTGTAACATACTCCTGCAACGAAGCCGCTTCAGGATAAAAAGCATGAATAGGCTTACCATACGTTTCCAGCGTTTGTCGCCAGGTACTATACGTTTCCGTAAACATGCGACCTGTATCCAAAGTAAATACATCGATTGGATGACCGGCAGTAAATACCAGATGACTAATCGCCTGATCTTCTATACCAAAACTGGTTGAAAAAATACTATCAGCCGCATAATGCGCACCCAAGTAAGCCAGGCCTTCCTCCGCTGAAAGTCCTTGTAGTGTATCACTTAACTTTTGTAATAATTCCATCTCACGCTTAGTTATAATTGTAATCCGGCCAATTCCAAACTCTTCTTTTTTAACTTACGTATTTCCACATCTTCAATAATCGGATCAGGTTTTAAGATCAGCGAAATACCACTTTGTCTCCACCAGTCATTTTTCAATAATTCCTGTGCATGTATAACACCAACCAGATATTTTCTTTCATTCTCAGCATGCCACTCTTCAATCCACTCAAACTTATCCTTCGGCACCTGATTCCAGTCGTCGAAACTTAAATAAACTTTCAGATAAAAATCATTGGTAATTTCATTGGGCTTATGATAATATAATTTTTTATACTCATAACGATACCCGTGTCTCAGCGCTGATATATCACTCAACACCGCCGAAGCTGTTGGGAATGAACCGGCACCTTTACCATAGAAAAATTGCTTATCCGAGAAAGAGCTTTCCAGCACTGCACCATTATATTCATTCTTCACGAAACTCAGATGATCTTCCTGTTTCACAAACTGCGGCAACACAAAAGCCGCCACTTTTCCATTCTGTAATTTTTTGGCTTGTCCTACCAGACGAATTTCAAAATGCTTCTCTCTTCCCACATCCGCATCAGATCCATTGATGTTTTGAATACCGGTAAACAATACATCAGTAGGCTTTACCACTACGCCATACGCATGCAACAATAAAATCACCCACTTATTCAATGCGTCCCAACCATCCACATCCAATGTTGGATCTACTTCAGCAAAACCCAATTGCTGCGCCTGCAATAAGGCCTGTTTGAAATCAATTTTGTCTTCAAACATTTTCGTGAGAATATAATTCGTACTTCCATTGACAATGGCCCTGATCCCATGCAACAAATCATTATCATAATACTCTTCCAGATTACGAATCACCGGAATAGACGCACAAGCAGAGGCTTCATACAAAAGCGACAAACCTGTTTTCTTTTGTAATTCCAGTAACTCAGGCAAATGCTCGGCAATCATTTTTTTGCTCGCGCTCACCACTTCTTTTCCGTTTTTAAAAGCAGTCGTTACAATTTCGTAAGCAGGCTGACTTTCATTGATCACCTCTACAATTACATTGATCTCAGGATCATTTAAAATCTCGTCTTTATCTGTGGTAAACAGACTGTCAGGTGCATTCCTTTTTTTGTTAGGATTTTTGATACACACTTTTTTGATCTGTGCATTCAGCGATTCCGTCTTCTGAAGAATACGGTATAAACCTTCTCCCACTACACCAAAGCCGAAAAGGCCGATCACTAATTTTTTATCTGCGGGCATAACTTAATTGATTAAAGTTTTTAATTTATTTTCTTTCGTATTAATTGATAAAAATTCGCTTATAGCATCTGTAAGCTGAGCATACTCAAGTAAAAATCCATCGTGCCCATAAAAGGATGACAGACTTTTAAAGTGCGCACCGGGAATATGCGCTGCAAGATACTCCTGTTCATTGATAGGGAACAAAAGATCATTGCTGATACCGATGACTAGTGTTTTGGCTTTAACACTTTGTAAGGCTGCCTCCACTGATGCGCGGGTTCTTCCTACATTATGACTATCCATCCCTTTCGACAAGAAGAAATAACTGAATGCATTGAAACGGTCTGCAAGTTTCTTGCCTTGATAGCGTTGATAAGATTCGCTCTTAAACATTTCAGGAAGATCAGTACTCTCCTGTTGCTGACTCTTGCTGTATGCATCATAATGACGATACGACAACAAGGCAATGCTACGTGCTACTCTCAATCCTTCTGTTGCCGCATCATCGCGCTTCTCTTTCCAGCTGGCATCCGCTTCAATCGCCATTCTTTGCGAAGCATTGAATGCAATACCCCAGGGCGAATGAAGCGCATTCGTTGCAATCGGAATGATATGCTCAAATAATTCCGGCGCTTCGATGGCCCACTCGAGCAGTTGTTGTCCACCCATACTGCCCCCGATACCGATGAATATTTTTTCAATACCCAATTCCTTACGCAATGGCTCATAAGCTCTTGCCATATCACGCGGGGTAAACCAGGGGAAGTCGTGATAATATTTGTGATTATTTTCCGGATTAATATCCAGCGGACTGATACTGCCATACGCGCTGCCCGGCATATTGACGCAGATGATGAAATAATCAGCAGGATCAAAAAGTTTTCCCGATCCTACCAATCCATCCCACCATTCTTCTGGCTGACTGTTTGCCGTAAGCGCATGAAATACCCAGATCACGTTATCTTTTGCTTCATTCAGTTTGCCTAATGTTGAATAAGCTAAATGATACTGCGGCAAAACTTTGCCCGACTCCAGTTGAAAGGGTTGCTGATATGTAAAAGTTTGAAGAACCATGGATTGCTTATACAATTACTTTCCCAAAACTTGATTAAAGGCTTGTTCAAAATCTGCTTTAATATCTTCCAGATGCTCGATACCTACACTGATACGAATCAGATTATCCAGCACACCGCTTGCTTTACGCTCTTCATCACTCAATTGTTCGTGCGTGGTGGAAGCAGGATGAATGGCGAGTGTTTTCGCATCACCCACATTGGCAAGATGACTGATTAATTTAATTGAGTCGATAAATTTCTTTCCATTCTCCAATCCGCCTTTGATACCAAACTGCAACACGCCACCATAACCATTCTTCAGATATTTTTTAGCGAGCTCATGATAAGGACTGCTTACCAATCCGGGATACCATACGAATTCAACCGCCGGATGTTTTTCCAGCCACTCTGCCAATGCCAAAGCATTAGACACATGACGCTCCATACGAAGCGATAAAGTTTCCAGACCTTGCAACAACAAGAATGAATTAAACGGACTTTGAGAAGGCCCGAAATCACGGATACCTTCCACACGCGCACGAATGGCATACGCTATATTAGGCAAGCCTAATGGATTTCCTTCTCCGAAAATATCCCAGAATTTCAATCCATGATATCCTTCACTCGGTTCAGTAAATTGAGGGAATTTACCATTACCCCAATTGTAATTACCGCCATCCACAATCACACCGCCAATAGAAGTACCATGACCGCCAATCCACTTGGTAGCAGATTCAACGACTATATGCGCACCGTGTTTCAATGGCTGAAATAAATAGCCGCCCGCACCAAATGTATTATCAACAATCAAAGGAAGATCATGCTTCTTTGCAAGTGCCGCAAACTTTTCAAAGTCAGGCACATTCAAACGAGGATTACCTAAAGTTTCAAGATAGATAGCTTTTGTATTGGCATCAATCAGTTTTTCAAAGCTGTCCACATTGTCGCCATCCGCAAAACGCGCTTCGACACCCAGACGCTTGAAAGCTACTTTAAATTGATTGTATGTGCCGCCGTACAAGTAAGAAGTCGTTATAAAATTGTCGCCAGCCTGCAGTATATTATTAAGGGCGAGAAACTGAGCCGCTTGTCCACTGCTTGTTGCAAGCGCAGCCACACCACCTTCTAAAGCTGCCACACGTTGTTCAAATACATCAGTGGTGGGGTTCATCAGACGGGTGTAGATATTTCCGAAAGCTTTCAGTCCGAAGAGATTGGCTGCATGCTCACTGTTATTAAATCCGTAAGAAGAAGTTTGATAAATAGGCACAGCGCGTGCGTTGGTAGTGGGGTCAATTTGCTGACCGGCGTGTAATTGTAAAGTCTCAAAACGATAATTGTTGCTCATGGCAAATAATTAAAAGGTGAATTAATAAAATTTTATGTAGGAGTACCTTCCCAGTGCGGGAGCGGAAATAATATGATATGCCTTACGGCATACAACAACAGCAACAACAACACTGGGCTGCAGTGTTAAAAGAGATGAATATTTGTTTATTACTGTTCATAAATCTCTGCAAAGATAGTCGGGTTTTTGAAAATTCAAAATACACCGGCTATTTTCCTAATGGTTGGGCTTCCCGATCCCCTTTTTTCAGGGGTGGCAAATATACGAAAATATCCTCCCTACCTTTGCATTACATGGCAGAAACTATCCATACAGAATCTTTACATAATACTTCGGAATATATTGAGATCACGGGTGCCAGAGAGCACAATCTCAAAAATCTCAACCTTCGTATTCCTAAAAACAAACTGGTGGTCATCACAGGCATAAGTGGCAGCGGGAAATCTTCTCTTGCATTCGATACGGTTTTTGCAGAAGGGCAAAGAAGATATTTAGAAACATTCGGTGCTTATGCCCGTCAGTTTGCCGGCAGTATGGAAAGACCGGATGTGGATCAGATTACCGGCCTCTCCCCTGTTATTTCGATTGAACAAAAAACCACCAATAAAAACCCTAGATCAACCGTTGGCACCATCACGGAAGTATATGATTTTATGCGACTGCTTTTTGCGCGCGTGGGAGAAGCTTACTCGTATAACACCGGATTAAAAATGGTTAAATGGAGTGAAGATGAAATTCTAAACAATATTTTTCAGCGCTTTGAAGAACAAAAAATATCTATACTCGCTCCATTGGTAAGGGGTCGTAAAGGACATTACCGCGAACTATTTGAGGAGATCAGAAAAAAAGGATTTGTAAAAGTGCGGGTTGATGGGGAAATCAAAGACCTGTCAACCAAAATCACTTTAGACCGATATAAGATTCATGATATCGAAGTCGTAATAGACCGGCTGAAAGTAACCGATGAATTCAGGCCACGGATTAGTCAGAGTGTACAGCAGGCACTGAAAATGGGTAAAGGATTAATGTTTATTGATACCGAACACGATGGACTTGCCTCCTATTCACGCCAGCTCATGTGCGAACAAACCGGTATTAGTTATGAAGAGCCCTCGCCCAATGCCTTTTCCTTTAACTCACCCTACGGAGCCTGCCCGGATTGCAAAGGCATCGGACAGATTCATCAGGTTGCTATGGATGCGGTTATACCTGACCGTGAGTTGAGCATCAATGAAGGAGGTATTAAACCATTAGGAGAAGAGCGGGATTCATACTACTTCAAACAGGTGCAGGTGCTGGCAAAAAAGAAAAAGATTTCGCTCGACAAACCGATAAAAGACCTTTCTCCAAAAGCACTCAATCTTATCTTATTCGGCAATGAAGAAGGTGTGGTCGCTGAAGAAAAGCCCGAAGAAAAAAGCGACTTCGAAGGGGTGGTACCAATGCTCAACCGCTGGTTCAATGACACATCGAGCGAAGCCATTCTTAACTGGGCGGAAGGATTTATGGAAATGAACCGTTGCGAAAGCTGCGGCGGCACCAGACTTAAAAAAGAAAGTCTGTGGTTTAAAATAGAAGAGCGAAATATTGCAGAACTCAGCGAGATGAATCTGGATAATCTGGCGGCATGGTTTGACGGACTGGAACTCAGAATATCCAAAAAGCAGGCCACCATCGGCAAAGATGTATTGAAAGAAATCAGAGATCGTTTGCAATTTTTACTGAATGTAGGGCTCAGTTATCTCACGTTAAACAGAAGTTCCAAAACATTAAGTGGCGGGGAAAGTCAGCGTATACGATTAGCCACTCAGATTGGCTCTCAACTGCAGGGCATTACCTACATATTGGATGAGCCGAGTATCGGTTTGCATCAGCGCGACAATCAGCGGCTGATTGAAGCATTGCAGCGCATGAGAGACATTGGCAATAGTGTGATTGTGGTGGAGCATGATAAAGACATTATGCTTGCGGCCGACTACCTGATTGATATAGGTCCGGCGGCGGGGAAACACGGAGGCCGCATTATAGCGGAGGGAACGCCGGCAGAAGTTATAAACAGCCGTAGCGAAACAGCAGACTATCTGTTGGGAAGAAAAAAAATCTCCATACCTAACGAAAGAAGAAAAGGAAATGGCCATTTTTTAGAGTTGAAAGGTGCTTCCGGAAACAATCTCAACAATGTGAATGCATCTTTTCCATTGGGCAAATTCATTGTAGTAACTGGCGTCAGCGGCAGCGGCAAGAGCACGCTAATCAATGAAACCCTTTATCCGTTATTAAGCAAACATTGTTACGATTCCAGACAGCAAGCCATGACTTATAAGTCAATAAAAGGATTAGAGCATATTGACAAAGTAATTGAGATCGACCAGTCTCCCATTGGTCGCACCCCACGCAGCAATCCGGCCACCTATTGCGGATTCTTTACGGAGATTAGACAATTATTTGCAGCCGTACCCGAAGCAAAGATCAGAGGATATAATGCAGGGAGATTTTCATTTAATGTCAAGACCGGTCGTTGCGATATGTGTGAAGGCGGTGGCATGCGATTAATTGAAATGAATTTTCTACCTGACGTTTATATTCATTGTGAAAAATGTAATGGCAAAAGATATAACAGAGAAACGCTGGAAATTCGTTACAAAGGAAAATCCATTTCTGACGTATTGAATATGACAGTTGAAGAAGCCACAGAATTCTTTAAACCTGTCCCTTATCTCTACAGAAAAATTAAAATTTTAAATGAAGTAGGGTTAGGCTATATCACGCTGGGGCAAAGTGCCGTTACCCTTAGTGGCGGTGAAGCACAGCGTATCAAACTATCTACCGAGCTGGCAAAAAAAGATACCGGCAAAACGTTTTACATATTAGACGAGCCGACAACCGGATTACACTTCAAGGACATTCATCTTTTGCTGGAAGTTTTAAACAGATTAACCGACAGAGGCAACACGGTATTGGTTATCGAACATAATATGGATGTAATCAAAGTGGCCGATCATATTATTGACATCGGCCCTGAAGGAGGTGATGGAGGCGGAAAAATTTTATTTGAAGGTATTCCTGAAAAACTCATTCACTGCAAGGAAAGTCATACGGGGAAGTATTTGAAAGCAGAATTATAAACTGCAACGTACTCTTCGAGATACATGACAAGATAAAAACTGACAATCGCTAACAGCCAACCTGTAGCGTTTACGACGCCGCATTCTCGACATACATCTTCAGTCCTTGTAATGCCTGATCAAGCGCAGCACCTATCATTGAATCCATAAAAATTCCTTCAAATCTTTCCCAAGGATACCATCGCAAAGGATATTCAATCATCCACAAAGCTTCTGTTTGTCCCGGCCCCGCATTTCTGATACGTATCATTCCACCTGCTTCATTTAAACCAGAAAACGCATGCCGTAATTTTACTTCACCATTTGCATTATCTAATAAACTGATTTCGCCGCCTTCCTTTTTCGATATAGATTGCCACTTGACAGCTTTCTTATTTCCCTCATCATAAAAACGAACAAGCGTGCCCTGATCCGAACGTAACCAATTCATCCACTTTGGCCAAGTTTGAATTTCTGACACCATATGCAACACAGATGTACTGTCTGCATTTATAATAACACCTCTGGATATTTTAACAGACGAAGGCATTAATATGCCTATCAGTGTCAGCAAACAAAATAATCCGGCAAAACCTACAAGCAATATTTTAATCTTTCTCATTATAAAAATTTTTAGCCATTACGGTTCCCATTTAAAAACTTTAACAGCAAGCCCATAAATCAATAAACCCCACAAGAATAATATACCAATCTCTTTCCCGCAATCCGTTAAATGACTCCCTTCAAATGCAATACTGCGCATGGCATTGTTAAGATGGGTTAGCGGCAGCACTCGACATACTGGCTGCAACCACGAAGGAAAGGCTTCAATAGAGAAGAAAGTTCCTGCTAATAAAAACTGAGGGAGTGTTATCAAATTAGCAAAAGGAGGAATCATACTTTCATTACGTGCCAGTCCACTTACCACAAATCCAAACCCCATAAATACAATCAATCCTAAAACACATAGTAACAGCAGCTCAATAAAAGTAAGCCACCCATTTACCAAAGTAAAATGAAATGCGAAATAGCCGATTAATAAAATTACAATTGCCGTACTTAACTGAAACGCTACTCTTGCCAACCCTTCTCCCAGAATGATGGATGTACGACTTACCGGTGTTGCAAAAAAACGCTTAAGCACAAGTGTTTGTCTTAAATTAAAAAAAACGAAAGCAACCCCAAATACCCCAGCACTTAATAGTGAAAATCCAAGCTGACCCGGCAAGATAAAATCTATTGTACGATAAACGCGGCCGGGAAGCAGTTGCGCTTGTTTGATTTCTGCATATTGTGGCAATCCGGGTGTAAATTGCTGGGTTAATGTATTCACTAGATCACGCAGCGCAGTTTGCAGCAATCCTATTTTATCAGCGCCTGCCGATGTGTGCGACAGTTCAATAGTATATTTGGGATAAGCGTTATTTACATTGGAACGTATTGTCAGCATGGCTGTAATTCTTCCTTTCTCAAGATCTTTCCATAAATCTTGCTGTGATTTCTTCACCACACGAATCATTTCATGATGTGTTAGCATTTGATACAATATATTATTCGCCGATGTATCACTGGATGAAGTAAACCCTATTTTAACTGAAGGATTATTATCTGACATAAATCCAAACACCAAAATAAAAATGAGAGGAAAACCAAAACTGAAAATTACAGCACTGGGACTTCGAAGAATTGCCCTTAAACTTGCGCGGGCAATGGACAGCAAAGCTTTGGTTTGACTATATGCAGATGGCATCAGAAAATTTTATACAAAACTATCTGTTTAATTTCCGTGAGGAAAAACTTTTTTGTCCGACTTTTGAATGATGTATATGCATTTGGCTTTTATTCAAGTTGGCACCAATTCCGGCGATCGACATGCCCTGCTTACCAAAGCAAAGGAATTGCTCAATCATGCCCATATTACCATACTAGAGTCATCTTCAATTTACGAAACAGCCGCATGGGGTCCCATCATACAACCAGACTTCCTTAATCAGTTATTACGAGTAAACACATCCTTTACCCCAGATGCTTTAATGGATAACTTACTTGCCATTGAGGAACAAATGGGACGTATTCGGGCAGAAAAAATGGGGCCTCGCATCATCGATTTGGACATAATATTCTATGATGATATAGTTTTGCATTCAGAAAAAGTTAGCATACCCCATCCACTGCTTCAGGAGCGAAAGTTTATTTTGCAACCAATGGCAGAATTAAATCCTGCATGGATACATCCTGTTTTTAAAAAGCCGATCGTCCAACTGCTCGCGGAATGCAAAGACCCTTTGCCTGTAAATAAATGGATTCCCCAACAAAGTACATTTTGATTTTTCACATCAAAATGTGCATAATCTTTACTTTATAATCCCAAAAATATTTGGCTATTTTGCAGCCGGATGAAATACAGATTTGTAACGATTGAAGGTAATATTGGGGCAGGAAAAACTACCCTGGCTACCCTTTTACAACAACATTATAAGGCAAGACTGATTCTGGAAGAATTTGCAGACAATCCTTTTCTTCATAAATTTTATGAGAACCCCGGACAATACGCTTTCCCTGTTGAGCTATTTTTTATGGCAGAACGCTACAAGCAGTTAAAAGACCTTATCACAACTAACGATTTATTCAATACTGTAACCATATCCGACTATTTATTCACGAAATGTCTGCTATTTGCCAAAGTGAATTTGCCTGCGGATGAATTCAGGTT